>ERZ791917.109-NODE-109-length-116523-cov-45.966420_pt1 | contig 116523 bp, 105 predicted proteins | sample MGYA00510138_ERZ791917 | MGnify/ENA primary metagenome ERZ791917 (study PRJEB30046, sample SAMN00792102) | human gut metagenome | study: EMG produced TPA metagenomics assembly of the A metagenome-wide association study of gut microbiota in type 2...
TAAGTACATGTTTTATTTTTTGCTCTGTCTACTTGACGGGGAGCGGTTCATTCCGCCGGGAGCCGGTCTTTTGCAGTTTTATAAATAGCCAAGGTGCATACTGATTTCTTTTGCCTTAGCCTTTACTTTACGCTTAAGAAATCGAATATAGGAAATCGTCGCCTTGCTTGCCAAAAAACTGACGCTAATCGCTGCTACCACTTCTTTTTCCCTGTTATATACAGGTGCCGCCAAACAGCAGCCGCCAAGAATGTTGCCTTGGTTATCAAAGGCATAGCCGTAGCGGCGTACATGACGCAGCTCACGGTAAAGGCGTGTTTTATCCGTAAGAGTGTACGGCGTATACTGCTCCAGGTCTACATCATCAAGAAGTGCATGCAGTGTTTCATCAGGCACAGCAGCCAGCATGACCAGGCCACAGCCTGTTGCGTGGGCACCCAGTTTAAAGCCTAAATTGAGGACTGAACTGACGGCTTTTGCCGGTGCCTGTTTGCCAATAAAAACGGCAAAGCGCCCATCGCGGATGACTGCGTGCATTGTTTCCCCGGTCTCCTTCTGCAGGTCCTGTATGCCCCGCGTCAATTCGACGGAAAAACTGGTTGTACTGATACATTGCGCTGCTAGTGAGAACAATGCGACGGCCGGATAATAGACCTTCCGCTCCGTGTCAAACTGCAGATAGCGTTTTTGGACGAGTTCCTGCAGTAAGTACGATAAGGAGCTTTTAGGAATACCCGACGCCTTTTGAATCATCGTAAACGTAGGCGCTTTTTCTGCCTGTACAACGATTTCCAATACATCCAACGCCCGGGCAGCAGAGCGGACAATAGGACTGTTGCCTGATTTTACCATAGATATCCTTCTTTCCTGAAGCACGACTACCTATTGTACACGTTTCGTATATGGAACCGCCCGTAGGGCTGCCCCACCAGAGAGGCGCCATACGGGCGGAGTCTTGTAACAGACGAAAAGATAAAATCAGTTGCCAAAATCAAAGATCTTGGACGGGTTGAGAATCAGGTTTGGATCCAAGGCTTTCTTGATGGCTTCCATCATGCCTAATTCAACCGGGTCTGTAAATTTCTTCATTTCTGCAATCTTACGCAGGCCAATGCCGTGTTCACCGGAGAGGCAGCCGCCTAAGCTGTATACGAAGGTGTACAGCGTGTCATGGTACTGAGGAATGATTTCATTCCATTTTTCCAGAGGCATATCCATTTTCATGGCGTTAACGTGAATATTGCCATCACCGATATGGGCAACAACGTTCGTCGTAATGCCATATTTTTCCTTGATTTCCGGCAATTTAGCTACGAGATCAGGAATCTTATCGATAGGAACTACGATATCTTCTGCCAGGAATACGCGGCTGTCGTTACGGGCAGCTTCGCCATTGCAATAGCGGGCATTCCAAATACGTTCGTCAGCTACGAGCGTTTCTGCAGCATGATTGTTCTGGCAAATTTCGTCAGCCGTAGCTACGCGGTTGTCCAGGTCATCCTGATCATAGGAATCAACCGTTACGATAATGTAGTTGCCATCTTCCTTCGAATACGGCAGTTCGAGACCGAGGAAACGTTCGGCACTCTGGATCGCTTCCGTGTTGAGGAATTCAATAGCCGTGGGCTGTACACCTGCTTTTTGCAGCTGGTTTGGTACGGCCAGGGCGTCGTTGACATTTTTGAAAATGCCGACCAAATCGAAGTGGAACGGAGCAATGGGGCGCAATTTGAGGCAGACTTTGGTGACGATACCCAGCGTACCTTCACAGCCGCAGATCAATTTTTCCAGCGCATAGCCGGTCGTATTTTTCTGTAACCGTTTGCCAACGCGGGTAATTTCACCGGTCGGGGTAACGATTTCCAGCCAATACACCTGATCGCGTGTCGTACCGTATTTAACAACACGGCTGCCGCCGGCGTTCGTAGAAATGTTGCCGCCGATTTCGCTGGATGCTTTGGAGCTCGGGTCACCGGCATAGTATAAACCGGCTGCTTTGGCAGCGGCCTGTACTTCTGTCGTAATAGTACCGGCTTCAGCAATCATATACAGGGCATCTGCATTGACTTCCAAGACTTTGTTCATCTTTTCCAGGCACAATACGATACCGTTGTAAACAGGAATAGCACCGCAGGCCAGGCTGCTGCCGCCGCCACGGGGTGTTACAGGAACCTTGTATTTGTTAGCCAGCTTCATGACGCCTGCTACTTGTTCCGTCGATTCCGGGAACACGACTACTTCCGGTGTATGGAAATAAATCGGGTTCGTTTCTTCGTCTGTCTTGAAGGTATCCAGTTTTTCCGGATCCACTGTCATGTTGTGCTTGCCCAAAAGTGCCAGCAGTTCATCCAATAATTCTTTTGAAACTTTGTTATAACGACTCATAAATACTGCCTCCTACGATTAAGTATGTTTTACTCTTATAGTATACATGTCTTTTCGTATTATTGCTATACTACTATGCAATATTTTATTCCATACCAATCTTTTTATTATAGTTGATCAAGGCCGGTAATACACCCAGAGCGACAGCCAGGCCTACGAAGAGCATCAGAGCCCAGTAGTAGCTGCCCGTTGCACCTACGATCAAACCAACGACGATCGGCACAATGGCCCCGCCCAGGTTACCAAACATATTCATAGCACCGCCAACGGCACCACTGTGCTTACGGTCAGAGCACAGTGCCGGCAGAGACCAGTAGAGGCAGCCGCACCATTTTTCAAAGAACATGGCGATGGATAAGAACGCTACGGCAATATACACATTCGTAGCTGCCGAAAGGAGATACATTGGAATGGCAATGCAGATGCCCAGAATCGGGAACAGACGACGCATGATCTTATTGCTGTCGGCTGCGTTTTGGCGCCATTTATCGGTTAAGGTACCGCCGACGATTTCGCCTAATACACCGATCATGTAAATGACGAAGATGGCTCCGCCTAAGCCTTTAATATCCAGGCCGTGTGTTGCATGGAGGTATAAGGCACCCCAGGTCATAAGGCCATACCAGAACGAGTCATAGGCACCAAAGCCGAGGCACAGGCTCCAGAAGCTGCGCGACGTCAGGTATTTGCCAAGGGTCGTACCGGAAGAAGCCGTTCCATCCTCTGCTTGCGCAGCTGTCATGGATTCGGCATCTTCTTCTTCAAAGGCTTTCCGTAAATATTCCCGTTCTGCTTCGTTGCAGCGCGGGCTGTTTTCCGGCGTATGAGCCATAAGCGGCTTGCAGGCAATAACGACGAGGATTGTCAAAACGCCGGCTGCCATGAGGGCACCGCGCCAGCCATCGAGAAAGGCCACGAATAACGCACAGAGCGGAGCACCAATGGCATTGCCTACGGCAGAACCGGAATCGAGCAGGGCTGACCCTTTGCCACGTTCATTCTTCGTCAGCCATACAGACTGCAGTTTGCCACCGGCCGGATAAATCGGTGCTTCCGATACACCGAGGAGGGCACGGACGACAATAAAGAGTGTACTGCTCGTAATAAAACCCGTAATAATCTGGAATACGCCCCAAAGGACACCTGTACCAACGATTACCTTCCCGGGCTGCACTTTATCGCAAAGCCAGCCACAAGGGATCTGCATCAATACATAGCCCCAGAAGAACGCACTAAAAATGACGCCGACCATTTCCGGAGAAAAGCCCAAATCGGACTGAATAGACGGCATGAGGACGGAAATAACCGCCCGGTCTACATAGTTAATAGAACAGAGAATGAAGATTGCAATAAACACTTGCCACCGCACATTGGTGGGCTTTTCGACTAATGTATTCGTTTTGGGATCAATAGATGCCCTACGAAAACCTCCTCTACCGAAAAAAAATATCGGCAGCAGCCATCGTTGCTGTCATATATAGTCAACAGTCTTATATCCGGATTCTAAGAACTGTTGCCCTAGTCGTTTGTTCCATATATTGAACTTAATTCTCTATTCTGAATTTTTTTATAAGGAGTCCGTTTCTGCGAACTCCTTATATACCATATCGTTCTTCATGCTTGTATTCTAGCACTCACCAAGCATTACGTCAACGCATATCGTCTTTCTATTTTGTCATGGATAAAAATTATCCTTTGCTTTCACGTTATCCTTCTGTATTTTTACACTGTACGGTCCCGGCAGATGTTTCGATGTGATACTCCCTATTTGCCGTTCTGACCGCTATGGTTCCTTCAGGCAGACCGTTATCCTCCTGCCAGGTAAAGCTTCGTTTATATCGCAGTGCCGCGCGTTTTACCGTTACCTTATGATAGCCCCGCGTGCGACTTATGTCGTGGCGGTTACAGGCAATAGCCATAACCTGGTCTGCCACCGTATCGAGAACGGAAAAAAGCTGCTTTTGATAGCGTTTCGTATCGACGAGTTCCCCCATGGCCGGCGTGTAAGCGCCGCCGAGTACCTGGGACGGATCGTCTAAATCGCACGTCGCCTGCAGGCCCGTACGGATAACCGGAATCCCTGTTTCCAGGAAACGCTGCTTCATATAGGCGGCACGCTGCACGCCTTCATGGATGGAAAGAGGCCTGTAGTCCCCTTGCTTATAGGATTCGGCCAGCTCTGTACCGTCAATGACGGCTACAGGGTAAATGCGAGCCAGATCCGGCTTAAGGCGGCAAATAGCAGCCGTCGTCCGTACGAGACTGGCCCGGTCTTCACCTGGCAGGCCGGGCATGAGCTGATGGCCTACAGTAAAGCCGGCAGACCGCAAGAGGCACGTTGCCCGGACGACATCGTCTGCCGAATGGCCCCGTTTTGCCTTATTTAACACCACTGCGTCCATAGATTGCACACCCAGTTCCACAATGGTCAGGCCATACTGTGAAAGCCGTTGCAGCGTCTCTGGCGTAATGCAGTCAGGACGGGTAGAGCAGCGGATGGCGGCAATGCGCCCTTGATCGAGCGCTTCCTTGGCAGGGGCCAAAAGTTCTTCTTGCAGGGCTGCCGGTATGGCTGTAAAGCTGCCCCCATAAAAGGCAACTTCCCAATGGCGCTGCTCCTGTACGCCCTCTGTATAGCGTGCAATCTGGGCAGCCACACTTGCTGCCCTGGGCACACCTTGGTGGCCCGTAATCCGCCACTGATTACAAAAAACACAGCGGTAGGGACAACCAATATGGGGAATAAAAATGGGAATGATGGAAGTTTTCATCGTCTGCCTCCAAAAAAAAGATGCGGCCCAGGCCGCATCTTTTACTGTATGACGTGGAGCCGCTTCAGCGCTTCCTGCGCTGCATGCTGTTCTGCGTCCTTTTTCGTTTTTCCTTTACCTTCACCTAACGCCTTGCCGTTCACAACGACCTGCATATAAAAGGTCTTGTCATGATCCGGCCCTTCTTCCCGGCAAAGTTCGTACGTAATATCCTGTTCACCATCTTGCTGGACATATTCCTGAAATAGGGTTTTGTAATCTTTGCCATATTGACCGCTGGCGACGAGATCCAAATAGCCTTTCAGCTGATGCAAAATAAAGACACGTGCCGCTTCGTACGAGTGATCGATGTACAAAGCACCGACGACGGCTTCAAAAACATCGGCCAGAATACTGACCCGCGTGCGCCCGCCAGAGCGCTGTTCGCCTCGACCCATGAGCATATAGTCCCCTATATGATAGCCGCCAAATACGGCAGCCAGTGGCGTTTCGCTGACGACACTGGCCCGGGCTTTGGAAAGCTCGCCTTCGGGCATTTCCGGATAATGAAGAAATAAATATTCCCCAATAACCAGGTCAAGAATGGCATCACCCAGGAATTCCAGCCGTTCGTTATGATGGGCGTGAGCCTTTCTATTTTCGTTCACATACGAGGAATGTGTCAGTGCCGCATCGAGAAGGCGGAGATCATGGAACTCCGGTAATCCTAATAAGGCGATACATTCTTCGAGCTGTTGTTTTCTTTCTGGTTTCATCAATACACTTCTTCTAGGCTTCGTATTTCTTGAACAGGAGGGTTGCATTATGACCGCCAAAACCGAAGGAATTAGAAATAGCTACTTTTACATCAGCAGCTACAGCCTGACCAGGTACGTAGTTCAAACCGATTTCTTTCAATTCATCTTCCGGTTCTTCCAGGTTAATTGTCGGATGTACCTTGCCTGTTTCAATCGTCATAGCGCAAGCAATGGCTTCGACAGCGCCGGCAGCACCAAGCAAATGACCGGTCATGGATTTCGTCGAGCTGACGAGCAGTTCTTTGGCATGATCACCAAAAACGCGGGCAACGGCTTTGGATTCATTTAAGTCATTAAGGTGCGTCGACGTACCATGGGCGTTGACATAATCGACATCTTCCGGTTTGAGGCCTGCATCATCAATGGCAAGCTTCATGCATTTAGCCTGCTGAATGCCTTCCGGCGCAGGTGCCGTAATGTGATAGGCATCGGCATTGCTGCCATAGCCGGCTACTTCACAATAAATGTGGGCACCGCGTTTTTTTGCATGTTCCAGTTCTTCCAGAACGACAATGCCGGCACCTTCACCCATGACAAAGCCATCGCGGTCTTTGTCGAAGGGACGGGATGCATGGGCAGGATCATCATTACGCGTGCTCAAGGCTTTCATAGCAGCAAATCCGGCAACGGCACCGGGAGAAACAGCGGCTTCTGTACCACCGGCTACAGCTGCATCCAATTCACCGCGCTGAATCATGCGGCAGGCGTCACCAATAGAGTTCGTACCGGTTGCACAAGCGGTTACGACGCTGGCACAATGGCCTTTCAAACCAAAGACAATGGATACCTGGCCGGAAGCCATGTTGCCGATCATCTTAGGCACAACAAAGGGGTTGACCCGGGACGGACCCTTTTCAAAGAGGCCTTTATAGAGATTGTGCAGCGTTTCCATGCCGCCAATCCCTGTACCAACGACCGTACCGATACGATCGCGATCTTCTTCATCCAGATTGATTTTCGAATCATCCAATGCCAGTTTGGCAGCAGCTACGGCATACTGTGTAGAAACATCCATGTGACGTGCTTCTTTACGATCAATGCCAAAGCTGGAAATATCGAAATCCTTCACTTCTCCGGCAATGCGTGCTGCATATTCCGATGCGTCAAAATGAGTAATCGGACCTATCCCGTTCTTGCCGGCCAGGAGGGCATCCCAAAAGGAATCTTTACCTATTCCTACAGGAGAAACAACTCCTAACCCGGTAATTACTACGCGTTTTTCCAAAATATTCACCTCATCCAAAAAAAATGTCATCTTTAGTCGGGAATCGCATCGGTTTCCCGTTTCAAATATGCAAAGATTTCCTTAACCGTCAGGATTTCATGAATTTCCTGCATCCGCCGGCCGGAAAAGACCAGACCTGTTTCTACATCGCCTTGCTGTGCCCGTGTGAGGGCCCGGATAATACAATATTTATGACTGCATTTGCGCAGGCAGTGGTCACACATGATAGGCTTCGGCGCCGTTCCCAGCAATACGCGTTCCGAAAAGGGCGTACGGATTGCCTGGCCCGGCAGTCCGACCGGACTATGCACGAGTATATAATCTTCGGGCTTATTAGCGCGAAGATATACTTTCTTTAATTCTTCAGAACCATTTGATTCGACACTGGCAGCAAAACGGCTGCCCATCTGTACCCCATTGGCACCGAGGCGGAGCATTTCTGCAATGTCTTCGCCGTGTAAAATACCACCGGCACCAATAACCGGAATATCAACGGCAGCCCGTACTTCCGGCACAATGAGCCGGCTCGAACGATTTGTGCCCAGATGCCCGCCTGCTTCCGCGCCTTCAACGACGACGGCGGCAGCGCCGAGGTTCTGGGATATTTTAGCTAGTTTGGCAGAGGAGACAATCGGTACAATGGCTGTGCCCGAGGCTTTTCCCCAGGCAAACATGTCCCGCGAAAAACCTGCTCCCGCTACAACTAAGTCGATTCCTTCTTCAATTGCCGTCATTACAATCCCTTTAAAATCCTGGGCTGCAACCATGGCATTTATACCAATAATTCCGTTCGGTGCCAGTTTTCTGGCCAAACGGATTTCATATCTGATTTCATCGTATGGCATGCCGGAAATGGCAATCAGGCCTATACCGCCTTCATTTGCTACAGCAGCTGCTAAGCGGGCAGTGGACAAACGTATTGCCATGCCTCCCTGAATGATTGGCACTTTGGCTACAAGCTTACCTATACGTAATTCTGGCAGCTTCACTATGGTTTCCTCCATTCAAGATACCGTTTGGGAAAAGGACAGGCGTCCTTCCCCATCCGGATCTTTTTTGCATACTTACGCTTTCTTTTCCTTTTCGATGTACTCCACTGTATCTTTAACAGTTTTGATTTTTTCTGCAACATCGTCAGGGATTTCGATATTGAATTCTTCTTCGAAAGCCATAATCAGTTCTACGATGTCCAAGGAATCAGCGCCTAAATCGTCAATATAAGCAGCGTCCATCTTGACTTCTTTTTCGTCAACACCCAGCTGTTCTACAACGATACTTTTTACTTTTTCAAAAGTTGCTTCTTCGCTCATTTCCAATTCACCCCCTTTCAATATCCTATTTTTATTATATTACATTACCATGCCGCCGTCCACGTTGAGGACTTGTCCCGTAATATACGACGACGCATCCGATACGAGGAAGAGTACGGCTTGTGCCACGTCTTCAGCAGTAGCTGCGCGGCCCAAGGGAATGGAACGTAGCATTTCTTCACGTGCTGCTTCCGTCAGTACGGCGGTCATATCCGTTTCGACGTACCCCGGAGCAACAGCGTTTACACGGATATTCCGTGACGCCAATTCTTTGGCAACGGCTTTAGTAAAGCCCAGGATCCCTGCTTTGGCAGCGGCGTAGTTTGCCTGGCCGGCATTCCCCGTTTCACCAACGACAGAGGAAAGATTGACAATAGCGCCATGCCGCTGTTTCATCATCAGCTTCGATACAGCCTTGGTGCAGTGGTATACGCCTGTCAGGTTGGTATCGAGAACATCCTGCCAGTCTGCCGCTTTCATACGCATGAGCAGGCCATCGCGGGTGATACCGGCATTATTTACGAGGATATCGACAGAGCCAAACTGGTCTTTCACAGTCTTTACCATATCCGTAACAGCAGTTTCATCGGCTACGTCACACTGCAGGGCCAGTACCTGGACGCCCTGATCCTGGACGAGTTGTTTCGTTTCTTCTGCTGCTGCCGTATTGCCGGCATAAATAATGGCAACGTTAGCCCCGGCTTTTGCCAGAGCCAGTGCAACGGCTCTGCCAATGCCACGCGAACCGCCTGTGACAATCGCTGTTTTACCCGTTAAGAGCATTTTATCTAACCCCCTGGAAAAATTCAAGTGTTTTCTGTAAGGATGGTATATCTTCTACGTTTTCACTATGGATTTTACGGTCAATCTTGCGGTTAAAGCCACAAATTGTTTTACCCGGTCCTACTTCGACGAAGGTTTCAGCGCCAAAGGCCTGCATCGTATGCGTGCAATCAATCCAGAGTACCGGACTGGCTGCCTGTTTGACCAGTGCTTCTTTAATTTCAGCAGCAGCCGTTTCCATTTTCGCATTGACGTTGGCAACAACCGGAATGGCAGCATCGTGAATCGTAATCGAATCGAGTACTTCTGCCAACCGTTTGGCTGCCGGTTCCATCAAGGAACTGTGGAAAGGTGCGCTCACATGGAGCAGAACGGCCCGTTTGGCACCAGCTGCTTTCAGCGCTTCTACGGCTGCTTCAACGGCCTTGGACGCGCCGGCAATAACGGTCTGGCCCGGGCAGTTGAAGTTTACTGCCTGAACGACACCGCCCTGCGCAGAAATATCGGCACAAATGGCCTTGATTTTTTCATCGTCGAGACCGAGGATAGCAGCCATACCGCCTTCACCAAGGGGTACTGCTTCCTGCATAAACTGGCCACGCAGCCGGACTGTACGGACGGCATCGGCAAAGCTCAGGGAGCCTGCTGCCACGAGAGCAGAGTATTCACCCAGGCTGTGACCGGCAACGATATCCGGTGTTACACCTTCCTGTGCCAGAACACGGCAGCAGGCTGTGCTGGCCGTCAGGATAGCCGGCTGCGTATTGCTGGTCTGCATAAGATCTTCGTCCGGTCCTTCAAAAATCAGCTTCGTCAGAGAAAAGCCTAAGGCATCGTCTGCTTCTTCAAAAAGCTCTTTTACGACGGCATAGTTTTCATACAGATCCTTTACCATGCCTACCTTTTGGGCTCCCTGACCAGGAAATACAAATGCTGTTTTCATCATGGTCACCTCAATCCAATCAATACCACTTCATTACGACGCTGCCCCACGTAAGGCCGGCACCAAAGCCTGCCAGGCAGACAATATCACCACGTTTGATCATGCCCGTACGAACGGCTTCATCCAACGCGATGGGGATAGAAGCACCTGATGTATTGGCATACTTTTCTATATTTACATATACTTTTTCCATCGGCACCTGCAAGCGGCGGGCTGCCGATTCGATAATGCGGATATTGGCCTGGTGCGGTACGAGGACATCGATGTCTTCTTTCGTCAGCTCCGCCCGTTCGAGCGCCAGTTCGGCTGCATGGGGCATGGCCTTTACAGCAAACTTATAGACTTCTTTACCGTCCATAATGGCCAGCGCAGAGCCGTCTTCCCGGCGGGCGTCGGTCATAGGCTGGGCAATACCGCTGCGAATAGTCAGGAAATCACCGCCCGTACCGTCTGCGCCCATAGCACCACCAAGGATACCATAGCCGGAGGGTACACGGCCGATGACAGCGGCACCGGCACCATCGCCAAAGAGGACGCACGTAGCACGGTCCTTCCAGTTGATGACGCGGCTCAATACTTCTGCGCCAATGACCAGGACATGATTATACATGCCATTTTCAATCATTTGGGAAGCGATAATAGAGCCATAGGCAAAGCCGGAGCAGGCCGCTTCCAAATCAAAAGCAGCTGCATGGACGGCGCCTAATTTAGCCTGTACCATGCAAGCCGTACTCGGCAGCGTGAGGTCCGGAGTCAGCGTGCAAACGATGATCAGGTCCAAATCTTCCGCTTTGACATTGGCAGCTTCCAGCGCCTGCTGTGCAGCTTCAATAGAGAGATCGGACGTATTCACACCTTCAGGTGCTACATGACGGGCACCGATGCCGGTGCGCGTACGAATCCATTCATCAGACGTATCCAGGAAGGTTTCCAAATATTCATTGGTCCAAACCTGATCGGGAACGCTATGACCTGTCCCGAGAATACCTGCCGGATTAGCTTTCACTATCATACTGTTCTACCTCTTCTTCCTCTATACTGGTGCGGATGTGTCCGGTTACGTCTTGTTCGACCAGTTCACCTGCCACGCGTATAGCATTCTTAATGGCTTTTGCTTTGGAACTTCCGTGGCAGATAATGAAACTGCCATTTACCCCTAAGAGCGGCGCACCACCGTATTCGGTGAAATCAAGCTGTTTCTTCAAGGATTTCAAGGCCGGGTAAATAGCCATGGCACCTAGCTTAGCAATAAAGCCGCTTCGTTTTATGGCATCGCGGACGAGCTGGTAAATGAACATGCCCAGTCCTTCACCAAATTTCAAGATAACATTGCCGACAAAGCCATCGCAGACGACGACATCGACCGTACCATTCGGTATATCACGGCCTTCGACATTGCCATAAAAAGATATGGTTTTCAGTTTTTCCAACAAGGGATAGGTCTGCTGGCAGAGCTCATTGCCCTTGGTTGCTTCCTCCCCGATATTGAGCAAGCCAATTTGCGGCTTCTCTATACCGAGGATATATTTGGCATAATGCGAGCCCATAATGGCCGCTTCTACCATATGCTTAGGCTTGCTATTAGAGTTGGCACCCGAGTCGAGGAGAACCGTGATTCCCCGTTTCGACGGAATCGGCGTCGCGATGCAGGGCCGTTCAATGCCCTTAATTCGTCCCAGGCCCAGGAGAGCCGCGGCTACGGCGGCACCAGTACTGCCTGGTGCTACGACGGCATCGCACTTGCCATCCCGCGCGAGACGGGTGGCTACGACGATGGACGCATCCTTTTTCTTGCGGATGGCCTGTGCCGGGTGTTCGCCCATTTCTATGACTTCACTGGCGTGTGCAATAGAAAGGCGCTCACTTTCTTTTACGTGCTGGTCTTGCAGCACCTTGCGTATTTTTGTTTCATCGCCCACGAGGACGACGTCAAGCTTATATTCTTTTACGGCATTGATAGCGCCGATGACAACCTCTTCTGGCGCATAATCGCCGCCCATAGCGTCTACAGCTATTTTCATTTACTATCGCTCCGTTATTCTAAAGATTCCACGATAAACTTCGCGCGAAACACTTCTTTCGCGTTTTTGCGTATCTTTACCCACACGTAATATTTCTGATCACGCTGCCGGATGACTTCTGCCCTTGCTACGAGCCTGTCTCCGCCGGTTACGGGCTGTTTATATTTAAGATTCGCTACTGCAATGATACATACAGGCAAATTCAGGACCGCTTTGGTCAGTGAATCAGCCTGTGCGTAGAGGTAACGGGACTGCACAATGTGTGCTGCATCCAGCATATCCTCTGTGGCCGTCATGATGGAAATCGCATCCTTGCCGGGATTACATTCAATCAGGTCGCCCATGACCTCTGTCCGGCGTGCCTGCGCCTGCTGTGCTGCTTCAGCACGCTGTTTAATCCGTATACGCAGTTCCGGAATACCCAAGGCCATGCGATCCAGTCGGATCGTCGCTATGCTGACGGAGAATTCCTCGGCCAGTTCTTCATCGTTAATGAACGGATTTTCTTCAATCCGGCGAGCTAGTAGTGCATGTCTTTTCTCTCTGGCTATACGAACCATTCCATCACCTTAAAAAATTATGACCAAGTATTAATAGTACATACAACAGAGATTATATAATGTTTCTGCTGGTTTGGCAAGGAAAAATAAAAAGTATGCTTCCATCCTGTTCCTCTGGTGAACCTGAGAAAGCATACTTCACACTCCTTTAGTACTTATCAAAATCCATGTTATCCAAGATGTTTTTCAATTCGATCAGTTCATCCTTCGTCAAGGTGATACCCTTCGTCATGGCCTGATAATCAGGGTCCCACGACCGCAGGTCAAACTTTGCCGGCCGGTTGTTCCAGCTGATATAGGTCAATTGTTTATGCCAGCCATCCTTGTTTTCGGACAGTGTACCGCAAATATCTTCAATGTTGAAATTTAATTGTGCCACTCTGATTCCTCCTGTTCTTGGAAAATGAGACATTCTCCACATTGCTTATATATATTTTATATAACTTTTATATGCAATTATTTAATATGATAAGGCATATAGGACTTCCCTGTCAACTACCGGAAGGGTCCCTCCCGTTCAGGGACTTTACTTTTTCCGCTTAAACAGGCCGCCCTGCGTTTCCCGGATATCAAAGGTCGTAATGAACGCCTGAGGGTCAATATGCTTTACCGTATCCTGGACTTTCGTAATTTCCAAACGCGAAACGACACAGTATAAAATCAGCGTTTTGTGCCGGGAATAGGCGCCTTCCCCGTGCAGTAAGGTAACCGCACGGCCCAGGTCCTGGGTAATCGTGCGGGCGACTTCGTCATGCTTCGCCGTAACGATAAAGAGGCCTTTCATTTCATCGAGGCCGTTGACAACGATATCGATCATCTTGTACGCAATAAAGTAGGCGACAAGAGAGTACATGGCGCTGTCGACACCAAAGACGAACCCTGCCGAGCCAAGAATGAAAAGGTTGAAAAACATGACGATTTCACCGACCGAAAAGGGCGATACCTTTTCGGCAATGATGGCCAAGATTTCTGTCCCATCAAGAGAACCGCCCCAGCGGATGATGAGGCCGACACCGATACCCATGATCATACCGCCGAAAATGGTCGATAAAAAGGGATCTGCCGTCATGGGTTCCCAATGGACCATACTGCTCCATACGGACAGGCAGAAGACCGAAAACAGCGAAGAAATCGTAAAATGCAGGCCTATCTTGTGATAGCCAAAAATAAAAAAGGGTATATTTAAAGCGACGATGAAAACGCTGAAGGAAATGCCCGTAAGGTGGGCCGCCATCAGCGCAATACCGACAACGCCGCCATCAATGACATGGTTTGGTACGAGAAACACATTGAGCCCGAAGTTATAAATAAAAGCCCCTACGGCCAGGCCTAACGCGTGTAATAGGTGTGAAATCATGTAACCCCTCCTTGTGAATGTAAATACCGCAGCCCAATAATACAGGCCACGAAATCATCCACCGGTTCAGGAGGATACTGCAGTGAAAGTGGAACCAGACGACGCCAGCCGTGACGTGGCGTATACTTCCAATACAGTTTACGTCCTTCTACGGTGGTAAATTTTTCGTCAATAAGTGAAAAGGTAATCTCCGGATGATGCGTACGTATCCAGGCTTCTGCCACAGGCTGCAGATGACGGTGATTGGTCCCGTCACCCATGACGATATGGGAAAAAGGATGGTGTGCGTATTGCCTCGTCAAATGCTCTGCCAACGTGCCCGTAGGCACAATCTGACGGCTCACGAGGCTGCCATCTTCCCTTAGGATAGCCGTACCGGTCTTTTCCGACCCCGGATCGATAGCAAATAGCATGGGCACCTCCTATTGTCCCGCATAGGTGCGGACAATAATGTCAATATTAAGCGGTCCGGCTGTATAAATATCTGTCGAGGCCACGGCCCGCAAAATGATATCACCGTTGCCGCTGGCCTTGATCCGCTGGATCGTGTCAAACATTTCAGCCGCCGTAAGGGAGCCGATATTCCCTGTCAGCGGATCCGGCAGAACGCCGCGCTTGACAGCCTGCTGGTTGACTTCGTGGAGGAAACGGAATACCTGATATTCCGCGCTGCCGCTTACATCCTGGGCCTGCAAATGTTCTTCATATACCAGTTCTTCCCGATGGTACACGAGCTTATTATCAAACAATTCGAAGTGAACCATGGCCGGTTCGCCCAAAATGATATTACCGGCTGCTACGATACGCACGAGCTTGCTGCCCTGCGGTGCATCGTGCAGCGCTGTAATGGTCTGGTCTATTTCATCCTGGGAGATATAGAGGACCACAGCGTTCTGGTTTTGAATGCCCAGCTGATCACGGATACGTGCGTTCGTCTGGGAAAGGAGCTTGCCCAATTCGGTGCGCAAGACCTCTTCGTCCTGCCCATTTTGAATCACTACGCTCGAAAGGACCTCCCCGACGCGGAATAAGACCTGTCCTTCACGGATATCGGTCATTTTCTGGTTCAACAGCTTGATCCGTTCATCCAGCTTGCCTATCGTTTCCGTCATGCGGGCCTGTGTCTGTTCCAGCTCTTTATTTTCTGAATTGAGCTGATCATTACGGGCCATCATTTCGTCGCGGGCTACCTGGACTATGGTCAGCTGGCGGCTCATATCATCGCGGGCCGCCTGGGTCTGCTGCAGGTCCAGCTGGGTCATACGGATCCGCTCGTTGGCATCGGTAAGCTGTTGTTCCTGCTTTTGCAGCAACTCTTCATTTTTTGCCAAGAGAGCATTTTTTTCCTCCATTTCCAGGCCTAATTCTTTAGCCTGTTGTAAAAGTTTATCCTTCTGCTGTTCCAATTCAGCCTTTTGCAGCTGCAGCTGATGCATGCCAAACAAGGCAATGCGGACATTTTGTGAAAGAACGGACATAACACCTAAGGTAACGGCAGAAATGCTGACTCCGGTGATAATGGTAATCAGGATGGATGAATATTTCGGCCGCAGGCCAAATAATTTTATTTTTCTTTTCCCTACACGGGAGCCTATCTTATCGCCAAGATAAGCAATGATTCCGCCCATCACGGCGAGAACCAATAACATGACCCAGCCGAATTCCATAGTCGCACCTCCATTCTTTTTATCATTATATCATAGGATACTATATAACAGGTGTAGAAAATAAAGCAAATTGAAAAATAAATAAAAAAGGAGAGTGACCAGTACGGCGGCCCTTGAGTCCAGTACTAATCACTCTGAATATCACTTTGATTTGCGATATACCAGTACAATCCCGGCAATGCCACACACAATATCCGGCAGGAACGCCGCCAAATAGGCCGGGATTTTACCGCCATTGCCCAAGGCATTCCCAAGCGTCATGATGGTGTAGTAAATGAAGATAACGACGACACTGATGCCGAAACCAATAGATGAACTGCCCCGCTGCTTTTGCATCCCCAAGGGGGCGCCGACAATGGCACAAACCAAGCTGGCCATCGGCATGGCGAAGCGGTTATACATTTCTACTTTCATCTTATTCGTATCGACAGCATTTTCATCGAGCAGCTTAATCTGGTCGCGCAGCTCACGAATCGTCATTTCATCCGGTTTCTTCTGCGATTCACTAATGCGGTTCGGCCGCTGGGAAATCGGTAACTCCTGGTTCTGGAAGGTCATTTGCCGCGTCACCTGGTCCCCGACAGACACGTCGTAAATGATGCCCTGGTGCATTACCCATTTGGTGCCATTCCAATCGGCATAATCGGCCTTTTCCACACGCATGAGCTTATCGTTTTCAAACTCCTGTACCGTAATATCCCGCAGTTGTTTCACATTTGAATCATACTGACGGGCATACATGAGACTGTTAATATCGTGACCCTTGACATCCTTGAGAATGATGTGGTCCTGCGTCGTCGGTGCTACCTTATGCTTGATTTCCTGATCGATAATCGTGTTATACGCATTATTAGCCCGTGGTACGACGTATTCATTAAAAGCCGTCGTGCCCAAGGAAATGAGGAGGGCTGCCACGAAAATAGGCATGGCCAGGCGGATGAAATTCTGGCCGCCCGTACGCATGACGATCATTTCACTGTTACCGGAAAGCTTGCCAAAGGCCATGAGAGAACCGAGCAGTACCGACATGGGGAAGGTTACGACAATAATGGACGGCAACGCCAGAACGAGGACACGGAAGGCATCCCACATAGACGCGCCATACTGATTGATCAGGTTGGCTATCCGGTACAGCGTGCCCGTACCGATGAAGACTGCCGTAAAAGCACAGACGCCAAACAGAAACGGACCAATAAATTCTTTTAGTACATATTTATCTAGTATTCTCATTCAATTCCCCTTGTTACATGGTAAACTCTTCACCTAAATAGAATTTCTTCGCCACTGGGTTGTTGGCAATGAATTCCGGAGAGCCTTCGAGAAGAATCTGCCCCTCATTCAAAATATATGCTTTATCGACAATGCTCAGTGTTTCCCGGACATTGTGGTCCGTAATGAGTACGCCAATCCCCCGGTCTTTCAAATGGCTGATGATTTCCTGAATATCATTGACGGCCAACGGGTCAATGCCGGCGAAGGGTTCATCCAGCAGGATGAAGGCCGGATCCATGACGAGACAGCGGGCGATTTCTACACGCCGCCGTTCGCCACCGGACAACTGTATGCCCAGCCGGTCGCGCAGCTTGGTGATAGTAAATTCCTCCATCAGCGATTCTGCCTTTTCGTGCTGCTCTTTTTTAGAGAGCTTCGTCGTTTCCAGCATGGACAGCAGATTATCTTCTACAGTCATCTTGCGAAAAATAGACGCTTCCTGCGGCAAATAGCCCAGGCCATAAGCAGCCCGCTTATGAATTGGCAGATTCGTGATGTCGTGATCGTCAATGTAGATAGTACCTTCCGTCGGATGTTCGATACCCACAATCATATAGAAGGTCGTCGTTTTACCGGCACCATTGGGCCCGAGCAGACCGACAATACTCCCTTGGTCAACGTGGATACTGACCTTATTTACCACGTTGCGGTCTTTATACGTTTTGATGAGATCGTTCGTCTGGATATACATTATTTCCCCTGTTCTTCGCTACCTGGTATAAATACGACAGTCGACCGGCCATTGGACTGGACGGAATTGTCGGCCAGGTGTACTTCTACATCGTTACCGGAGAGCTGATTGCCATTTTGCGTGGCATAGACGTTCCCGGTCATGTGGATAATGCCGTTCTGCTGGCCCGGCGTCTGCGTATACACGGCTTTGTTACCATAGGCCGTTAAGCCGTCTGCCGGTGATTCGATGTGTACATTACCCGTACCGACGGCCCGGATTTCTTTGAACCAGCCATCAATATGATCTGCCCACATCTGGGATCCCTGGGCTTCAAGGTAGCCGTGGCCTGTTACGATGCCATGATCCTTATCCAGGTAGTATTCTACTTTATCACCATTGACTTTTTTGTCGCCATATACACCTTTGACATTGCCTGTAGCGACGAGATAATTCTGGTTTGTCGAATGCAGGGTTTCAGAGGTCATATGCATATCCGGCTGCTGAGCAGTTACGTTCCCTTGCATATCTGCTTCAGCCGTCTTCAGGTTATACGTAGCTACATCGCCGGTGAGCGTTGCCTGATCACGGACAATGACGACATTGCCCGTAGCCTTTGCCACCTGTGTTTTGCCATTGTATTCCAATTTATCAGCCGTCACGGAAACGGAAGGATTGCTATTGCCAGCGTTGTTATCTGCTGCTAAGGAAGCGGCAGCAGGCAGAATCAGGGCGCCGGCCAGTGCAGCTGCTACTAATTTCGTGCGTAAATTCTGTTTCATGCTCTACTCTCCTTTGGTTACCTTAGCGTGGCCTTGTACGGTTACATGTTCCAGCGCCGCATCCGTTACGAAAGAATCACCGCTCAATGTCGTCTGATCATGCCGATTCAGCAATACCTTGCCGCCATTAATAAGCCGTGTATCCATATTATAATACACACTACCCTCTGTCTGCAATGTATCGCCCTTGTCGGTTTCTGCCTGCAGCGGCTGTTTGAGTTCAATGATCTTCTTCTTACGGTCTACGACACCCTTATCGGACGTGATGGTCAGTAAGGTGCCGTCTTTTTCCCAGATTTCTGCTTTCGGTTTGATGAAATACATGATTTCTGTTTTCGGATCGACGAGAATCTTATCGGCCGTCAGCCGCCACGACAGGCGGTCGCCATCTTTTTCTTCAATTTCCGAGCCATGGAATTCTACGAGGTCACTGCTGGGCGGCATGTCCTTTACAGGACCGCCGGCCGTATGCATGAACCAATAGAGGAGAAACGCAAAAAGTGCCAGGACAACGACGACGAGAATCGTAATTTTATGCTTTATCAACGTTTGTTTTAGATTCACAATCTGTTGCCGCCCCCTCTTTTTGCAGTGCTATAATTTCTTCCGGTTCTGTACTCCAACGGTGCTGGAACCAGAGCCATTCTGTAGGATGCTCTTTAATGAAGTTTTCCGTAATGACTGCCATCTTGCGGGTCATGCGGGCAATGTCTTCATCTTTGTTGCCTGTATCTTCAAAATGCATGATCTCGCCAATTGCCAAATGGGTACGATGCTGGTCATCGTGAATAGTAAAGACCGGTACAATCGGCGAATGAAACTTCTGGGCAAACATAGCTGGCCCTTTTGGCGTAGAACTCATTTTCCCCAAAAACGGCTGGGGTACACCGTGAAAGCCGCCATCCTGATCGGCTAGGAAACCGAGCAGCTTTTTCCGGCGCAGCGCCCGGGCTGCAATGATCATTTCATTTCCGCCCCGGGCAAAGACTTCGAGGCCCATGCCCTCGCGGTTTTCGTTTAACAGGCGGGTTACGGAACTATTGGCCTGATTTTTTACGATCGTCGAGGCGGGATAGCCATACAGCGCCAGTGCGCCCAGCCATTCCCAGTTGCCAATGTGTCCGGTCAGGATGATGACGCCTTTATCTTCTTTCAGCGCCTCATCCAGCCGTTCCGGATGATCCAAGGTCACATACTCAGCAATATTTCCGGCGTTCAGATTTGGCGTATACAAAATTTCCAGCGCCGACTGGCCCAGATTGCGAAACAGTTCATCTACAATTTGGCGTGCTTCTGTTTCACTGCATTCCAGGCCGCGTACAGCCTGAAAGACAGCGCGGTTATACTGTTTTTTCATAATCCGGCTAACTAAGGGTCCCAGTTTCCGTCCCCAACGGACTACCGTCGGGTACGAAAGTTTCTGAACCAGCTTGCCTATTGCCCGGATGGTATAGTACTGCCATTCCGTAAACACTATGCAGACGCCCCTTTCTCTTACTGTTTATATTCAGCCTGGCCAGACTGAAAGTGCTGTAAGATGGTCTCCCAAACGTTTTGATTTTTTAAAATATATTCGACCAGTTCACGCAGTGCACCATGACCGCCTCTAAACGCCGATACAAACGCGGCTTCCTGCCGTACCTCTTCACAGGCATCGAGTGGTGCTGCACTAAATCCGACAGACTGAATGAGGGGCAAATCATTCAAATCATCCCCCATATAACAAACGTCCGACAAGGAAATACCCAGGTCCGCACAAATCTGCTGTAATGCGGTAAGCTTATTTTGTACCTCCTGGACGACATAATCTATGTGTAAATCCTTAGCCCGCTGTTCCACCATAGGAGAACGGCGGCCTGTAATAACAGCCGTTTTGAGCCCAGCCATGCGGGCCAGGGTAATCCCCATACCATCGCGGGCAGAAAAGCCCTTTAATGCATCACCGGAAGGACCATAATAAATAACGCCATCGGTCAAAACGCCATCGACATCAAGAGCCAGCAGTTTGATCGTCTTTACATGTCTCATCAGACCACTCCCTGACGCAGCAAATCAGTCAAGTGAATCATACCGACAGCCTTATTATCCTGGTCGACAACGGGCAGTACCGTAATCGGGCGGGGCTGATTCTTTTCCATAATGTGCATAGCTTCTGCCGCCAGCTTATCGCTCGTAATGAGACGCGGGCTCTTGGTCATCATTGCATCGACAGGCCACTGCAGGAAGTTAGAGCCGGTTTCAAGGCCACGGCGTACATCGCCATCTGTCACCAAACCAACCAAGACCCCTTCACTATCGACGACGGAAACAGCACCCAGCCCTTTTTCAGTCATCATGAAGAGGGCATCCTGTACCGTGCTGTCAGCGCTGATAACCGGATTATCGTTGCCCTTATGCATGACGTCGGCAACAGTGAGGAGCAGTTTGCGGCCCAGAGCGCCACCGGGATGGAAAATGGCAAACTGGTCTTTGGTGAAATGATGGCACGAAAGCAAGACGACGGCTAAGGCATCGCCTAAGGCCAGGGAAACGGTCGTACTCGTCGTCGGTGCCAGGCCCAGCGGGCAGGCTTCTTTTTCTACTAATACGTCGAGAACGACGTCCGAGTTTTTCGCCAGTGTCGAATTATGTTCACCGACGATAGCAATGACCTTAGCACCAATACGTTTCAGGCTGGGCAGAATATTCAATACTTCTGTCGTTTCACCACTCTTAGAAAAGGCCAGAACAACATCGTCGCCCGTTACCATGCCGAGATCGCCGTGAATGGCTTCAGCCGGGTGGAGGAAAATAGACGGTGTCCCTGTACTTGACAAGGTTGCCGAAACCTTCCGGGCAATATGCCCCGATTTGCCCATGCCCGTAACGATGACACGGCCCTTAGAGTCCAAAATCATATTGACTGCATTGACGAAGCTCTGGTCCAAGCTGGGAATCAGATTTTCAATGCCTTTTGCTTCCTGTAATAATACGTCTCTTGCTTCTGCTAAAATATCCATTTCCATTCACCTCTGCAATTATTTCGTTGCCGTTGAAACACTCTGATCGGTAATCGCCTTAATAGCTGCCATATCCCGCAGCACCGCTTCTACCTGGGAAAGGTAGAGCATGTTGGGACCATCGCACAGGGCTTCTTCCGGGTTATCATGTACTTCCATGAATACGCCATCAATACCGGAACCGGCTGCGGCTCTGGCCAGATTACCAATAAACTGGCGCTGGCCGGAGGAACTCGTACCGGCACCGCTGGGCAGCTGTACGCTGTGGGTCGCATCAAAGACGACAGGATAGCCAAAGCTGCGCATAATGGGAAATGCCCGCATATCGACAACCAGATTATGGTAGCCCAGGGAAACGCCCCGTTCCGTCAGAATGATATTTTCATTGCCTGCGTGGGAAATTTTTTCTGCTACATTTTTCATATCCTCCGGCGCCATGAATTGCCCTTTTTTTACATTAATGCATTTGCCCGTTTTAGCAGCTTCCTGCAGCAGGTCTGTCTGCCGGCACAAAAAGGCCGGTATCTGCAGGACATCCAGTACCTCCGCTGCCGGAGCTACCTGGGATACATCATGGATATCACTGACAACAGGAACCTGCAATTCTTTTTTCACATCGCGAAGAATTTCCAGGCCCCGCTTAAGTCCCGGGCCACGGAAAGATTTCCAGCTGGACCGGTTCGCCTTATCAAAGGACGCCTTAAAAATATAGGGAAGGCCCAAACGGCCACAAATCGCTTTCATTTCCTGGCCGATTTTTAAAATACGGTCCGGATCTTCAATAACGCACGGGCCTGCCATGACGAACAACTTGCCATCGCCGCCTACGTGCAAACTGCCTGCTTGTACTTGTTTCATGCCTGTTGCTCCTTTGCAAAATACGATCGTATATGTTCCAGATCTTCCGGCGTATCAATGCCGATAAACTGTTGCTCTGTCGTAATAACTTTAATCTTATAGCCATTTTCCAAAACGCGCAACTGTTCCAGCGATTCCACTTCTTCTGCCGGTGTTTGTGCCATCTGGGCATATTGAAGCAGGAAATCACGGCGATACGCATAAATGCCGATATGCTTGTATGGCCGGATTTGATCGTGGAAGGGATGCCGCGGGTATGGAATGAGGGAACGGGAGAAATACATGGCTTCCTGTCTCTTATTCATGACTACCTTGACGGCACTGGCATCGTCATATTCTTCTTCCTGAAGGGGTGTAGCCACGGTTGCCATGGTCAGCTGCGGATCTTCTTCAAAGACCTGGCAGAGCGCATTAATGACTTCCGGCGTAATGAGAGGTTCGTCACCCTGCACATTGACAATGACATCGGCTTCAGGATAATGGCCTACGGCTTCAGCCAAACGGTCCGTCCCATTCGTATGGTCTTCCCGCGTCATGACTGCGTGACCGCCAAAGGAGACGACGACATCATATACTTTAGGATTATCGACAGCTACGACGACAGCTGACAGTTTATCTGCCTTGGCAGCTTGTTCATATACACGCTGGATCAGTGGCTTGCTGGCAATATCAGCCAGCGGTTTGCCCGGCAGCCGCGTGGAGGCATATCGTGCCGGGATAATACATACGAAATTCATAAGTTCTTATCCTCCTATATGCTGCAGAATTACGTTCTGCAGTTCCTCTTTACCTTTTTCAATCACTATTTCTATGCCCAGTACCCAAAGAGGCACGTCGTGCTGTAAAATGAACGACGCCGGCAATTTGACAGCGTCCTTTTCCGTCGTAACCAGAACGGCTTTTTTTTCTGCTGCCATCTGTATCATAACAGAAAGATCGTCATTCGTATATTGGTGATGATCGTCAAACCGTAAATTTCCTGCCAGGGTATAGCCGCAGGCGGTTACTGTCGCTTCAAAGGAAGCCGGATTCCCCAAAGCCGACACAGCGATGACTGCCTGATGCGGCAGCTGCTCACACGTATGGCGGTCCGCCTTCGCTTCGTACCACGCGGCAAAAGACACGCACCACGCAGGGCGGTGCACCGCTTCGGCTACGGGTGCTGTACTGTTATAGCGCGTCAGAACAGCGTAAATAGCCTGTTTGTCTGCTTCCGTACGCTGGTCCGCTTTCGTGATGATAAAAAAACCAGCCCGGCTAAGGTGAGATACGGGTTCCCGCAAGATGCCCCGTGGCAAGAGTGCGCCATTGCCAAACGGATTGGTAGCATCGATGAGAACAATATCTAAATCGCGGGCCAGTTGCCAATGCTGAAAGGCATCATCGAGAAGCAGGACCTGGCTGTGAAACCTGTCGATAGCCAGTTGTCCCGTCTGTGCCCGTTCCCGGCCGACGAGAACCGGTATTCCCGGCAAGCTGCGGGCCAGAAGCAGCGCTTCGTCACCGCCTTCTTGGGCACTAAGGAGCACGTCTTTTCCATCAGACATGATGGCCGCGCCATGTTCGGCTGCCGAGCGGTAGCCCCGGTTGAGAAGGGCCACCCGATAACCTTGACGTTGAAGCCACTGTGCCAGCATACAAGCCGTCGGTGTCTTTCCCGTACCACCGGCCGTAATATTGCCCAGACTGATGACTTTCGCCGCCAAATGGGCCTGCCGTTCCGGATGACGTGCATACGCTGTAAAGCGTCGTACGACACCGTATCGATAGACGGCAGACAATCCTTTTAGCAGGGCCAGCACGGGCTGGTCCGCCAGGCTATGGGAGCGGTCTTCCATAAGATACGTTATATACGCGGCAAGCTTGGTATAAAAAGACATGTGCTCATCTCCAAAGGTGGAGTTCATCCAGTATTTTTTGTAATTCTGCCAGATTACGGCGCGTAGCCCCCTGGTTTTCCTGCACGATTTCAATGCAGTGGCGTCGCATGCTTTCGGCCAGCTGGCGGTCATCTACGATATTGACGCACGTTTGAATGAATTCGTCTTCGTTCTTGACCATAACGCAGGCACCGCGACTGCTGAGCAGATCGTAGATTTCTACAAAGTTGAACATATTCGGTCCTACGACAATCGGTTTGGCATGGGCCGCCGGTTCCAAAATATTGTGACCGCCGACGTGAGCCAGACTGCCGCCGACAAAGACCAGGTCGCCCAGGCTGTACACACGGCCCAGTTCGCCGATGGTATCGAGAATCACGCCGTCATAGTGTTCTTCCTTTACCTTACCGGCCTGCATTTCGCTCCGCTTGACCATGGTAAAGCCAAATTTACGGCCTTCGTCGCGAATGGGGTCGGACTGGTAAATGTAACGGGGCGCAATAATCAGACGGGCCCGGGGATGCTTTTTCCGTATTTCAAAAAAGGCCTTATAAACCGAACCATTTTCACCTTTATGCGTACTCCCGGCAATCATAATGGGGTAATCCTCTTCTGCAAAACCGAGCTCCGACAAAAAGCGTTTCTTTTCTTCCGGCGTGACGATGCCATAGGTCTGATCGTACTTGGTATTCCCCGTTACGATAACCTTATTCGGATCGGCTCCAATATCGATGATATACTGCGCATCAATCCGGCTCTGCATACAGAAAATCCGGATTGACGACAGGACGTGCCGGGTAAAGAAAGTTATCAGCCGGTAGCGGGAAACGCTGCGCTGGCTAATGCGGCCGTTCATCATCATGATGGGGATTTTTTTCTTATCGGCAATGCGCAGGAAGTTAGGCCAGATTTCTGTTTCTACGAGGACGATGATTTTCGGCTTGATGATATTCAGGATACGTCCCGTCAGATACGGTAAATCCAGGGGAAAATACAGGATCCCATCTGCACCGTCAATGATCTTGTGGGCCATGCGAAAGCCTGTTGCCGTAACGACAGAAACGATGATCACTTCCTGCGGGTGTTCCCGCCGCATTTCCCGCACAATAGGGCTGGCTGCGACAATTTCCCCTACAGACGCCGCGTGCACCCAAATAGCCTGGCGGTCTGATATTTTTTTCTTCAGTTCATCCGGTAAAAAACCGATACTCTGCTTGATGCGCTGATAAAATCCTTCTTCATGTATGAGCCTGTAAATCAGCACAGGGATGAGGGAGGCCCAATACATGAGAAGCAAAAAATTATAGAGCCAGTACATCGATTTGACACGCAAGCGATTTAACATAGAATTTAACCTTCCGCTTTTTCATTAAACTGTACAGCATGTAAATGGGCATACAGGCCGCCTTTATTCAGCAGTCCCGTATGCGTACCTTCTTCAACGATACGACCATGATCGATAACGACGATCTTGTCTGCATCGCGAATCGTGCTCAGGCGGTGGGCAATGACGATGGATGTACGGCCTTCCATCAGCCGTTCCAGTGCTACCTGAACGATTTTTTCCGATTCCGTATCGAGAGCCGACGTGGCTTCATCGAGAATCAAAATGCGCGGATCTTTTAAAATGGCCCGGGCAATAGCAATACGCTGGCGCTGACCGCCGGACAGGGAGTTGCCCCGGTCGCCTACGAGGGTATCGTAGCCTTGGGGCAGCTGCAGAATAAATTCTTCTGCGTTGGCAGCCTTAGCAGCCAGTTCGATTTCTTCATCCGTTGCATCCAGGCGTCCATACAGGATATTTTCCCGGATGCTGGCATTAAAGAGCATCGTTTCCTGCGGTACCAGGCCAATCTGCTGGCGCAGGGACGAGAAGGTAACGTCGCGAATATCTGTGCCGTCAATAGTAATACTACCGTCGGTGACGTCATAAAAACGCGGCAACAGGTTCGTCACCGTCGATTTACCGGCCCCGCTCGGACCTACGAGGGCCACGACTTCGCCGGGCTTGACGTCCAGGTTGAAATCGATCAGGGCCGGGTGATCCTCGTCATAGGAAAAATTGACGTGATTGAAGCAAATTTCGCCCTGCACTTTCGGCAGTTCAATAGCGTCCGGTTTTTCCTTGACGTCCGGTTCCGTATCGAGTGTTTCAAATACGCGGTCTGCAGCAGCCAGAGATTTCTGGATATCGCCGTAAATTTCGCTAATCCGGCGGACCGGGTTTGCCAGGTTGATAGCATAAATCAAGAAGGCAATGAGGGAGCCTGCCGTCATTTCGCCATCAATAACGCTCATGCCGCCATACCAGATGATGGCAGTCACAGCGATGGCTGCAAAGAACTGGATAAACGGCGTCAGGAGTGCTGTCAGGCGAACGGTCGACATGAGGGCCCAGAAGTTGCTGTCATTCTGTTCCATGAAGCGTTCGATTTCAAACTCTTCACGGTTGAAGGAACGAATGATGCGGATACCCGAAACGGATTCCTCCAAGAGGGCTGTAATATCGGCCATCTTCCCTTGTACGCGATGACCGGCACCGCGCAGGCGGCTGCCGAAGAAACGGATCGTAAAGACCACAAGCGGCACGATGACCAATGTCAGAAGGGTCAGTTTCCAGTACAAGAGCAGCATAGACCCTAAGGAACCGATGAGGATAACCGCTTCCTGGACAAAGGAAATAAGATTCCCGGCAATGGCCGTCTGTAAGGCCGTAACGTCATTGGTCAGGTTACTCATAATATTCCCGGTCTTACGCTTATCAAAGTACGACAGGGATAGTTTTTGTAAATGCCGGTACAGGGCTTCGCGGATATCGTTGACGATTTTCTGGCCGACATAGCTCATCAAATAGCGTTCGCCAAAGTAGAAGAAGCCCCTGGCAAAAAAGAGTGCCAGAATGCCAATGACGATCAGGTTCAGTGTGTAAATATCTTTGTTGGCCAAGACCTTATCGATGACGTCTTTGATCAGCCACGGGACGACGACGTTGCTCGCGCCCGAAAAGGCCATACATATGACGGCAACGACTAAGCGTTTCTTATATGGCAAAATGAAACGCAGTAATCTTTTGTAGCCTTGCCAGCTGTTATATCGCTTCATGCAGAATGGTTCTCCTTAGCAAATTGTAAAATGATCTCTGCTGTACGCCGGACAGCCCCGGGTTCTCCCATTTCCTTGCGCACGGAAAGCATGGCCTCGTGGCGCTCCTGCCAGGCCTGTTTATCCGTCAGGAGGGTCACCATATCGGCAGCAATGGCTTCCGGTGTGACTTCATCCTGCCAGAGCTCCGGCATAATGCGGTGCCCCATGATGATGTTGGGCAGGCCGATACTTTGAATATGCACCAGGATTTTGGACAGCCAGTACGTAAGGGAGCTAACGCGGTAAATAAGCAGGGTCGGCAAGCCCATGAGGGCTGTTTCCAGAGTCGCCGTGCCTGAAGCAGCGACGGCTGCCGTGCTGATGTTCATCATATCATATACATGGCCTGATGCAACATGGACGTTCTCCAGGTCCGCCGGAATCAGCTCCTGCAACACGGACGCATCGATGGTCGAGGCCCGGGGAATGAGAAATTGGACCCCATCCCTTTGTGCCATAATTTCTTTGACTGCCGCCAGCATAACCGGCAGCAAGCCGCGTACTTCCTGCAAGCGGCTGCCCGGCATCAAGAGAATCGTCTGTTTCGCCGCATCGAGGCCAAAGGCCTGCAGTGCCTCGTCTTTAGTCAGCTCCGGGTGTACTACATCGAGAAGCGGGTGGCCGGCGTAAGCAACACGGGCGCCCAGTTCTTCATACAGCTTGGCCTCAAAGGGAAAAAGAGAAATAGCCAGGTCCGTATGCTCGGCAATCACCTTGCCACGGCTCTTATGCCAGGCCCAGATGGTCGGCAAAATATAGTAAACGACACGGATCCCTGCTGCCCTGGCCTTTTCGATGAGCCTCATATTAAAGCCGGGATAATCAATACAGACCAATACATCCGGTTTCTCTTCTTGCATCACCTGCAGCAGTTGTGTGCGCAGGCGAAAAAAGAAAGGGATCTTACGTAAGATTTCGCCAACGCCGATAAATCCCAGATTATTGATATCATATACGATTCGCACGCCTGCTTGTGCCATCTGGCTGCCACCCATGCCGAGCAGTTCAATATCCGGATCCAGCGCTTTTAAGGCCCTGGCCAGATTTGCACCGTGCATATCGCCAGAGGCTTCGCCGGCTGAAAACATAATTTTCATGAATACTCCTACTTAAAACGTCTGATCGACGGCACAAATGCAGATATGATGTGCATCTGCTGCTGCCAATACTTGTTCCTGTTCAACGAACAGCGTGCGCCCGGCTTCTACAGCCAGGACGTTGCAATTACTTTCAATCATGCTTTCAAGCGTTGTCATACCGACAGCCGGCACGTCAAAGCGCTGGTCCTGGTTGGGCTTGGCCACCTTGACGACAACCGATTCCTTACGGCCCAAGGCACCGCCGCGGCGGATACAGGCGTCGGTACCTTCAATGGCCTCTACGGCCATGACAGCCTTATGCCGGACGACGACAGTCTGGCCGATATCCATGCCGCCAATAGCCTTTGCCGTGGCAAAGCCAAAGCGGATATCATCAGCTTCGGCTTCTGTAGGCTGCCGTTTGGTCAGCACGCCCGGCGCCGGCATGAGCGGTTTCAAATACAAGGTCTGATCGACGACTTCAATGCCATCCTTTGCCAATTCATCCACAATGGCCAGCATGATCGTGTCATCCTTGCGGTTACGCAGCCGGTTGAGCAGCTTCAGGGCCCGCAAATCGGGCATTTTCAATCCCTTAAAGAGAATTTCTTTGGTCACCTTGCCGATCATGGTCACCTTGGTCACGTCGTGTTTCAACAAGGTCTTAATGATCTTATTCAGCTTGGCCACGTTGATTTCATAGTATACATCTGCTTCTGCCGCCAATTCCGGCGCTACATCCTCAACGACAGCAATGACCACCACTTCATGGCCGCTTTGTTTAGCTGCCCGCATGAATTCTACAGGCAGATTGCCAATACCGGCCAATAAGCCAACTTTTTCCATGTACGATCACCTTTATTACACAGGTATGCTTACCTTGAATTTACAAACAATCACTTTATTATACCAAAAAACAGCCGATCATGTCATTAATCTAAGAACGATTCACATAAAAAAAGGGCGGCAAGGCCGAGCCTCACCTCCCCTTCATACGCACATTAATCCTTCGTGCCTCTCATAATGCCACGTTCAGCATTGCGCAGGAAGCGCAGAAGATGTTCGACTTCTTCATAGCTGTCCAGCTCTTGTTCCATTTCCGAAATAGCCTGTCCCAGGTTGAGACCGGAACGGTACAAAATGCGAAATGCCTTTTTTAATTCACGACGAACTTCATCGGACATACCGGCACGGGAAAGTCCCACACTGTTCAGACCAATGACACGGGCTGGCTGCCCATCAGCAATGACATACGGCGGAATATCCTGCACTACCTTGGCCAGGCCGCCGATCATGCTGTTTCGACCCACTTTGACAAACTGGTGTACGCCGGCAATACCACCGATGACCACGCGGTCTTCTACGGTAACGTGACCGGCCAGGCCGGCACAGTTACTCATGATTACGTGATTACCTACGACACAGTTGTGCGCTACGTGCGTGCAGGCCTGGAACAGGCAATCATTGCCAATCCGCGTTTCTTCCCCTTCACCGGTAGCTACGCTGACCGTTACAAATTCACGGAATACAGACCGGTCACCGATGATAAGGTAACTTTTTTCTCCGTGATATTTTAAGTCCTGCGGTTCTGAACCGATCGAACAGCTAGGGAAAAACCGGCAGTTTTCACCAATTGTCGTCCAGCCGTCAATGGTTACATGTGCCATAACTTCTGTGCCTGCGCCGATTTTGACATGCGGCCCAATCACTGCATAAGGCCCGATTTTTACACCAGGACCGATTTCTGCCTGCGGATCTATAACAGCCGTTGGATGGATCATGCTCTGCGGCATGTTTTCTTTTTCCTCGGTCATTAGAGTCACTCCTTGCTAGCCCGCCCCTATCCGGGCAGGTGCTCATAAATAATGTATATGAGTATATTCCCTCTCTCTCGAAAAGAATATACCCTTAAAAATCAGGCATATTCGCCCTATTATCTGTTAATTACGCCTAAAACCTCTTATTTTCTCATAAATTGGGCTTATTTTTATTTTCTTGGTTCCTGTCCCGGCATGAGGGCAAAGAGATATTCCCCTTCTGCGCAAAGCGTATCCCCTACGTGAGACTGGGCTTTTACCTTGCCCATACGGCCTTTAATCTTGACGATATCGGCGCGCATGATGATCTGGTCACCCGGGCGGACGGGATGACGGAAACGCAGTTTATCAATGCCCGTAAAGAAAGGAATAAGACCCCGGTTTTCTTCCGGATAGAGCAGTGCGACGCCGCCTACCTGTGCCATAGCTTCGGCCAGGAGCACGCCGGGCATTACCGGTTTTCCGGGAAAATGTCCCTGAAAGAAAAGTTCGTCAAACGTTGCGTTTTTAATACCGATGGCATATTTCATCGGTTCCAATTCAATAATCCGGTCTACGAGCAGCATGGGATACCGGTGAGGTAAGATTTCCATGATATCCGTTACTTCTAATGTCTTGTCTATTGCCATTGCAATTTCCTCCCTTTATTTTATTTCTTCGCTGATTTTGCGTGCCAGCAGGTTATTTAGCTTATGGCTTGACTTTACAGCCACAATATGTCCCTGCAGCGGCCGTCCCAGCAAAGCTAAATCGCCGATGACATCCAGCACCTTGTGCCGCACCAGTTCATCTTCCGTACGCAGCTTTGAAAGGCATGTCGTGTCATCATAGACGATCGTATTTTCCAGCGTACCGCCTTTACCCAGGCCCAGTTTTTTCAGCATGGCCAGTTCTTTGGTAAACGCAATCGTCCGGGCAAACGCGATCTCACGGATATACGTTTCCCGGTCCAGCTCGACATCCAGAAACTGTACGCCCAAGAGCGGATGCGGATTGATGGATGTAAAGGTAATGCGGAAGCCGTCATACGGAAGAATGGCAATAAACTTATCGTCTTCCTGCACGAGGTGTTGGTGCTGCACGGCCAGTACACGGCGCGGCGCAGATAATTCCTGAATCCCCGCCTTTTGGATCAGCTCCACAAAGGTAAGACCACTGCCGTCTGCAACAGGGGGTTCTACGGAATCCATTTCTATAATGCAGTTATCTACAGCCATGCCGTTCAATGCAGAAAGCAGATGTTCGACCGTAAAGACCTTCGCATCGCCCTGCTCCAATGTCGTTGCCCGCATGGTGTTGGTCACATTGGCAAATTGTGCCGGCACTGCCGGGTTGCCGGGCAAATCCGTCCGGACGAAGACGATTCCCGTATCAGCCGGGGCCGGGCGCATTACCATATGCACTTCATTGGCTGCATGTAAACCGATACCGCTGTACGACACGGATTTTGCCAGTGTCGTCTGTACCACATTAGTCATTGATACGCCCCTCCTTTCCTGGCATTAAATGCTCAATTTTAATCATACTAATTTATTATACATTATTTCCCTTAGAGTGACTAGTAAGAAATTTTGTAAATACGTATTTTAGCCTGTATAGGCAAAGAAAAAAGCCGTACCTTCCGGCACGGCCTCTTCCTGTTGCTTATTTGATTAACTCATAGACAGAGGAAACCACCTTATCCCATTGCTGCGTTTGTACCGTTTCTGTAGCTAGTACCTGCTTGCCGTCAGTGCACTGACGCGCAACGGAGCTGGGCGCCGTGCCATTATAGGTCTGACGCTGGGCCACGCAGGTTTCAATATCCAGATAATGATGGATATCGGCCTCAAAGAGGGGGCTCATGTGCTGCAATTCTTCTAAGCTAAGCTGCTGCAGTACTTTGCCCTGTTCGATACAATAATGTACAGCTTTGCCGACAACGGCATGCGCTTCCCGGAAGGGCAGCCCTTTTTTAGCCAGGTAATCGGCCATATCCGTAGCATTCGAGAAATCGCTTTCCAGAACGCTGCGCATGTGTTCTTTATTGACTGTCATCTTATCGATCATGGCGGCATAAATGGTAAGGGCAAATTTCAGGTTATCAATGGCATCAAAGACACCTTCTTTGTCTTCCTGCATGTCCTTATCATAGGCCAGGGGAATGCCTTTCATCATGGTCAGCACGGCCATGAGATGGCCATAGAAGCGGCCCGTCTTGCCCCGTACGAGTTCGCAAATGTCCGGATTTTTCTTCTGTGGCATAATGGATGAACCCGTGCAATGTGCATCATCGAGCTCGATAAATTTGAATTCCGAACTCGACCAGAGAATAAATTCCTCGGACAAGCGGCTCAGATGCATCATCAAAACGGCGGCAAATTCCAGGAAAGCAATAATATAATCCCGGTCGCTGACAGCGTCCATACTATTGTCATAGAGCTTGCCAAAGTGCAGTGTCTTACCGACGTACGGCTGATCCAGCGGATAGGTCGTACCGGCCAGGGCGCCGGCACCGAGAGGCATCATATCTGCCAGCTCCCAGGCAAAGCCCAGGTGCTTGAAATCACGGGACAGCATGGAAAAGTAGGCCATCAGGTGGTGACTGAAGAGAACCGGCTGGGCCCGCTGCAAGTGCGTATAGCCCGGCATGATGACATCGTTATATTTTTCTGCAGCCTTGACGATACTTTCCTGAAGCTGTACGAGCAGCTTGGCGACTGCCGCAATTTCCCGCCGTACGTACAGGTGCGTATCTAAGGCAACCTGATCGTTACGGCTGCGGCCCGTATGAAGCCGCTTGCCAGCTTCACCGATCGCATCGGTGAGGCGCTTTTCGATATTCATATGAATGTCTTCCAGCTCTACAGAAAAGTCGAATTCATCCCGTTCGATCTGTCCGAAAATATCCTTCAGCCCCTGGACGATAGCATCCTTATCTGCTTCGGAAATAATGCCCTGCCGGGCCAGCATCGTCGCATGGGCAATGCTGCCGCAGATATCCTCTGCATACATACGGCAATCGAACTGAATCGATGCGTTAAATGCTTCTACGTTTTTATCTGTAGCCTTTGTAAACCGGCCGCCCCATAATTTCATTCGGATTCGCTCCTTATTTGTTCTTTTTTTCGACGTTCTGCAACATCAGTGCCCGCATCGTAAGCGGCAGGCCAAAGAGGTTGATGAAACCGCCGGCATCTTTCTGATCATATACATCGTCTTCGCCGAAGGTGACATATTCTTCGCTGTACAAGGAGTACGGGGAAGTCGAACCGGCGCTAATGATGTTGCCTTTGTACAATTTCAATTTAACCGTACCCGTGCAGGTCTTCTGTGTTTCGTCAACAAACGCAGCCAGAGCTTCACGGAGCGGCGAGAACCACATGCCGTCATATACGAGTTCTGCATATTTGTTGGCCACATGTTCTTTGAAGTGGTTCGTAGCTCTGTCGAGTGTCAGATATTCCAATTCTCTGTGGGCATACATGATGATAGCACCACCGGGATTTTCATAAATGCCACGGCTCTTAAGGCCGACGAGACGGTTTTCTACGAGATCGACAATGCCAATACCGTTTCTGGCACCAATAGCATTCAGTTCCGTTATCAATTCGAGGGCATCCATCTTTTTGCCGTTAACAGCAACAGGAATCCCTTTTTCAAACTGCAGTTCTACATATTCCGGTGTATCCGGTGCTTTTTCCGGCTGCGTAGAAACCATGTATACCATATCTTTCGGAGCATTTGCCGGATCTTCCAGATCATCACCTTCGTGGCTCAAATGCCAGATGTTCCAGTCCATGCTGTAGGGATACGGATTTTCTTCCGATTTGTAATCAACCGGCACATTATGTGCTTCCGCATATTTGATTTCATCTTCACGGGATTTAAGATCCCACATTCTCCACGGTGCAATCAGTTTGATTTCTGGAGCCAACGCTTTAACCGTCAGTTCGAACCGTACCTGGTCGTTGCCTTTGCCTGTAGCGCCGTGGGCAATAGCGTCAGCGCCTTCTTTTTTGGCAATTTCTACGAGTTTTTTGGAAATCAAAGGCCGGGCAAAGGATGTACCCAAGAGATATTTGCCTTCATATACAGCGTCCGCTTTCACGCAGGGCCATACATAGTCTTCCATAAATTCTTTTTTAATATCCATAATGTATGCTTTGGAAGCACCGGATTTGATAGCCTTCTTTTCAATGGCTTCAAAATCATCAGGCTGTCCTACGTCAGCGCAGGCTGCAATAACTTCTGCACCGGGATAGTTTTCCTTCAGCCAGGGAATAATGCAGGATGTATCCAAACCACCGGAATAGGCTAATACGATTTTTTTAATATCACTCATTTTTGTTTCCTCCTCTATTTCATAAGCAACAATATGATGACCAACTGTCTACGTCAGTTAGTATACAACTACTCGCAAGAATATGCAAGTAATTTGAATAAAAAGTTTGAAAAAATTGAAAATTTTCAAATATTCTACCATTCAGCAGGGGAAAGGGGGCCTAAATCTAGTCTTTTCACCTGCTCATATGATACAATATACCCATATCAGGAGGAACTATGAAAAAAAAATACCTTTTCATATTCGTCGTCGTCTTTGCTGCCTTCAGCGCCTGGAATATCATTTCCGACACGCCTAAGACAAGGCCACAGACGCCTGCCAGCAAAATTGAACAAACAGCGCCGTCTTCTTCCCTGGATGCATTTAAGGAAGGACTCTATCCTTATTTACACTTCCGCGCTGCTATGGAAGCACGACGCCGGGAAGTAGCCACGTATGTATCGATTCAAAACATCCCTAAAACCTTGCAGGAAGCTGTCATCGCGACAGAAGACCGGCGCTTTTATGAACACGGTGCCGTCGACCCTATTGGTATCGGCCGGGCCGTTCTGGTCAACTTTACGTCCGGTGAAACCGTAGAAGGCGGCAGCTCCATTAGCCAGCAGGTCATTAAGAATACCTTTCTTACACCGGAACGGACACTGACCCGCAAGGCCCAGGAACTCATTCTGGCCTTTTTGCTCGAGCACAATTACAGTAAAGACGAAATTCTGGAAATTTACTTGAACACAGCGTATTTTGGTGCCAGCGCCACCGGCATTTATGAAGCAAGCCATATCTACTTCGGCGCGCAGCCACGGGCCCTGAGCCTGGCCCAATCGTCCTTGCTCGCAGGCCTGCTGCAAGCTCCCAGTTATTATAATCCCCTGGAAAATTACGAGGCTGCCCGGGAACGGCAAAAGACGGTTCTCTCCCTCATGGCCGAACAAGAATACATTACGCGAAACCAGGCCGAAGCGGCCTTTAAAGAAAGCCTGCATCTGCGCCGCTGATTCTTCCATAAACGAAAAAAAGCCCGAAAACAGCAACGTACACTTGCTGCGTTCGGGCTTACTTTTTGTTCTTATTCTTTTGGCTTGTTGGTCAAATAATAGGAAATACGGCTCAGGCCAATCGACAGGTCTTCACGGAATACAAAAATCCGGTCCGGCACATTGAGGCGCAACGGTGCAAAAGAAAGAATCCCTTTGATCCCGGCGTCTACCATCTGGTCGGCTACCTGCTGGGCTACCGAAGCCGGCGTCGTGATAATACCGATCTGGATATTTTCCCGGCGTACGACATCGCCCATTTCCGAAATAGGCGTAACGACGACACCACCGACATTTTGGCCGATAATCCGATGGTCTACATCAAAGAGGCCCATCGTGCGGAACCCCAGACGGCCAAAGGTCTTGTAGTTGGCCAGGGCCCAGCCCAAATGGCCAATACCGGCAATCCCGATTTTCCAATGCTGCTGTAAGCCGATGATTTCTACAATCTGCTGACAGAGCTCGCTCACGTAGTAACCAACGCCTTTTTTGCCAAAGGCACCGAAACAGGTCAGATCCTTGCGGATCTGTTCCGGTGTAATGCCCAGGCGTTCGCCCAGCTTTTCGGAAGAAATAATATCGATTCCTGCGTCCTGCAGAAGCAGTAAATCTCTATAATACAACGGCAGTCGTTCAATGACCGCATCGGATATTGCCTTTTTCTGTCTCATGGGTGGAGCCTCCCAACTGTATAAACTATTTGCAACAACGTAACGTTGTGAAACTGAGTAGTGGATATTTCAAGACTTATTATAACTTATTGTGAATTATTTCGCAAACTTTTTTTCTGATTCTTTCGATATTCTTCATACGTATTTGTCAATAATCCCGCAAAAAGCCATAAAGTAAGTGATATTTGAGTACTAAAGAGGTCGTAGTCGCTAAAGCCGCTCACGGCTACAGCCAGCATAGCACCTGCTACGGCCATGACCAGGGCCCGGTCAAAGGGGGGACCGGAGTACCTATGCAAAAAACGAATAGCATACCATACGACACCAAAATAAAACCAAAAATATGCAGTAAAACCGAGTAACCCCGTTTCTGCCAAGATGTTCAAATACATATTATGGGCGTGGAAGATAGTGATGCCTGCTTCCTGGATCAGTTCATTGTATACGGGATAGACGTATTTAAAGGCCCCCCAGCCAATGCCCAGAAGCGGGTGATCGGCTGTCATCTGCAAGGCAGCCAGCCACATGTCCATGCGCATAGATACAGATGTGTCAGCTGCGCTTTGGCTAAAAATAGAAAGCAGACGCCGGGTAACACCGCCATGATGGAAGGCCAGCACTAAAGGGATGACCAAAAAAGACAGCCAAAGCCGCTTGTCCCACACGAGTCCAAAGAAAAAGATGAGCGCACAGGCACTAATCCAGGCACCACGGGAGTACGTAAGGACTAAGCACAACGTAAGCGCTGCCAGCAACAGGGCGAAAGGTGCCGCCTGCTTCCACCGGCCCCACCAACGGATAACCAGAGCCCCGGCAGCACTCATGACCATGAGCAAATAGGCCGAAAGCAAATTCGGATTATACAACGTAGAATACATGCGGCGGCGCAACAGCGGAAAGGCCGAATTATCAACCCACTCTTCTTCCCGCAGGGTCAGCATATGGGCGTACTGATAAAAGCCATAGAGGGCCACTAAGGCCGTACTGAGGAGCAGCCCATAAACGAGCAGCTTCCGTTCAGCCTCGCCGCGGACAAACTGCTGCAGCAGACAGAAAAGCAGGAAATATTGCAGTACTGTAAACGCATAAAAGGCCAGGCCTAAGAAGAGCCGTGGCGATCCTGCCAGGGAAAGGAGGGCTACGACAGCAAAGGCAGCGGCCGGTACAAAAAGGATGGGCCGCGTCCGGTCAGGCAAATCATAACACCAAACATAGCGGGCCGCCAGTACTAGGGCTGCCAAAAAGAAGGCTTCCATGACAAACAGCTGCAACGGCATAAAAACTACCGTCCCTAAAAGCGCATACACAACGTGTATGCGTGCTTTTTCCTGAGAACTACGAGCTGTTGGTAAGAGAGCCGTAAAATGTATCACAAGTTCGTTCCTCCGAATGTACGTGTTCGAATGCGTCTTTTATCCGTCCGGTCCCCCAGTACTGTGCAGGATCATCCTGTTCCCTACGGGGCCGTAACTGGTAAAGTTTGTTCTGTTTTGCACAACCTATGCTATCTTATTAATCTTACAATAAGCATCTCCGTTTTGCAACCGAAATTTCACAGATAAAAAAATACAACAACGATTCCCAAAACACATGGAAATCGTTGTTGTATAAAGGAACAGATTACAGTGTGACGTGCCAGGAATCCCGTAAATGGCGGCGCACATCTCCCTGGATGTACAAGGAGCCGACGATACATAAGACCTGAGCAGGCTGCACAGCCTGCAGGGCCTGGTCCAAGGCCGCCTCCAAGCTGGAGGCCCAGTCTGCCCGGCAGGGCAGGATGCGGGCAATCTCCCGGGGATCAGCACTGCGTGGCGTCGGTGCCGGCGCGCAGATGACATAATCGTCAGAACGGAACAAGGTGTGTACCATCTGCGTATAATCCTTGTCGGCCAATACGGAAAAGAGAAATACGCGCTCACGCGTACCAAAAACCTGCTCATAGGTCCGGCAAAAGGTATCGATACCGGCCGGGTTATGGGCACCATCGATGACGATATCCTGCTCCCCTGCCTTGAGGACCTGAAACCGGCCGGGCCAGCGCACTTGGTGAATGCCGGCTGCAATGGCTGTCTTCGTCAGGCGTTTTTCCTGCCGCGCTACGAGGAGCAGTGCCATGAGAGCAGCGGCGCAATTTTTCTGCTGGTGTTCGCCCAAAAGCGGCAGATCCACCGTCAGCGCCCGGCCCCGGCCCGTATGCTCCTGCAAAGTCAACACCTGGCCTTGAACATCAGGCGGCGCGGCTGCCTTAATCGTGAAGCTGTGCCCCAGGGCATAAAGACGGCTATGCTTTTCATAGGCTGTCGCCGCGATGACGGAAAGGCCCGGTTTTTCGGCCGTCGTTACTACAGGAACGCCGGGTTTGATGATGCCCGCCTTCTGGACAGCAATTTCTTCAAGCGTATTACCGCAGTACTTCATGTGGTCCATGGCCACGTTGGTAATGACCGAGACGACAGGCGTAATGACATTCGTCGAGTCCAGAAGACCGCCTAAGCCGACTTCGATAACGGCATAGTCTACACGGGCCTTGGCAAAATACCAAAAGGCCGCTGCTGTAAGCATTTCAAATTCCGTCGGCCGTTCGCCGCCAGCGGCAGCAATAGCTTCTACCTCGTGAGATACGACGGCTACGGCTTCTGCAAAGTCAGTCCGGGAAATTGCCCCTTCGTCTACGCAGATCCGTTCCGTGTATTCTTCCAGGTGGGGCGACGTATAGCGGCCTGTACGAAAGCCGGCCTGATGGAGGGCACTGGCAATCATCGCCGTCACAGATCCCTTGCCATTGGTACCGGTCACGTGGATCGTCTTGTACCGGTCCTGAGGATTATGGAGCCGCGACAGAAGCTGTTCCATACGGCCCAAGCCCAGCTGGATACCAAAGGCACTGGCATGTTCCAAATAATACACCGCTTCTTCGTACGTCATAGTATCACCTTATAAATTCTTCAGGTCAGCCATCCGTTTGGTAAGGGCTGCCATTTTATCCGTATAATCTGCCAGTTTAGCCCGTTCTTTTTCAACGACCTGCGCCGGTGCCTTGGCCAGGAAGCCTTCGTTGCCCAGTTTCTTTGACAGGCGGTCGATTTCCTTTTGGAGTTTGGCCTGTTCTTTTTCAACGCGGGCCGTTTCTTTTTCTACGTCGATGAGGTCTTTCAGCTGCAGATAGACTTCGATGCCCGGTACTACCGTTACGACAGCATTTTCCGGCTTCGGTGCCGATGGAGCGAGGAGAATGACCTGGTCGGCAAAGGCCAGCGTATGGAAATAGCTTTCGTACTGCCGCAGGTTGGCTGCCATTTTTTCATCGGCCGGTACCATGATGACCGGGGCCTTCTTGCCCATGGGTACGTTCGATTCGGCACGCATGTTACGGATACCTTTAATAGCGTCCATGAGAACGTTCATGACGGCCGCATCAGCCGGGAACTCCTGGTTTTCCTGTTCCTTAGGCCAGGGAGCGACGATGATGCTCTTCCCTTCGTGCGGCAGATGCTGCCAGAGATGTTCTGTCACGAAGGGCATGAAGGGATGGAGCATTTCCAGCGTATGTGTGAGAACGTAGACGAGAACGTACTGGACGGTCTGACGGCTCTTCTGATCATCCGATTTATAGAGGCGCTGTTTTGCCAGTTCAATATACCAGTCGCAGTAGAGATTCCAAATGAAATCGTATACTTCGTCAGCGGCATCGCCTAATTCAAATTTATCGAGGTTTTCTGTCACCTGGCGGACGGTCTGATTAAAGGCCGTGAGGATCCAGCGGTCTGCCAGCGTGAGGTCGCCGGCTGTCGGTACGAAATCCGGATCATAATCGGTTAGGTTCATGATGACGAACTTCGAGGCGTTCCAGATTTTATTGGCAAAGTTACGGTTTGCTTCAACCCGTTCCATGTAAAAGCGCATATCGTTGCCCGGTGTATTGCCCGTTACCAGCGTAAAGCGCAGGGCATCAGCGCCGTATTCTTCGCACACGCCGAGGGGATCAATACCGTTGCCCAGGGATTTACTCATCTTACGTCCCTGGCTGTCACGGACGAGGCCATGAATAAAGACGTGTTCAAACGGAATATCCTTCATGAATTCACAGGTCATGAACATCATGCGGGCAACCCAGAAGAAGATAATATCATAGCCTGTAACGAGGACGCTCGTCGGGAAGAACTGCTGGATATCGGCAGTTCTTTCCGGCCAGCCCATGGTCGAGAAAGGCCAGAGGGCCGAGCTGAACCACGTATCGAGTACATCCGGATCACGGTGGATATGCGTGCTATGGCAATGCTGGCATTCCGTAATATCGTCCCGGCTAACCGAGGTCTGGCCGCAGTCATCGCAGTACCAGGCCGGAATCTGATGGCCCCACCAGAGCTGCCGGCTAATGCACCAGTCATGGACATTTTCCATCCAGTGGTTATAGGTCTTGCTAAAGCGGTCGGGCACGAATTTCGTCTTGCCATCCTGTACGGCATCGATAGCAGCCTTCGTGAGGGGACCCATCTTGACGAACCACTGCTTGGTCGAAAACGGTTCGATAATCGTTTTGCAGCGCGAGCAATGGCCTACAGCATGGGTTAATTCTTCAATATGATCGAGGAGGCCTAATTCCTGCAGGTCTGCCACGACGGCTTTGCGGCAGTCTTCACGGGTCATGCCTTCATATTTGGCACCGGCCTTGGCATTCATGGTACCATCAAGGTTCATGATCATGATTGCTTCCAGGTGATGGCGTTCGCCCATTTCAAAGTCATTCGGGTCGTGGGCCGGCGTAATCTTAACGGCGCCCGTGCCGAATTCGAGGTCGACGTAATCATCGCCAATGATTTCTACTTCCCGGTCTACGAGCGGCACAATAACTTTTTTACCGATATATTTAGCCAGACGCGTATCCTGCGGATTCACAGCAACAGCCGTATCACCCATGATCGTTTCCGGACGGGTTGTAGCAATCATGATGTAGTCATCTTCACCGACGATGGGGTATTTGACATACCAAAGATGGCCGGCTACATCAGAATGATCTACTTCGATATCCGAAAGGGCTGTATTGCAATGGGGGCACCAGTTGGTAATGCGCTGGCCCTGATAGATGAGACCCTTTTCATAGAGGGAAACGAATACTTCCCGTACGGCCCGGGCACACGTATCGTCCATGGTAAAGCGGTTGCGCGTCCAGTCACAGGAAGAGCCTAAGCGGCGTACCTGCGTTTCAATACGGTTGCCATACTGTTCCTTCCAGGCCCAGACACGTTTCAAAAATTCTTCACGGCCAATGTCGTATCGGGTTTTTCCTTCTTCTTTAGCCAGCTGCTGTTCTACTTTTACCTGTGTCGCAATGCCTGCATGGTCTGACCCGGGAATCCAGGTGACATTATAGCCCTCCATGCGTTTGAAACGGACGAGGATATCCTGCAGCGTGTTATCGAGGGCATGGCCCATGTGCAGCTGCCCCGTTACGTTCGGTGGCGGCATGACAATGCTAAAGGGCTTACGTGACGGATCAGGATCCTGATGAAAATACCCGTTTTTTTCCCAAAAGGAATACCAATTCATTTCTATATCATTTGGTGCATACGTACCCAGACTTTCTTTGTTCCACTCCATGTGCAGGACCTCCTAAAAAGTAAAAATAAAAAGCGTTCTTTCATCCTTGTTAGGACGAAAGAACGCTGCTCTTCCGCGGTACCACCTAAATTGCCACGGCCGTAGGCCGGGCCTCTTCATTCTACAGTTAACGCCTGTCAGACGGGCAGGTTCTTCTTCCTGCCAGCTCCCGGGTGACCCGTATTGCCGCCTGCGAATGCCTTTTCAGCTAACCGGCATCTCTCTGACACACGCAGACAATACTTCTTCCGCTCATCGCTATTTTTACTATGTTCTTCATTTTAGCAACTTTAAAAGGCCTTGTCAATGTATGCGGACTCGTTTCAAAGCGTGTCAATTACCTTGAAAAGGCTTATCTTCCTATGTCTCAAGCCTTGCCCTGCTTAAAGAGGGTTATCATTTCCATGGTCAGGCTCGTGTGTTCCCGGTCATCCGGCAGGTCTTGCCGCTGCAGCCACTGGGCCGTCGCCAATTCACTGTGGTCGACGTGCAGATCGGCCTTGCCGTCGAGATCGCAGAAAAAGCCAAAGAGAAGCGTATCCGTAAAACACCAGGGCTGGCTCTTATAAAAGGTCAGGTTCTTTACATGAATGCCGACCTCTTCCATAACTTCGCGGTGTACCGTTTCTTCAATGGTCTCCCCTATTTCGGCAAAACCTGCCAAGAGAGCCGTATTTTTATATTCCCGTCCGGCATATACAGATACAAGCAAGGCGTCATCATGGCGTACGCCAACGATAACAGCCGGATTAATCCTCGGATAGTTCATAATCTGGCACTCCGGGCAATAGAGCATACGCTCCTTCGTACTGGCAACCAGCGGCCGGCCACAGGAACCACACAAGCGGTGTTTATGGTACCAGCCGCACAGGGAAAGGCCTGTCACTGCGGCAAATGCCAGAGAGCGGGGCCGGGCCATGCGCATGTGCCGGATCGGGACGTACGTAAACCCATCCCCTTCGGGCACAGACTGGCGGGATAAAAAGAAGTTTTGCTCATCAAGACGGAACAGCCAGATGACATCTTCTTCGCCTAAGAAAGGAAGCTCCTCCGCCCGGGGCAGAACCAGTGTCCCCTCTTGAAAGCGGGCCAATACGCCGCGCTCTTCATAGGCTAAGACTACACTGCCCGGTCCATAGGGAACAGGCGTAAATTCATTATGATAGACGTGGGGATATATATCCTGAATCATAGCAATCGTTTTCTCCTCGCAAAAAGACAGAAAGCGGCCCGCTACTGCCTAACCGGCACAGCAAGGCCGCACATCGTTTAATCGATATACACAGCACCCGTATTATCCGCTTTTAAGATATGTCCAAAGGAAGAAATACCGTGGGCGGCAAAGGTTTCGATCATGGCTTCTTCGATTTCCCGTTCCCGTTCCGTTGCAAAGGCAATGAGTGTAGAACCGGAACCACTGATCGTCGAGCCCAGGGCGCCAGCTGCCACGGCAGCGTCGAGTACTTCCTGACCGGCCGGAATAAGCTTGATCCGATAAGGTACGTGAAGCTTATCCTGCAAGCTGTATTGGAGCCGGTCATACCGTTTCGTAAAGAAGGATGATAAGAGGAAGCTCACGCGGCTCACGTTAAACACGGCGCTGCGATAATCAATGCTGTCTGGCAACGCCTGGCGCGCATCTTCTGTAGAAACTTCGATTTCCGGACTGACCGTAATAAAAGACAGTTCGTTCCCGACAGGAATGGAATTAGTCAGCGCCGTATCGGTGAGCACAATAGACGAGGTAAGGCCGCCATACGTAGCCGGTGCCACATTATCGGGATGGCCTTCCAGCTGGCTGGCAATAACCAGTACATCTTCCTGCTTCAGATTCCGTCCCGTCAGGGCATCACCAACCATGATACCGCCTACGAGCGCAGCGGAACTGCTGCCCATGCCGCGGGCCGGTGGAATCCGGTTGATCAGTGTCACGTGGCCCGGCGGCAAAGCCTGGCCATTCCGCTTGGCTACCATTTCCATGGCCTCTGTTACCATATTCTTTTTAGGATCCAGCGGTATGGTATCCTGGCCCAAGCCTTTGATTTCAATAGTCAGGCCTGTACCTGCCGGTGTTTCTTCAAAAATAATTTCATTGTATAATGTCAGCGCAATGCCGACAGCATCAAATCCGGACCCCATATTAGCGGAAGTAGCCGGAACCTTTACGTGTACCTTCTGTATCATGACATTCCCCTTTATATTTCAATAACTCGTATTGCATTGGCAATACGGCGGACGCAGGACAGCCCTGTCATTCTCTGCAAGGCGTCACGCACCAGCCCATCTGCTGAGGAATCGATAAGAAGTACGATTTCTGCAACCTCTTTGGTTTCATCCTTTTGGATCAGCGACCGGATACTGATACCATTTTCTGCAAAAATGCCGGCAATACTCGAAAGCACGCCAGGTGCATTGTCTACGATGATACGCAAATAATAGGGAGCTTCAATATGGCTCGGGTCCACTAGCGGTACCTGGTGCCAGACGTAGCCCCGTTTGCCCGTGATGGTCAGATTCGTATGAAGGATTACATTCATGACATCGCTGAGCACAGCGCTGGCCGTCGGGAACGCTCCGGCTCCCTGGCCGTAGAACATGACATCGCCCACACCGTTGCCGCGCACATAAATAGCATTATAAGCGCCACTGACGTTTGCCAGCGGATGCTGCTTAGGAATGAAAGCCGGGTGCACGGAAAGAGAAATGCCATCGTCTGACTGTGTGGCAATGGCCAGCAGTTTGACTGCATAGCCCATCTCTTCAGCATGGCTAATATCTTCCTGCGTGATTCTTTCAATCCCTTCTACAGCTACATCACGGAAGGTTACAGCCGAATGGAAGCCCAGCGTAGCCAAGATAGCTATCTTGCGGGCTGCGTCATAACCGCTTACATCATTTGTCGGATCCGCTTCGGCATAGCCTTTATCCTGTGCTTCCTGTAACACGTCTTCATAGGAAAGGCCCCGTTCGGTCATATTGCTCAAAATATAATTGGTTGTGCCGTTGAGGATACCAATAATACGATCGATGCGGTTGCTGTTTAATGACGAGTACATGGGCCGGATAATAGGAATACCGCCGGCAACGCTGGCTTCGAATTGAAAATCTACATTGTGTTCCTGGCTCATCTTGAGCAAGGGAATCCCATAATCAGCAATGACGTCTTTATTAGCACTGACCACGCTTTTCCCCTTTTTAAAGCATGCTTCAATGCATTCTTTAGCAAAATCGGCACTGCCCATGACTTCTACGACAATTTCAATGTCATCGTCATTGATGATATCCGAAAATTCTGTCGTCAAGGCAATGGACTTCGGCAAATCCATGCGTTCATATTTGGCCAGGTTACGGATCAAGATCCGTTTGATCGTAATTTTTGTATCCAGCTGTTCTTCAATGAGATCGGCGTTCTTTTCCAATAAATCCACGATTCCCTTGCCTACGGTACCGCACCCCAGCAGCGCTATCGCAACGTGTTTCATACTACCCCTCCTTACGTTTGACCAATCAGTTTGACTGTATTGATCCCCGGTTGTTTCATGAGCATCTTCATGAGTTCTTCTACTGTTACTTTCATATTCTTCGTTTCAATAGACATGGTAACGTTCGCCAGGCCCTGCAGGGGAATGCCCTGATTAATCGTCAGGATACTGGCATTATTCCCGGCTACGATGTTGAGGACCTGTGAAAGTTCGCCCGGACGGTCGTTGATCATAATAGAAAAGGTAACGATGCGCCCTTGGGACAAATCATGAAACGGATAGACGTAATCTTTATACTTGTAAAAGGCACTGCGGCTTAAATCCATGAGCTGTACGGCTTCATTAATCGTCCGTGTCTGATGTCGTCTCAATATTTCTTTTACCCTGATGGTCTTTTTTATCGCCTCAGGCAGAATATCCTCTCGCACGAGGTAGTATTCATATACAGAGTCGTTCTTTACTTTCATATGTCGGACCTCCCTAAAAAATATGAATATGTAGCCATTAGTCCCGGAAGTAACTTCGTCTTAGGCCGCCAATTTAAGGCTTCTATGGCTTTCGTATTGTCTAGTGCCGAGCGGTATATGTCGCCGGAACGGGCCTCTTTATAGACTACATCAGGACTCATATGTGAGAAATAAATAAGGATTTCTTTTAGTGCATTAATCGTCGTTTCAATTTTTGTACTGATATTGTATACCCCTGGCGCCACGCTTTCTGCCATAGCGGCCATATTGGCAGCTGCCACATCCTTGACATAGACAAAATCACGGGATTGGTCGCCGTCTCCATAAATGATCAGTTTTTTTCCAGCTGCCAGGGCCTTGGCAAAGAGGCAGACCACACCACCTTCTCCGTGCGTTCCCTGCCGTTCGCCGTACACATTGGCATAGCGCAGGACAACATAGGAAAGACCATAGGCTTCATAATATAAGCGCAAATATACTTCAGCCGTCACCTTGGTCAACCCATAAAAGGAGGTCGGCTGAACCGGGGCTTCTTCACGGATAGGAACGGTTTCATTATTGCCGTACACAGCCGCAGAAGAAGAAAAAATGACCCGTCTGACCTGATACTGCCGGCAGTTTTCCAAAATATTGAGCAGACCCATGATATTTAGTTCGGCATCTTCTGCAGGGTGTTCCATGGAGTAGGGTACCAATGTTTGTGCAGCCTCATGAAAGACGATTTCAAAGGCGTGGGAAGCAAAGACAGAGGCTACTTGTTCCCGGTCACGGATATCCATTTCGTAATACTCGGCCCGGTCATCCATATTCTCCCTGCAGCCTGTGCTGAAATTATCAATTACCGTTACCCGATGGCCTGCGTCGGCCAGTGCATTTACTAAATGCGAGCCAATAAAACCGGCTCCGCCTGTCACTAATATTTCCAAAATGTGTCACTCCCAGCTGATTGGGTATCAAGGCAGATCCCCGTAATGAATACATTTGATTTCACGCTGTTGCAGCAAATTCCGTATAGCTGGTGACAGAAGTGCCGCCAGTTCATCCTGCCAATGGTAGCCCCACGTAAACGTCTGGGCCAGCACATTCGTATGCAGTCCCGGATGCATCATGATTTCATGCACGCCAAAAGGTAACTGCTTGATGATATAAGACAAATTTGCTTCATTCATATTGCCGCCATCTACCATACCCCAAAAATGATCAGTTGTTGTAAAACCCAGCCGTCTGGCATCTTTTTCTGCCCGTTTGGCCAAAAAGGTCAGGCCGTTTCGCCCCATAACGCGCACAGGTTTTGCCGTCCATACCTTGAAACGATACGACTCGGCAGGTATACGCAGACGGTGCAGCTTATACTTTTTCATTAACGCCTGGACGATGGTCCACACCTGGGGCAATACATGTAAATGCTGATGGCTGTCTACATGTGTAATCTGCAAAGGCTGCTGCATGATTTTTTCTAATTGCGCATCCAGTTCCCGGTACAGTTCTTCATAATTAATGCGTCCGCTGTACACGCGTTTCATGAATTCGCCATAGCTTTCCGGAAAAAGGCCCCGCCCGTCGACGAGGGACGGTACTTCTTTGGGCGCTAAGACAGGCGACAAGCTGCCTACGAGGCATAAATGTGCACCTATACCCAGACCGGGCCGGGCTGCAGCCAAGGCTACGGCCTCGTTAAATGCCGGTCCCGAAGCGAGTAAGGACGTGCTGGTCAATACACCTTGGTCAAAGGCCTTGGCGACGGCCAGGTTTACTTCATGATGAATACCAAAATCATCGGCGTTAATAATCAATCTGTTCATATGCTGCTCACCGTAAAAAATCAAAGGTCTTAAAATTCAATTTTCCTACAAAGGCCAGTTCTGCATCGCCATATTGATGGCGGAACTGTGCTATGGCTGCCGCAATGCCCGCATAGGCTCCTTTAGGAAAAGTCATACCGTACCGCTTTGAAAGCGTATTCATAGCGCGGACAAAGGCATCACGTGCCAAAATGGACGCCGCCGCTACGGCCGTATCTCTTTCTCCTTTGGGAATCTGGATAATACGGTGAGTTTTCGCTACCGTCTGCAGTTCATTCAGGACATATTCATCCTTACCGAACTTATCCACTATTATACATGGACATTTGTGCTTACGCAATAGACATAAAATGTTTTGTCCATGTAGACTCCCCAAAAGATGGTTCAAGTTTTTCTTATTTTTTTTCAATAGTTCATATTGTTTATTATACTCTTCCGGCATAAGAACTGTCACCACACAGCGATCTGCCAGGGTTTGGCGGATATATTCGGCCAGCGTGGCAATTTTCGTGTCGGTCAGGGCCTTGCTGTCGCAGACCCCGGCTTTTTGAAAGAGGACTTCCTCTTCTTTCGTAATTTGGCAGGCTGCTGCGACTAAGGGACCAAAAACGTCTCCTTTGCCCGATTCGTCACACCCCATCCAGGTATCGGCAGCAGCCGGGCGGATAGCCGGTGCTTCCCCTTGAGAGCCAAAAAATCCGGCTGCCGAAAGGCCTGCCGGCTGAGCCTGATCCAGTCCGGCCAGAGCCTGCTTCAAGGCGCCTTCTTTAGCCTGAAGAACGACGGAAATTCCTTTTTTGCCATGGTATATATTGACGCGGCCTTCTTCACTGCCCAGGCGGCATACGAGGTTCCAGCCGTAATTGATAGGCTTTTCCCGTACACACTCGATACCGGCTGCCGAAAGCTGTGCCTTATAGGCCCGCACCTTTTCGTCAAGAATCTTGTCCATATTGTTTATACGCCTCTTCCCGGACGCGGCGCTGCCATTCCTTCAAGGGAACCCCTGTTTTTACGGCAGCAGCGCGGCAGTCATCGTATTCCGCTGAAATATTGGTCAGTACACCTGCGTGCCAGCAAAGCTTGCAGTGCAAGACTTCCCCGTCGATCGTTACCGTTTTAATAGCCCGTTCACAGGCGATGCGGCTCAAGGGAAAATAGCGCACGCCGACGCTGGTCGTTTCTTTAAAAATAATTTGGGCCGCTTTTTCAATCAGCTCTTCCCGGCAGAGAACGCAAAGCATGGTGGCCATACGGCCCTTTTTCATGACGATGGGCACGCCCCAGACGTCGTTGACGCCGGCATCGAGGAGGCAGCGGAAGACGTACTCCATATTTTGCGGATTCATATCATCGATGTTAGCTTCCATTTGCCAAAGTGTTTCCATCTGCTCACCTCATGCGATTGATCATATCAGCCAAACGGCCGGCGCCAAAGCCATTATCAATGTTGACGACAGATACGCCGGCGGCGCAGCTGTTGAGCATAGCCAAGAGAGCCGATAAGCCATGGAAATTAGCGCCATAGCCAATACTGGTAGGCACGGCGATGACCGGCTTATTGACCAAGCCGCCGACGACGCTGGCCAGGGCCCCTTCCATACCGGCAACGACGACGACGACATTGGCCTTACGGATATCGTCGGCCCGGCGCAGGAGGCGGTGAATACCAGCTACGCCCACATCATAAATGCGTTCGACTACATTGCCCATAATTTCAGCCGTAAGAGCAGCTTCTTCCGCCACGGGAATATCGCTGGTTCCTGCTGTCACGACGGCGATGGTCCTGTCGCCATTATCATTATGGGTGTCCTTACGCTGATACACCATACGGGCCAGTTCGTGGTATTGTACGTCCGGGAACTGAGGCACCAGCCGGTCATACACGGCTTTATCGGCCCGCGTGCCGATGACGTTGTCGTATTGCTGCATGAGCAGTGTCAATATTTGCACAGACTGGTCAATCGTCTTGCCGGCACAGTAGACAACTTCCGGAAAACCACAGCGTTCTTTTCGCTGCAGATCAATATTGGCAAATCCCATATCTTCTACTGACGCAGCGTCAGCCAAGGAAACAGCTGTCTGCAATTGCTGCTGCGCCGCATCCAGGGTCAGGCTGCCGTCTTTATATTGTTGTAAAATAGTCGTAATATCTGCCATAGCTCTACTCCTTAAATCCATTCATTTCCCATGCTTTATAGAGGACAAGGCCCACGGAAAGGGAGAGATTCAGTGATTCCGTATCCTTTCTCATGGGAATAGAAACCAAGTGATCGCACGCCTGAAGACACGCCGCCGTAAGGCCGTTACCTTCATTGCCAAAGGCCAAGATGTGCGGATTATCATAGGCGACGGCAGCGTACGATATCGTGCCGTCAGGAGTCGTCCCTAACAGCTGCCGTCCCGACTGCCGGCGAAAGGCAAGCAGTTCCTCCTGCGTGACCTGCTGCACGACGGGAATCTTAAAAATAGCACCCATAGCGCTGCGGATTGTCTTATCATTATACACATCTACACTGTCTTCACTTAACAATACGGCCGCCGCATTGGCTGCAGCTGCTGTACGCAGGATGGTCCCGAGATTCCCCGGGTCCTGAATCGCTTCCAGGTAAAGAACCGGCCGCTTGGGATCGAGTCCCTGCAGCGATGCCAGGCTGTGTGGCAAGAAAGGCAGCATCGCTGCCAGGCCCTGCGGATTTTTTGTATCCTTCAGCTTATCGTATACGGCCTCTGTAACGGCAAAAAATTCCCAGCCCAGTTTTTCCCCGGCTGCTTCTAATTGGGAAAAACCAGGATGAGACTGTCCTTTAGGCGAAACAAAGCAGACGCCATCTGTGACGCCGACGTGAATCGCGTCACAGATAATACGGAAGCCTTCGGCAAAAAAGCGGTGCGCTTCCCAGCGGCCCTTTTTCTGCTTCAGCGCGCACGCTGCCTTAATCCATTGATTATCTCGCGATGTAATATCCTTCATGTGCTGTCCTCCGTGTACTAAAAAGTGCAATATCCTTCAGGGATATTGCACTTATGGCACTACCTGCAACGTATTTATTTGGTCGTATCCTGACGGTTCGATTGAAGCAGGCTGTCCCTGTTTTGACGGATACTCGTCAGTGTCTTTTCTAACGTTCCTTCTACATATTTCAGTACATCGCCGGCGTATGTAATAGAGCTGCTTTTCAACTCATCAGACGACTTTGTTGCGCTCATGACGATCTGATTGGCATGTTCCTGTGCCTGCCGCACGAGTTCACTTTCTTCAGTCAGTTTAGCAATATAATCCTTTGCCTGGGCTACCATGCTGTCAGCATGACGCTGGGCATCGGCAATGATCTTATCCTTTTCAGACAAAACCTTTTTGGATTCTTCCAATTCGGCTGGCATGGAAGCCTTTAAGTCATCAATGATCTGCAGTAATTCTTCTTCTTCAATCATCTTTTTGTTCGTAAAGGGCATCTTCGACGCATTCAGTACTAAACTTTCCAAATCTTCTAATAATTTATCAGAATTCATGTTCTCCACCCCTATGCCTTATATTTATCTTTAAATTTTATTTGCAGCTGCTGCTTTACGTATTCAGGTACCATTCCATCTAATTTGCCACCAAAACAGGCTAACTCCCGGATACCCGTTGAACTGACGTAGGAATACTTGGTATTCGCCATAATGAATACGGTTTCAATACTCGGTTCAATTTGTTTCATGAGCAAAGCACGCTGAAATTCATATTCGAAATCGCTGAGAGCACGGAGACCGCGGATAATCAACGTAGCGTCGTGTGCTATGGCGTATTCGTTGAGCAGGCCCTCAGCACTGGCCACCTCTACATTAGGAAGATGGCTGGTCGTTTTGCGCAGCATTTCTTCCCGTTCTGCCATTGTAAATACAGGTTTTTTTGTTGGATTGCTGAATACAGCGATAATCAGCTTGTCTACAAGCTTACTGCCCCGTTCAAATATATCAATATGTCCGTTCGTAACAGGATCAAAACTTCCCGGACAGATTCCGATTCGCACAATTATTCCCCTTCCTGGCGGCGGCAGATAAAACTGACGCGCGTTTCTTTTCCATAGGTTTTTTCTCTGATGACCTCATACGCCGGATCGTCAGCAATCGGTTCCTGCCGGCAATGTTCCATGATAATCAGGCCATCGGAATCCAGCAAACCATATCCGAAAATACAGGAAAGTGTATGGCATACCAGATTTTTGTTATACGGCGGATCAGCAAAAATATAGTGAAACGTCTGGCCTTCTAAGGCTGCCAAAGCCCGTCCAACTTCCATGCGATATACATCATAGTGTCCTTCAAAACCACACATAGCGGCATTTTCCCGGATGAGATCCCGCGTGTAATGATCGATAAAGGCACAGTATGAGGCACCGCGGCTGAGCGCTTCCAGCCCGAGTGCACCTGTCCCAGCAAAGATGTCCAAAACCCGGCTGCCGGCGAGACCGTAATTGTTAGCCAGGATATTGAAAATACTTTCCCGCGTGCTGTCCAGTGTCGGACGTGTCAACATCCCTTTAGGAGACTTTAATTGTCTGCCCCGGGCACTGCCGCTTATGATTCTCACTTCATCACCTGCTCGTACATGTTAATTATACACGTTTTTCTATACATATCAAATACCAAACCTAAAACGGACAGTCCTATTTTTTCTTGATCCGTTCTACCTTTAGTTCATTGCCGTGCACGAGCCGTATGATATTCGTCCTGTGCCGGACAATGACAAACAGAGCTGCCAACGCGCCAAAGGCAACGATTTCAAACGGTTCATGAAAGGCATACATAACAAAAGGCACGAGGGCCGCGGCAATAATAGAGCCTAAGGACACGTACCGCGTCAGGCCGACGACAATACACCAGACGACAAAGACGATGAGCGTTTCCCTTGGTGCCAGGTATAGCAGTACGCCTAACCCGGTAGCTACGCCCTTGCCGCCCTTAAATTTCATAAATACTGAGCACGAATGGCCTAAGATGGCTAAGAGCCCGCCGGCAATCATACAGAGCTCCAGCTGCTGCGGCAGCCACGACAAACCGGCCAATTCGCCCAGGTAGACGCCCAGTGCACCCTTGCAGGCATCGAGGGCGAGGACGCACAAGCCGCCAGTCTTGCCGAGAACGCGGTAAGCATTCGTCGCGCCCGTATTATGGCTGCCGTATTGGCGGATATCCTTATGATAGAGGCTTTTGCCGATGACCAGCCCGCTCGGGAAAGAGCCGGCCACATAGGCCAGGGCCAACCAAAAGAGACCTGCTGTCAACTTTCTTCATCTCCCTTTTTTCCGCGCAAAATGAGGCGGATCGGCGTCCCTTCAAAGCCGAAGGTTTCACGCAGCTTGTTTTCCAGGAAACGGGTATAGGAAAAATGAACGAGCTGCGGGTCATTGACGAAGAGGACAAACGTCGGCGGTGCGACGGAAGCCTGGGTCATATAATAAATTTTCAGCGGACGTCCGTTTTTAGCGGGTGCCGGATTGGTCAGCTGGGCATCTTCGACCAATTCGTTCAGAACACTCGTAGAAATACGCATATGCTGCTGTTCCGATACGTATTTAACGAGATCGGCCAAACGGTTAATGCGCTGTTTCGTCAGAGCCGATGCATAGAGAATCGGTGCATACTGCATAAAGGCCAGTTCCCGCCGAATATCATCGGTATATTTAAGGCTGGTCTTGCTGTCTTTATCGATGAGATCCCATTTATTGACGACGATGATACAGCCCTTACCGGCTTCATGAACGTATCCGGCAATCTTTTTGTCCTGTTCCGTCACGCCGTCTACGCCATCGAGGACTAAAACGGCAATATCGGAGCGGTCTACAGCACGCAAGGCACGGACGACGCTATAGCGTTCGACGGGCAAGTCGATTTTGGCCTTGCGGCGCATACCGGCCGTGTCGATGAGCACGAATTTCGTATCGTCATGAGTCCAATGCGTATCGATGGAGTCACGTGTCGTACCGGGAATATTGCTGACAATAACCCGTTCCTGTCCCAGGAGTGCATTCGTAAGAGATGACTTGCCTACGTTCGGGCGGCCGACGAGGGCAATATGAATGGCATCTTCATCGTCTTCGTCTACCGGTATTTCTTTGATATACTTCAATACTTCATCGAGCAGATCACCGAGATTCATAAGATTGACTGCCGAAATACCGATGGGATCCCCCAAGCCAAGGCTATAGAACTCATAAATGTTAATTTCCTGTTCCACACTGTCGATTTTGTTGACAGCCAGAATGACCGGTTTTCCTGACGAGCGGAGAATATTAGCTATTTCCTGGTCCTGCGGCTGGATACCGGTTTTGCCATCGACGACATAAATAATGACATCGGCCTCGCGGATAGCAAGCTCTGCCTGATACCGCATGCTGGTAAAGAAGTTGTTGTCTACATCATCAAATTCGATACCGCCTGTATCAATCATCGTAAATTCATGGCCCAGCCATTCGCCATCAAAATAAATACGGTCGCGCGTAACGCCGGGAATATCTTCAACAATAGAGATGCGTTTTTTGACAACAGCGTTGAAGAGTGTCGATTTTCCTACATTCGGCCGCCCAACAACGGCTACTAACGGTTTATACATATTCTTGCTCCTTATTCCTGCCAATGATATAAGAGATCTTTCAATTGTGGGGCAAATTCGCTCACACCTACGGGGACACCGGCTCTCTTTTCAAATTCTTCCAGTGTCAGGTCATCGAGAAAAATATTTTCGCCTTTACGCAGGGCCGTACCGGGAATAATGATACCGTCCCAGTGACCACGCAGATCCTGCCAGGCATTCAGCATGTCTTCTGCCGTGAGCAGACCGGCTACGTTGATTTGCGTACCAAAGTAATAGTTTGTTACGGGAATAACTGTGGCTTCCAGGTTGTCTACGTGCACTTCATCGACCAGCTCCTTAATGGAAGGCGCTGCCAAGGTTCCTGTAAAGAGAGCCAGGCGCAGCGGCTTGTCATAGGCCGTACGGACTGTTCCGTCCCAGCTGTGCCACTGCTGTTCAAAGAGGCGCATCATGCCAATGCCGTCTTCGATTTGCTCGTAGTTATCATAATAGGCCGCATCCGGCAGGGGAATACCGGCCTTGAGATAGAATTCGTCAGCCAGATAGACAAAGCTGCCCGTACCGGCTGCACGGCTTTGATCGATAAAGGGCTGGGAGCGGTGAATGATGTCACGGGCTTCTTCTGCCGTGACCGGTTCCAGCTTTTCACAGCTGTCGCGGAACTTGGTCATGCCCAAGGGTACGACAGCAATGCCCAGGACGTTAGGGCCGAGGCCCTTTAAATCCTTCAGGGTACGCGTATATTCTTCCCCATCATTATATCCTGGTACGAGAACGATCTGGCAATAGATGTCGATATCCGCATGGACGAGCTGCTGCAGTTGTTCCATGATCTTCTCCGTGCGTTCCTGCCGCATCATAAGACGCCGTAATTCACCGTTTGTCGTATGGACAGAAATATGAAGCGGGGACAGATGGAACTGATGAATCCGTTTCAGATCGTCTTTCGAAAGGTTGGACAACGTAATAAAGCTGCCGGTTAGAAAAGACATACGGTAATCGTCATCTTTTACATACAGGGAAGGACGCATACCTTCCGGCATCTGGGCAATGAAACAAAACACACAGTTGTTCCAACACTGGCGGATATGATCGAAGACGGCATTTTCCATGGTCAGTCCCAGGTCTTCGCCAAAGCGCTTCTGAAAATAGCAATCCCGCAGGCTATCGCCATTTTTCACAACGAGATGCACCTTTTCGTCGGCTAAGGCAAAATTGAGATCAATCAGGTCTTCAACGGCCTGTCCATTGACGGAAACAATCGTATCGCCTGGCTGCAAGCCTTCCCGCTGTGCCCGGCTGCCGTCCTGTACACTGGCAATGACAGCTTTTAACGTGTCAGACATATTTTTATCCTTTCTAAAATAGGGAGTTTTAAAAAAAAGGATAACCGGTTTACGCCGGCTATCCCTTTTCCCACGAAAACTTATTTATCTTCTACAGCGTCGCCAATTGTAGCCGATTCTTCCTGCTGTTTTGCATGTTCCAGATAGTCGTGAACTTCCTGTTCTTCTTCATCCTTCTGCAATGCCAATACACTCAGGGAAATCTTCTTCTTATCTGCATCAATGCCGATAATCTTGACGTTCATGATATCGCCGATATTCACGAGATCTTTTACGTTAGCACCGCGTTTTTCCGTCAGTTCGGAAATGTGCAGGAGACCCTGTAATTCCGGATCGATAGCCAAGATAGCGCCGAAGGGCAGCAGTTTTTTAACTTCGCCTTTGACTACGTCGCCAACTTCGATCTTTTCAATAGCAGCGATCCAAGGATTCTTCTGCAGTGCTTTCAAGGAAAGCGAAATACGATTGCGTTCTTTATCGAATTTCTGTACGAGTACCTGCAGCTTGTCGCCCTGCTTGAGAACTGCGTCAACGGAGCTGATACGTTTCCAGGAAATGTCAGAAATATGGAGCAAGCCTTCTACGCCGCCGAGGTCGATGAATGCGCCATAAGGCATGATCTTAACGACTGTGCCTTCGAGTACTGCACCTTCTTCAATTTTTTCCATGGCTTCTTCCCGTTTTGCTTCACGTTCTTTTTCGAGAACAGCTTTACGGGAGAGAACGAGGCGGTTTTTATGTTCATCAATATCGATGACTTTAACCTGGAAGGTCTGGCCTACGAGGTAATCCAAGGATTTTACAAAACGGATATCGCCCTGGGAAAGGGGAATAAAACCACGCAGGGATTTAATGGAAACGACCAGGCCGGCTTTGTTGATTTCTTTACCGGTACATTCAACGAGCTGATCATTTTCAAATGCATCGCGGACTTCTTTCCAGTCTTCGACTTTCTTCATTTTTACCAGGGAAACGACAATCGAACCTTCATCCTTAATATTGTTGGCAATTTCAACCGTCAGTTTATCACCGACTTTAACGAAATCGCTAGCCTTTGCAGGTTCGGGTACAGCCATTTCCTTTTTCGGCAGGATTGCTTCTGCTTTCGTGCCGATGGAAACATAGGCAGCATCATCGTTCACAGAAATAACCGTGCCTTCTACTACGTCGCCTTTCTTTGGATTTTCTTCATAATCATACTGGTCCAACAATTCTTCACTCATTACTTCTGTGGCATCTGCTTGCAAATTTTCCATAATCTTAACAACCTCCTGTATTATCCAATCCGGCGTGGAAGCGCCGGCTGTAATGCCTATATTCTTCATACCACGGAACCAGGCCGTATCTAATTCAGCTGCTGTTTCAACGTGATATGTCGGGCAACCCTGTTCTTTGCACACTTGTGCTAACCGACCGGTATTGGCGCTGTTCTTGCCGCCAATAACGATCATAGCGTCCATCTTGCCAGCCAGCTCAATAGCAGCCTGCTGCCGTTGCTGTGTAGCTGTGCAAATGGTCATATCTATCTCCAAGTCATCGACTTTGGATTCGAGTATCGCTTTGATGCGTTTGAACTGCTCTTGGGAAAAGGTAGTCTGCACGACGACGCCGGCCTCTTTCATATGAGGCAGGGCCCGGGCCTCTTCTTCCCTATCTAATATAATAGCACGATTTGCCCCCCATTGTGAAATACTAATTACCTCTGGATGGGCTTTTTCGCCAATAATTATAAGATTTTTGTTCTTTTCGATGATTTTTTTCGCATCTTGCTGTGCTTTTTTTACATGTGGGCACGTGGCGTCCACTACTTGTAAGTGTTTTTCTGACGCTTTTTCATAAACCTCCGGCCCGACACCGTGGGACCGGATCAAAAGCGGCTCTCCTGTGCTGACTTCGTCTAGGGAAGCAACCGGCGATACGCCGCGCTCAGCCAGACGGGCTACGACCTGGGGATTATGTATAATAGGCCCCAGCGTATGCGTACCACTGGCCGCATGGGATGCCAGTTCTATAGCCCGGCGTACACCGTAGCAAAAACCGCAGGCATCGGCAATGAATACGTTCAATGCACTTCATCCTCTCCGTACTGGTGAATCAAGGCCAGTACTCCGTTTCTTATTTCTTCCAAAAAGGCCTGGACCTGCTCGCGTTGTGCTTCCCGGTCCCCCTGACAAGGTGGCGGTGGCTGTATGAGCTCCCCAAATACAACGCTCACAGGGCCTGTCTTTTTAGGCAGCTGCCGCGAATTGATAATGGCCGTCGGCAGCACAGGTGCCTGTGCATGAATGGCGATCATGGCGACGCCTTCATGAAAAGGCCCCAGGACACCTTGGTCCTTGCTGGTTCCTTCCGGAAATATGCCCAGGACTTCACCGCTTTTTAGCACGCGTAACGCCTCTAACAGTGCTTTGCGGTCGACGCGGCCGCGATGGACAGGAAAGGTCCGGACATAGCGCAGGAACCAACCCATAAGGGGATTGCGGAAGAGTTCTTCTTTTGCCATAAAATGAATCAGCCTGTGCCGCATCGCCGTTCCTACTAAAGGCGGATCAAAATAGCTGGCATGGTTCGAGGCCATGATAAAGGCCCCTTTTCTTGGCACGTGTTCTGCCCCAAACACCTTCATGCCCAGCCACAAATACGTGGCCACATTGAAGAGGAAGCGAATCACGGCATAACAAAAGTTTCTCATTTTTCCCGCATCCTTATTGTTTTTCTTCGATAATCCTGCAGATCAAATCTGCCGTTTCCTGCAAATCGAGCTGGCTGTTATCGACGAGTATGGCGTCCTCTGCCTGTTTCAACGGTGAAACAGCCCGATGGGAGTCCATATCATCGCGGGCAGCTATGCTGGCAGCAATAGCCTCCAGTGTGTCCGTACTGCCCTTGGCTTGCAGTTCCAGATAACGGCGGCGGGCTCTGGCTTCGACAGAAGCGGTCAGGAAAATTTTCAGATCCGCATCTGGCAGGACTACCGTACCAATATCCCGGCCATCAAGGATAACGCCGCCGGAAGCGGCCATATCCCTCTGTAATTTTACCAGTTTAGTACGCACTACTGCAAGTGCTGCGACAGGAGAAACGTGAGAAGACACGTCAGCGGTACGAATATCCTCAGTGACTTCCGTGTCGCCTACATACACGCGGCAATACTCAGCAGCCGGTTCCAGGCGGATTTGTATCGTATCGGTCAGGCTTTGTACCGCTTCAGTATCAGCCAGATCGATATGATTTTTTAACATGGCCCAGGTAAACGCCCGGTACATGGCACCTGTATCGATGTACAAGTAATGAAGCCGGTTAGCTACCAGCTTAGCCACACTGCTTTTACCGGCCCCGGCCGGTCCATCAATAGCAACCGTCAGTCTTTTCATTCTTCCTTCGCCTCCGCTGCGGCAGCACGTCCGGCTACAACACCTGTAGAAAAAGCTGCCTGTAGATTATAGCCACCGGTAAAGGCATCAATGTCCATGACTTCGCCGGCGAAATAAAGTCCCTCAACACATTTCGATTCCATTGTCTTCGGGTTAATTTCCCGGACAGAAACACCACCGGCTGTAACGATGGCCTCTGCAATCGGCCGCGTTCCCGTAAGGGTCAGGGACAAGGCCTGGAGTACCGTTACCAGATCCTGGCGCTGTATCCGCGTAATCTGATTGACTGGTGTTTCTTTCGCAATACCGGCCTGGTCTAACACGACGGGAATCAGGTGCTGGGGCAATAATTCTTTCAGGGCATTATCTACCTGCTTGCGCAGGTATTTCTGAAAATCCCGTTGTACCCGTGCATCCAGCGCGTCTGCCGTAAGGGCCGGTTTCAAATTAATACGCAGCTGCATGGGAAAAGTCCACTTGGGCTTGTGCGCTACGGCACTGCTCAGCATGAGGATGACCGGACCGGAAACACCCGTATGGGTAAAGAGCATTTCCCCAAACTGGCTGGCCAGCTTCTTGCCCTGCTTCCAGAGAGACACATCGACGTTGCGTAAGGCTAAACCGGCAAGGTCCCGCACCCACGCATCGGAGGCCGTAAAGGCAATAAGCGAGGGCCTGAGCTCGGTCACCGTGTGGCCCAGGGCCTTAGCGAATTCATAGCCATCGCCGCTCGAGCCCGTGACGGGATAGGACACACCACCGGTCGTAATGATGCAGGCACCGGCTTCATACGTACCACGGCCGGTCTGTACAGTAAACCCGCTTGCAGCGTGGTGCACTGCCCGGACCGGTTCCTGCAGATGCAGGTCCACCTTTGCCGCCTGCAGGCGATGGTACAGGAGCTTGCGTACTTCAATAGCACTATCGGACTGGGGAAATACGCGGCCGCCCCGTTCTTCCTTCGTAGCCAATCCCCAGGCGTGCACCTGGTTCAGCAGATCCTCATTGGTATAGGCCTGATAGGCGCTAAAGAGGAATTTGCCATGTCCCGGCGTACGGGCAATAAAATCGGCCATCGGGCATGTGTTGGTCAGATTACAACGTCCCTTACCGGTAATGCCCATCTTCTTCCCTACAATATCGTTTTTTTCAAAAAGCAAGACATCTGCGCCTTGCTCAGCTGCGGCCAGAGCCGCAAAAATACCGGCCGCTCCGGCGCCAATGACAATCACTCGTTTCAATGTTATGTACACCCTTATTTATATTTGTATAATTCGGCAATCTCTTCCGGTGTCAGGCGGCGATACGCCCCGCGTTTGACACCGCTCAGCGTCAGGAAGGCATACTGGACACGGCGCAGGTTGTACACCTGCAGGCCAAAATGTTCAAACATGCGGCGGACCTGGCGGTTCCGGCCTTCATGAATCGTGATTTCCACATTGGTAATCCCTGTATGGACATCATATCCATTATAGCAAACAATGGCCGGTGCTGTCATGCCATCTTCCAATTCTACGCCGTCAGCCAACTGCTGCAGCACCGTATCGGCAATGCGGCTCTTGATCTTTACTTCATAGGTTTTATCGACGAGTTTGCTCGGATGCATGAGAATATTAGCCAATTCCCCATCATTGGTCATGAGCAGGAGACCTTCTGTATTTTGGTCCAGCCGGCCAACAGGGTAAATGCGTTCCGGTACTTTTTTAAAATAGTCCATGACCGTTTCCCGGCCCTGGTCGTCACTGGCGGTTGTAATGACGCCCTTGGGCTTATTAAAAAGAAAATACCGTTTCTTTTCGGCTTCCAGCCGTTTACCGTCGACGAGGATCATGTCCTTATCCAGATCTACTTTCGTCCCTAATTCACGGACGACAACGCCATTAACGCGCACCTTACCAGCGAGAATCAGTTGTTCCGATGCCCGTCGTGAAGCGACGCCACAGTTACTCATTACTTTTTGCAATCGTTCTTTCATCTTGTTCCTCCGTTGTCAGCGTCGTGGCAGTCTGCGTTTCCGTCCCTGCTTGTGGCTGCAATTCCTGGGGCATCTTCTCTGCCAGCTCGGACAAGGAGTCGACACCCATACATTCTAAGAAATACGCGCTCGTTCCATATAAAATGGGCCGGCCCGGTGAATCCTTCCTGCCCAGGTCCTGAATCAGTCCCTGTTGCAAGAGCGACGCAATGAGCCGCTCCGAAGATACACCCCGTATTTTTTCTATTTCTGCCCGTGTAACAGGCTGTTTAAACGCAATAATAGCCAGCACTTCCAACGCTGTCGTAGAAAGCTCTGTCGTCCGTGTATGTACCCATTGCACGGTTTCATACAATTCAGGCCGTACGACGAGCTGATAGCCGCCGGCTACGCGCAGCAGGCACAGCCCCCGCTTTTCCTCACGCAGGACACCGGCCAGGGTCTGGGCTGTCTGTTCGATTTTCTCTTCATCCCAGCCTGTGTGGGCCGTCAGTTCGGCAACACTTAACGGCTGGCCGCTGAGAAACAGCAGCGCTTCCAGTACGGCCGTCGGTTCAGGCGTTCCCGCCGGGGACATAGCGTAAGGCAACGGCATTTCCTTCCTCTCCGTCAGACAAGGTACAGCATCTGCCCAGCTTCAGCAGTTCCAGGACAGACAAAAAAACGACAACCAGCTCGGTCCGCGTGCGACAAATGCGAAAGATATGCCACACCGGCACGGGCCGTGACGTCTGTTGCAAAATCATTTCCACGCGGCGCATCGATTCGGCTACGCTGTAAATTTCCTTCTGCAAGTGGATCTCCGTCACAGGCGTCTCCGGCAGCGTTTGGTATACCAGCCGAAAAGCCTGATATAAGGCGCTTTTTTCAATCTTACCGGAAAACTGTTTCGTAAAAGGCATCGGGATCCGCTCCCGGCCCGGCATCTGGCAGCGCCGTTCCCAGAGGGTCGCCATGGTAGTAGAAAACTGTTTCATCTGCCTGTACTCTACCAGCTGGCGGATCAGTACCTCTTGCGGGTCTTCTTCCTCCTCTTCCAGCTGCGGGGGCCGCGGCAACAACAGACGCGACTTGATTTGCAGGAGTGTGGCTGCCATGACAAAGAACTTACTGGCGTAATTGACATCAAAGGTCTCGAACTCCCGCACATAGGCATTGAACTGATCAGTAATTTCCACAATAGGTATATTATAAATATCAACCTTGTTTTTTTCAATCAGATACAATAATAAGTCAAGCGGGCCTTCAAAATCCGATACTTTGTATTGATACGCTTCCATGGGCATCCTAACCCCCTGCACAGTCACATACACCATGCATATTACAAAAAAGGTTTGGATCTACATCCAAACCTTCAAATCAGTTGCCAGAGCACATAAATCTCAACCGTTACCATGCTCGTCGCAATGTGTTGTTAAATGGTGCCGGGGACCGGAATCGAACCGGTACGGATATTTCTATCCGACGGATTTTAAGTCCGTTGCGTCTGCCAGTTCCGCCACCTCGGCATGACGTGATTTTTTGAAAATATGGAGGCGGCACCCAGAATCGAACTGGGGATGAAGGTTTTGCAGACCTCTGCCTTACCGCTTGGCTATGCCGCCATATGGAGCGGAAAACGAGGCTCGAACTCGCGACCCCCACCTTGGCAAGGTGGTGCTCTACCACTGAGCTACTTCCGCATATAGATGGTGCTCAGGGACGGAATTGAACCGCCGACACGGGGATTTTCAGTCCCCTGCTCTACCGACTGAGCTACCTGAGCAAAAAAATGGCGACCCCGATCAGATTTGAACTGACGATCTTCGCCGTGACAGGGCGACATGTTAAACCGCTACACCACGGGGCCGTTTCCACTTTCCGTCCGGGGCCTTAGTGCCTCGAACAAAAAGTATTGTATCATGTACCATGCCTTTTGGCAAGTCTTTTTTTCATTTTTTTTGCTAATATTTTTCCCAGCCCTGCCAAGGCGCATAGCCAGGCATTTCTAAACTGTCCGGTGCCGGAACAGCCAGGCTGCAATAGGCATAGTGACCGCCGCAATCAGGAACATGGGTACCAGATCCCGCCAGATGGCAGCCAGGCCGGCGCCTTCAAGATAGACCCGTTTTACGGCATCTACGGCAAAGCGCATGGGATCGGCATAGGTAATGATTTGGAGAAATTCCGGCATGTTACGGACAGGCGTAGCAATACCGGACAAAAGTACCATGGGAATCATGAGGACCAGCACGTAGACCAAGACCTGCTGCATATTGCGGGAAACGGCAGAAATAGAAAGGCCAATCCCCGTCGAGCTGAGCATAAAAACCAGAATAATAACCGTCAGTGTCCCTAGAGAACCGGCAAAGGGCACGGCAAACCAGTAGCGGGCAATGAGGTAGAGCATGGCACTTTGCGCAAAGCCGATGAGCATAGGCGGCATAGCTTTGCCAATGAGGATTTCCAGCGGCGACAAGGGCGTTACGAGCAGCTGCTCAAAGGTGCCCTGCTCCCGTTCCCGGGCAATGGAAAGGCCCGCCAAAAAGATGACCTGCACAAAGGAAATCATAGCAATCAGGCCGGGCAGGAAATTCCAGCGCGTAATCTGATTGGGATTGTACCACGTGCGGCTTTCAATAGTAATAGGGCCTGCTGACCCGCGGCGCGATTCATTCCAGGCGGCGGTGATCTGGCTCACGTACCCGGTGGCAATGCCGGCGATGGAACTGTTACGTCCATCGGCAATGACCTGCACCGGTGCTGTACCACCACGGCTTAACACATCTTCAAAATCCTGGGGAATGACGATGGCAATAATGACGTCACCGGAGGTGATGAGATCGCCTAATTCGCTAGTATTGCCCAGGACGGCCTTCAATTCAAAGGACGTAGTCCCTGAAAAGCGGGCCAGATAGTCGCGGGAACTGCTGCTATGCGATTCGTCAACGACGGCATAGGGCACGCGATCGAGGTTATAGTTGGCAGCGTAGCCAAAAATAAAGCCCTGTATAATAACCGGCATGACCAGCATAAACTGCATGCGCGGGTCCTTGAAGATCGTAATCAATTCCTTTTGGCACAAGTAGCGCAAATGCTGCCCAAACAGTGCCAGCGTCTCGAAGAATGTCATTATTCCATCTCCTTACGGGTCATGCGGAAGGCCAGGCCGATAAACAAAATGGCGAAGCCCAGGAGAATCAAACCGTTGCGGATGATAAGGGGCCAATAGTTGCCGGCCAAGAAGAGTGTCTTCATGAGCTGCAGATAGTACGTCGTCGGCAAAAACTGGCTGATTATTTGAATGGCCAAAGGCTGGGAATGTAGGTCAAAAAGGAAACCAGAGAGCATAACCGAGGGCAGAAAACTGATCATGAGCGACACCTGGCAGGCGAGAAACTGATTTTTCGTGAGGGCCGAAATAACCAGGCCAATTCCCAGGGAAATGATCAAATAGAGCATAGAGACACCGATGAGCAGGATGAGTGAACCGCGCATGGGCAGGTCGTACAGCACGTTCCCGGCAATGAGGCACAGAATCATCCCAAAGACGGCGACAACAAAATAAGGCAGGACCTTGGCCAGGATGAGCTCACCAATTTTAATAGGTGTGACAAACAGAGACTCAAAGGTCCCCCGTTCCCATTCCCGGGCCATGACGACAGACGTCAGAAAGACACCGCTCGTCGTCAGGACCAGCATGAGAATGCCCGGTACGAAAAACCAGGCGCTCGTATTGGCATCATTAAACCAGATTCGGCTTACTGTCGTCGCCTGGCCGGCGCTGGCGCTCCGTACGGACAAACCGGCTTCCCACGTCAGCACAGCCGCTTCGATGTAGCGCTGAGCCGACATGGCCGTCGTCGCTTCGGTCCCATTGAGAATGACCTGCACCTTGGCTGTCCCTTGATTCACATCGGCAGCAAAATTCTGAGGCACCCGGATGATCGCATCTACGTCGTGCTGCGCCAAGAGAGTTTCTGCCGTCCGCATAGAACGCACGTAAACCGGTGAAAAATACGCCGATCCTTCCGTAAAGTTCACCATTTGACGGGCCGTTGGCGAGGGATCCTCCAAGACAATGGCCGTCGGTACATTTTTGACGTCCAGAGACATGCCGTACCCCATGATCAGGATCAGGATGAGAGGCAGCACAATCCCCATGAGCAGGCTGCTCTGGTCGCGCATGAGCTGAAAAAATTCCTTGCGCGTCAGAGCGCCCATACGGCGGAGGCTATGGCGATTTAGTTTCATTTTATATCCCCTCGTTTCCTTTCTGCCGGGCCTGTTCCACAATCGCAATAAAGACAGCGTTCATATCGGCACCGGGCAGGTGCAGTTTCTCCCTGATTTCATCGGGCCTGCCCAGAACCAGAAGGGCCCCCTTGTCCTGGATCATAATGCGGTCACAGTATTCCGCTTCATCCATAAAGTGCGTCGTAATGATAATCGTCGTCCCCTGGGCAGACAATCGTGTAATCTGCTGCCAGAACTGACGCCGGGCCAGCGGGTCGATGCCGCTCGTCGGTTCATCAAGGAAAAGGATTTTCGGTTTATGCAGCAAGGCCGCTGCCAAGGAAAGGCGCTGCTTATATCCGCCAGGCAGCCGTTCGGCTACGTAATCGGCTTTCTCCGTCAGTTGAAACTCTTCCATGACCGCCGTGATACGTCGCTCCAGTTGCCGCCGTGTAAGGCCATAAATACCGCCAAAAAAGCGCAGGTTCTCATAGACGGTCAGGCTCCCGTAAAGTGAGAATTTTTGTGCCACATAGCCGATATTTGCCCGCGCCTGCGTACGGGCCTTGCGCAGGTTCACTCCGGCTACGCTGAGATAGCCCGAGGTAGCCGGCAAGAGGCCGCAAAGCATGCGGAAGGTCGTCGTCTTACCGGCGCCATTAGGCCCCAAAAGGCCAAACACTTCACCGCGATGGACCTGGAAGGACGTATGGCGGACGGCGACAAAATCACCAAAGGTGCGAACGAGATCGCGGGCTTCTATATCGACCGGCTGGGTCAGCGGATCGACAATGAGGCCATCCGTCCGGGAAAGCCCAGGCACAGCCTGCCGTTCCTGTGCCGCGTCCTGATGCAAGAGAATCATAAACGCATCTTCCAGGCGCGGCGCGACAGGTTCTTTTTTCCAGCCATGCTCTTTCAGTATGGCCGGTACGGCAGCCGGCGTCGTCGTAATCACCCGCACGCGCCCGCCTACTGGTACGGCATCGGTCACGCAGGGATCGCGCAACAGTTCACTTTGCAAAATGCGCAAGGAAAAGCTCGCCGGTGAAAGAACGCTAAAGCAGCGTCCCTCGGCGAGACGACAGAGATGCTCCGGCGTGCCGGCTGCCAACATGCGCCCGCGGTTCAAGACATATACGTCCTGGCACAGGCTGGCTTCCTCCATATAGGCCGTACTGACGAGCACAGACAGGTGTTCTTCCTGCACCAGGCGCTGCAAAATTTCCCACAGTTCCCGCCGCGACAGGGGGTCGACCCCGGCCGTCGGTTCGTCAAGCAAAAGCAGCTTAGGCGAACGGACGAGAGTACAGGCAAGTCCCAATTTTTGTTTCATCCCGCCGGAAAGCTTGCCTGCCAGACGGCCTATAAAGGGAGTCAGTCCGGTCATTTCCAGGAGCCGGGCAAACCGCTCCTGCCGCTGCGCTGCCGTAATGCCGTGGAGATCGGCATAGAGATCCAGATTTTCCTGTACCGTCAGGTCTTCGTAAAGGCCAAATTTTTGCGGCATATAGCTGAGTTCATCCTGTACGGCCTGAGGCCTTTCGGCCACGTCCAGACCGACGACGTGAAGGGTCCCTGCATCGGCCTTCATGAGGCCGCACAAGAGGCGCATAAACGTCGTTTTACCGGCACCATCAGGGCCGATAAGTGCCGTCAGCTGTCCTGTCCGGGCAATCAGGTTTACGTCCTGCAGGGCCGCTACGGGAGGCAGCTTCTTCGGGTAAAAGGTTTTGCTTATGCCTGCCGCTTCAATAACGGCTGTCCTCATTTTGCTCCCTCCAGATCAATCGTAACCGTTGCCGGCATACCCAGGCGCAGGACATTTTGCGGATCGTCTACATAGACCCGCACTTCATAGACCAGAGCCGTGCGCAGTTCATCTGTTTGTACGGTTTTCGGCGTAAATTCTGCCGTATCGGCGATATAACCGATCTGACCGGCAATAGGCGTATCGGGCTGGCTGTCGATATAGACCTGGGCGGCCTGTCCTTCGTGGATCTTGCCCAGATCCGTTTCTTTTACATATGCACGGACCCATTTTTTATTTAGAATCGATAGTTTAAAGACCGGAGCCGACGGCGAGGCCATATCCCCCGGTTCGAGGAGGCGGCTGCGGATGACGCCATCTGTCGGTGCCGTGAGTACGTATTGGCTGAGGACATACTCTTCCTGGGCCAGTTCGTCTTGAAGGGCCTTTAAATTAGCCTGAGCGGCCGCAATATCTTCGTGGCGCGCACCGTTTTGGGCCAGTTCCCACGCTTGTTTAGCCGCTTCTGCCGTCGCTGCTTTGGCAGCCGCATCGTGTTGTGCCGTATCCAACTCCTGGCGGCTCACACCTTGAATATCTTCATAAATTTGTTTGGTCCGGTTATAGACGCCGGCTGCATTTTTAGCAGCCGATACTGCCGCATCATAATTGGCCTGAGCCTGGCGGATATCTTCCGGCCGGTTGCCATTGAGCAGCTTATCTACGGCGCTCTGCTGGGCTGCGATTTGGGACTTCAATTTCTGAATTCCCAGCTGCAATTCCTTACTGTCTAAGGTTGCCACGACCTGTCCGGCCTTTACCGTGTCGCCTTCGTCGACGAGAACACTGTCAATACGATCGCTTTCCCTGAAGGCCAGGGATACTTCACGCACGTCCACATTGCCTGATAAAGTAAGCTGGGCTGCTGCCCGCCTGGCTGCCGCTGTTTCGTACTGCGTATAGGCAAAATACGCGGCACAGGCCAAAAGCAGCACCAGCAGGATTGCCATTCCTTTTTTATTCCGTTTCATGGGCTATCCCTCCTGTTATTCCACACGTACTTCTTACCTATATCATACCACAACGTGAAATGACTTATAAAGAAAAGATATACAAACAACTGCTAAAAAACCCCTGCCGCAGCGACAGGGGTTGTATTTCATCTTATTTTGCATAATCAATCATCCGCGTTTCACGAATGACAACGACCTTGATCTGACCGGGATATTCCAGTTCAGCTTCAATGCGTTTTACAATGTCGTGAACCAGCAGGACGCAGTCAGATTCATCCAGTTTTTCAGGTTTAACCATGACACGAATTTCACGGCCCGCCTGTATAGCAAAGCAATCTTCGACACCGTCGAACGATTTTGCGATTTCTTCGAGTTTTGTCAGACGCTTCAAATAGTTTTCCAGCGTTTCCCGTCTTGCACCTGGCCGTGCTGCCGAAACAGCATCTGCCGCTGCTACGAGAACAGCTTCTACACTCTTTGGTTCTTCATCACCATGATGGGATGCAATACAGTTGATGATCGGTTTCGATTCGCCATACTTCTTGGCTACTTCTACACCGATAGAAACATGGGTACCTTCCATTTCGTGATCCAAAGCCTTGCCGATATCGTGGATCAGGCCGGCACGTTTGGCCAGATTATCATCGACACCCAATTCGGCAGCCATGATTCCTGCCAGCTGGGATACTTCTACAGAATGGCGCAGTACGTTCTGGCCATAGCTGGTGCGGTACCGCAGGCGGCCCAGGATTTTGATCAGTTCCGGATGGAGACCATGAACACCGGCTTCATACGTTGCCTGTTCCCCGGCTTCACGGATCTTCTGATTGACCTCTTTCCGGGCCTTTTCGACCATTTCTTCAATCCGTGCCGGATGAATACGGCCATCGGCAATCAGTTTTTCCAGAGCAATACGGGCAATTTCACGACGGATAGGATCAAAACAGGACAAAATAACAGCTTCCGGTGTGTCGTCGATAATCAGATCGACGCCCGTCAGCGTTTCAATCGCCCGTATATTGCGGCCTTCTCGCCCGATGATACGGCCTTTCATTTCGTCATTCGGCAGGGATACGACAGAAACGGTCGTTTCTGCCACATGGTCGGCAGCACAACGCTGAATTGCCGTAGAAATGATTTCCCGTGCTTTTCCTTCTGCTTCTTCCTTGGCTTCCTCTTCCAGATTCTTAATGAGCATCGCCGTTTCATGCTTGACTTCTGTCTTGACGTTGTTCAGGAGCAGTTCTTTCGCATCATCATAGGTAAGGCCGGAAATACGTTCCAATTCTTCCATCTGACGGCTGTACAACGAATCAATTTTCTCTTGCGTTTTGGCAATTTCCTCTTCTTTGTGCTGCAACGCTTCATCGCGTTTTTCCATGGAATCGGATTTCTTGTCCAAGTGCTCTTCCTTTTGCAAGAGACGGCGTTCCATCCGCTGGAGTTCATTTCTCCGTTCTTTGTGATCCCGTTCTGCGTCAGCCCGCATTTTATGAATTTCTTCCTTGCCTTCCAGAACGAGTTCTTTCTTGCGCGATTCTGCATTTTGCCGCGCTGTCGTAATGATCCGTTCTGCTTCTACTTCTGCCTTGCCAATCTTTCCTTCAGCAATTTTCATCCGATAGAAGTAGCCCGTTCCTACGCCGATAATGCCACAAGCAACTGCTGCTGCAATAGTAGCTAATAACATAATCTTCTCTCACCTCCTCTTCACAATAAAAAGCCGAACACGCGTCCGGCTTTTTATATGTGTAATTATTTCATTTACATCATTTTCAAAAAACCTGCAATTACGCAAAATAGGTAACCAGTATCTAAACCGGCTCTTATAATTGTAAATTTTTTTACTTCTCATGTCAAGATATACACGTCTGCCTGTCAAGGTGCAGCTGCTCTTTAAAAAATCAGTCCCAGTGGCGTTCCGAAAGGATGCTGCTGATAACGAAGGGAGAGAAGCCGCGGTTTTGTAAAAAGCGGGCCACCTTACGCGGATCTGCCGCCGTATCAAAGCGGCGTTCTACCAGCTCCGCGGCTACTGTTTCTTCGTCAAAAGGCTCTACTTCTTCCCGTTCCGGCACAGGCAGGTAACGGCGCTGCAGGCGCGTCACAATATAGCGGTGACCATATTGCCGTTTTCTGGCGTAATATTCATACACGGCTACGGCCAGACGTTCGTCGTCAATAAAACGTTCTTGCCGCAGCGTCTCCAACACGGCTTCAATGACAGTATCATCAGCCCCGCGCTGCCGTAATTTCCGGGTCAGCTCGCCAGCGCTAAGAAAGCGTGTATTCAGCAATCGCAAGGCTTTTGCATACGCTTCCTGATACTCCATCTTACTCTTCTTCTCCTGTCAGGTCTGTATCATCTTCCACGTCATGCAGCTGCACTTCTTCCGATACTTCTTCAAACTTTTCCGGTTCGGCAGCCAGGGTGTCGCGAATGATTTTTTCAATTTCGTCGGCGATTTCCGGCCGTTCTTTCAGGAAGAGTTTTACGTTTTCCTTGCCCTGACCGAGACGTTCGCCTTTATAGGAATACCACGTACCGCTCTTTTCGATAATATCCATAGACGACCCCAGATCGAGGATCGTACCTTCACGGGAAATGCCTGTGCCATACATGATATCGAATTCGCAATTGCGGAACGGCGGTGCTACCTTATTTTTGACCACCTTGACGCGGGCCCGGTTGCCAATGACGTCGCCGCCCTGCTTAATGGCTTCGCCCTTGCGGATTTCTATACGGATAGACGCATAGAATTTAAGAGCCCGGCCACCGGTTGTCGTTTCGGGGTTGCCAAACATGACGCCGACCTTTTCACGCAGCTGGTTGATAAAAATGACGATCGCTTTCGATTTGGAAATAATGCCTGTGAGCTTACGCAGGGCCTGGCTCATAAGGCGTGCCTGCAGGCCTACGTGAGAATCGCCCATTTCGCCTTCGATTTCCGCTTTCGGCACCAGTGCAGCTACAGAGTCGACGACGATAATATCGACAGCGCCACTACGGACGAGTTCTTCTGTAATTTCCAGGGCCTGTTCGCCATTATCCGGCTGAGATACGAGGAGGTTCGCCGTATCGACGCCCAAATGGCGGGCGTAAACCGGATCGAGAGCATGTTCGGCATCGATGAAGGCTGCAATACCGCCGCTCTTCTGGGCCGACGCAATGGCGTGCAGGGCCAGTGTCGTCTTACCGGAAGATTCAGGACCATAGATTTCGATAACCCGGCCGCGGGGATAGCCGCCTACACCAACAGCAAGGTCGACAGCGAGGGAGCCAGAAGAAATGACTTCAATGTTCATCTTGTCGGCTACGTCGCCTAAACGCATGATGGCGCCTTTGCCAAAATCCTTTTCAATCTTGCGCATTGCATTTTCTAGTGCAGTTTGTTTAGCTTCCATATTTCACTCCTATTTTATATATTCTAAAAGATATTGAACGGCATAATATATAGCACGCGTGGCTGCGCGTTCTTTCACTTCCCTGCGGTCTCCGGGATAGACATCGCGGTGCGTTACGGTCCCCCACGGACCGGCAATTCCTGTATAGACGAGGCCTACAGGCTTATCGGCTGTACCGCCGGACGGACCGGCGATCCCGGTCGTGCTGATCGCAATATCGGCACCATAGAGGCGGCAGCTCCCCTCAGCCATTTCCCCGGCCGTCTGGGGGCTTACTTCCGTATAAGCTGCCAGGGTTTTCGCAGAAACGCCAAGGATTTTCTCTTTCATTTCATTGCAATACGTTCCGGCAGAACCGAGAAAATACGCAGAACTGCCGGCTATATCCGTAATCAGGGAACCGACGAGACCACCTGTACAAGATTCAGCCGCACTCAGCGTCAGCTTATGGGCTTTCAAAATCCGGCCTAAGGCAGCGGCCAGCGGTTCCTGGTCGATCGTCACGGCGGCGCGCTGCAGGCGCCGTTGCAGTTCTTCTGTCAGTGGTTCCAGCAAGGCCGTCGCTTCTGCTTCGTTTGCGGCTTTTGCCGTGAGGCGCACTTCTACGAATCCGGGCCGGGCATACATGGCAATCGTCGGATTGGACTGGCTTTTGATAAGATCCATGAGGGTTTCTTCAATGAAGGCTTCACCCAAATCATAAATCTTGATATAGCGCGATTTAATATAGCCCTGGGAACCAAAGGTTTGAAGCAGGTATGGTTTCAAGCGGTTTTCATACATCCAGCGCATTTCAGCCGGCGGTCCTGGCAGGTGGACGAGGAGTTTGTCCTCCTTATGGATGGCTACGCCCGGTGCCGTACCGGCACCGTTTGTAAAAATGGCAGCACCGGCGGGAATCATAGCCTGGCGTTTCTGGTTATCCGTCATCCTGCGGTTGCTGTGATGACCTTCTACCCAATCTTTAATAGCCGCTTCTATTTCTGCATGATATTCCAAGGGAGCGTCCATAATTTTGGCCCCGATGATCTTCGTCATATCGCCTTGCGTCGGTCCGAGTCCCCCTGTCGTAATTACGATATCGGCACGGCTGAGAGCCGTACGCAGAACCTGTTCCATCCGCTGCGGATTATCGCCGACGGTCGTATGATAGACGACGGAATAGCCTAAACGGTTTAATTCCTGTGAAAGATACTGGGAGTTCACATTGACGATTTCTCCCAGAAGAAGCTCGGAACCAGTCGTTACCAGTTCTACTAACATACACGTCCCCCCAATTATTACTCGGCCAGTTCAGCCACCAGATCGTAGGCAAAGCCCTGGGCAATGCGGACGGTAACCATATCGCCGGGCTGTACGTCTGCTGCATCTTCCAGATAGGTCAGGCCATCTACTTCCGGTGCCTGAATTTCAATGCGGCCTACGGCCTGGCGCTGGCCATTTTCTTCTTCGATCCGTTCCACCAGCAGCGTATGCAGGGAGCCTTCCAATTCCTGATTGCGGTGTTCCGATACCTTGGCCTGGATGGCCATGAGCTGGTGATAGCGTTCTTCTTTAACTTCTTGTGGAATCTGATCCGCCATGCGTGCTGCCGGTGTTCCGTCTTCCTGGCTGTACGTAAAGACGCCGACGTCATCAAATTCCGTCTTTTCTACGAAGTCGCAGAGTTCCTGGAATTCGCTTTCCGTTTCACCGGGGAACCCGACAATAAAGGTCGAACGCAGGGTCAGCTTGCGGCCATGGGCACAGAGCTTATCTACCAGGCGCAGGACATCTTCTTTCGAGTCACGGCGGTTCATGCGTTCCAGGACGGTCTGGGAAATGTGCTGCAAGGGCAGATCGACGTAGGGACAGATCTTGTCTTCTGAAACGATGAGATCCAGCAGTTCATCTGTAAAATAATGCGGATATAAATAGAAAAGGCGGATCCAGCGGATACCTTCAATTTTGACCAGCTGGCGCAGCAATTCCGGCAACAGGGAGTGGCCGGCCAGGTCAACGCCATAGCTCGTCGTGTCCTGGGCGATGAGGTTAATCTCCTTGACGCCATCAGCGGCCAGCTGCTTTACTTCTTCGACGACAGAGTCTACAGGACGGCTGTACAGCTTGCCCCGCACGTGGGGAATAATACAGAAGGTACAGCCATTGTTACAGCCTTCGGCTATTTTTACATACGCTGTATACCCCGGCGTCGTGCGCTGACGGCTCGTATGGGCATCATACAAATGGCTTACGTTGTCCATGAAGCAGGCCCGCTTGCCTTTTTTGACCGAGTCGATTGCTTCGAGAATCCGGTCCCAGGAGCCCGTGCCGAGAAGGGCATCGATTTCCGGCATTTCCTTGAGCAGATCTTCCTTATACTGCTGGCTCAGACAGCCCGTGACGATGAGGATCTTGCAGCGGCCTTCCGTCTTATAGCGGGCAGCCTGTAAAATCGTATCAATCGATTCCTGCTTAGCCTGTTCGATGAACGTACACGTGTTGACGATGATAATATCCGATTCATCCAGGTCTTCCGTAATTTCCATATGGTGATCCTTGAGAATCCCCAGCATTACTTCCGTATCAATCAGATTTTTAGAACAGCCTAAGCTGATAAAACCAATTTTTTCCATGCAGATTATGGTTCCTTTCCAAAGCGAATAGTTTTAATCCACCAATCCTGAATGTTCCTGCGCCCTTGATCGGTATACAGCTTGCGTACCGGGAAGAGGACCGGATACATATTGCGTCCATCCAATTCCTTCGGCAGCACATCGCTGGCGGAAGTCAGGAAGAGATGTTGTTCATGTAATACACCTAAGACACTGCGCGACAAGAGCCAGTCCGTAAAGAGATAAGACAGGTTTTTGTCGCTGCACCATTTGGTAATACCGCTGCCATAGAGCCAATACGACGTGCCATTTTCCGGATAGAGCACGATAATCGGTGCTTTATCGTTCAGATACTGCCGTGCTGTCGCTGCATCAGCAACACCTACATCGGCTTCTCCTGCAGCTACACGGCGAACAATGGGCGTCATGGACTTAGCGTAAGAAGCAACATGGGTCTGTAGTGCTTTAAAGTACCGGCTCGACGCCTCTGTCCCGGACATTTCTACGTAGGAACAGAGAAAATCACCGGCTAAATCCGTTGCAGCCAAATCGGGAAAAGCCAGAACCAGGTTAGGATCTGTCAGGAGATCATCCCACGTTTCCAATTGGTCGCCGCGGCGCTGGTAATAGTCACGGCTGACGACGAAGACCATGGGGTTGTACCAAAGACCCGTCCAATAGCCGTTGGCGTCTTTAAACGAAGCCGGTACAGTCCCCGTCGTAACAGATGTATACGGCTGCAGTAAGGCCGCCTGCTGCAGATTCTTTAAAATCGGTTCCGACGCAATGATCAAATCCGGTCCGTGTACCGAAGCTGCGTCGGCCACAAGTGTCTGCAACTGTTCATCCGTCCGGGTTTCAATCTGTACGCGCATGCCTGTATCGCCATAAAAAGCCCGTGCTAAGGCATTATTTACATCCGCAGGCATGTCCGAATAGACGACGAGATGCTGCTCCGAGCGGTATGCTTCTTCTGCTTTTTGTTCCTGTTGCTGTTCTAACAGGACATTACTAAACCACAAGACAGCCAAGACGAAACAAATGACTGCCAGTAATGGTATATTTTTTTTCATAACATCACCTGAATGCAGAATGGTTCGTCCGGGCTTTCTTGCCTGGTCCACGCCGTGCATCATGATTCCCCGGCACACCGGCAGCGCGGCGGCCCGGGCGGGCTTTCGCCGCAGCTGCAGCAGGCCGCCTGCCCCGGCTCCCCTGTTCTGACCGTTTACCGGGACGGCGCGGCGGAATGAGGCACTTCGGGCCGTAGCCAATCAGATCACGGCGACCGCACAGGCACAACGCCTTGTGGACAATATCGTAATTAGCCGGGTTCTTATATTGCATGAGGGCCCGCTGCATTTGCTTATCTTCGGGCCGGCGGGCAACGTAAACCTTTTCTCCCGTCAAGGGATTGATGCCCGTGTAATACATAGCCGTAGAGAGGCTGCCCGGCGTAGGAATAAAATCCTGTACCTGTTCGGGCTGCATATGCATATCCCGCAAAAATTCAGCCAATGCTACGGCATCCTTCAGGGTACAGCCCGGATGACTGGACATGAAATAGGGAACGAGATACTGTTTTTTCCCAATTTTCTCATTGGCTTCATCAAACCATTTTTTAAACGTCAAAAAGGCCTGCACGTCGGCTTTCCCCATGAGATCCGTTACGTGTTTGACGACATGCTCCGGAGCTACCTTTAACTGGCCGCTTACATGATAACGGCACAATTCTTCTACGAATTTATGATTGTTATCTGCCAGGACATAGTCATAGCGCAAGCCCGAGCGGACGAACACTTTCTTGACGCCTGGGAGCTTGCGTATTTCCCGCAGCAGTTCCAAATAGTCAGCGTGAGACGTGTCCAGATTAGGGCACATTTCGCTGCCCACACAGTGGCGGTTCCGGCAGACGCCGGCTGTAAGCTGTTTTTGGCACGACGGATGACGGAAATTAGCCGTCGGTCCGCCTACATCGTGAATATAGCCTTTAAAGTCCGGCAGGCGAATCATGCGCTGCGCTTCGCGGATAAGGGATTCATGGCTGCGGTTTTGCACAATAGGCCCCTGATGGCTGGTAATGGCGCAGAAGTGACAATGACCAAAGCAGCCCCGGTGGCTAGTCAGGCTGAACTGTACTTCATGCAAGGCCGGTACACCGCCGGCAGCATCGTAATCGGGATGCCAGCGACGCTGAAAAGGCAGTTCATAAATGGCATCCATTTCTTCTGTGGTCAACGGCAGTGCCGGCGGCGTCTGTACGACATAGCGGTTTTCCGACTGCTGGATTAAGGTTTTTCCGTAAAAGGGATCCTGTTCTTCATACTGTTGTTTAAACGCCTGGGCAAAGACCAGTTTATCGGCCTTTACTGCTTCATAAGACGGACAGACGACGGTCTTATCCGTCACAGGAGGGTGACTCGTTACGTAGCAGATGCCACGGATATTGTACATTTCAGCCACGCTCTTCCCTTCGGCAAGGGCATCGGCAATTTCAACTACTGAGTGTTCCCCCATGCCATAGCTGAGCAGGTCTGCCTTGCTGTCGAGGAGAATAGAATGACGCACTTTATCTGACCAATAATCGTAATGGGCAAAGCGGCGCAGGCTGGCTTCAATACCGCCGATAATAATAGGAACATCCTTGTAGGCTTCCCGCATGCGGTTGGCATAAACGATAGTAGCCCGTTCCGGCCGTTTGCCGGCTATGCCGCCTGGCGAATAGCTGTCCGTATTGCGGATTTTCTTGGCAGCCGTCTTTTCGCTCAGCATGGAATCCAAATTACCGGCTGTAATCAGGGCAGCCAAACGGGGCCGTCCCAAGGCCTTAAACGGTTCGGCACTGTGCCAGTCCGGCTGGGAAATGATGCCTACGCGATACCCCCTGGCTTCGAGCACACGGCCGATCACGGCTGCGGCAAAGCCCGGATGATCGACGTAAGCATCGCCGTTAATATATACAAAATCCAACTGGTCCCAGCCGCGTTCTTCCATATCACGACGGCTGGTAACCAAAAATTTTTCTCTCATAATGTACCTCTATAAAAGTAACCAGATAATAAGCAGCAAAAAGAGAATAATTCCTGCTACGAGGGTTATTTCCTGCCACTTTCCCTGGCGGCGCCGCTCTTTTCCCCGTTCCTTGCGGACGGGATTCCCCGTGACGGGACGGACTTCAGGCTGTGGCGTCCGGGAAACAAAAGATTCTTTATATTCTTCTACCAGCGCGTCTCCATTCAGGCCAAGGTAGTTTGCGTACGTACGAATAAATCCCTTGACAAAGACAACGCCGGGAATCGTATCAAACTTTTCTGTTTCTACAGCTGCCAAATATGCTTCTTTAATATTGGTGGCGTCGGCCACTTCTTTCAGTGTACGGCCCTGCCGTTCCCGTTCTTGTCGTAGTCGGGTTCCTATAGAAGACAAAAAATCGCTCCTTTCAAAAGTACAGGCTATCATTTTTATTATATACTATTATTGTAGAAAATGGTATCACGACTGACTGCTGAAAAACTTTTCCTGTACTTCTGCCGGCGACATAATAATTTCGCGCGGCTTTTTATTGCCTTCATTAGGGCCGACGATGCCCATGGCTTCCATCGTATCGATCATGCGGGCAGCCCGTGTAAAACCGACGCGAAAACGGCGTTGCAGCATAGACGACGAGGCCTGGCCTGTTTCTAAGACCATATCGATGGCCTGGGGCATGAGCTCATCTTCAAAAAATTCGCCCGTATCGCCACTGCTTTCCTGCGTCTGCTGGATGGATTCGTCGTACTGGGGTTCACTGACATTCTGATTCTTAATAAACGTAACCAGGCGTTCGATTTCCGGATCGGAAATGAAGGCCCCCTGGACACGAATAGGCTTAGGTGCCCCAGTCGGGAAGTAGAACATGTCGCCGTTACCAATGAGCTTTTCAGCACCGCCCATATCAAGGATCGTACGGGAGTCGGTCTGGCTCGATACGCGAAAGGCAATGCGGCTGGGAATATTGGCCTTGATAAGGCCTGTAATGACGTCTACAGATGGACGCTGCGTAGCCAGAACCAGGTGCATGCCACAGGCCCGGGCCTTTTGGGCCAGGCGGCAAATGGAATCTTCGACATCATTTGAGGCCGCCATCATAAGGTCCGCCATTTCATCGATAATGATGACCACATAGGGCATCGCTTCTTCAGGATATTTCTCATTAAAGCTCTTAATATCCCGAGCAAAACCCTGGGAAAACCGTTTATACCGGTCATCCATTTCCCGTACAGCCCAGCGCAAGGCATTGGCTGCCTTTTTCGGATCCGTTACGACAGGTGTCATCAAATGGGGTATTCCATTATAAACGGAAAGTTCTACGACTTTCGGATCGATGAGTACTAATTTAACATCTTCCGGCCGTTGTTTAAAGAGAATGCTGGCAATAAACGTATTAATGCACACACTCTTCCCGGAACCGGTCGTACCGGCGACGAGCAAGTGTGGCATTTTGGTAAGGTCGGCAATGACCGGATTGCCGGCAATATCCTTGCCCAGGCTGACGGGTACACCGCTGGCAGCGTGCTGGAACGCATCGCTTTCAAGCACGTCCCGTAAGTTAACGCCGGTGCGGCTCTTATTCGGCACTTCAATGCCTACTGCCGCTTTGCCCGGAATAGGCGCTTCAATAAACACCTGCGTTGCCGCCAAATTGAGGGCAATATCATCGGCCAGCCCGACAATACGGCTGACGCGGACACCGGCTGCCGGTTCCAGCTCATAGCGCGTTACCGACGGTCCCTGGCTGGCATTGGTTACTTTCGCTTCGATGCCAAAGTTCTTTAACGTTTCCTGCAAAATTACGGCATTTTCCCGGGCTTCTTCGCTCAGCCCTTCAGCCAGCGGCTTGCCCGGCTTTAAGATGCTCAGGGAAGGCAGGCGGTATGTGTTTTCGCTTTTTGCTACGGCTACAGCCGGGCTGCCTTGTGGCGCCACATCGACGGCTGTAGCCGTGGCATCGATTTCAACGGGCTTGAGATCGGCCAGTTCTTCTTTCAGGATATCCCGGGCAGCCTCAGGTGCCGGGCTTTCTGCCAGGTCCCTGCCGATTACCGGCGGCGTAACCGTCTTGGCAGACACAGCAGAAAGAACAGGCCGCGTGCAAGGCAAGTCCGGTTCGGCATCGTTCATACGGTGTTCCGCCGGGGCCTCCGGTTCCAGTAGTTCGTGGTCAGGTCCGTACTCTTCTACAGAAAGGAAACCACCCGGTGCCGCCTCCGGTACATATTCGCTATGGGCCGGTGTTTCCGGCTCTGACGGCAGTACGGGCGGCACTGCCGCTTCACCTATAGCGTCTACGGCTTCGCTGCGCTCTTCTTCCCGGCTGTTTTCTTCTTCTTTTTCAATGTCAAAAATATGATGGTGTTCATGCCATTTGCGTGATGCTTCCTGCAGGCCCTCTACGGCCTTATCAGACACCTTGGCGACCTCTGCCGAAGCCTTGTCCGAAACGAGCGTAACAGGCCGGGAAATGGACCATTTTTTCCATATCAGCAACGTGACTCCGGCCATGGCCAACACGCTTAAAACGGCGCCAAACTGACCGAGAAACGAACGCAGGGCCGAAGCGACAAAGCCGCCAATAAGCCCGCCGCCAACACGCAACATAGGCGGCATAAATTCTGTTCCTTCCGGCACGAACACAAGATGTATCATGCCTAAGAATAAAAGATAAAGAATCGCGCTGGCCAGCCAGTTACGGGTCAGCGGGCAGGCCTTGCGCACCATAATATATTTCAGGCCTAAGCCGATCAGGGCCAGTGTAAAGAGGATCCGGCCACTGCCGAAAATATACGACAGGATATTGTCCAGACTATGGCCGGCACTACCCGTATCTACGCCAACGATACTTACGCTCATAAAGATACCGCTGCAAATCAGGATGATGCCCAGTATTTCGTACCGTAAGAGGGATGTTTCTGTATTCTTTTGTTTCTGCGTACGGCCTTTGCGCTTACTTGCCGTACGGTGCGATTTCGTATGCTGCGTTTGCTTGCCTTTCGCTTGTGCCAAACTCATTCACCTTCTGTTACGACACCTTCTGTGTCATTTATTCTTTGCCACACCGTTTCTTCCAGCGTTCAGCCATGGCTGCCTCAGCACCACTATCAGTTGCTTCATAATAGCGATGCTCTTTAAGGGAGTCAGGTAAATACTGCTGTTCTACCCAGTGGTGCGGATAGTCGTGGGGATACTTGTACCCCTTGCCATGGCCCAGGGCTGCTGCGCCCTGGTAGTGTGCGTCGCGCAGCCACGCCGGCACACCGCTGCCACTGCCGTACTGGCGTACATCAGCCGTTGCCGCGTCTACAGCCAGACAGGCACTGTTGCTCTTCGGTGCACAGGCTACATAGATGACGGCTTCAGAAAGGATAATTTTCCCTTCCGGCCAGCCGACAAGCTGCACGGCCTGTGCAGCGGCATTGGCTACTACGAGGGCCTGCGGATCGGCCAGACCTACGTCTTCTGCCGCGCAGATAACCAGACGCCGGGCAATAAAAGAAGGCTGTTCACCCGCCTCTATCATGAGGGCCAGATAATGAAGAGCCGCATCGGGATCAGAGCCGCGCATGCTTTTAATAAACGCTGAAATCGTATCATAGTGGGCATCGCCTTTTTTATCATACGTATAGAGACGCCGGCCGGTTACTTTTTCTACAGCCGCTGTGGTCATCGTACTTCCCGGCGGCAGCATGAGGCAGATTTGTTCTAAAAGATTAAGGCCGGCCCGGGCATCACAGTCAGCCACGCGGGCAATAGTTCCTAATACATCATCTGTAGCCGCGATAGACAACTGGCCCAGTCCCTTCTGGCGATCACCTAGGGCCCGCCGCAAGACGGCTATAATGGCTTCTTCCCGTAAGGGTTCAAAGGTCATGACGCGCAGACGCGACAACAGAGGGCGGTTGACTTCAAAATAAGGATTTTCTGTCGTCGCCCCAATGAGTGTCACTGTACCGTCTTCTACATATGGCAAAAGCACATCCTGCTGATTTTTATTAAAGCGATGAATTTCATCGACGAATAAAATAGTCCGTTTTTGGTATACCTGCAGCGTTTCCCGCGCTTCCTGTATGAGTCCGCGTAGTTCCGCCGTGCCTGCCGTTACAGCATTCACTTTGACAAAGCGGCTGTGCGTGACTTGGGCGATGACGTGAGCCAGTGTCGTCTTACCGACACCGGAGGGCCCATAAAAGAGCAGGCTCGGCAAGGTATCGTGTTCAATCATGGCCCGCAAAAAGCTGCCCGGCCCAATCAGCTTTTCCTGGCCATATATCTCATCCAGCGTTTCCGGCCGCATACGTACGGCAAGGGGCGCAAAAGTGCGCTGCGTTTCTTCGGCAGCCAGAGAGAAAAGATCATCTCCGTCCATTTGTTTGCTCCTATTGTAAATAGAAAGCCGCCAAGATAACTTAGCGGCAATAAAATCGTTCCATTCATAATCAAAAAAAACAAGAAAAAAGAAGCCCCACCATGCCGTTTATAAACCAAGTTTTGAGCCTGCCTGAGCAGGTGGGTGTCCTCCTATGAAGATCGACAGTCCAGTGAAGGCATTGCCTAACAACACAGAGTCCGGACTCCCAATGTATAAGATGTTGGTCCAAAACACTAGATCATTTTACGCACACAGTAGGGTTTTCTCTTGCACTTAGTATAATAAAATACCAGAAAAAAATCAAGTCTTGACAAAGTAATTACAAAGCCTTATACCTGTGGCAGTTGAATCTAAGGCCTAATCCGTATATAATTTTGGGCAGATACACAAAGAAAGGACACATTATGATGGATAAAAAATATTTCTTCTTTGATATAGACCGGACGCTGGGTCTCGATATTTCCCAGGTCATTCCGGCCGATACGGTATACTGCCTGCGGCGGCTGCAGCAAGAGGGGCATTTTATTGCCATTGCCACAGGGCGTCTGCAATGTGATGGCTGGCGTACAGCCCATCGCTACGGCATCCCCTCCATGGTCAGTGATGGCGGCAACAGCCTGACCCTGGACGGCAAGGTAATCGAAATGGAAGGCCTGCCAATGGAAAACTGCCGGGCCCTCCTGCACGAACTGGAACGGCGCCACCTGCCTTGGGCCATCTTCCCGGACAACACACTCCTCCGGTACACGCCCTACGAAGAATTCCGCCACCTGGGCCAGGCCAATCTCTTTACGACGGTCGTACAGCCCATCGACATCGACCAGGTGCAACGGATTTACAAGCTGGTCCACGTGCGGCCTGCCCCTGGTGATCCGCCCCTTTCTACATATGGCTTATCGCGTCTGCCTTACATTACCAATACGTACCTCGTAGAGCCGACAGATAAAGGCGCCGGTATCCGCCGTCTCCTGGCGCACATCAAGGCCCGCCCGGAAGATGCCGTCGTCTTTGGTGATGGCTTGAATGACCTGGCCATGTTTGTGCCGCCTTTTTTCCGCATTGCCGTAGGCAATGCCCGGCCGGAACTTAAAGAACGGGCCGACTTCGTGACTAAGGCTAACGACAAGGGCGGCATTCTATACGCGTGCCGTAAATTCGGCTGGCTTTAACCTACGCTGCCACAGCAGTCAAAGAACCCTGTACCACCAAGCGCTGTATACGCTTGGTGGTACAGGGTTCCTTTTTGAGTAGTGTAGTATGTTTTAGCGTTCAATCATTTCGTGATTGGCCACTTTTTCAAAGTACCGGTTGGTCCATTTCCAGCGGTTATGCAGCCAGAACCAGTCTTCCGGGTATTTACGTATATGCTCTTCCAAACGGTCATTCAGTGCCTGCGTAACGTCATAAACGTTTTGCTTCTTTTCTTCCCGTGTAGGCCGTACGCCTTCGGCAAAGGGGCGGAAGGGCGGCAGCACCTCAATGACATGATGATACGGCCGGTCTTCGTGAATAAACGTGGAAATGATCGGATAGTTTTTGAGCGCAGCCATTTTGGCCGGCCCATCAGCGGTCAGTGTGTCGCGGCCAAACCAGCGTACCATAATGCCTGTGTAGCCCGGATCCTGATCCATGAGCAGGCCAATATAATGGCCGTCACTCAGGAAACGAACCATGTCACGGATACCGGTCTTATAGGTAACGTGCTGCTTCATGAGAGCCCGGTATTCGTTAATAAAGGCGTCGGCACTGTGACTGTTTTGTTCCTGGGCAACCGAAATAAGGGGATAGCCGTGCATGGCCAAAACGGCACCCAAAAGTTCCCAGTTACCCGCATGGGAGGCCATAAAGACGGCCCCTTCGCCACTTTCCTTCAGTTGATCCAAATATTCTTTTCCCTGCCAGGTTATCTTTTCATCGAGTTTTTCTTTCGTATATAAGGGATACGAAAGAACTTCAATGATCATGGGCCCAAAACGGCGGCTGCTGGCCTCGGCAATATCCATTGCCTTTTTAGGGTCATCTGTAATGCCGCATTCCATGATTTGGCGTTGGGCCAGCTTTTTTCGTTTTTTCGGCACAAAGGTCCAAAAGAACCAGCCAATAAACGTCCCCATGCCGCGCCGGACCGGTTCCGGTACGTGGCAGATAATCCAGCTCAATACTTTCATGAACGTATACATGAGCTAGCCTCTTCTTATTGCGCCGTTTTAGCTTCTAATTCGGCGAGCTTCTTTTCCAGTTCTTTAATCCGTTTTGACATTTGGGGCAAATGCTTCAAATAGATCTGTGAACGTTTCCATTCCATATGCGGCTGCATCGGATAGCCGGCATAGGTCTGATTGCCCTTGACATTCCCTGTAATCCCCGTTTTACCGGCAAAGACGACATTATCGCCGATCGTAATGTGACCGGTGCAGCCTACCTGGCCGGCAAAGACGACGTGATTTCCTGCCTTGGTACTTCCGGCAATGCCAACCTGGGCAATGAGGAAGCAATCTTCACCAATTTCGACGTTATGGCCCAAATGGACGAGGTTATCGATTTTCGTACCTCTGCGGACGAGTGTACTGCCGAGGGTACCGTTATCGATACACGTGCAGGCACCGACTTCTACGTCATCTTCGAGTTTGACGTTGCCAATCTGGGGGATACGCGTATGCTTGCCTTCATTGGTAGCAAAGCCAAAGCCTTCGCCGCCAATGACTGCATGGGCACGAATGACCAGGCGGTTGCCAAGCTCACAATTTTCGTGGATGACAGCGCCCGGATAAATGACGGCATCATCGCCGATGACCACATTATCGCCAATGAACACATAGGGATAAATGGTGCAATTCTTGCCTATTTTGACATGTTTGCCAATGACTGCATAGGCCATCACAGAGGCATCTTCGCCAAGACTAGCACTGGGATCGACAACGGCTGTCGGATGAATACCCTTGGCTACCGTCTGCCGCGGGTGAAAGAGGACTAAGAGCTGGGAAAAGGCCAGGCGCGGGTTTTCTACCAGCACCAGGGTATTATCGCCAGCCGGTACCTCTTTCGCTACGATGACAGCGCCGGCATGTACTTGCGGCAAATACTCTGTATAGGGATCGACGGCAAAGGTAATATCCGTCTTGCCCGCTTCTGCTAAGCCCTTAATATCTTCGATTTCCCGTGTTCCATCACCGAGTACGGTTCCGCCTAAAATAACGGCCAGCTCCTGTACGGTCTTTTTCAATATGGTCAGCCCCCTTACTGTAATTTTGCAATCAAATCGTCCGTTACATCGATGCCGCCGCTAGGTACGACCTCTTTATATACGACGATGCCTACGTTTTTATCTTTGGCTATATCTGCCAGCTTGGTCTGAATTTCAGAAAGAAACTGCTGCTGCATACTGGCCGCATAGATCTGCCGTTCCTGCTGGGCCTGCTGCTGTTTTTTCTGGAAATCCTCTGCTGACATGGATTGCTTGTCTTTCTGCAGTTCATCATTCAGGGCCTTATCTTTATCTTCCATCTTTTTCTGGTACTGTTGTACCATCGGTGCTTCTTTTTGCACCCGTGCCATATCGACATAGCCGACTTTATCTTCACTGCCGCAGCCGCTCAAAGCGCCAATAGCCAGGATCATGCATACTACAGCAGCAAACCGTTTTCCTAATCGTTTCATTCGCGAAAAGCCTCCTGTTTATACCAGCTTGACAATAATATCGTCGGTCACATCCCGTGCCGTCCCTACACCCTCATAATTGGAGAGGATCAGGTCAATGCCCTGCTCCTGGGCGACACTGGCTGCTTTTTCTCTGATATCCGCCAAGATCTTCTCTTTCTGTTCGTTCATTTCCTTTTCTTTCTGTTCCAGCTTATCTTTCCATTCCTTGTTCCACACGGCCGGTTCCGGACGCTTGTTCAGCTCGCCTAGCTGCTGCTGGAACACAGACTGATTTTTTTGCTGTCGTGCCTGCAATTCATTCTTTACCTGAAGGGCATACGCTTCCAGCTCTTTTTGGGCCTTTTCTTTTTCCGGCGCCATAGCTGCCTTTACTTCAGCAATCGTCGCTTCATCCATGGCCTGATTATGGCTGCCCTTCCTCAGCAGGGCCTGCAATTCTTCTTGGGCTGCCTGTCGTTCGTCCTTGCTAAGGACCATCGTTTCCAGCTTCAGCCGCAAATTGACAATTTTCAGGTTATCTGCTGCCGAAAGTTCAGGCTGTTCCTGTTTCTTCGTCTGGAGCAGTTCCTGATACTTTTGTTCCAGGCCGGCATTGAGCTCATTTTGCTTGATTGCCACGCGGGCCTGCAGTTCCTGATTCAGGGCAGCCGTCGACAAGGCGTCGGTCACAGAGAAATCCCGTTCCGCCTTCCCTTGGAGAGCTGCCTGGTGCGAATAGTTCCATTGCTCGAACTGGTATTGTGCCACCATGGCATTATATTCCAGTTCCAGGTGATGGTATTGACTATACGCAGGGTGGCTCATCATGATATGTTCCACATCGGCATAAGCGATGACTGGCCCTTTTTCTTTGACAGGCGTTGCCGGTGTGCGGCTGTGCATAAACCAAAAGGCCAGGCCCAGGCAAAACGCAAGCAGTATGGCACCGGCAATAGCCGCGTATTTCCGCTTCATGGCATCAGATCCTTATTTGGACTGGGTAGAATCACTGGACTGGCTGGATGAGGAAGAACTGCCCGATGCAGCCGGCTGGGATTCACTTAATTTTTTGGAAACCTGTTCCGTAATATCCTGGCCACCATAGAGTACGGCCCGTTTATCGATAACAATGCTCAAGCCCTTCGTGCTGGCAACGCTGCCAACGGCGTCATCGACTTTATCTTTTACGCCCTTATAAATGGTTTCCTGTTTTTTTGCTAATTCATCCTGCATCTGGCTAAAGAGCTGTTGTTTCTGTTCGTCCGTCATGTTCGCCGACTGTTCTTCAAATTGCTTCTGTGCATCCTGGCTAGCCTGCTGCATTTCTTTTTGGGCATCAGTAATCGCCTGATTGTCCGGCGGAATGACCTTACTCATATCGACGACGCCAATATTGCTGGACGGTGCGGCGTTGACAGGATTGCCCATCTGCATAACGGCCACACCGGCGACGCTCAGTACAAAGATTGCCGCAATGACTGCGGAAAAAATCTTTACGTTTTTCTTCTTACCCATTTCTGACATCATAACTACATTACCCCTTTACAAGTTCCTATAAGTAACCAATGACACGCAGCCACGTGTCATGATCGGAAATGAGATACTCCAGGCTGACGTATTCATGAAAGCGGTACGTCAGTCCTGCTTCATCTTCATGGTGTGTCAAATCCCGATCGTAACGGAATCCCCAGCGTCCGCCCAAATGCTGGCGCAGCCAGAGATGATGACTATCATCTTCCGTTTCAAAATCATACCCTAAGCGCGTATTCTTGCCGGCACGATAGAAATATCCGGGAATGACATTCCACTCCAGTGAGCCCGGCATGAACTCCACATCGGTGTACAGCTCATGTGCCTTGCCCAGCTTACAGCCTACACGGGCCCGCAGGACCGTATTATCATCCTTACGGTGACCGCCTCTTTCGTCACGGTTAATATCCATATAGACTTCTGCCTGCAAATCATAAAAGTCTGTTTCTGACTTCAAGTTGATCCGCGTATTTTCTCCTACCTGCAGCTCCGGCTGCACGCGCAGCTGATAATGCTTGATGACCCACTGCTCTTGCAGTGTCTGCTGCAGATCCGACCGGATAGACGTAGCATGACGCTGCACAAATGCAACAGGAAGACCGTCCAATCCGGCGTAACGGTCTTCCATGTGCTTGCGTGTACTGAGAAAAATCAATTTCGGCAGATTTTCAGCTTCTACATTGACGTTGACATTACGCACGACCGGCAGCTTCGGCAGGAAAAAAACCTGTACCTGTGCTTCCGGGCCTGGCGTAATGACAATATGCGGATAAAATTCTGGCAGTTCCGTTTCCAGTTCTGCTTCCATGACGGCCTGGACTGTACCATTGGCCCAATCCAGGGCATCGACAGGCAGTCCCACCAAAAGGTTTTCAATGAAGGCCTGGGCGTGAGCGAGATCGTTTCCTGCCAGCTGCTGGCCTAAGGCCGGCAATGAGCCAAAGTCAAAGGCAACGTGCACGCTGCGGATCGTGTCTCCCCACGGACGGATTTGTACGCGCAGGACCGTTTCCGGTCCCGGCACGATTTGGATATGTTCAACCGTATAACCGATGAGCACGCGGTCGATAATATCATAGACCTGACGGTTGTACTCGCCTTGCCGGCGCAGGATATCACCGTCATCCTGCTGGAGAAAGACGTGATTGCCTACGGTTTGAATACTGGCAGCAATCCGTTTTTCTACTAACGGCGGTATGGTTCCTGCCGTTGCCGTAAGCTCTACGGTTACCTGACTGACCGGTGCTGCCAGGGCACTACTTAGACTAGCACAGACAAACAATCCCGTCAACATACAAGTACGAAACATGAACTCCCCACCTATCGTCAGGCGGCCTTAGAACTTACCGCCAAAGCTGAAGTGGAATTTGCCGCCGTCATCGCCAAAGCCATAGTCGAGACGGATAGGCCCGATCGGCGTTGTAATACGGAAGCCAAGACCGGTCGAAACGTGGAGGTCTTCGTTGTCATGATACCAGGGCACGTGTTCCGTACCGCCCCAAGCCGAACCGGCATCGACGAAGAAGACGCCCTGTACTTTTTTGGCAATGGGATACCGGTATTCGACTGTACCGGCGTACATCTTGTCGCCGCGGAATTCGTCATCTTCATAGCCGCGCAGTGTATCAGCACCGCCGAGGGTAAAGAGATCGGAGTACGGCATATCGCCTGTAGCAATACCACCCATGAGACGTACGGCAATAACATGGGAATGACCTACCTTGTAGTAGAGACGATTTTCTACAGTAAATTTGTAGTAGTCGAAATCGCCGCCTAAGCCGTGGCCTGCCACCGAACCGGTGAAGGACAGGCGCTTGCCGCGTGTCGGATCGTAGACGTTATCACGGTTATCGAAGACATGGGCCCAGGTCAGGCTGTTCGTACGGCCAAAGTTGTAATCCATATAGTGCATGCCCTTGAAGTCATAGCCATCGTTGCCGGGATAGCTGGCATCCTCACGATAATCGAAGCCGCTGTCGTGATCATTGTATTTTGTCTTTTTCGATTCGAGGGTGACATAATCGCTGACGTATTCGCTGCGGACACGGCCATAGGTTACGTTCATGCCCCGCGTTTCGCGGTCATATTCAGCAACAGAGTCGCCATCTTCGTTGTAATCATCGTATTCGTATTCGCGGTCAAAGATACTAAAGCCAATGGAATCGCCGTGATCATTGAGCCACGGATGAGTGTACGAGAAGGTATAGTTCTTATTGGAATCTGTATTACCGCCAAATTCCCAGTTGATGCTGGCCTTATCGCCGGTACCACGCAGGTTCGTTTCCGTCAGGCCCAAGAGACCTACGAGGCCATTGGACTGGGAATAGCCGCCGCCAATGGTAACCTGGCCGGTCTTGGCTTCAACGACATCGATTTCCATGATGACGTCGTTGGCATTCTTTTTGCCCGGCAGCATGCGTACGTTAATATCTTCAAAATAGCCCGTATTATAAATACGTTCAATACTCCGGCTGGCAGCAGCCCGGTTGAATACGTCGCCCGGCTTCATACGGACTTCACGCGTTACAACATGGGTTTTAGTCTTTGTATTGCCGCGCACGGTAATCGCTTCTAAGTGGCATTCAGCAATAGCCAGGTGCAGGACGCCTTTATCATCGAGGGTAGCATTCGAAACGTGGCTGTACATGTAACCGTCTTTGGCATAGAGATTGTTAATATTGGCTACATCTTTGCTGATGAGGGTGCTGTTGAGGGGAGAGCCCGGAACATAATCGATCATCTTAGCCAGGACATCTGTCTTATATACCGTATTGCCCGTAATTTCGACGCTGTTGATGATGGGGTTCATCTGGACGGTGTAATTAAGCGTAACCCCTTCCGGTACGTTGTTCAGCGTTGGCCGTACTGTCGAAAAGAGGCCACTGGCACCAATGACGTTGACGTCATGGCGGATATAATCGAGATTTACCGCATCGCCGACACGCATAGCCAGCTGCGGTAAGAGATGCTGTTCAATGGCCGGATCCGGTACAGGGCTGATGGAGACAGACGTCGTGACCTTATTCAGATAGGGAGCAATATCGGCTTCTGTAACGGCATTACCATAGGGCATCGTACCTTCCTGCCCCGTCGGTACAACTGCCATGGGATATTTGGGAATGGAAGTATCAATCTGGACGTCGCCTAAGCCAGATACATAGGGCACTGCTTCGCCCGGCAAGCCTTCTGCTTTGGCACTTTCTTCTGTGCCAACAGTCCCTTGTTCATAGCCTGTATTGCCGCTAATGACCGATTTGGCAACTTGCTGTTTCCGTTCCTGTTCAGCCTGCTGAATTTTTTCAGTCTGTTCCTGTTCAGCTGTCTTACGTACGTCTTCCGGCTTTTTGCCGCTGGCAATGGCCGCCAGTTCTTCGTCCGTTTCGTACCCTGTCAGGCCGGATTGTGCATTTTTCATGGCCGCTTCGGTTTCAGGTGTATTGGCACTGGTTACTACCGTGTTGATAGCCATCGGTTTGGCCTGGTCCTGGGCGGACAAAGGAGCTGCCGTAGCCTTCTTTTCCACCGTTGCCGGTGCCGCATCATAGCCCGTTTCTGTCTGTGCCGTATCGGCAGCCCAGGCCGGGCAGGTCATCATGGCACTTGTAATCATCATGAGAAGAAGCTTTTTATTTCGTGTAATCATAAAATCCTCCGTTGTCATTTTTTTATTTCCGTACCGCGCAGACTATGACGCGCATCTTGTACGGCAGCTTGTACCTGGCTGTCGGTTAAAACCTTTTCCTGTACGGGCTGTGTATGTTGTACAGCAGGTGCTGGTGCTGTTGTTCCAGAGTCTGCTGTATCAGGCTGTTGTCCTGCCGCTTGTGGTGCAGCAGGTGCTGTGTCCGGCAAGGCTGCACTGCCTGGCCCGGTATCTGCTGGCAGCTCTTGTGCCGGTGGCGGAGCTGCCCGGGCCGGTGTTGCCGGAACAGATTCAGGTGGCTTGGCCTTCTCTTCCTGCAAGGCTGCCGGCGCCGGTGCCGGCAAGGGCCGGACAGTCGTCGTTTTTTCCCAGCCCGTCAGCTGCCAGCAGGCAAGGGCAATAACGGCTGCCGTACCGGCAGCAGCTATTTTACGTAAGCCCCGGGAATGTCTTTCTTTTTTGCGCATCTGCTTCATTTCTGCTTCTGCCAGCATCAAATTCAGCTCGCCGCGCACATCCGACTGTTTGCCAAAGGACTCCTCTGCCTTCTCCAGCCAGGCTTTGGCAGAGCGGACCCGTTTCACCTTTTCTTCATCAGATTTTCTCATACGGCAGAAACTCCTTTCCCGCTATGTTTGTACAATCGGAAAAACAGATCTGCCCTTATCCCTTGTTATTTCCAAAGAATATACCTATTATCTCATATATTATCATATTTGCGCTAGTTTTTAATCTTTTAGCCCCCATTTCCTTTTATTTACTGTCATGAATAAAGCGGCTCAGCATGCCGCGAATGCGGCGTATGCCCCGTTTTTGCAGGCGATATACATAGGGAACGCTGACTGAAAGGTCGCGGGCAATATTTTTTTGCTCCTGATCCTTTAAGTATACACCTTCCATGACGAATTGCTCTTTTTCAGGCAAGCGCTGCAATGTTTGGGCTACATGCTCAAACAGCAGCTGCCGGCCTGTACGCTCAGCCAGATCTTCACTGGCGTCTGGCAATTGCTCCCGTAAGGGTATGCCATTTTCATCAGGCTCGTCAATAGACAAAGCCAGGCGGCTGTTTTCTTCCTTGAGAAAATCAAGGATTTCTCCGCGTATGCGATGGACAGCATAGACAGAAAACGCGACGTTGCGGCGATGATCGTACCGCTCTACGGCCTCGATCAGGCCCAGCGTTCCCTCCTGCAGGGCATCCTGCAGGTATTCCTGACGAATATGCCAGCGCATAGCTTCGCGAAAGACGAGGGGCTGGTACTGCTCAATGAGGCGCCGCCGGCTCTCCTGATCGTCCTCTTCTTTATAAGCCCGCCAAAGGGCCTTTTCTTCTTCCGGGGAGAGGAGCTTTATCTGTTGCAATTCTTTTAAATACGCTTCCAGCATATATCTCCCTCCCTAGTAAAAGCTGTATTTATAGACGCCGCCCACATATGCGCCTTCGCTGGATTTCCAGGCGGCCAGGCCAAACTTACTGCCCAAATTATACTGCATGCCAATGCGGTTATCCTGATGATTCAGGCCAAAGGCTGCCGTAACCATAAAGTCATTGAACAGGTATTTGCCCATTTCTATATTATAGTAGTTATCATTAATATCTGCCGTTTTGGCATCGTAGTCGAGCGAACCCGTGGTTACCGTCAGCATATCCAGATGCAACGCCTTTTCCAAGGTCTGGGTAATACCCAGGCTGTTTAAGGTCATGCGGATACCGCTGCCGATAAGCGTATTGACGTCTTCTCCCGTAAGGGAGCTGCTCTGCTTGTCACCGCTGTTGCGCAGGGTAATTAGCGAAATAATCTGATTTTTCGTAAGCGGCGGATTCGAACGCAGCATGAGATCCATCTTTTCTACAGGCCCGCGCAGGTTCAAGAGGACATTATACTGACCTACCCGCGTTTCCCCTTCAACATCGACATAAGGCAAGAACGTATCGGGCTGGTTAAAGGTTGCTTTCGCCTTGGACAGATGGAAATTCGTATCGAGATAATGGAATGTCCCGTTCATGGCTTCAAACCCACCGGAAGCGTAGGGGTGCATGAGTGTACCGCTGAAATTAGCAGATCCGGTTAGTGTTATATCATATAAGGCCGGATTATACAAGCGCACTTCATCGCCCATTTCGATAGTCAGGTCAAGGCCCAGGTCCATACTGCTATTAGAGGAGCTCAAGCTGAGGGGCACATCAAGATCCGTATGGGACAACGTAATCTTACCGGAAAGGAGCGGATACCCTTCTTCATCGCTAAGCTTCAATTCCCCGTTCAAAGGTCCTTTGAAGTATGGGCACTGGACATTCAAATGATTGAGATTCAACGTACCGCCATACTGTGTCAATTCCCAGCCATTCCAGGCTGCATTGCCCTGAATCTGAACGTTGCCCGGGTTTTTGGCATTTTTCTTGTCCATGACGGCTGCTGTCGTAAGGGCTGCCTGTGTCCCTGTAAACTGAACCTGTCCCTGAATCTGTGATAGCGGATACTGCATGGCTTCAATAGATACGGAGCCGTCCTTCACACCGACCGTACCGTATACTTCCGGTGCTGCTGCCGTTCCTTTTACCTGCAGCGTTCCTTCCAGGTTACCCGTCGCCGTCTTAATAAGCGGCGATACGAAGGTCAGGAGATCCAGGCTGGCATGATCGAGTTTGAGCGTAACATCCATGGATTCATCCGTCCGTGCACCGCTGATAGCGGCCATAGGAATCGTACCATAGGCACTGACCTTATAGGGATCCTTCGCAATATACGCCTGGGAAAGCTTGATAATACCGTTGCGGATATTAAGGAGAGCATAGGCATTGGTAAAGGAGAAGCCCTTCATCGTGCCGCCGTTGAGCTGAATGGATACATCGGCATTCGGATCATCACCGGTACCACTCAGGGTGACAGCAAAGTCGACATTGCTGTCAAGGTCGATGTCCGTACGGCCTGTAATTTCCGTCAGAAGCTTCGTTGGGAAGCCACGGCCAGCTACCTGAATATTGACCGGACCGTGGAGGGCATACGTTCCTTGGGCCGCCAAAATACCGCCACTGACCTGGAGGGCCAGCTTATTGATTTTCACCGTATCATTTTCGTACTGTACATCAATATCCGTCGGTTCTATAGGTTCTTTGCCAATAAAGCCTTGCGTAAGCTGTCCCGTCAGATGGGCCCGTGGTTTTTCTGCTGTACCATCAACAGAGAGATTCCCGTCGAGCCGGCCCTGTACGGCATTGCCCTTATACCCGGCCAGCTTCAGAAGGCTGGCCAGGTCACCGGAGGCGACAGACGCCCTGGCCATGATCCAGCCGTTCGCCGGATTATAGCCGCCGTTGGCATCATACGAACCGCCGTTCTGCATAAAGTGGAAATTATTCAAATGGAAAATACCGCCGTAATAGGTAACCTCCCCTTTGACATCCTGGAGCAGTGTTTGGTTGAAGGTAAGCTGATCTGACTGAAGCGTACCGTTCAGGGTCGGGCTGTCCAGCGTACCGCCTACGTGCGCCTTCAGATGAACCAGGCCGGCCCGCTGCGGGCCTTTTTGCGGTACCAGGCGGGCAATATCCAAGTTGCTGGCATCAAAGTCCAGGTTGAGGCGCGCCCCAACGGAGCCGCTTACTTTGACAGATGCGTCGTAAGCAGAAATATCCCCGTTCTGCAAATAAATCGTATTGTTGGCCAGCGTATAATCAGCGCTGACATTTTTATAAAGGTAACCATAAGCCGAACCACTGGACAAGCGGAAGGAACCGTGCGCAGCCAGGTTGTCGAGCGTACCGCTCACGTAGACCGTATTATCTGCCCAGCCCGTAAGCGGCAGTTCCCCTTTACCCAGAGCCGGCAAAATCCGTTCCAGACGCATATGCTGCGTTGTTACCTGCAGCTGTAAAGAGCGGCTGTCCAGATTCACTTGGCCGCTGGCCTGGTGGGTACCATCCTTGTACCGCCAAACGACAGAAGGAATTTGAATCTGGCTGCCTGTGCCTGACAAGGAGCCGTCGAGACTGTCGAAGGGCATATCTTTTATGCTGCCATTGGCGGCATGGAAGATGACATTCCACGCCGGACCTGTACCAAAGACCTGACCGGCTGCAGAAATAGTACCACTCATTGGCACGGCTGCATAGCCTGCAAACATCGAGAGGGGTATATCTTTTGCCGTAAAGACACCATTGAGGTCCTTATTTTTCGTATCATAGGTCCCATTGGCTGTCACCGTGCCGCCCTGGACTGAGGCTGTAAGCTGGCTCAAGGAAATGACACCATCTGCATAGGCAAAATCGGTCGTAGCCGTATCGGCTTCAAGGCCGTTATAGGAAAGGCCTGTTGCCGAAGCCTGGCCCTTAGCCGTGACCTGGCCGCTTTGTACATTCCCGGCAGCCTGCAAAGTGGCACTAACCGTGCCCAACATAGAAACAGGCAACTGGGGAATGGCTTCCAATTGAATCCCCTCTGCCTGAAGGTCTGCATGAAAGTCACTGCTTTCCCGATTGTACGTACCGCTGCCGGTCAGACTGCCGCCGGCTACAGCAGCCGTCACATGGGTAACGGCAATATCCGAACCGGCACAGCTGATATCTGCCTGGCCGTTGCTAATGGAAAGATTATTATAGTCCAGCTGCGGTACCTGAACAGTCCCGGCAGCACTAAGCTGATCTGTCGTGCCCCACAAGCGTCCTTTAAAGGCCACACTGCCTGTAAGGCCTTCTGGCAGATACGCTGTAAAGGCAGACAAATCGGCTCCCGGCACAGTGACATCGAGCTGGAAAACGGGCGTATCCGTATTAATACGAATGAGGCCGCCGGCTTCTACCTGCTGGCCGTTTAAGGTACCACTGGCTTTTTCCAAATAGACTGTATCCGTTGTCAGGCGTACGTCACCCTTGACGTCGGCGCAAGCAATCCCATAGGCTGTGCCGGCACCGCCTTCGACAGACGCGGAACCACTCAGGGTCTGGCCGTTGTGCGTCTGGGCATAGTGTGCCCGTATATCGCGGATGGTGCCATCTGTAATCGTCACATCCGTATCAGCTGGAATAAAGGGGGAAAGGTACGCTGCCTTAACAGCGTCACCTTTGACGAGAACGTCAAAATCACGGGCTGACGTAAAGTGCCCTGACGCAGTAACCTTTTCGCCATCCAGATATAAGGCCGCATCCGCATAGAGGCGCGGGTAGGAGCTGAAATCCAGCGTACCTTCGCCTTGTTCACCTACAAGGGTAGGCCCATTCGGCAGCTGCAGCCGCACGGTACCGTCATGTAAAAGGATGCGTCCGCGAAAGCCGGCGTCTGTCGTATCGCCCGTATTCTTAACAAGATTGGCTACGTTCCACGTCTGGTCTGCCTGATTTTGCCAAATATGAACGACCGGCGCCTGAATATCAACCGTTTCGACGGCTGCCGCCATTTCCCCACCCGATAGGGATGACAGGACTTTCCAAGGATTAATAAAAACAGTAATATCTTTACCAGAAAGGACAGTACGCCCCTGTGTATCACGAACTACCGGGTCAGCAATCGTCACGCGGCCGGAAAGAGAAACATCCATACTGCTAAAACGCAGTGTACCGTTTAGCTTTTCATCAGCAGTTACCGTCACCGTTTCCGACAGTTTTTGCATGAGCACCGGTTTTTCCAGCCAGAGGGAGAAAGCCGCGGCAAATAAAAAGACTACAATTGCTCCGAAGACAATCCATTGCTTTTTCACCGGCGGACCTCCTTTCTGTATAGAAAAAGAAGAGAGAATTGTCATATTACAATTCTCCCTTCATTGTACCTAGGCTATACTTTAAAATCAAGAAGTATGAGCGAATAAACTGTTTCAATTTATAAATTTACATCAAACTGTAACAATTAGCCTCTGTATGAAGTTGCCGTCATGGACGGATGTACCACACCAGAACGGACGTCAACACCCATAGCCTGTTCCAGCGTAGCAATGCCTACGTTGTAATCGTACAGGGCCTGAATATGATTGGTCTGAGCTTCGTTCAACGCGAGCTGGGCATCGAGGACATCCAAGTTGATACCGACGCCGGCCTGGTAGCGGACGCGGGCAATCTTGAAGCTTTCTTCAGCCTGATTGATAGAGGTCTGTGTAGCCAGTACACGCTGGGCAGCACTGCGCAGGTTCAAATAGGCCTGCTTGACTTCGAGCTGTACGGCTTCGCGCTGCTTCTGCTCTGCTTCGCGCTGGGACAAGAGAGCCAGCTGGGCTTCTTTGATTTTGGCATTCGTCGCGCCGCCATCCCAGAGGCTCCACGACACACCACCGGTGATACTCCAATTGTGTTCATCCCAGCCCGGGAAAGTCGTATCGCTGTAGCCGCGGCCGGCACCGACACTAACCGTCGGGCGGTTGCCGGCTTTAGCAATTTCAATATTGCGTTCTGCTTCCTGTACAGCCAGCGCCGCCTGGAGGACTTCCGGACGATACTTCATGGCATAGTCCATAGCTTCCTGCAGGGAAATATCGTACGAGTCAAAGGGCAGGCGATGATCGGAGAGGACCAGTTTGGTCTGTAAGGGCAGGCCGAGGATATTATTCAGATTTGCTTCCGCTACGGCTACGTTCGTATCTGCTGTAACAGCCGTAGTCTTTGCATTAGCCAGGGAAACATCAGACGTAAGGACATCGAGCTTGGCGACGGTGCCTACATTATACTGGGCCGTAACGTTCTTTACGTGCCCTTCCAGGTTGCTTACCGATTCATGGTATACATCCTGCAATTCTTCATAGGCTAAGAGGCCAAAGTACCCTTCTACAGCCGAAAGCTTTGTCGCCTGTTCGACACGCAGCATTTCTTCCTGGGCATTGACCTTGCCGAGCTTGGCATTGGCAATTTCATTTTCTACGCGCCCGCCTGTATAGAGGGGAATAGAAACACTGAAAGAGTTGCCAAATGCGTTGGCTACATCTTTGACACTGCCGCCTGTGCGGGAACCGCTCCACGTATAGCCGATGGTCGGCATCTTGCCGGCACGGGCTTCATCAATAGCAAAATCCGTGCTATGCAGGGCATAGCGGGCCATCTTGATATCACGGTTGTAATCGAGTGCCATTTGAATGGTCTTCGGCAGGGTCAAATCCACCGTTTCATCAGCACCGACACGGCCGACGACGATGACCGGATCGGCCTCATGTCTGGCTGCTGCACGCTGAGCGCTCTTTTGCATATCTTCGGCAATCTGCTGCGCCAGCTGTTCGCGCAAAGCCGGTGGCACATCAGGCACAGTAGCTGCTGTTGTCGCAGCCGCCGGGGCCACAGCCGGTGCCGGGCGAGACGCTTCCTTTTGCGCCTTTTCCGTCGAAAGCTGTTGTAATTCACTTTCTACAGATGCACTCTTCTGTGACGTATCACTTAAATCTACGGGAACAACCGTAGCCTTGGCCGGCGCAGCTGCCGCAACGGCAGATATTGTGCCCAACGTTGTAATCATCACTGCTGCAATAAGTTTTTTATACATGTCCTTGTTCATTGCGGGTACCCCCATTGATCTGATTGCTATATTGTAGAATGTCCTGGCTAAAAGACATAGTCAATGCCATAATAATTACCGCCATCGCTGCGGTTCATAGGCCTTGTAAATTGGCCAAAGAGGAAAAGATTATCGGTCAGACGATACTTGGCTTTTACGCGGTAACGCCAGTCGTCCGGATCGTAGCCTTCCAGAGAAAGGCGGAACGGCTTATCTTCAAAAAAGTCGAGGCCCATACCGAGTTCGCCGCGGATCAGGCCGGCCCGGGCGGAAAGGAATGTCCCCTTTTTGCCATACTGCAGGTTCATTTTCGTACCGTTACCAATATTTTCAGCTCCTAACAGAGCAAAGCTATTGTTCCGGTACAACTTAAAATTTACCTGGGCACCTGTTTCACTTTTTGTATCATTGTACAGAATAGCTGCATCGCCTTCGGTCTTCAGACCCGTATCGCCACCGAGAATCTTATTCAGGCGGCCGGAGATGGAAGCCGTATTGTGCAGCGTCTGCTGCAGATCGGCCTGGCTCTGTTCATCTGTCGTAATTTTTTCTACTGCTAAGGCTGTTTTTTCAAAGCTGTCTGTAATTTGCTTCATATTCTCTGCCGTCGCCCGGACGTCATCAGAAATGGCGCCGTCACGGTTCATGGCCGCTAACTGGGCTGCCGTTTCATCGAGAGACGCCGTAACTGCCGCCATATGGGCAGTCATGGACTGAATATTGCCGGCATTGGCATCCATGAGGCCGTTTACCCGGCCGGTCATACCTTCGATGTTCTGAATCGTACCGCGCATAGCCTGCTGCGTTTCAGGATGCCCAATGACGTTATTGATATTATTGATCATGTCGTTAGCATTAGCAATGAGCTTCCCTGTACTTTCCATCATATCATCCATGGTCTTGCCATCGCTGCCGTTTAAATACTCACCTGCAGCTACTACCTGCGTAGAATCAGCGCCCGGTGTAATAGAAACAATTTTTTCGCCCAATAGGCCATCGGTCGTGATGGCCAGCTTGGAGCCTTTGGGAATCTCCGTTCCCTTATCGATTTTCATAGCTACGTCCACGCCTTCCTTCGAAGGACTGACACTGACGACCTTACCTACGTGTACGCCTACATAACGGACAGAATTGCCCTTTTGCAGGCCATTGGCGTCGCGGAACATTGCGTGAATTTCATAGCCCGGTTTACCAAATATTTCTGCATGAGCCAGGGTAATGACTACATACGTAAAAATCAGCACGCCAACAATCGTTACCAGCCCTACTTTTGCTTCTGCACTCCATTTCATGTAGTATTCCCTCCCTCCTGCCAGTCTGTACTGCCATGAATAAACCGCTGCACCTGTGCATCCGTCGTCGAACGGAACGTTTCTTTATCGGCAATCAGCCGGAATTCGCCCTCTTCCAAATACGCCAGCCTGTCGGCTACATAAAAAGCCGACTCCATATCATGCGTCACGACGACGGACGTCGTATGGAGCTGGCGCTGTGTATTAACAATCAGATGGTTTATATCCATGCTACGCAACGGATCCAGACCGGCTGTCGGTTCGTCATACAGGATTACTTGTGGCTCCAGGGCAATAGCCCGGGCCAAGCTGACTCTCTTTTTCATGCCGCCTGAAAGGTTGTTAGGCATCATGGCTTCTACATTATCGAGGCCGACGAGATGAAGCTTATTGTGTACGATTTCGCGTATTTCCTCTTCACTCTTTTTTGTGTGCTGCCGCAGGCCAAAGGCCACGTTTTCGCCAACGCTCATGGAATCAAACAGGGCCGAATATTGGAATACCATCCCCATGTGCAGCCGCACCTGGTCCATCTGATCCTCATCCAGCGCGAGAATATCCTGGCCATCGACAAAAATTTTGCCGCTCGTCGGCTTTTGCAGGCCTATGATGAGCCGTAAGATGGTACTTTTACCAGAACCGCTGGCACCTAGAATAGCGAGGGTTTCACCTGTATGAATATCGAGATTGATGTGGTTCAGGATAACCCGCGATCCATAGGCTACCGTGATATCCTGCAGACTAATCATAGCAGCACTCCTAATATAAGATAAGGGACAAGAGATAATTACAGATAAAGATAAAAATAATAGACGTAACAACCGAACGGGTGGTAGCCTGGCCAACCCCTTCAGCACCACTCTTGGCATTCATGCCTTCGTGACAAGCGACTAAGGCAATAATGCCGCCAAAGAACATGGCTTTAATCAGGCCATATACTACGTCTGAAACGTCGGTAAACATTTCAATGGAATTCATATACGTGAAATGAGTGAGGCCGGCGCTCAACGTAGCCACGGCATAGCCACCGGCCGTACCGATAATATAGCCGTAGAAAGCTAAAAGCGGCACCATACAGACACAGGCGACGAAGCGTGGTACAACGAGATAGGCAACGGGATTAACGGCCATGCAGCGCAGGGCATCAATCTGCTCGGTAACCTTCATCGTGCCGATTTCAGCTGTCATAGCAGCGCCTACACGGCCGGCTACGACAACGCCTGTGAGAATAGGCCCCAGTTCACGCCCCATCGCGATGGACATAATCCCGCCTAAGGTCGACTGTGCCCCATAGCGCAGGAGGATATCGACGATCTGTAAGGTCATAACCATCCCGGCAAAGAGTAAGGTCAAGCTGACAATAGGCAGCGAATTAACACCAAGGTGCGCCATCTGGGCAATGGTCAGGCGTCGCTGAATTTTCGGCAACTGGCGCACCGTCTGCAGAAACAGGAGGGCCAATACGCCAACCTTTTCGAAGATATGTAACGTAAACGCACCTACGTGTTCCAACATTCCCAGCACAGACACACCCCCTTTTCCCTGCGTATGTACTGTTACTATACCATTAATACAACAGGTATGCAAAACACTGGCAATAAATTGTTATAAAACTGTGAGAAAACTCAGAACTCCTTTTCAGTTTTCTACAAATAAGATAATACCATGTTATCCCTTAAATATCAAGATTGAACCCCTGCCACAGCCGGTCAGGCACAGAGAACCACAGCGTACGGTAAAACAGCAGCTGCGTATGGTCACATAACACAGCTGCTGTCTGGTAGCCTAGTATAGGCCAAATATATTCTTTTTATCTTGCGAGGGCTTTTCTTTCTGATTCTTGCCGGCATCAGATTGGTTGTCCGTATCCTTCTTGTCCGTCTGGTCAGCCGTATCTGCTGTATCATCGTCTTCAGCGCTGATAACTGCTTTTGCCGACTGCAGCGTGTGGTGTGCTGCCAGGAAACGGTCCCGCTTTTCCGGTGTGACAATCTTGATGGTCAGCTGGCCGTCACCTTTAACGATGTACGGCGTCGGAATGGATGATTTTTGATCGTCCTTATCCGTGTCATCATGAAGACCATTCTTTTTCGGTTTCAGTACATCCTTCGGTGATTCCTGCGCTTCCTTAGCCTGGAGTTTTACCTTAGACGTCTTTGTTTTCCCATCGTCAATCATGCTGACGTTCTGATCGAGGACTTCAATGACCAGGTCATTATTGGCATCTTCTTTTTCGATCGCCTTCTTAAGCTCATCAAAATCTTTATAATGACGCAGGCGTTCAATGATTTCGTCTGTCAGGTTGTAGCGTTGCCGTTCGATCAGGTACGGCAAGGGAATGACCCCGCCACCGCGTACTTCCAGTACCATATCGCCTAAAGGCTGATCTTTGGGCACCGTAAAGGTCATTGCCTTTACTTCATCGGCCCCCCGATAGGGATGAAGCGTGACCTTGAAATAAATCGTATCGCCCGGGCTGGCTACGACCGGAGCTGCCATAGCCTCCGTAATACGTGCTGTCTTTTGTGCCTGGGAAATAGACGTAGTAGATGTAATGTCGAGTACAGGGTAATCAATGAATTCATTATGCTTCAGGATATCCAGCACATTATACAGTTCATCGATACTCTTTTCATTGACATTATTTTCTGAATAATACATGTTATGCCGCGTAATATCCTTATCGCGGCCGTTGGCCGAGCGGATCGTATACTCGATCGTCGCCGTACCGCCGCCTAAACGGTCAATCGTCTTATTAACTGTATTATAGACAGACGTTGCCGCCAGAACCGGTGTCATTTCGTTATCTTCAATGATTTTAACGCGTTTAACATTATGGGCTCCCGTATCCTGATCGCGTACATCCATGACGACAGGGATGCCCGGTGCCAGGGAATAATTGCCGGCAATCCCGGCGCCCCGGTCCTGATCGATGCGGCCAATTTCAGCCCCGATAGAACCAAGCTTGAAAGAGCTTTCCATATTATTGACGATCGTGAAGATATACGCATTGTGCATGAAGTAATTGATACTCCCCTTCTTTAGGAAGGGATGGCCAAAGGCTACAATATGATCGTGATCCACATAGGTAACCGTGCCAATAGCGCCCAGCTTCAGATCGCCATTGACAAAGGCCGCAGCTACGGAACTGCCCGCTTCTAACGGCTGGGCCTGGCTATCAGATGCAGCCGTCGCCGTATCGACAGGCAAAAACTTATATTGCGGCAGCTTTTCCTTCATCCAGTTCATCGAAAGCGTGTCAAAGCCGCTGGCCATGAGCGGTGTATCAACCGGAACAAGTGACGATTCACGGGCATTAAAGGGCCGGATTTCTTCCTTTACGGGTACATTCCAGAGTTTGACCATATCTTCAATAGGCGTTATCATACCTACCTTTGAATTCGTAAAAGACCAGCCGTACGCTACGGCGCCCAAGAGTTTCCCATTTATGTAGACCGGGCTGCCGCTCATCCCCTGGGCAATCCCGCCTGTGCGCTCGATCAAAGGTCCGGAAAACCGGGCCAAAACGAGATCACCGGAAGGGCCGCTATTCTTCATGACGCCCAGAATTTCTACAGGAAAGGTTTCCATCGTCGTTCCCTGGGTTACCGTCTTCGCATAGCCCGTCATACCCGGCTGGACATCGCGGACTGACATAAATTGTTCCGCATATGCGGTGAAAGAGACGGCGCAGCAAAGGAATGCTGCACATAAAGCCTTTACTGCGTGCCGCCACGTACGTAATCGTCTCATAAGCTCCTTCTTATTTCGTTTCCACAACAACTACGACAGTGCCCTGTGTGACTGCCGACCCCGGCTGAATCGTGACCGATTTGACAGTGCCACTGCTATTGCTATTCGCCCGGGCTGCCGGCATAGGACCGGCCAGGGATTCTACGGTAAGCAGTACGTCGCCTTCAGCGACAGTCGTTCCTACGGGAACGACACTGTCTACCTTACCGCTCAGGACAGATGTATACGACACATCTGCGGCCATAACCGAAGAAACTGCCAGGGCAGCAACCATCGCTGCCAGTGTGAGGACTTTCCTTTTCATGGACATCATGATGTATCACTCCTTTACAGATTACAAATCATCAAAACTATCTTTTAACCGGCTGATTTCATTGAGTGACTTGCCGGCCCCATTGGCAACGCACAGCAAGGGGTCGTCGCAAAGATACGCGGCCATGCCTGTCGTCTGGGAAATCAGACGATCCATGCCGTCTAGCAGGAGGCCGCCGCCGGTCAGGATAATGCCGTGATCGGCAATATCTGCAGCCAGTTCAGGCGGTGTTTTTTCCAAAATCGTAAGGATTGTGCGCAAAATAGCCTCAATCGGTTCCGACAAGGCCCGGCGGATTTCCTGTGAGTCAATATCGACCATAGCCGGCAACCCCGTTTCGGTACTGCGGCCCCGTACATCCGCCGTCAGCTGGCGGCCATCGGGCAACGCCGTACCGATGAGGATTTTCAGCTCTTCTGCCGTACGCTGGCCAATGGTAACGTGTTTAATTTTTTCCAGGTAGCGGATAATCGCTTCGTCGAACGTATTGCTGCCAATACGCAGAGATTCACTGATGACAATACCACTCAAGCTGAGTACGGCTACATCTGTCGTTCCTCCGCCCATATCGACGACCATAGACCCGTTGGAGCTGGCAATATCCAGGCCGGCGCCAATAGCGGCAGCCAGCGGTTCCTCCATGACAACGGTTTTGCGGGCACCGGCCTGCATGGCCGCTTCAATAACGGCCCGCTTTTCTACATTCGTCGCCCCGGAGGGTACACAAATAATAACCCGTGGCTTAAAAAGCAGCGCTTTGCCAATGGCCTTGCGGATAAAATAACGCAGCATATACTCGGTGGCATCATAATCGGCAATGACACCACGGCTCAAGGGATGATAGGCGTGGATATGCTGCGGCGTCCGCCCCAGCATGGCCTGGGCTTCCCTGCCGACGGCGATGACCTGACGGCTGTTCGTATCTAACGCGATAACAGCCGGTTCATTGACTACAATACCACGCTTTTTTACATATACAATAATGTTGGTCGTACCCAGATCAATGGCAATATCACTGCCAAACCAATGGGGCAGAAACGAACCATGTCCGTTCTGGGCCGGCGGCACATTCTGATTTTTCTTTTTTTTAGTCAATATTGACCCGAACAATGTCTGCACCTAACCTTTGTAGCTTTTGGACCAGGTTATCGTAACCACGGTCTATATGATATAGATAACCAACCTTTGTTTTTCCTTCTGCTACGAGGCCAGCCAGCACCAGAGCGGCACCAGCCCGTAAATCCGTAGCATTGACGTCTGCCCCTTTCAGCTTGGCCACGCCTTCCACAATAGCACTGCGTCCTTCAATGCGGATTTTGGCACCCATCCGCTTGAATTCATCAACGTGCATGAAGCGGTTTTCAAATACCGTTTCCGTAATGACGCTGGTACCTTCGCAGATCGTCGTCAAAGCCATGAACTGCGCCTGCATATCCGTAGGGAAACCAGGATAGGGCAAGGTCTTAATATCGGCCGGACGCAACGGCTTGTGGCCAATGACGCGGATACCGTCAATGTCTTCTTCAACGGTAGCGCCTACTTCCTTTAACTTGGCGACGAGCGGTTTTAAGTGTTCTGACAGGGCATTTTCTACATAGACGTTACCGCCGGTCATAGCGGCGCCGACCATAAATGTCCCGGCTTCGATACGATCGGGAATAACGGCATGGGTTGCACCATGCAGTTCTTTTACACCTTCAATCCGGATAACATTAGTGCCGGCACCACGAATATTGGCACCCATGCTATTTAAATACGTAGCCAGGTCCACGATTTCCGGTTCTTCTGCGGCATTTTCCAGGACGGTTTTTCCTTCTGCCAGCGAAGCTGCCATGAGGACGTTTTCAGTCGCGCCGACGCTGGGAAAATCCAAATAAATCTGTGCGCCCTTGAGACCGCCTTCAACGGAAGCTTCAATGTCGCCATTTTCCAGATGAATGACAGCCCCCATAGCTTCAAATGCCTTGAGGTGTAAATCAATAGGCCGGGCGCCAATAGAGCAGCCGCCAGGCAGGGAAATCTTAGCTCTGCCTTTACGGGCTAAAAGAGGCCCCATGACCAAAAAGGATGCGCGCATGCGGCGAACCAGGTCATACGGTGCCGCTGTCGATGTTAACTGGCTGGCATCAATAACCAGTGTGCCTTCTTCAGGCTGGGAAATATGTACGCCTAAGGACGAAATGACCTCACATACAGTATGAACATCATCCAACTTGGGAATTTCCGTCAAGACACTTTCCGTTGTTCCCAGCATAGATGCTACAATAATGGGCAGCACAGCATTTTTTGCTCCGCTGACACGAACAGTACCTTCCAAGGGCTTTCCACCACGAATAACAAGCTTCTCCAATTCTGGTGCCTCCTAAATAGATTGCGAATGTATAGTTCTGATAAACAAAGCAAAGCCAAGTTTATCAATCTTTTGTATTTTTGCTATCAAGTCATTGTACCATAAAAGGCGCAAATCTGAAAGAGCCTCACCTTTTTGTTTAAAAAAGTAACAATCTGCCCTTCCTGTCCTTCCTCGCACCGCCAGCGGGCACGCCTGGACATAATTCGCCCGGCAGGAACTTCAGCGTTCGCTGCCGGGCGACGAATCAATCATATACTAGCCTTATTTTTGTTTGGTAATGACGTCGCAATGCATATATGGACGCAATGCTTCCGGTACGAGGACAGAACCGTCAGCCTGCTGGTAATTTTCCAGGATGGCAGCGACGGTACGGCCTACAGCAAGGCCGGAGCCATTCAGGGTATGCACGTATTCCGGTTTTTCCTTCGGTGTACGGCGGAAGCGGATATTAGCACGACGTGCCTGGAAATCTTCCGTATTGGAGCACGAAGAGATTTCACGGTATTTGCCCTGTGCCGGGAACCACACTTCGATATCGTAGGTTTTGGCAGCAGAGAAACCGATGTCACCGGTGCACAGCGTGACGACGTGATAGGGCAGGCCCAGTTCCTGTAAGATTCCTTCGGCATCATGGGTCAGTTTTTCCAGTTCGTCATAGCTCGTTTCCGGTGTCGTGTATTTTACCATTTCGACTTTATGGAACTGGTGCTGGCGGATGAGGCCGCGCGTATCACGGCCGGCAGAGCCTGCTTCGGCACGGAAGCACGGCGTCAGGGCTGTAAAGTATACAGGCAGCTTGCTGCCATCGATGATTTCACCACGATAGTAGTTCGTCAACGGCACTTCTGCCGTCGGAATCATGTACATTTCTTCGCCTTCTACGTTAAGGCGATACATATCTTCATAGAATTTCGGCAGCTGGCCTGTACCGGTCATAGAATCACGGTTGACGATATATGGGGGAATAACTTCTGTATAGCCATCGTGTTCCGTATGGCGGTCGAGCATGAAATTATATACGGCCCGTTCCAATCTGGCGCCGGCACCGATGTAATAGTAGAAGCGTGCACCCGTAACTTTGGCAGCCCGTTCCGAATCGAGGATACCCAGATTTTCACCGATTTCCCAATGGTTAAGAGGCTGGAAATCATAGCTTTTGCGTTCGCCCCAGCTGCGTACTTCCGGATTCTGGCTGTCATCTTCACCGACAGGAACCGACGGATGGCACATGTTTGGAATCATGAGCTGAATGGCAAGCATGTCCTTCTCAATTTCTTTGACTTCCTTGTCCAGGCTGTCAATGTCATCGCCCAGCTTTTTCATGGCAGCAATCTTGTCATCAGCATTTTCTTTATTTCTCTTCAACTGGCTGATTTCTTTCGTTACCGTGTTGCGTTCATTCTTCATCGCTTCTACGCGCTGCAACAATTCCCGGCGCTTTTCGTCGAGAGCAATAAACTGATCTACGTCTGCTTTTGCATGGCGGTTCTTGATGTTTTCTTTTACTTCATCTGCATGTTCGCGGATAAATTTTGTATCTAACATGTTTTCTCATCCTTCCTGTACATAATACCTGTTACATTATATACACTATAGGCCCTTTTGTTCAATACCGCTGTACAAATAACCCATATGATTTGTCGAGTTCAGTAATACGAGACGCCATTTGCCGTCCTGTTCTTCCAGCACATTGATACACGTATTGTCCTGTTTGATTTGCCAGAAGTGGCTCATATCGAGACCGAGAAGATCGCAGATAATCGCCTTGTTAACCGCATCATGAGCCGCTACGAGGACTGTCTTGCCGGCAAAGCGGACAGCGTAATCATCAAAGGCAGCGCGCACGCGGCGGCGTACATCTTCCAGACTTTCCCCGCCCGCGCCGGGCATGGTGACCCGCTGGGGCTCACTATGCCAGAGAGCGAATTCGGCAGGATACTGCTGCTGAATTTCATCTGCCAGGCAGCCTTCCCAGACGCCGTGATTGATTTCAAGCAGGCGGTCATCCGTTTCGACAGGCAAATGGTGCAGGCCGGCACAGAAGGAGCAGGTCTGAAAAGACCGTTCCAGCGGGCTCGATACACAGACATCGAAGGGAATGTCCTTCAGGCCCTGGGCCAGAAGCCGTCCCTGTTCGAGGCCGCGCGGACTGAGATGCGTATCTTCCTGCCCCTGATAGCGTCCTTCTATATTCCATTCCGTTTCCCCATGACGCACTAATATAATCCGTACCATAGCCTGCCTCCTCAATGTGTTTCGCAGTGAATCAGTTTCATGTCGATAATGCCTTCAATGCCGCGCAGTTTCAGCATGATGTCGTTCGGAATATCATCCTGTACGGCAATCGCCATAATATTCGTACCGGCCTGCGTCATTTTCGCCAGCTGCATGCCTGTAATATTAATATGGGCCTGCCCCAGGATAGTAGAAATCTGGCCGATCATGTTAGGCTGGTCGATATGCGGCGCCAGGAGCAAATAGCCTTCCGGCGTAAAGTCCAGGCGGTATTCGTCGATCTGTACGATCTTCGCTTCTGTCCGGTTGAAGAGCGTGCCCACGAGGGAGTGTTCCCCTTTATTCGTCCGGATCGTCACGGTAACGGCATCCGACAAATAGCCCTGGTCCTGGCTGTGTACTTCTTTGACAGAAATATGACGGGAGCGGGCCACTTCCGGTGCGTTAACGAAGTTAACCGATTCCTGCAGGATAGGGTTTAACGCACCTTTCAGAACGGCCGTCGTCAAGAGGCCCGTTTCTGTCTGTGCTAAGGCACCTGTATATTCTACACAAATCTCTTTCATAGGGCCTTCGGAGAGGTAAACGCCGATGATCCCCATGCGTTCCATGAGATCGAAGTACGGCTGGATCGTGCGGTAGACATTGGCCGGCAGCGGTGCCATATTGACGGCCGTCGGCACCGGTTCTCCGTTCAAAGCAGCAATGACGCCTTCGGCTACGTCGACAGATACGCCAATCTGGGCTTCCTTCGTGGAAGCGCCCAAGTGCGGTGTAATGACGACATTGTCCATATCGAGGAAGGGATTGATGTCTTTGGTCAGCGGTTCCGTCGGGAATACGTCAATAGCCGCACCGGCTACGTGGCCGCTCTTTAATGCAGCGGCTAAGGCGTTGATATCGAGAACTGCACCACGGGATACGTTGATGACCCGTACGCCGTCTTTCATTTTGGCAATTTCGGCTGCGCCGATCATGCCGCGTGTTTCTTTAGTCAGTGGCGTATGCATCGTAATATAATCGGATTCCCGCAAAAGCGTATCGAGATCAACCAATTCTACGCCCAGCTGTTTGCCCCGTTCTTCCGGAATATACGGATCATAGCCGATGGTGCGCATTTCCATAGCCTGCATGCGTTTGGCAATGCGCGAACCGATACGGCCGACGCCGATAATACCGATGGTCTTATTCTGCAGCTGAATACCTGTAAACCGTTCGCGGTCCCATTCACCGGCCATAAGGGAATTATGGGCCTGCGGAATGTGGCGCGTAATGGCCATGATCATAGCACAGGTATGTTCAGTTGCTGCCACTGTATTTGCCGTAGGCGCATTGACGACGATAATCCCCTTGGCTGTCGCCGTTTTAATATCAATGCTGTCGACACCTACGCCGGCACGGCCAATAACCTTTAATTTTTTGCCTGCATTGATGACCGCTTCCGTTACATGGGTCATGGACCGCGTTACCAAGCCGTCATATTCACCGATGCAGGCAATCAGATCTTCTTCGTTGAGATTGATTTTTACATCTACGTCATATCCCTGCGCACGCAGTACTTCTACACCTTTTTCCGACACATCATCGCTAACTAAAATTTTCATGCTGCATGTCCTCCTCTTGGAAATACCCCTGATTGCTTATTGTTTTTTCTTAAATTCATTCATAAAATCTGCCAGGGCCTGGCAGGCTTCCTCTGTTACGGCGTTGTAAATTGAGGCCCTGCAGCCGCCTAAAGAACGATGGCCCTTAATACCGATGAGATCGCGCGCTGTCGCTTCGGCTACGAATTTTGCTTCCAGCTCCGGCGTCGGCAGGTTGAAGGTCACATTCATGACACTGCGCGAATCCTTAGCTGCATGACCACGATAAAATCCGTCACTGCCGTCAATGCAGTCATACAAAAGCGCGGCCTTTTTCGCATTGCGTGCTTCTATTGCCGTCAGACCGCCTTGCTCTTCCAGCCAATGGGCTACGCGATTGACAAAATAAATGCAAAAGACCGGCGGTGTATTATAGGTCGAATCATGATCGGCAAAGGTACGGTACGACAGCATATCCGGCAGTCCTTCCCGCACGTGTTTCAAGAGAGAATCCTTAATGATGCCGACGACGACACCGGCAGGGCCAACATTTTTCTGCACGCCTGCATAGATGAAATCAAAGTTCGTCACAACGACCGGGCGGGACAGGAAATCGCTGGACATATCGCAAAAGAGAGGCACATCTACATGCGGAAAGGTCTGCCACTGCGTCCCATGAACCGTATTATTGCTCGTCATGTAAATATAATCCGTATCCGGCTTGACCATAAATGTATCTTCCTTGGGGATATACGAAAAATGATCGGCTTTACTCGAAGCCACTTCGTACACTTCTCCATAATAGGAAGCCGCCTTCATAGCCTTATCAGACCAAATTCCCGTATTCAGATAGCCACCGCGGTGTTTGAGGAAATTGGCGCCATGCATGAGGAACTGCATACTGCCGCCGCCCTGCATAAAGATGACGTGATAGTCATCGGGAATCTGCATGAGCCGGCGTAATACGGCTACGGTGTCGTCCTGCATCTTCTGATAGGCTGCACTACGGTGACTGATTTCCACAATACTCATACCTGTGTGATCAAAATCCAAAAACTCAGCCTGTACCTGTTGCAATACCGGCAGCGGCATAGCCGACGGACCGGCATTAAAATTGAATACTCTTGCCATGAAAATCCCCCCATTAGTGATAGATATAAAAAAGGAGAAGCTTCTCTCTTGGGACGAGCTTCTCCTTCTCGCGGTACCACCCAATTTGCTGCCTGGCCGGAAAATAAAAATACTCCCGTCCCTAAAAAAGGGACGAGAGTAATATATTCCCGCGTTGCCACCCAACTTGCCATACAGCCAACTCTTGCCGCTGTATCGGGCGGGACCCGTCAAATTCATCATTTGCCGCTCCGGAGCGGAACGCCTTACACGCTTACTATCTCACACCAGCCGATAGCTCTCTGATAAGCCTTGTAACTTGCTTCTCCATCATCACATCTATGAAATTGAGTATATTATAGCATGCACCCTGGCCTTGTCAAGAGGCTTTGACGGTTTCTTTACATCAATAGCATTTGCTCCAGCCACAATTCTTGCACGTATTGCAGCCGCCTTCAAAGACGAGCGGTTCACCGCACTGGGGGCAAAAGATATTTTCTGCCTTCACCTTATCCGTTGCCCTGGGTTTCGCCGGTTTTACGCGTACGGCTTTCTTCGTACCACTCGTTTTATGGTGCAGTTCTTCCTGCACTTCATTGTACATATCGAGGAGTACGTTGCCTACTGCCATAGGACAACAGGAACCGCGGCTCGTATCGCCACGTGTAGCCCGGCGGACAGAATAGCTCGGGCAATTGCCCGTCGAATTCAGCTGGTCGATAATCGTGTAAATGTCGATACCGGCGCGGGCACTGATAGAAATCATGCGTGACAGAGCGATCATGAAGTTGTTGCAGCCGCCTGTCGAGCCCTTGCTCAGATAGGTTTCCAGGAGCGCCCCTGTTTCTGTATCAAAGAAGGCCATGCAATGCAGGCTGCCACAGCCTGTTACGAGCTTACGCTTTTTCCCGATGACGTCGTCATCGATAGCCACGATTTCACCGCGGGCCAGGCCTTCACCGGCAATCGGTACGGCGGCTTCTTCCTGCGTATGAGTGGAAAGGATACCTGCACGCTTACAGCCATCGCGGAAGAGCGTAACGCCCTTACAACCGTTTTCATAGGCCAGCATATAGAGCGCTTCCGTGTCTTCTACAGTAAAACTATTCGGTACATTGACTGTTGAACTGATGGACGCATCAATTTGCTGCTGCCATGCGCCCTGCATAGCCAGGCGTTTCTGATACGGCAAGGTCAGCGCCGTCACGAAATACGGCGGCAGCTGTGAGTCATCGGTCAGCTCATGTTTTTTCATATATTCCGCTACGATAGGCGTATAAACTTTATAATACACATCGGCAGCGTGGAGGGATTCCGTTTTGCGTTCATAGAAGTTGGCATAAATCGGTTCGATGCCACCGGAAATGCCGAGCATCGTCGAAAGCGTACCGGTCGGTGCAATGGTCAGGAGCTGGGAGTTGCGCAGGCCATACTGGCGGACCAGTTCTGCCGTCTTTTCTGTCGTATTCGCTTCAAAGTACGGCGTCTGCATGATTTCATCTACGTGGCACATTTCGTATGCGCCCCGTTCCTTCGCCAGCATGGCTGAAGCGGCAATCGCCGTATCGGCCATGGTAAAGCCCAGTTCATGGCAGAAGGCAATTGCTTCTTCACTGCCGTAGGTCAGTCCCAGTTTGAGGAGCATATCGCCCAGACCCATAATGCCCAGGCCAATCTGGCGCCATTTTTTAACGCTGTCCCGTTGTTCCTGCAGCGGATGAAGCGGCAGGCCTTCATCGAGGACGTCATTTAAGGCCCGTACGCCGATCGTTACGCAACTCTTGAATTCATCAAAATCAAAGGCCGCTTCCGGCGTAAAGGGATGTGTAACAAATTGTGTCAGATTCATACTGCCTAAAAGACACGAACCGCCGGCCGGCAACGGTTCTTCTGCACAAGGGTTCACGCCGGCAAAGGTAAATTCCTTCGTATTGGCCAGGAGGTTCCACGAACAGATGCGATCCCAAAAGAGGGCACCCGGTTCGGCATAATCCCAGTTCGTTTCTGCCAACAGATGAAACACATCGGCGGCCTTGACCATCGTTTCAATAGTCTGGCCTGTTTCCTGCCGCGTATAATGAAGACGAAATTCCTTATGCTCCTTGACAGCCTGCATAAATTCATTGCTCAGGCGGACAGAAATGTTAGCCTTTGTCACCTTATTGAGGTCCGTTTTTAACTTAATGAAATCCAATACATCAGGATGACTACAGTCAATAGAAATCATGAGGGCACCGCGCCGGCCATTTTGTCCGATCAATTCCGTAACCAGGGAATAGAGTGTCATAAAGGAAATGGAGCCACTCGTTTCCTTGGCTGCATTATTAATGCGCGCGCCTTTAGGGCTGAGGCGGGAAATATCGATGCCACAGCCACCACCATAGCTATAAGTACGGGCTAACTTACCGGCCCGGTCAAAGATACTTTCGATATTGTCTTCCGGTGGTGTCATGACATAGCAATTCGACAGGGTAATCTTTTTCCCTTCGTATTCAAGACCCCGGTTAGCCAGAATGCGGCCGCCAAACAAGAACTTCTGCTGCCGTAATAAGTCAGCTACTTCTTCGTCATGGCCGCTGACCCGGCCGATCCAGTCTTCAAAGGTTTCCTCGTTATCGCGATATTTATTTTTCCAAATGTCCATACCCAGCTGGTTGCCCTCGCCGAGCCATTCCTTTTCGTCCATAGGTCCTCCTTCGTATGCATTCCATGAATTCAAATATATTGTTATTTATTATGAGTGCACATACTATATATAGTAGTACTGGCAGATTCTATGATACCAGGCAGGACCCCGTACGTCAAGCATCATACGTTCTCTTCAAGGAAATGAGATACGGTCCGGACATAGTCAGCACGGTCCGTTTCAATGCCAGCTGCATGAGGCGAGGACTGGAAAATGTGGATGTATTTTTTCTGGCTGCCACAGTTATCGTATAAACTGTGGGCCGTCTTTTCCGGCACCAACTGATCCTCACTGCCATGCAAAAAGAGTACCGGCACATGAATAAAGCGAACGGCCTGAGCCGGTTCTATATTTGCTACCAGCTCGTGCGTATGTACGAACATGGCGGCCTGAAAAAACGGATCGAGTAGATTATACCCCAGAACGAGGCGCTGATCTCCTGTCCAATGCAATAGTTTCTCCCGGCCCAAGGCAATGATATTGCCATAGGAGCTATCGGCAACAACGAAGGAAAGATGGCCGTCCCTATCAGAACCGGCATACAAAAGGGCCATTGCAGCCCCCAAGGAGACACCATGCAGGCCAATAATCGACTGGCCGTCTTTCCTTTCCAGCCATTGTACCCATTTTTGCAGGTCCGTTACTTCCGAAAGGCCCCAATCCGTATGGGCGCCTTCACTGTCGCCGTGGCCGCGTAAATCGACGAGAAGCACGTTATAGCCCAGATTCCTGTACATAGGTACGTACGGAAGGCACATCGAGCGGTTTTGATATAAGCCATGCAACAAGATCACCGTCTTGTGGGAATGACTGGGACTCGGAATGTACGTGCCCCGCAAAATCGTGCCGTCTTGTCCGTTAACACGGACCGGTTCCCAATCGCGTTCCTTTTCCAGCGTCCGTATATACGTCAGCTGCTGTTTCGTATTATTTTTAATGCCTAAGATTTCATCCCACGGCGCTTCACGAAACTCATGATAGGCCGTGTTACCAATATAGGCGCCGACGGCTGTACATAACAGCAGGAGCAGCACGACGACGCGTAGGAGTCCTTTAAAAAAATGATGCAGCATATGGTCTTTCCCCTTCTCACCTGTATAGTTCTGCCCTCTTTTGAGGGAGCATTACCTTTATCATATACCTTAGAGCCGAGTCTAAGTCAAAAAAAGAAAGAGTGCAGCCTTCTTAGGTGCACTCTTTCTGACGTAAAACGACCTGGCTGCAGCCATCTACTTCCTGCAGCTGCACGGAAATATCCTCGGCCCGTGAGGTCGGTACATTTTTACCTACATAATCGGCCCGGATCGGTAATTCCCGATGTCCCCGGTCTACCAATACGGCCAATTCGATATAGTGTGGCCGGCCCAGTTCCATAATGGCATTTAAGGCTGCCCGTACGGTCCGGCCGGTAAACAAGACATCATCTACGAGAATGACTGTCTTGCCATCAGCAGAAAAACGATGCTGGCCGCTCGTAACCGTATTAATACTGTTTTGGCGCTGATCATCACGATAAGCTGAAATATCCAGATCATAGACTGGCACAGGCGTGCTTTCAATGGCGGCCAGCTCTGCAGCCAACCGTTTTGCCAAGGGCACGCCCCGCGTGTGGATACCGACGAGGACTGTATTATCGAGTCCCTTATTCCGTTCAATAATTTCATGGGCAATCCGTCTGATGGCACGGCTCATGGCCTTGTCATCCATTAAGATGGTTTTTATTTTCCACATGACACGTTACCTCATTTTCTCTGGGCCGCCCGTTCGAGGCAAGCCAAAAAATCAGCCGGTGCCGGTGCTTCAAAATGCATATTTTCGCCCGTCACAGGATGAACCAAATCCAGGCTATGGGAATGGAGGGCCTGCCCTTCGATGGGGAAATGGTCCTTCTTATAGCCATAGAGGGGGTCGTTAACGACCGGATGCTGAATGTAGGCCATATGGACGCGTATTTGGTGCGTACGTCCTGTTTCCAGCTTGCATTCTACCCAGGTCAGGTCGCCGTAGCGCTTCAAGACGTGAAAATGCGTTAGTGCTTCCCGGCCGCCTTTGGCGACGACAGCCATTTTGATGCGATCCTTCGGATGGCGTCCTAACGGCGCGTCGACGATGCCCCGGTCTTCAACGATATTACCGTGTACTAACGCCCAGTACGTCCGATGTGCCGTATGGGCCTTGATCTGTGCTGCCAGGCCATGATGGGCTTCATCGGTTTTAGCCGCTACCATGACGCCGGACGTGTCTTTATCCAGGCGGTGCACGATCCCCGGCCGGATGACACCGTTAATGCCGGATAGCTCGCCGCGGCAATGGTAAAGAAGGGCGTTGACCAGTGTGCCAGCGGGATTTCCCGGTGCCGGATGCACTACCATGCCCCGCGGTTTATTGATGACGATAATATCTTTATCTTCATATAAAATATCCAAAGGAATATCTTCAGGCACGGCGCGCAATTCTTCCTGAGCCGTCAATTCTACGCGAATCTGGTCGCCTTCCTTCAAACGATAATTAGGTTTCACAGGCCGTTCATTCACCACAACGTGTGCTTCTTCAATCAACTGTTTGGCAAAGGCCCGGGATAACTCCAGCTCCTGTGCCAAATACGCATCAAACCGTTTACCCGTATCCGATGCTTCCGCTTCTAACAGACGTGTTTCCATACTACCTCCGCTCATCCGAATTATGTGTCCAGCAATACCATAACAAGAGGGCGACGCCTGTTACGATACCAATATCAGCAATATTAAAAACGGGCCAAATACGGAAATCAAAGAAATCCGTTACGGCACCGCGCCAAAACCGATCCAGGGCATTCCCCAGGGCACCACCCAGGAGCAATCCTATTCCAGCCTGGGCCACCAGGCTCTGGGGCAGTTTATGGCGAAAGAAAAAACAAGTCCCAAATAATAATGCTGCAATAGCCAGGAAAATCCAGCGCTGGTTTTCCAGGATACCAAAGGCAGCCCCTTTATTCAGGATATATGTGATATGAAAAAATCCCGGCAAAACCGGAATAGACTCATGGAGCAACATATATTGCCGTATCAGAAACTTACTTCCCTGATCCAGCAGCGTAATCAACAAGGCTACACCTAAAACCTGCACAAATACCTCCTCAATCCTGTTCACACATACGAAACAACTTGCCCATCCGTTCACGTACCAGTAATGGTAACGCCTTTATCCTATCATAGAAAAGGGATAAATTCAAATTCCACAACAAAAAAAGGAGACACCAAAATGTCTCCCTTTTTGTACGTGACCATTATGCTTATTCAGCGGAAATGGCACCAGTCGGACATACGGATTCGCAAGAACCGCAGTCGATGCAGGCGTCAGTAACAACGTACTTCGTTTCGCCTTCTTCAATAGCGCCTGTCGGGCAAGTGCCAGCGCAGGAACCGCATTTTACGCATTCATCGGAAATTACGTGCATGTTTTTCACCTCCAATAAAGTCCATGGAGAATTAATTTCCCCTTGTCTTCATCATTATTACACGAAACATTTAAAATGTCAATCAACACTCTGATAGTGCAGTTTTAAGCCTTTTCTTACAAAAAAAAG
>ERZ791917.110-NODE-110-length-115899-cov-10.940860_pt1 | contig 115899 bp, 143 predicted proteins | sample MGYA00510138_ERZ791917 | MGnify/ENA primary metagenome ERZ791917 (study PRJEB30046, sample SAMN00792102) | human gut metagenome | study: EMG produced TPA metagenomics assembly of the A metagenome-wide association study of gut microbiota in type 2...
GTTATCATAGAAAGGTCCGTGAACGTGTACAATTCATCACTATGGATATGTATAGCTGCCAAAGTATTGGCTTTTTCTTCGTCCAATTTAGCAAGTGCAGCCTCGATTTCTTCTTGCGTTGCGTTTGGTGTGTTTTGAAGTTCTTTTTGTTTACTTGCGTAAACTTCTTCAATGACTTGTTTAGCAGCTGCTTTACGTTCAGGTGTTAAGTAGTCATCGTTAAGTGAAGTATCAACAATTTTCTTCAAATCAGCATTTTCAGAGCTTGTTTCAGGTACTGATGATGGTGCAGCATTGATAAGTTTTTCAGCAGCTTCGTTGTACTCAGCGTCCAATAATTTCAATGCAGCCGCTTTTTCTTCATCAGTTGCTTCAGTGTTACTGTTGTCTTTATCTCCCCAGAAGTTCGTTCCGACTTGAACATAGTTGCCGATTGGTTTCCAACCAAAGTTTTGATCTGATTCGGCAGCTGCTTTATCATAAGTATTGATAACCCCTCCATCATGCCATAGAGAGCCACTTATTGTTTGAGAACTGTGTTCACCAGTTGTTGGAGTAGCAAGCTGGATGTCTGTACCATTGACAAAGTCAGAGACCGCTTGGTTAGATTCGTAGGTCACGCTTGGACGGAAGGTGTTGACGTTGTTGACTGGTGTACCACCTTGGACATTAGCAAAGAAGCGGTCGCCTGATTCGCTAACGCTTCCGCCTGAGCCTAAGCGTTGATAGTCTTTGTTAAGGGTAAGTGCCTTGCTTTGTTCAAAAGTCAATGATGCCAAAATGGTGTTTGAAAGGTCCATTTTAGCTAATTGTGACGTTGTCAACACTTTGATTTCATCAGGTGTTAGGTCTGTGATTTTTGGTGTTGTTTCTTGACTTGTTTCACTAGCAGGCATTGCGACTGTAGTTGTCAGCTCTGGAGTTGTCTCAATAGTTGGTGTCACTTCTTTTTCAGTTGTTTCTGTTGCAGAAGTTGTTGTGGCTGTTGTTGGAGCTACTTCTTCTGCTTTGTCTTCTGAAGTTTCTGTTTTGCTTTCAGCTGTGCTTTCTTGGTTTTCTGTTTTGTTTTCCTCAACAGAAGGTGCTGTTTCAGCTTCTTTGCTTTCTTCGACGGAAGGCGCTGTGCTTTCTTCTGTTACATCGCTAGAAGCTTCGGTTTTGCTTTCTTCAACAGATGGTGTTGTTTCTTCTGTTGTGTCAGCAGATGCGACAACTGAGCTATCCGTTGTTTCTGTTGCAGTAGAGCTGCTTGTGCCTTCTGGAGTAACTTCTTCTGTTTTGCTTTCCGTTGCACTTACTTCAGTAGCTGGTGTTGTGATTGACTCTTTTGTCCCTTCTTGCGCTTTTGTAGGAGCATCCTCGTCAGCTGTCTGAGTAACAACTACTTTGATGTCGTTAGAAGCACTAGGTTCGTCGGCTGCTACTTGCCCACCACCTAATACAAGTGCTGCACCTAGCAAGACGCTAGCAGCACCAAAATGGTACTTTCTAATTGAAAAACGTTGACGTGATTTGTATCAATTAAAACTTGATTTGGATTGCTTAGGTTTATTCATTGTAACCTCCATAATATTAAAACTGTTTCTTTTCTTTTTCTTGATACAAAGAAATCGTTGTATCATTTTTATACAATTCAACCTAAATAATTATACATTTTACTCCTATGCAACACATCTCTACAAGGTAGCACCTCCTTTAAATATTACAAAAGCAATGTTTTTGCAAATTCATATTTTTAAAATTATCAGAATTTTTTATAAACAAAAATAAGTTAATTATGATTAAAATTGATGTTTAATTCTCATTTTATATCTTTTACTTTACTTAAAACGTAAAAAAATCAACTTTTTTCTTAACCCATGCAGTGTTTTTCTTATAGTTTTCAGAATTTTTTATTTATTTTAATGCAAAGAGACAAAAACAAGAACTAAAAAACAACCAAAAATATCTTCTAACTTATTCTAAAATACATTATAAATCTTAAACATTAGATTTATCAAACAAAAGAACTCAGAGTTTTTTGCAGTAACTTTACAAGAATTTTACAAATAGTTTATGTGAAACTTTCTGAAAAATATTCACTAACATCTATCTTTTTCTGCTATTTTTTACACAAAAAAGGACTTCGTTTCATGAAACAAAGTCTTTTTTGATAAAATTTTGGTCAACGTTCCCCTTTATTGCGAATAACAAAGCCTGCTTTTTTCTCACTTGATGTGCGATGAGGACGTTTGTTGTCTTTGCTTTGGAAGTCACGCTTATTTTTAGAAGAGGTGCGTTTGAATTCGTAGTGGTTGTCGCGGTTATCACGGCGTCTGTCAGAGCGGTTACCACGACGATTGTCGCGACCACGTCCACCTTTGCGGTCATTGTTGTGAGCACCTGATGGTTTGAATGGCAATGGTTTTTCACGCGCAATTTCAATTTTTGGCAAGCTTTCAGGGTCTTTCACAGTCAAGCTAAGAATATAAAGCGCCAATTCTTCAGGGGTGAATTCAGCTGCTAGCTTGATAGCGTCGCCTTTGAATTTGTCAAAGCTTGCACGAACGGTTTCATCTGCAAAATCACGCTCGATTTTCTTAAGAGCCACTTTTTTCTTAGCTTTGAAAGCTTCTTCTGCTGTCGCTGGTTTCAGGCCTTTCATGCGTTTCTTGGTTAATTTTTCGATGATTGACAAGTAACCCATTTCATTTGGTGCCACAAATGTGACAGATTGACCGTGTTTACCAGCACGACCTGTACGACCGATACGGTGAACGTAGCTTTCAGGGTCTTGCGGAATATCATAGTTGTAAACGTGGGTCACACCTGAGATGTCAAGCCCACGCGCCGCAACATCTGTCGCTACCAAGATGTCGATGTTATCATTTTTAAAATCACGAAGGACACGGAGGCGTTTGCCTTGGTCAAGGTCACCGTGAATGCCTTCGGCACGATAGCCACGCAATTTCAAGCCACGGGTTAATTCGTCCACGCGGCGTTTGGTACGGCCAAAGACGATGGCTAATTCTGGGCGTTCCACGTCGATTAAACGTGTCATGGTGTCAAATTTTTCTTGTTCTTTAACACGGATATAGTATTGATCCACCAAGTCAGTGGTTAATTCTTTGGCTGCCACGCGTACATGTTCTGGGTCATACATGAATTTGACACCGATGCGTTTGATGGCTTCTGGCATGGTTGCTGAGAAGAGGAGGGTTTGACGGTTCTCAGGCACACGGCTGATAATCGCTTCAATATCTTCAAGGAAGCCCATGTTGAGCATTTCGTCTGCTTCATCAAGGATAAGGGTTTCCACGTGGTCTAATTTCAAGGCTTTGCGTTTAATCAAGTCAAGCAAGCGTCCTGGTGTTCCGACAACGATGTGGGCACCTGAGCGAAGGGCTTTGATTTGTTTTTCAATGCTTGAGCCACCGTAAACAGAGCGAACTTTGACCCCTTTTTCACGACCAAAACGGAATAATTCTTCTTGTCCTTGGACGGCTAATTCACGCGTTGGGGCAATAACGAGGGCTTGAACAACGTGGCGACTGGTGTCGATTTTGTCTAGTGTTGGCAAGCCAAAAGCTGCTGTTTTTCCGGTACCTGTTTGGGCTTGTCCAATAACATCCTTGCCTTCTAAAGCTAAAGGAATGGTTAATTCTTGGATTGGTGATGGTTCTTCAAAACCTGCTTTTTCCACCGCTTTAAGAATGTTTTCTGATAAATGAAGTTCTGTAAATTTCAAAATGTTCTCTTTTCTAAAAGGCAGTGCGAAGCTGCCTTATTAAACTTTATTGTCGTTATCTAACAACTCATCTAGTGTACCATATTCCTAATCAAAAAGATAGAAAACATGGTCATTCCCATCATAATTTTACTTTTCTCACTTTTTGAAGATTTATAAGGGCATAAAAAGAAGAGAAAAGCGTCTGTGTCAGCCTTTCTCTTTGGTTTTATTACATTTTTTCTTCGAGGTCAACGTCTGGGTATTTATCCGCAAACCAACGCAAAGCAAAGTCGTTTTCAAAAAGGAAAACGGGTTGGTCAAAGCGGTCTTTTGCCAAGATGTTGCGGCTTGATGACATGCGTTCATCAAGGTCTTCTGGTTTAATCCAGCGGACAGTCTTTTTACCCATTGAGGTCATGACCACTTCGGCATTGTATTCATTCTCCATGCGGTGTTTGAAAACTTCAAACTGCAACTGACCAACGGCACCAAGCATGTACTCGCCTGTTTGGTAGTTTTTGTACAGCTGGATAGCCCCTTCTTGCACCAATTGTTCAATCCCTTTATGGAAGGATTTTTGTTTCATGACATTTTTGGCAGCCACTTTCATGAACAATTCAGGGGTGAAGGTTGGGAGGGGTTCAAATTCAAATTTGTTTTTACCGACAGTTAGGGTATCACCGACTTGGTAAGTTCCTGTATCGTAAACCCCGATAATATCACCGGCAACAGCATTTTCAACATTTTCACGTGATTCGGCCATGAACTGTGTGACGTTTGAGAGTTTCACTGATTTTTTCGTACGGGCTAGATTGACACTCATGCCGCGTTCAAATTCACCTGAAACGATGCGGACAAAGGCGATGCGGTCACGGTGGCGTGGGTCCATGTTGGCTTGGATTTTAAAGACAAACCCTGAAAAATCTTTGTCGTAAGGGTCGATGACCGTGCCATCTGTGGTCTTGTGGCCGTGTGGTTCTGGAGCGAATTTCAAGAAGGTATCTAGGAAGGTTTGCACCCCAAAGTTCGTCAAGGCAGAACCAAAGAATACAGGCGTCAAGTCACCTGACAAGATAGCTTCTTCAGAAAATTCATTTCCTGCTTCTTCTAGCAATTCAACGTCTTCTAAAACTTGTTGGTAGAAGGGGTTGTTGGCAAAGAGTTTGTCACCGTCTGCTAGGTCTGCAAAACGCTCGTCACCTTTGTAGAGTTCTAAGCGTTGGTTGTACAAATCATAAAGCCCTTCAAAAGATTTTCCCATACCAATTGGCCAGTTCATTGGGTAGCTGGCAATGCCAAGCACTTCTTCCAATTCTTCTAGCAAATCAAGGGGTTCACGTCCATCACGGTCCAATTTGTTGATGAAGGTGAAAACAGGGATATTGCGGTGTTTGACAACTTCAAATAATTTTTTGGTTTGTGCTTCGATACCTTTGGCTGAGTCAACCACCATTACCGCAGCATCTACCGCCATCAAGGTACGGTAGGTGTCTTCTGAAAAGTCCTCGTGCCCTGGGGTGTCTAGGATATTCACGCGTTTGTCTGCATAATCAAATTGCATTACTGATGAAGTTACTGAAATCCCACGTTGTTTTTCAATATCCATCCAGTCTGATTTGGCGAAATTTCCTGTTTTTTTCCCTTTGACAGTACCCGCCTCGCGAATCTCACCACCAAAGTAAAGCAATTGTTCTGTAATCGTCGTTTTACCAGCATCTGGGTGACTGATGATGGCAAAGGTACGGCGTTTTTTAATATCGTCTTGAATTGTCATTTTATTTCCTTATTAATCTTAATTATCTTCTTTATATAAACGTATCACCTAATCTTTAGTGACTACATTGGTCCACTCCTTTTCTGCCATACAAAAAATAGAGTCATGGGACTCATAACTCTATTATTATAACGAAAAGTGGGCTCTATTTCAATATTTCCCCACGGTGTTCTCCTCAGAAACCGCAAAATAATTGATTAAGAGAATACTACACATACAAAGACTGCCACCATAGTGCTCCATGATATTGATAAAGAAAGTTATCAAAAAGAGCATCGTATGGAATAATGTCAGTTTTTTCCCTCTCAACTGTACAATGAGAAAAATGGGATACAGTAGAAATAGGAAAATTCCCTGACGTAACAATGAATCAATATAAAAACTATCATCGTACATCGGATGCCCATTTATTTCGGTAAAAGTTGGAATATTTCGTGGCAACCAATCAACACCGAATGCTTGCAAATACGTGTGTCCGATATTCAATCTTCCTGAAAACCAATGATTCAATGTTGCATAAATGGTACTATCACCATTGTAGAAGTATGGAAGCCCTAGCCCCAAACCAAACATCACAATCACCAGTGGAATAATCACAGAACCAGAAACCTGATACTTTAGTAATAATGGTTTCAAAAAATAGCAAAGAATGATGACCCCAGCAATTAAAAATGTTGTCCTTGAGTCGGTAATCGCAAAAATCAATAAGGAAACAAGCAACATGACCAGTCCTGCTCTAGCTTTACGGCTCTTTCTAACCAAGGAAAAATCAAACAACAAACCAACCAGATACATTCCCAAAGAATTTGGGTGCATAAAACCATAAGAATGCCTAATCAAATCTTTGTCAGCTCGATACATGGTCATATCAGAAATAATATGACTATTGTAAGCAAAGAGCACTAAGATTGCTACAATCAGCTTGAAGTAGAAAATTGCTGTCATCAACCGCTCATCGTCCTTATCAACACTCGCTGATAACAAAAACAAGGTAACCATGGACAAATCATCAACGTTTGTTTCCAGATAATTAGACATTGGTAATAAAATCAAAAAAGCTAGTGCAAAAATCCCTGCTAAAATCTTCTCTATCGACCAACCTGAACGCCAAAAACTCCACAAATACATGGCAAATCCGCCAATAATGGCAAGACTTGACATCAATAAGAAAAACGGTAGAGGAAACGGATAACGTTTCAAGAACCAAGCTAGAAATAGCAAACAAAACTCAAGAAAATACAAGGCTCGATAAAGAAACCTTGCAAATGACTCTTCAGTCCTAAATACTTCCTTTAACCTTAACATCTCCACAGTAATCTATTCCTCCAGTGCTTCAACAACTTTAGCTAACTGCATTGAGTTGCTACCTTTCAACAAGATTTGGTCAGCTGGTTGCAATACTTTTTGGACAGTTTCAAGCATGGCATCAAATTGATCCTCGTCAACTGTTTTCTTGAAATAATAAACTTTTCCAATTGGGAACATTTGACTAGCAAGTTGTGCCAACTCGGCAATATCTTCCCCATAGAAAATGAGTGTATCTAATTGGTCAGGTGATAGGCTCATAATCATCTGTTTATGAAGGTCCACAGATTGTTCGCCAAGTTCTTTCATATCTGCTAGCACAGCGATTTTTTTCCCACCTTCATTGGCAGGGATTTTGGTAAAGGTTTCTAAAATCAAACGCATGGCTGTTGGGTTGGCATTGTAAACATCTGAAAGAATATCGGCACCGTTGGCAGCTTTTTTCCACTCTGTGCGGTTGCGAGTCAATTCGATGTTTTCAAGGGCTTCAACGATATCATCGTCAGCAATGGCCAATAATTTCCCAACGTAAGCGGCTACCATGGCATTTGTGGCATTGTATTTTCCAGGCACTGGCAAGGTGATGGGACGGTTAACCACATTAGTGGTAAAGGTCAGCGAGTGCTTGCTTTCTTGCAGGTCTTTGACAAAAATTTCTGCACCATCGCCAAATCGCATCACCATTTGGCGTGTTGGCAAATACGGGTCGATAATCGGGTCTGCTGGTGCAATCAAAATCCCATCAGAATCCATGCCATCAACGATTTGCATTTTACCTTTGGCAATTTGGTCACGGCTACCGAAAAATTCAAGGTGGGCTTCACCAATCAAGGTAACCACGCCAATGTGAGGTTTAGCCAATTGAGATAGGAGGTGAATGTCGCCCATGTGGTCTTGACCCATCTCAAGCACGATTTTTTCCGTGTCATCAGGCATGTGCAAGACAGTGTAAGGCAAGCCAATTTCATTGTTGTAATTGCCTTGTGTCTTGTAGGTTTTGTATTCGGTTGACAAAACTGCTGCAATCATGTCTTTTGTGGTTGTTTTTCCGTTTGAGCCTGTCACGGCAATCACGTCAACACGTTGTTTTTCAAGGTAGTATTGGGCTAGGCGTTGGAAGGCCTCCAAACAATCGTCCACCAAAAGATAGGGGTGGTGGCTCAATTCGCGTTCTGAAAAGGTTGCAACGGCACCATTTTCAAAAGCCGTTTCAATAAAATCATGCCCATCACGTGCACCCTTCAAAGGCAAAAACAAGTCCCCTTTTTGAATCTTGCGACTATCAAATTCGATTTGGTGCAGGGGAACGTCATCAAACTCTGAGATCGTATTTTTAGCGCCAACAACTTTGGCCACTTCATGCAATGTTAATTTCATTTTGAATCCTTCATAAAAAATCTATTATTAACCTTTTCATTATATCATAAAATCCCCCTTCTCGTTGGATTTTTATGGTACAATTGTAGTTGCAAAGTTTTTTTGCACAGAGTAAATGGTTCGCGTTAAGTGTGTGTGAATGGGATGTTGTCACACAACGAAGCAATTTGCGCGGTGAGCCATTGCATCCGCTGTTAATTTTAACAGCTCTACTTTTGATTAAAGGAGCCAAAATGCATTCTATTTTTAAAACACCCCCATTAACCCCTAAGCGACTGGTTAGCTTGGCAATGCTTATTGCCCTTGCTTTCATCGTTAGTAAGTTCTCTATTCCGATTATCCCACAACAATTGGTGATTAGTTTGACCTTTATTGTCAACACGATTATCGGAATGATCGCAGGTCCTTTTTGGGCATTTATCAGTCTAGGTATTCTCGATGTGGTGGATAACTTATCGAGCGGTGCTGGTAATTTCATCATTTGGTGGACCTTGATGGAAGCCGTCCAAGGCTTTTTCTACGGTTATTTCTTTTATGAAAAGCATCTAAGTTGGTCAAGTAAAAAAGACTGGCTTCATGTGACGCTAGCGACTGTCGTGATTATGTTAATCGGGACCTTTATTTTCACCCCACTCCTCATTCAGATTTACTTTGGTGTTCCTTTCTGGGCGCAGTACTTGTCAGGGCGTTGGTTGAAAATCTTTGAAATACCACTACGTATTATCATTACCATGTTAGTGATTCCACGTTTGCAGACGATTCCAGAATTGCGCAAACTCGCCAACTTACCTTAATAAACAACCTCAGAGAGTTATCCCATCTCTGAGGTTATTTTGTGCACAAAAAAACACCTCGAGGGTGCTTTTTCGTCTTAAATCAAATGGCTTTCGCGTTTGTCAAACATTTCTTTAGCGAGTTCTACCAATTGCTCAATCAAATCAGAGTATGGAAGTCCCATGTTTTCCCAAAGCAGTGGGTACATTGACCATTGGGTGAAACCTGGCATGGTGTTTAGTTCGTTGAGGTAAACGTGGCCGTCTTCTGTTAAGAAGAAATCGCAACGTGACAAACCACAGCCACCAATGGCACGAAAGGCTGTTGCTGCGTAGCCACGCATTTCTTCCGTAATTTCAGGAGCGATGTGAGCTGGGATGTCCATGGTGATTTTGTTGTCGATGTATTTGGCATCGTAGTCATAAAAGGCAACATCTTTGACCACTTCACCTGGTAGGGTTGTTTTCACATCGCCATTTCCTAAAATACCGACTTCAATCTCACGCGCATTGACCCCTTGCTCGATAAGGATGCGGCTGTCGTATTTCAAGGCGAGGTCAATAGCAGAGCGAAGTGAAGCTTCGTCATCAGCTTTTGAAATCCCTACTGAAGAGCCCATGTTGGCTGGTTTGACAAAAACAGGGTAAGTCAAGTTTGCATTGACATCTACGATAGCTTTGTCGAGGTCAGCCCCTTCAATGTAAGTCACATAAGCCACTTGTGGCACGCCTGCTGTTTCCAAAATATGCTTGGTTGAGATTTTATCCATTGCCACACTTGATGACAAGATATTTGTTCCAACGTAAGGCATTCTGAGGACTTCAAGGAAACCTTGAACCGAACCATCTTCGCCCATTGGCCCGTGAAGCACTGGGAAAACAACTGCCCCTGGCTCGTAAATATCGCTTGGCTTGATTTTTTGACTGTCAACGATGGTGTCGTTGGTCATCAATTTTTCAGCGTCAGTCGGTTTGCTTGAAAATTCTTGTGTTTTAACAAAATCCCCTGTTTGTGTGATGAAATACGTTTTCACAAAGAATTTATCGTAGTTAATTGCACGCATGACGCTTTCAGCTGATAAAACAGACACTTCGCGCTCTGCAGATCGTCCACCATAAAGTAAAACAAGCGTTTCTTTTGACATACCTTTCATTACCAGAACATCTTGAGCAATTCTAGCCTCGCTCATGTTCCATTCCTTTTCTATTACAATTTCTTACCTATCATACCACAAAAGCAGCACCCTTTCAAATCACCTTAAGTATTTTGATGATAGAAAATTTGACAAACAAAAAAGCAGCAAATCACTGCTTTCTTAGTTTACAATTCTGTACGGTTTTCAATAGCACGCAGCAGGGTCACTTCGTCAGCGTATTCGATATCAGAACCAACAGCAAGTCCTCGTGCTAGGCGGGTTACCTTAAGGCCAGCTGGTTTTAAGACGCGTGAGATATACATCGCGGTCGCCTCACCATCTGCGGTGGCATTGGTTGCGATAATCACCTCGCTGACCTCACTATCCATAAGGCGCGTAATCAAGGGCTTCAAATTGATGTCGTCTGGTCCAACGCCATTCATAGGAGAAATCAAGCCGTGCAAGACATGGTACAAGCCATGGTATTCTTGAATTTTCTCCATAGCAGACACATCCTTAGAATCTTCAACCACTAAAATCACTGAGCGGTCGCGGGTTTCATCCGTGCAGATATTGCAAGGGTCCTCGTCTGTTAAGTTACCACAAACTGAGCAGTAAGTCAGTTCACGCTTGGCTGCTAGTAGGTTTTTGGCAAATTCGTTGACGTCTTCGTCTGACATGCCAATGGTATGAAAAGCAAGTCGTGTCGCTGTCTTAATCCCAATGCCTGGCAATTTGGTAAAACTATCAATGAGTTTTGCGATGGGGGTTGGGTAGAGCATCTTTTTCCTCCTTTGTAACAAAGGGACGAGCCGACCTTGTTTTCAATCGACTCGCCCAATTCTTATTTATTGACATAAGTTGACATGTATAAGTTGATGATATCACGCGCAATGACTTGGTTGGTGTGATTGTCATCACTCGTCAAATGCGGAATAATCACGGCAACGGCGATGTGAGAATCATCGGTTTCTGAGTAATCGTAAGCGAGAACGCTCAAGTTAATAGTGGTTACCGCATTACCTGAAGCATCGACAGCGTAGGTTTCGGCGGTACCCGTTTTACCAGCGATGGTTACGGTTGAGCTTCTCATGTGAGAACCTGTGGCAAAAGCATCAGTACCATTTACCACTTGATAGAACCCTTGGTGAATCAAGTCCATATCTTCTGATGAGATATCAACTTTATTAAGCACCTTGCTTTCAATGGTCTTGGTCAAGGTACCTAGACCACCCTTGCCGTCACTTTCGTAAATGCCTTCGACAAGGTGTGGGGCAATACGGCTACCACCGTTGGCTACAGTTGCTGCGTATTGGGCCAATTGCATTGGGGTGTATGAGTCATACTGTCCAAAGGCTTCTGTCAAGACATTACCCGCAGAGTATTCTTTAGACAGGTAACCTGTTGTATTTTCTGGTAGGTCAATGCCTGTACTTGTTCCCATACCGTATTCAGCGTAAGTGGCACGCAATTCTTCCATGGCTTTTTTCATACCAGAAGTTGATAAGGCCATTCCTGAATGGTATTCTTGTCCCATCATCTTGAGGGCGACTTGTACCATGTAGGTATTTGAAGAGTATTCCAAGGCTTGCACGGCTGTGATGTTTCGTGAACCGTAATCGGTAAACCATGACTTGATTGATGGCGAACCAGCGATATTAATTGGTTGGTCAGTCAAGACTTGGTTACCAGAAATGACGTTTGATTTCCAGCCAGCTGTTAGGGTTGCTGCCTTGACAACTGACCCTGGTACAAAGATGTCATTGATGGTACCAAGGGCATCTAGTTGCGTTGTGGTTGAACCAACATCATGCGATAGACCTGCCATAGCCAAGACCGCACCTGTCTTAGGATTGAGGGCAACGGCATAAGCCCCTTCAGAATACGTCGCATAACCACTGGTGATATCTGCTCCATAGTATTGTTGGAGAATGTTTTCCACACCTGCTTGGAAATCTGCGTTAATGGTCAATTTGAGGTTTTGACCTGATTTGCCTTCACTGAGGACTTTGTCAGAAGCCACGTTACCGTTTTTATCGGTTTTGATTTCACGAACGGTGTGAGTCCCTTGAAGGTATTCTTCGTATTCTTTTTCCAAGTAAGAGGTTCCGACACGGTCATCAAGGGCGTAACCTTTGGCAAGATATTCTTCAACTTTTTCGGCTGGCAGACCTGATTTTTTCGATGACACTGTTCCGATAACAGTCACCAAAGAACTGTTTGACGCTTGACGGTCCCAGTCTGTCGCAATAGAAATGCCTGACAGTTTTGATTGGTTGGCGGTGATGTAGGCAATTTGCTCTTCTGTCAAATCCCCAGTCGTCAAATGCACCGTACTAAAGGTTGAAGCTGAATTCATCTGGTTAAAGATATAAACCAATTTCAACTCATCTTCAGAATAGTTAATCTCATCGTCAGTCACCGCATTAACAGCGTTGGCATAAATAGTTGACTCCGACAAACTGTTACCATAGTTATCGTATTTTTCCTTATCTGGTAGGCGTTTGACAACCGCTGCGTAAGTATCTGAATCTGCTAGGTAATAGTCTTTTTTCTGACGTGTGGTGACGTTGGTTTCAGTCAAATTCACCAGCGTTGCCAATTTAGCGGCTAATTTTTTCATTTCTCCCGCAGTCATGGTATTGCTACGTGTAAAGGCTACCACTTGTTTCACGTTGTTGGAAACGAGCAGTTTTCCTGCCGAATCGTAAATTTCACCACGAGGGCTTGAGGTCGTGACCTTATACGTCGTCGATGAATTTAATTTGTTTTCGTAAAACGATTTATTAAAAATTTGCATCTGTGCCAGTCGCAAAACGATGACTGAAAACAGCACAACGATTACCGAAAAAATCAAATAAATCCGTCTTGTAACGTTACTTGGTCCTTTTTCGATTTTGATGTTACGTAATCTCTTTTTTAATGACATTATTTCCTCACAAATAAAAGCTCTGTTTTATATTCTATCATATTTTCATTAAAAGAGAGAAAACTAACCAGAAAAGTTTTTAACCAGACTTTACAAAAAAAGAAAGGTCGCTTGACCCTTCTTTATTACACTTGTTCGTTAACATTGAGTGAAAAATTGATACCGACCTTGTCTTTTAAAAATACCCAAATGTAGTAGGCAATGTAAAAATCAATACAGCCGTGTACCATAGAGCCAAGGCCAATCAACCCCACTAATGACCAGACATAACTCATGGTTAATTGGCTGCCTGTCGTCAAGGACAAGACGACAACAAATTCTGCCAAGCCGTGCAAGAGATTTAATCCCAAAGCTAAAAGCAAGCGTGAGGTGGCATTATCCAAAAGTTTTGGATATCTTTGAAGCAGAACTGCTCCAATCATTGCAAACAAGAGATGTGACACCGCTCGCAAGACAATGACAATCGGAAAGCCAGCCAGCAAGAAACCAAGGCTTGTCCCCAAAGCAACCATGAAGGTCACCTGAGGTGCAATGAACATGGCCATAAAAACAGGCACATGACTGGCTAAAGTGAAGGAAGCTGGCCCAATAACCACCTTAATCGGCATCACCATGGGAATTAAAATCCCAAAGGCTACCAGTATAGCCGAAAAGGCCAGCGATTTTGTTTGACTTTGTTTTACCATAAATTCCTCCTAAATAAACCGGTCTCATAAGCTTTATTTGTGCTTTATCTCACATGATTACTGCTATTATAAAAGAAAACACAACAGGTGTCAAGACATCTGTTGTGTTTTAGTTTTCAGATAATAAAATCCCTTTATCAGCCAAAAGTGTTTTAATCTCATCAAAACGGTCCTTAGAGGAGCAAGACAAAGTGTGCGTATGAATACCATCCGTCAAAGAGGATAATAAAGTAGCGTGCGATTGCTCAATTTTCTCCATGAAATTGGCAATATCTTCTTCTGTCTTAATGTTTAAAGATGCCGTCAGCATCCCATAAACAGGATGTTCCACCTCGACATCCACCACAATCCCACCTTGCGACACAATGCAAGCCAACTCTTCTTCAATCTTATCTTGACCGTGCTGACAAGCAATTTTCCCAATAAACTGATGAGAATACAAGGACTGAGATAAAATGTAGCCTTTTGGCGTTGAAATCACATCATTGTCTGCCGCTCTCAATAAGGCAATATCCCCTACAATAATCTGACGACTCACACCAAATTGGCTGGCCAAAGCACTGGCTGAAATAGGCACCTGAGCCTGACTCAAAGACGCCATAATCTTTTGACGGCGCTCTGCTGCTTTCATAACCATTCTCCTTTCACGTTTCATGCTTTCATCATATCACAAATCCCTCCCATTTTTAAAGTCAGAAAAAAGCACCCTAGCACAAGCTAGAATGCTTCTTACACACTACACTTATTATAAAAGATTATTTACCTAAGTAGTATTCTTTTGTAACGTTCAATTTGTCGTCGAATTCGAAAACAAGTGGTGGGAAGTTAGGGATTTCAACGTCCATGATTTCGTCATCTGACAATTGTTTGATGTGTTTTACAAGGGCACGGATTGAGTTACCGTGTGCACCAACGAATACGTTTTTACCATCTTTAAGTGCTGGAGCGATTTTATCTTCCCAGAATGGAAGGGCACGTTCCAATGTCACTTTCAAGTTTTCAGCATCTGGAATAACAGTGTCGTCAAGGTTTGCGTAACGACGGTCAGTGTGTGCTGAGTATTTGTCATCTTTAGCCATAGCTGGTGGCAATACATCGTATGAACGACGCCAGATGTGAACTTGTTCGTCACCCCATTTTGCAGCAGCTTCAGCTTTGTTTTGGCCAGTCAAACCACCGTAGTGACGTTCGTTTAAGCGCCATGATTTTTCAACTGGAACCCAAAGTTGATCTGATGATTCAAGAGCAAGGTTAGTTGTTTTGATCGCACGTTTAAGAACTGATGTGAAAGCAAGGTCAAATTCGATTCCTGCTTCTTTGATCAATTTACCAGCGTCGATAGCTTGTTGTGTTCCTTCTTCTGTAAGATCTACATCTGCCCAACCAGTGAAAAGGTTAGCTTTGTTCCATTCAGATTGCCCGTGACGTGCAAACACTAATTTTACCATTAGATTTTATCTCCTTCTATAATGTATCGCGACCTAAACGCCGCTGACTTTTACTATTCTACCCAAAAAGAGGTAAAAAAGCTAGTGAAATTACTAATTTTATCTCAAGACGCTGACTTTTCTCAATCAAAGCACTGATTTTGTGACGGTCATGGTGCGCATAGCATTTAATGTAGCCAGCACTGTCACCCCAACATCGGCAAAAATAGCCAGCCACATATTTGCCAAACCAAATCCTGCCAACAAGAGAACGGCTAATTTCACACCGATTGAAAAGACGATATTTTCATGAGCGACGCGACGCGTGCGACGTGCAATAGCAATGACTTTGACTAATTTAGAAAGCTTGTCGTCCATAATGACCACATCAGCGGATTCAATGGCAACATCACTGCCCAAGCCTCCCATGGCAATACCGACATCTGCTCGAGCCAAGACTGGAGCGTCGTTGATGCCGTCACCGACAAAACCAACAGTCGCACGTTTTTGAGCAGTATTGAGATAGGTTTCAAGGCCTGTCACCTTGTCTGTCGGTAGCAATTCTGCCTGATAATCGGTGATGCCAAGTTCTGCAGCTACTTTTTCTGCCACTTCTTTGCGGTCCCCTGTCAGCATAACCAAACGCTTGATACCAAGTGATTGTAATTGTTCTAAGGCGGATTTTGTGTCTGGTTTGATGCAGTCTGAAATCACGATGTGCCCAGCGTATTGCCCATCAATAGCGACATGGACCACCGTACCAACCTTGCTGCACGTTTTCCATTTGGCACCCAAACTGTCCATGAATTTGGTATTACCGACAGCAACGGTATGCCCGTTGATATTTGCACTGACGCCATAGCCTGATTTTTCCGTGATATCCGTAATCCGACAATCATCTGCTTCTTTTTGATAGGCAGAACGAAGGGATTGGGCAATGGGGTGATTTGAAAAACGTTCCACGTGGCTAGCTAAGTGCAACAACTCTTCTTCCTTGATGTCTTTTGGATGAAGGGCAGTTACCTCAAACACACCCTCAGTCAGCGTCCCTGTCTTATCAAAAACCAGAGTATCGAGTGACGCCAAGGTTTCAAGGTAATTAGACCCTTTAATCAAAACGCCCTCTTTGGAACTAGCACCGAGGCCGCCAAAAAAGCTAAGGGGAATGGAAATCACCAAGGCACAAGGACATGAAATGACTAAGAAGGTCAAAGCACGGCTAAACCATTCTGGAAAATGAGCCATGAAATCACCTGAAAACAGGGGCGGTAACACCGCCAAAAGCAAAGCTGCAATCACGACTGTCGGTGTGTAAACCGCCGCAAAACGGGCCATAAAACGTTCGCTCTTAGACTTGTGCGCCGTCGAATCCTCTAACAATTCCAAAATTTTACTAAGAGTCGAATGCTCTACTGAGTGCAACACTTTGACACAGATGACACCTGTCATGTTAATCATACCAGATAGCACTTGGTCGCCCACCACCACTTCTTGGGGCAGGCTTTCTCCCGTCAAGGCTGACGTATCCACCGAAGATTCTCCCTCAATTAAAATCCCATCAATGGCGACTTTTTCCCCTGGGGAAATCGTGATAATCTGCCCCTCATGCAAGACCTTGGGGTCAACATCGACCAGCTTGCCCTCTTGTTCAAGATGAACCACATCAGGTTTCAAAGCCAGCAACTCGGCAATGGATTTTTCACTATTTCCTTCAGCAATGTGTTCAAAAAGTTCACCAATTTGGTAAAAAATCATGACAAAAACAGCTTCGGCAAACTCTGCTTCCTGCGTGATAAAACTAAGAAGAAAAGCACCTAGCGTTGCCAAGGACATGAGAAAATGCTCACTAAAGACCTTACCTTGACTGATTTTCACAACAGCTTTTTTCAAAACCGTATACCCCGCAATTAAATAAGGAACGGCGTACAAAATAGCTTGCATTTCTAAGGTTGGTTGATAGATCCGCACCACCACAACAACCAGTAAAAAGACAAGGATAGCTAGAACAATCTGCCTTAAGGATTTTTTATTCTTCTCTGACATCGGTATCCTCCTCATAATGCTCGATAACGGAATGTAAGACGTGACTAATATGGCTATCAGCCAAACGGTAAATTTGATGCTTACCTTCACGTCTAACAGCCACAATCTTAAGGTTTTTCAATAAAGTCAATTGATGGGAAATGGCTGATGGTGTCATCTCTAAAACTGCCGCTAAGTCTGTTGATTTCCATTCTTTTTGGCTTAGTTGCCACAAGATTTTCAAGCGGGTTTCATTGCCCAAAGCCTTGAAAAAATTAGAAACCGTATCTAGCAACTCCCCCTCAAAATGCTCTATCATCTTTTCTCCTTTCTATTATTAACGTTTTTATATTTGAACACCTATTCAATCGTTCAACAATTTTTAGTATAACCTAAACGCTTTCGTTTTTCAAGTAAAAAACGCTAAAAGACCACTCTCAACACTCAGACACCTCAATATTCCTATTTGAAGAAATCAAAACGGCCTTGAAAGCTTTATAAGATCGCAAGATTATTGGAAAACTGGTCGTTAATATGTATTTATCTTGAAGATGTTCGGGAAAATGACTTGCTTTCATTCTGATGAAATAGTAAAATGAAGATGGGTTGGAATGCCTTTTCAACCGTTATTACAACACTTGGAGGACTTTATGGTTTCTACTGCAACAAAAATCGGTACTTTCGATTTTGACAACTGCCTCATGAATGCCGCTGGCGTTTACTGCATGACTCGTGAGGAATTAGCTGATATTGATGCTTCTGCTGCTGGCTCTTTTGTCACCAAGACAGGGACATTAAACGCACGCGCTGGTAACCCTGAACCACGCTACGTTGATACAAGCCTTGGCTCAATCAACTCAATGGGCTTGCCAAATCACGGTTTCCAATATTATTTGGACTTTGTGACTGAGCTCCAAAACACGCCAAATAGCAAGAATCACTTCTTATCACTTGTTGGTATGTCTGAAGAAGAAACACACACCATTTTAAAAGCCGTCCAAGACTCTGACTACCAAGGTTTGGTGGAATTAAACCTTTCTTGTCCAAACGTTCCAGGAAAACCTCAAATCGCTTATGATTTTGAAACAACTGAGAAACTCTTGAAGGACATTTTTGCTTATTTCACAAAACCACTTGGGGTGAAATTGCCTCCTTATTTTGATATTGCTCACTTTGACCGTGCTGCTGCGGTATTCAATCAATTCCCGTTGGCTTTTGTTAACTGCATCAATTCAATCGGTAACGGTTTGGTTATCGAAGATGAAACCGTTGTTATCAAGCCAAAACATGGTTTTGGTGGTATTGGTGGGGATTATATCAAACCAACAGCGCTTGCTAACGTACACGCCTTTTACCAACGCCTAAATCCTACTATTCCTATTATAGGGACAGGTGGGGTCAAGACTGGTCGCGATGCCTTTGAACACATCTTATGCGGAGCTAGCATGGTTCAACTAGGAACTGTTTTACACCAAGAAGGTCCAGCCGTTTTTGAACGTATTACAAATGAATTAAAAGCCATTATGACTGAAAAAGGTTATGAAAGCCTTGATGATTTCCGTGGCAAGTTACAGTATTTGGACTAACCAAATCATAAAAAAATGCCGCCCTAGAAATAGGGTGGCATTTTTAGTCTTAAAATGACGCTTACCAATCATTCCAAAAATCATCATCGTCATCATTATTGAGTGTCTTTTCATCGTCCTTATCGTCTTTTTTATTCTTAGGAGCGATGATATTGCCGTCCTTATCCACTTTTGGTTTTAGGACGTAACTATAAGCAATCAACAAAAGAACCTTGATAATTGAAAAAATAGCTAAAACAATAATGATAAATAACAGCGTTTCCTTCATGTTATCAACTCTTCTCTCTAATCCTTTTGGGCAAAGCCAAAAGATGTTTCAACTGATTATAACACAAGTTACCCACATTTTAAACTGTAACCACCTGCTTTATCTTCTATGGTGGTTTTGTGCTAGGCAGTTTGGGCATTCTATGATACACTATAACTTGAGGGTGGTTTCATTCCTGTATTCATGGGCGATTAGACAAATTTTAGCTCAGGATATGTGGACGCATACCATTCGACATACGAGATAACAAACGTGTAAGGCTGAACCACGTAAAAAGCTGAAAATAGAAGATAATCATGAAAAAGCTTAGTGTAATCGGGATGACTTTATTGTCTATTGTGACCCTTAGTGCTTGTGCCACCTCGTCAAACAACTCAAGCAGCAAAAGCAAGACGGAAAATTCGTATCCTTTAGAACGTTATGCTTCTTCTAGCGAAACAGAATTACCTCAAAAGACCACGGCTTATTCAGACGAGGCCTATGTATCATTTCCGTATAGCGTTCAAGCCGATAAAAAAAAATACCTATACTTTTAAGAGTATTACCAAAGTCAAAGGAAACAGCGATGAGGACAATATCCTCTTGGTTGATATCAGTTTCACCAACAATGAAGAAACAGCAACAACACCTTATATGGGATTTGCTGTTGATTGGGACTTGCAACAAACTAACGACAACAAAAATGAGAGTCTTTCTCCTGTTGACCTCAAGGAAGTCCACACCGATGCCAACCAAGAACTCGTGGACAACGCTAATAAAGAAGTCAATCCAGGCGAAACCGTTGACGCCATTGTCGGCTACCGTCTAGCCAACAACACTGAAGACATTGGCTTTATCCTACGTTCTACCATTTCAAGAGACAACCACAAAGGCTTCGCTTGGTCAAACCAGTAATTTCTCATCACATTATCCTTTATGGCAATAGCCATAAGGGATTTTTTTAACTCAAAAAAGCACCTAGAAGCTCATCTTGGTGCTATCGTCTGATGACTAAAAAAGAGTCTTGCAACACTCAACAAAGGTTGATGGGACAAGGCTCTTTTTCTGCGTTGATTATTTTACAGCGTCTTTAAGGTTTTCTACTATTATATAGAATCAAAATAGACATAAACTCTATAAAATACGGTTATATAAGACCCAAACAATAGCAGGATTAATGGATGAAACAACATAAGTTTTAAACTTATGCCCCAAAAATGCCCACAAAAAGAAAAATAAGTCATTTGGGACAAGTTTGTTTTGCCATTATAACCCCAACTTGCTGATAAGTCCGTTTTATCGGACTTTTTTTGATTTTGTGGTTATAACGACAATAAAAAAGGGCTAGCTCACGCTAGTCCAAAACGTCATTTCTCTTTAACGTGCGCTCGTCAGCCCACTCATTGCCGTGTATGCTTATTATGCCATAAACGTGCATGACTGCTAACTCGTAGAACTCTACTAGTTCATTAGGGAGAACATAGCCAAATACTAGCCCATTCTTTCTAATAATTTGTACAGTATCACCCTTTATATAACCTCTATCAATCGCTTTTTTTAGTTCATTATAATATAGTGTGAGTTTTTCTCCTACTTGATTATTCGAAAAAAAGTCTCGATTCATCGAGGCTTTAGAAAAAAACATATGAGATAAAAGTAATGGCTGTTAAAAAGATGACTATTGTAAAATAAAATGAATGGCGCATATAGAAATGTTTCCATTTATGCTTACAACCATTTTCACACTCTTCGACCATACAATGTCCAATTTTTTTGTCAGTTATCCTAGCAATCCACAATAACAATGAATATAATAATGTCAAAATACCAATCAACATTAAACATGAAATTGTTATCATCTTAGATAAGTCCATTGTTTGTAAATCATCACCAATATCAAAAACCGATCTTGCAACCTCAATGCCACCAAATAATACAAAAACAAAAGCAGAAAACACACCTAAAATAGCAATAAAATCGGTATAAATTGAAGATTTGGTATCATGAATATCATCTACATCATTCCCAATTTTTTCTGTTGTTTTATCAAGAACTTTCAGTTTTTTATCTAAATCTTCCGAAAAGTACTTTTGTTCTAATAATAAACGATGAGCATTTTTTGAATTTTTTAGAATATACTCTTTTTGAACTTGGGCTAGTGTGTAATTATTTTGTATCTTTTCTAAGTTTTTCTTTAAATTTTCACAGCTATTACCCGTATAAGAAGTTAATATTAATGAAATGTTGCCAAATAATATCTCGTTATTTTCATCACTATTTTCATTCTCGTAAACAACCCCAGCTATTTGATCATACGGAATTGTCAAATCAGGATCGTCTAACTGTTCATGATACATAGACAGAAAAAATGATTTTTGTTCATCATCCAAATTTGCTATATCATAACCTAATAAAATATCAACAGCCTTTATTGCTAACGATCCCATATCATAGCCTCTTTGTTATTTTCAAAATAATCTTTTATTTCTTCAGTAGTGTATTTTATTCCTTTAACACCATCTTTAATTCTTGGCTCTTCTTTTTTCCAAGGAGTATGTGAATGTGTTATATCAACAAGATAAAAGGGATCGAAATCTAATAAAGCATCTACGGTGTCCTCAATTAATTGATAATTTTCAACTGCATCAGACTCATATTTAACAATTTTTAAATCAGATAAATTAGCAAATGGATTTGTATCAAATGAAATATATTCTTTAACAATATCTTTACCAGAAATGGCAAAAGCCCCAAATCGTTTATATTCATGGTATACACTTGGAACTACTGGTCCATACTGCCATTTTTCCATACTTTCTTCAAAAAGAGGACTATCATTTTCAACAATATTTCTTGCATTTACAAAATATAATAATTTTTGTAGTTTAAGGTTGTTGATTGGATATCCTTTTTTATTTGAATATTCTATTATATAATTTGCAACAAATAATGCTGGTGTCATAATTTACCTCCTTTTTATATATTATATCATGCTTGTCAAGTACTATATATTGGTGGTTATAATATACAACGGCACAATATATAGGAAAAACAAAAAAACGCCCCCAGCAAAAGCCGAGGACACCCAAAAAATTACAATAAAAACATGAAAAAAGTTGCTAGCAGAATACACAAACTGTTAGCTTACTTATATTATACCAAAAAAAGCCGCCCAGATACAAATCTGAGCGGTGCTGTAATGTTATTTATTTTTGATTGTGTTAGCCACGTTTTCAAGCGCTACTTGTAACACTTTGTTGCGTTGCTCATCGTCAAGTTTTTGTGAGTTGATTAAGCGGTCAAAATCGCCATCATCTAACACTAGATGTTTACAACCTGCTTCTTGCAAAGCTCCCACTGTACCGATATCCCCGATTCCAAAAATGGCACCATTGACACAGCCAACATATCCTTGTTTACCTGTTTTAGAACGCATTACAAAATTTAACATATCTTCTTCCTCCTCCGAAATTTCTTCTTGTTTTTCTGTTGGCGACTCTGTTTGCTCGTCATCTAGCAATACAACATTCTTATCAAGCCCGCCAGCAATACCAGTTGATGTGAATTGCCACCAGCGAATCCCATCCATAGATGGGAAGATTTCCCAAACCGGGTCTGGTGTGACATCGTAATTTGGATAAGCGGCAATCCAAAGTGAATTTGGATACTTAGCAATGATTTGAGTGTAATCTACGTTAGCCAGTGTATAAGGCTTATAACTGTAGTAGATAGGCTTGTAGCCAGCGCTCGCCACCTTATCCATAAATGCCAAAATGGCATCTGTATTGGCTTGTTTTGATGTGCTAGCGCCGTCTTCATAATCACAGACAAGGTATGAGACTTTAGTAGGGATATTAGCCAAGAAATAATTTGCCTCAGCTACCGCTTGACTAACGTTGCCGCCAAAACGGGCAAAGTGGTAGAATCCCACGGGCTCGCTGGTTTGTGTTTGCGTGAATCGATTAGGCGATAAGTAGCCAGTTCCTTCGCTGACCTTGATAATCGTCTTACGTGTTCCTGCTGCTTGGCATATAGCTGTCAAATCTGCTGGCTGGTAGGATGACACGTCAATAAAATAGTCATTCTTTTTCATTTTATTCACCTGGTTTCTTTTTAGGTTCAGCATACGTTAAGGCCTTCGGACTATCACTAATCCCTTCGGTTGTGGGGTCATTGATAACCCCCAACAAAACCAGCAACGTTAAAAACGTGTTGACGACATCAGCGATATTGTCTGGTAGCTTCAAACCCAATTGTTGTGCTAACAAAATCACGGTGCTGGCAATTGCTAACAATGTAGCTTTATTTTGAAAACGTAATTTCCAGTTAATCACGATAATTCCTCCAGTTTATTATCAATTTTTTCGATTTTTTCTGACAAATTTTTAATTTGTTCTGTCATTTGGATAAGCACTTTCATTTGCAAGTCGTGATTGTCCAATCTGCTTTTTGTTTCTTCCAACTCTTTATCGTTTTGTTTGTTTTTTTCTTCAAGAATCGTCAAGCGTTTTTCTGTTGAAGTCATACGACTTTGAAAAAATGTAAAGAGCGTTAATAATGATACGGCTGCACTAAGAATCATACTAATAATTTCAGGTCTCCACATAAAAAAATCACTTTCTAAGCTAGCTATCAATCCTGCGACAATGTGCTTAATTTAAATTATCGTAAATTCTGTTCGCTATCGCTTCCATCCCCCTGTTGCCCGGATGCGTTCTAATTGCTTCATACACTTGCATTTGAACTCCATCGTCGAACGTAACAGTATCTCCGACTGTCGCCATGTTGGCTGATGTGGATAGGTCGCTGAGCGGTACGAACGTGTAATTTAAATTACTAGCTTGAGCCTGTAAGAAATTCTCAATACCTGCGTTATTAAACCAAGCACCAGCAACAACAATATCTGCAGCTGGGTTGTTAGTTCTAATAGCTCTAATCAACTTGCTAAAATTATTTCTAAACGTTTGCTGTCTAAGTTCGGTGTTCACATTATCGCCGATTTGAACAATTACTAAGTCGTTGTTTCTATCTGCTGCGGCGAACTCATTAGAAATGTAGCCTTCTGATGCTGTGTCAGATTCAGCCTGCTCGAATTTTGCATCGTGTAGTTTTTTAACCGTAACGTTTGGAGATTTTACTTTTAATTTTTCAGTTAATAAATAAGCCCAATCGTGCTTAGAATCGCTAGCAGTACAGCCGAATGGAGCGCCGTGCGAGCCATCCGTACTAAAGCCTAACAATAATGAGTTTCCGAGTAGTAAAACTTTATTGTAGTTACTGCCCTTGACGGTTACAACACCGTTTACATATACAAGCTTGCCCTCCGAGCCGTCGGGCATAGTAACATAAGAGCCCTTTCGGCTCTTTAATTCAGCAATATCAGCGCCAATTTCTGTCAATTTGCCTATGATATTGCTCAAAGTGCTTTTCAACGCTGGCTCGTACATTGGATTTGACGAGACATCGCCACTGCCACCAGCATCAAAAATTGATAATCTTCCTAGCGTAATATCTCCGACTGGGTCATTGCCAACTGTGCTATCAGTATTTGCTTGCATTAGTAACTTAAATGTTGTAGGGTCTGCGTTTGAATAAATCACTAAATTGGATGCATCGAATTCAACTTTGTCAGCTTTGCCGCCAGTAAATTTATTTAGAGTTTTATATTTTCGCTGGTTATCAGTTTTGTCTATGTAGCTGACTTGGATTGTTATGCCTTTTTGGGTAAAAGTCAAATCTGTATAGACTACTACTCTATTGCTGTGTGCGGTGAAAGTTGATGTGTATAGCCCACCATTGTTGGCATAAACTTTTGCTGTAATTGTATCAGCTTTCTTTACGAGGTTCGCTGCACCAAAAGTTGTGATTGTCCCAAGGTTTACCTCGTCCCCAAAAGCTGCTTTGTCTGATAATTTAGAAACATCCAACGAGTCATCAAACGCTTCAATAACATCAGTTAAATCTACTGACTTTGTATCGCTTGCTGCGATTTTAAGCTTGTTGGTCAGACCATTACCTTTAAATACGAACATATATGTGCCGTATTCCGTTAGACTGTATGTATATATTGACCCTGCCGAAACCTTAATCGTCTCTAATATAGTCCCCACACCGTTAGATGCTTTCGGGTCATATTTATACAATTGCACCTCTGTGGCGTTTTTTTCAATAAACTTCATATTAAGATATTTTGCGGTAGCGGGAACATCAACAATTAAACCACAGCGCTCGTTTGAATTTTTTGTCTCAATTATCGAATTTTCGTCTACCTTAAAACTCAGCCCGTTCCAAGATTTCAGTTTTGTTAAATCAAGATGAGAATATAACACTTTGTCTGTAGTTTGGTTTAAGCTAGCACTTGCTTGATAAACTCCGCCGTCTTTCCACCCGTCGCTATAATAATACCAATGCCCATTGTCCGTTGTGACATAGATGCCAGAATCTCCGTTAGGCTTCGCAGCTTGTAGCGCTGATAGATTAGCATATACTCCTTTAGGTGACCCGCCGGCTACATTTTGGATTTCAGCGTCAAAATTGTTCAAACGACCTGCTAAAGTTTTGAATACCCCCCTCGCTTTTGCAACTTCAAAGTTTGCATTGCCTTCTTTAGTGCCCTCTATCCATGTCCGTTCAAATAGCTGAGCAATGACCTCACGAACATCTGACCCTTTACCTTTGGTGCGAATCCACTCTGTCAGGTCTGAAATTTGATGTAGGACGTTAGGGTCAACATCTTCAAAATCAGTGTAAAATTTGTCGCGGTTGATTGCTTCATTTGCCTGTTTCGTCAAGCTGTTAAAATCATACGCCATTAGCGTTCCCTCCTTGCGTTTCTTTTAATTTTTCGATAGCTTCTTCTGTTTCAACAATCTTATTATCAAAGCTTTGCTTTTTACTTTCAGCAACCTTTTTCTGTACTGCCAAACTAGCAATCAAGTCTGCATCTTTTTCAGGGTCTAACTGAGCAATTTTTTCTGTTAAGACCTGAATTTCTTGGGCAAAACTATCAGAATTTGCTTTATACTGCGAAAGTTGTGACTGTAAAAGGGATAACTGATAGTTGTAGTTTGCTTGAGCATTCTGTTTTTCATTTGCCGCTTGTTGGTCAGCCAAAACTTTTTCCATGGATTTTGCAGCCTCCTGTTGTTGTAGCTGAAATTTTGACAAGGTCATGCTATCTGCACCAACCGTTAAGTCTACCGATTCGGGTTGGGTGACGTCAATAACCTTTTTAATAATCTGTAATCGTTCAATACCTGAAAGTGGAGCGTTATCGATTGGATGGGTGTTTCCAACTTTGAATTTTTCGAATGATTGGTCAATCAAATACAACTCAACAACAGACACCGACCACGCAGAAATGGCTATCTTTTGGCTTTGCATGTATTGTTGACCACGCTGCAACAAAATTCCAGCGTCTTTGATTTCTGTCCAGTCCATAGGACGTTGAAGAATTCCGAACTGTTTGACCAATTCAGCGTCTTCAATGTAATTCTTGCCACCATTTACGCTGTTGATTGTAACACGTTCCCTGACAACATATTGCCCTGTTTCTTCTTCTCGATTGTCTTTGTCTAGGTCAGCACCCAAAGGGACTAATCTAGTGATAAGGTTGCTCAAATCTAGTTCCCTGCGTGCTGTTTCAATATTGGTTCCCAGCTGAATAGGACTGTCCATTTCTTGACCGACATCTTTTAGGTAATCCAGATACATGCCGTCATCCTCCAAACGCAGTTGAATATAGCCTCCCATTCGACCAATAAGATAGGTCTTGATGGTTTCAAAAGTCGTGTCATAACCAATATAACGATAAGGGATGTCCGATTGGTTGAGGACAGTAACACGTCCAATTTTGAACCGTTTGTGAGGCTCAACCTGTGAATTATGAACAGCAATAATTCTCCTAAAGTAATCTTCAACTCCATTGTTAGGGACGCGTTGAAAAGTTTGGGTTGAATCTTGGAGATAACCCAAAACAGATTCGCAGACAAAAGTCTTTGAGAAAAGACCTGATGAATCCATTCCTGCGTCTGGTTTTATGACACGGCCATAAAATTCAACTTCTTTGTCGTATTTGTTGACAATTTTAACCAAACCTGTGATAGGCTCAATTTTGTTATAAAGCGGATGGTCATACATGAGCTCAAACTCAAATGTCCCAATGTCAGACAAAGACTGTTCCAAACGTCCAGCTGAAACCTTATCACCATCTAATTGTGTTTCGTGCAATAAACTGCCTGTCTTATCTTCATGATTTTTGTAGTAAATAATTCTATAGCCTAACTCAATCATCCCATGACCTCTTTCTGATAATGGAATTGAATAGTCCCGTTTCCTTCAACTCTGACTTTGTTCAATCCAGGTTTCAAAGATAAATAATAATCTTGTTTGCTCCCTGATTGAAATTCTATAAAGTCTTCATCGTTGACTTTAACTCTAAAGGTGCTGTTAACCGTAATTTCAGGCTTGACTGCTACTGAACCAGCATTAAACAAAGGAAATTCAAGCGAACCTTTGACAACATATTTTGTATAGTTTGCCACGTCTTCGTCAAATTCAAAGGTATCCCAGTAATCATCAAAATAATCAGTATGACTAATCATGTAAGGATAACAATCAAAGGTAACAGTAACTTTAAGCTGATTAAACTGCTCTCCATTCTCAACCTCTACTGACTTACATTTTCCTAACCAGTAATAGTTGCCGTCGTGGGTGTCAAATAGCTTGTTTTTACTATGAACCATCAACTTTTGTTTGATGTTACGTTCTACAATCTTACGTTGATTGTATGGCGTGTTAAACAACATAAAAACATACTCAATCTCACGGTTTTTGAATACCCTGCTTCCCAATAACGCAGAAAAATCAAGGACACCCTGCTTAAAAGGAATGTCCTTAAGAATTTCTTTTTCATCTGGAGTTGGGGCATTACGTTCAATCAAATAAAGTTTTTCATTCTTTGAATTGAAGTTCATAAATTGAATATACTCATTTATTTCTAAGCCCATGACGTCCTACTCCTTAATTGTGTACTTTGTCCTAAGTGGCGGTCAACTGTTCGCCCTACCTCTTTACCGTCCATATAAATTACACGGCCTCGTCTAGTTTCTTCCAGCAATTCATCAATTTTATCAATCAATCTTTGTTGATTGCTTGTATTGTTAATATTGTGTTGGACACTTTGAGGGGTATGGCTAACTGATATAGTCGTTGATAGACTTTCTTGCATATCGGACAGGGCAAAATCGCCAGCGGTTAAAATATCGCTATCTAGCGGACTAGCTAAATCCTTGATAAAATCAACGCTTTTGGCAACCATAGCAGCCGATTTGTCAATTCCTACTGAAATACCAGCTCCAATCCACCAGCCGACCTCGTCTCTGAAAAGTCGTGATGGTGAATGGATTTTTGCTTTTGCTTGCGCCGCTTTTTCAGCTTGCGCAACTAACTGGTTAGCAGCCGCGGTTACTTCCGCCAAAGCCGACCTCATACCAACTGCAAGCCCCTGAGCCATGTAAGCCCCTGCGGACTGCATTGCCCCACGCCCATTTCTGACAGCGCTAACCGTTTGATTGACCATAGAATTCGCTGCGGCTACCATCTGCGTGCCTGCGCTACGCATTGCAGCAGCCATTTGACTTGCGCCGTTTCGGACAGCAGATGCTGCGTTAGTCATGCCGTTGCGCACGACGTTGACAACTTGGTTCATCGCGCTTTGCATTGTTACAGTCATCTGCGTTCCAGCACTAGCAATTGCCGTTGTCGCGTTTGACATCGCTGACATGATACCAGCACCAAGAGCGATGATTTGAGAGCTTGCAGCCGTTGCTCGCCCACCAAGGACGCTGAGAGCTGCCCCAGCTGCATTTGCTTGGCCGTTAAACGAAGTTAAGCCAGCGTTAGCGATACCGACCGCACCCACGATGGTGACGACCATAGCCGTAAAGCTAGCAATTTGTGCGCTAGCTCCAGACAAGCCAGCAAGAGACGATACAGCCCCCGCAGCAAAGTTTGTGATAGCTGCGCCTGCCGTTGTCAGCGCGCCCCCGATACCAGTCAACGATGCTGTAAAACTAGTAATGACGCTTGGTAAAGTTGTCAGCGCTACTTGCGCTTGCATACCAGCATTAGCAATCAACATCAAACCCGTTCCTGCTGCTTGAAGCCCTGCCCCAGCGAAGCCAATCCCTGAAGCCACAATAGCAGCCAAACCTGCAGCTACTGCTGCCAATGTCGCTGCCATATCGCCGAGTGGCAAGCCTGTCAAAGTAGCGATTCCTTGAGCCATCAATTTGACACCCATACCAGCATTCTTAGCTGAGTTACCCATGCTCTCAAAGATGCCAGCCACACCGTCTAGCACCGTGCGGATGGAATTACCAAACGAGGTGACAACATTTGATGCACCGCTTAGCACTGTCTCGATAGCAGTGCCAAGCGACTTAAAGAGATTGCCGATGCTGTCAATGATTGGGCTGATTTGACTGATGAGATTATTGAAAGCATCTACAATTTGAGATAGTACAGGAGCAACCGCTACGACCATCTCTGTAATCGCTGGGATAAACGGTGATAGCGCTTGAATAATTTGAACAATAGCGTTAGACACTACCGTCACAATTTGAACAAATGCACCGCTGATAATTCCAACAATCGGTGTAATAGCTGTAGCAACTTGAGAGATAGCTGTGCCGAGAGATGTAATGATTGGTGGCAAAATTGTACCAAGCATTAAGCCAATTTGTGTTATCGCATTGCTAATAGCTGCAATAATAGGCGGTAAAGCCACACCAACAGATGCAACAACTGCACTTATTGCATCACCTAATGCTGTAATAGCTGGTGCTGTCGAACCAATCGCCACACCGACTGCCACTACCAAAGGCGCTAGGTTAGCTAATGCACTTGTGACAACTGGCAATACACCAGAGACTGTTACAATTGCTTGAGCGAAAGCACCAACAATTGCTGCTGCTACTGTTGCAAAAGCTGTGCCCAATGCTTGTATAATCACAGACACACCTGCGCTGTGTTCAGCCAATAAAGATAGCGATGCCACAATAATACCAATTCCAGAACCAATCCCGACCGCTGCAATACCTATCGCTGCACCGAACGAAAGCAATGTTGCGGGATTTAATCCTTTTAGTCCTTGCATCAAGCCTTTTAGTACTGCACCTACACCTTTTCCAAAACCTTCAAAAGTCTTACCTAAACCTGTAAGAGTCTTGCCTATACCATCAAAGATGGATTTGAAAGATGTACCTACACCCTTGATAAGGTTTGTTAAACCACTAAAAAGTTGAGCAATCGTACTTTTAGAGCGACTAACGCTATTTGTTGTTCCGTCCAGACTATCTTCAGCATTCTTTTTAAACAGTTTGAATGGGTTAAACGATTTGATAAAATCCAAACCTTTCATTCCAGTAGAAACTAATTTTATACCTGCTGAAAAGGCTAAAAGTCCAGCAATACCACCAACTAGAACATTGGTAAATCCTTGAACAATGCTTGGGTCTAATCTTGAAATAAAATCAGCAATAGCTTGTACGACTTGTGCAATGACTTTAGCAACATTCCCAATAACTGTTCCTAACGTTGACCAAATAGATGCTTCACCAACTGTATAAGTCAATGTCGTGTACGCCGTAATAACACTATCAATCGCAAATTTGATTTGTTGCATAGCGCCAGTATCCGCAAATGTATTGATGAATTTTTTAACGATGCTAGCTCCAGTAGCTACCGTTCCAATTAGTGCTGAAACTGCATTGCTTAGTGTATAAACCCACGACCAGCCACCGCCTGCAACACCAGAGAAAGCTGAGGTTAGAGCGCCTACAGCACCTTTGACTTCATCTATTGCTGCTTTGAAATTGATAACAAACAATGGATTAAAAAACATTTTCATCGCTGTTTGAGCCTTAGAAAACATGCCTTCTATGTCAATAGAATCAAGGGTTTTCCCGAGATTGTCAGCGATTTTACCAAAATCAATATTATCCAAAGCATCCGTAAGAGCTACTACCGCCTTGATACCAAATTGATTCAGTTTTTCGAAAGCTGGCATAAGTTTATTGGATAACGTTTCTTTCGCACCATCAATAGCTTGGTCGACGGTTTTAAATTCTGTTGCCATTTTTTGGAAAGCTTCAGAATTACCTGCACGGTTCATGGCGTCAAAGAATTCTTCTGTATTAACTTTTCCGTCTTGAACAGCAGCTACTAATTCATCAGTTGACATGCCCATTTCTTTTGCAACAGCTGCCATACCAGCAGGCGCTTGTTCCATCATGATTTTAAAATCCATCCATGCGATTTTAGGTTTGCTTGCCATCTGCGTGGCTTGCATAGAGATAGATTTCATGGCTTGTGCTGGATTTTCTGCTGATGCTGCTAAGCCACCAAAAGCTTTAACCAAGCTACCAACGTTTTTAGTACCAACTGCATCAAGTTGAGAGTAGGTACTTGCCATATCAGAAGCTGAATAAATAGTTTGGGTCGCAAAATCTTGCATTTCTGATTTAGCAGCAGCTATTTGTTCGCTTGAACGACCGAAAGCTTGTAAGTTACCTTCAAATGTTTTCCAAGCTTTTTGAGAGCTATTTAATTCCGTCCCCATACTACGTATACCGCCAGAAATAGCACTTATACCAGAAGTTAAAGCACTACTAACAAGATTAGCACCTAAAACACTTTTAAACATCGACCCAGTTTTAGCAGCCATGCTAGATAAACCAGAGACTGATTTTTGAGCGTTTTTGAAAGCGTTAGAAAATCCACTGTCATTCGCCTTTAGGACAGCTTCAACAGTATATGAACTATTACTCATTTTTACCTCCTTCTCTTAAAAATTGTTGTCTACGTTTTGCGATAGCTAGCAATTCACTATTTACAGGCGGTCCATACCCACCACCTAAAATTGCATTTCTATGTTTAGCTTCATCGTAAAAATCATTGAATTTTTCAAACAAATATTTCTTACCACTCTTATCTAGAGCTTTAACTACTCTAGTTAGATAAGCTTGTAGATATATTCCCCGTTCCTTATCCAAACGTTGCATGAGATAACCACGTTTTCTGACATTGAATTCTTCAATAGTCATTCGTTTAGCTTCAACTATTGAGTTGATACCATACAAACCAAGCGCCATTGCTAGCATATCTTCGTAGACCTCTTTCGAAGTAGCTATAGAGGTAGTTTGCTTCTTTACGCCGTCATTGCTTTTAGCACTTTTGCGACTTTTGATTTCGTCAACGGTGCAGTTTTCAACGCAGATAAAAAATCATCGAATACTTTGTCCAAATCTTCTTGCTCTTCAAGCCATTTCTCAATATCAGCCACGCTTGGAATTGTTTTAGCGGTATGTGTTGCTGCCAAAATAATATCTTCTAGAATAACTGGGTTATTATCTTTCAAATAAACAACAGCACTATTAATTCCCATACCAAAAGAAACACCGTTACCATTGACTTCATAGCGTTTATCCATTTCACGAATAAAATCAATTCCAAAATGCAAGTCGTGTTTTTTACCATTAATTTCAATTTGTTTCATCAGTTTTTCTCCTAATCCATAAAAAATAAAAAGAAGGGTGATTTATCCCTTCTCAAAAGTCGCAACAAAGCACAAAGCATTATTCAGAAGCTGTTGTATCCTTGAATGCGTAATTAATTTCTTCAACTTGACTAGCTGATAGTGTGGCATAGCCTTCGACTGGTTTTCCTTCGATTGTCATTTCGGTTGACAATGTTTCTAAATCTTCGACATTATCAGGAACTTCCCAACTTGATAGAGCGCCTTGAGCATAAAGTGCAGGGTATTTTTCACCTTGTTTTTCTCCCGCAAGGTCAATTTCCCAAACTTCAAGTTTTTCACCGTCTACGACAGATTTTTTAAGCATTTTGTTGACATCGTCACGGCTTGTCACAGCTTCAATTGACAATGTGACTTCTAAGCCGCCATCTTTAACAATGGTTCCGTCTTTTGTTTTTTCAGAATCCATTGAGCGTTCATACTTCCATGTATGCTCTGTTTGCAAAGCGAGTTTAGCCGCTGCTGTTTCATCCCCTAATTTTCGGAACATCAAAATTTTATTTTTACCAAAATTAGCCATAATTTCCTCCTAGTGAAATTTAAATTTTAAATCCAGAATGCCGTGATAAAGCAATTCTGGTGTTGAATTATCTTTTATAATTTGTGTTGAACTAGACAAATCCATTGCCCACTGTGTTTTACCAATCCGCCTAATCTTAGAAAACTCATTCATTAGCTTTCCAATCCAATCAGACACCAATTTCCTGTCATCAGCTGTACCCCACACGTCAACTTGAGCCGATACAGCACCAAGTAAGTAAGATTTTGTGGGCTGCGGCACAATTTGAGTGTATGAAACAACCATGAAAGGATAAGGCGTACCATCTTCTGGCAAGAATGGATAAGCAGTAAGTCCTAAAGCAGTTGAGCGCTTAATCAATTCATCATGGATTTGTTGGTCTGGTTGTTTATTTAGCAATATCTGCTCTCCTTAAATCATTGATAAACTTAGGTTGCACTACATCAAAAGCAGGCTTCATGAACGGTTGCGCATCCATGAAACGTGTCCCTTTTTCTAGATATCCAGAATAATCTGTGCCAGCTGTCACTTTAGCGGTGAAGCCACCGTCTGTAATTTCAAGCTTGATACTTCGTTTCGTTGCACCAGTAGCATATCCATGAGTAAACACCGCGTTAGATTGTGCTTTCTTTTGAAGGTCTGCTCCGTGTTTTTGTACAGCTGCTTTATGAGCTTTCATATTAGCTGCCGTTTGCAACGCTCTAAGTAATATGTCGTCCCCTTTTATTTCAACTTGAGCCATGATTTACCTCGCTTACATAAAAAACAGTTAGTCTGCTTGCGTGTTTTGGATTATCCACAATAGAAAAAAGCTGACCGTCTATTAAAAGACTGTCAACTTTGTCTTTGCAGCTTCTAACTCTAACAACCGCAGTGGCTTCTTTTAACTTATCCCCAAGCAGGCTCTGTAACTTGGCACTAATTGGACCAATATTAGCAGGTACAGCCTTTTTAGTCGTACCTCCGCCAACCATTTTCCCTGACTCTGGGTCATAATACGGTTTTTCTTTTGATTTGAGAATAAGTGTGACACGTTTATCAAATCTCATAATGCTTTAAACCCCGCTTGAAAATCGCTAGCAAATTGCCTTTGAATAACTTTGTCATATTCCGCAAAATCATCCAATTCAAAAGCCATGCTAAGTCCCTCTACGGTTTGTGAGGACATACCTTCTGAACCAATGCGATTAAATCGCTTAACCATCACTTCTACGATGATGTAGTTTAGATTTTCTGGTATGTTGTCTTGTTTTGAATAAGCTTTAAAGTGAGACTCTGTAAGCATTTGAATGACTGACAAGAGATTATCTTGCAAGTCATCTGAAATTCCTAACAGAGTCTTGACTTGCTCGATAATTGACATGTCACTACTCCTTTAATGCTCCAATTAAAGCTTCTTTGTTGAGGCTTGAATAACCTTCAATACCTTTTTCTTTCGCCATTGCTTTTAGTTCGGCGAGTGTCTTTTCAGACAAATCAACGACTTCTTTTTTAGCGTAATGGCGACGTAGTAGACCTACTCCCATTATAGATTTCCTCCAAATTTAACAACTTTTGTAGGGTCATATAAGTAAACACCATAGTGTTCATCACCGGTGATGACAGTTGTTTTCTTCAAAATGTCACGGTCTGTTTCAATTGCCACGTCACGTTTAAGAACGATAACGAATGCACCGTATTTAGCTACATCTTCTGTATCTGTTGAATCAGCAGACACTTTAATAAGAAATCCTTTGCCTTTTTCAACTTTCTTAGAACGCACGATTTGAACGCCGTGAGTTTCACCAAAAGTACCAGAAACAACAATATTAGCACCGATTTCTGAACCAGAAATCCATTGTTTAACAGTATCAGCACGCAAATCAATGGCATCTGCAGGGTTAACCAACGCTACATAGCGAGCATCTTCTTCGTCGTCAAAGACAGCAAGGGCTTTGTCAATTGCAGTTCCTGTCGTTGGCGCTTCATCAATATATTGTGTAGCTGTTTTGGCTTTTTCGATAAGGTCATTATCAATCTTGTTAGCAATCGCTAAACTGATTTGATGTGTTGCTTGACCGAGTGGATCTCCATAGCCAGACAAGACAGCTTCATCGGTTAATTCAACACCTTTACCAGCTTTTTTAATCGTCATAGTAGATTTAGTTGTTGTTAGTTGGTCTGGTTCAATTGCAACTCCTTCTGCAATGTCTTTGGCATCTCCAGAGTATTCCCATTTAGGAACTGTAATAGTTGTGCCTGGTTGTCCTACAAGCTCACGTTCAACATAAGCAAGTGGTGTAAATTTAATTAGTTTAGGAAGTTTAGCTGAAACCATATCTGCCATAACTTCCGGATTAATCATTTGTGCAAGTTGTGTTTGTGTCATGTTATTTTATCCTTTCAATTGATGATAAAGTTCTGGATTATTCTGCAACAATTCGTTGCGGTCTTTGTAACCCATTTTGTCAAATTGCTTTTTAGTAATCGCACCAGTTGTTGATTGTTCAAATCTTTTAGGTGTTTTACCTTTGAGCATTTCACTAACTTTTTTATCAGCTAGCTCATTCACCAAGCTAGAAAGAGCGTTAACAGCTTCTTGTGTTCCTTCTGCATCATTTTTAACAACAAAGCTAAGAATGTCATCACTGGCTACAATTCCAGCTTCTGAAAGCATTTTAGAAGCTTCTTTCTCAAGTCCGTTACGATTAAGTTGAGCTTCTAGTTCAGCGATTCGGTCAGCTTGTTTTTGCGCTTCGTATTCCGCTTTTTGTTCAGCGTTCATTTTGCGCAATTTTTCAGCTTCGTCCATTTTTTCTTTGTATTCTCGTTCTGCTGAACGCTTCGCCTTTGCTTTTTCTTTTCGGACAATATCGTCAAGCTCGGCTTGAGTGAATGTTTTTTCAGTAGTTTCAGTTTCTTCTTGAGTGCTAGCTTGCTCATTTTCTTCTTCAACTACTGATGTTTCTTTAATATCTTCTTCCATAACTGGAGACCTCCTTTTTAAGTCCAGAGTGGACTGATGACCCTGCACCTTTTAACGCCTTAAGCAAGTTTTGGGCAAAAAGAAAAGCCGTATCGCTACGACTTGTAAAAAAATGAGTGTTGGTGTATAATTTAGGTAAAGGTAGAACTCTTCTAACGCCCCTTGAAACAGACTTGTCTGCGGTAGGCGGTGGGACGGTTCTACCTTTTTTATTTTGCTTTCGGCTGCACAACGTATAATATCTCATCACCATCTTTAACAATGACTGTTTTTATACCTCTACGTCCTAACCGATATACACTATTAATCTGCCCCATTATTTCTTCGCGAGACAACGGGGTTTTTGTTATATCAAAAATGAGATTAGGAGCTTGTTTTTTTGCTTTCTTGGAGTTTCCATCAATGACAGACTTCCCAGAACCTGTAATTTCTTTCAAATCAAAAGGGACACCATCTACAAGATAATCTGGAGTATGAACTTTTTTAGGAAAGTTGACCCTTGGTAAAATATCAACTTTTAATCCTGTTTTACTAGAAAGCCAACTTGCAACTTGATGCTCATAGTTCGAATGGTCTGAAACAACGTTGTGCCCATCAACAACGTAAGTCTTACCATTTTTGGTAACTTGATTGCTGATGTTGATATTTGGAGTATGCTCTTTCCCGTCAACGTACTTATTGATGACATTATCCATGTGTGGATATACCGAATACCAGCTATCTTGTATTAATTTTTCGTATTCGTCATCACTCATTGAGAAGTGGGCAGCGGTAGAACAATGACAATGTGGATGCATTGGAGCAGCATTCTCTCCGGGTTCCATATCCTTGACTTTAAAAATTTTGCCATTCAAAGCCTTACAGATGTCGCAAGCGGTAGGTTCAGCTATGAATTCATATTCATCATAACCATTAGACTTATAGGATTGTCTTTGGGCTTCTGTAGCAACTCTAGCACCTTCCGTAACTGCTAAACGCTTAGCTTCACTAGCTGATACTCTAAATTCCTTTCTGATTTTAGCAATCATAGTAGTTGGATTTTTGCCTTTTAATAGATAATCCTCAGCCATACGAGCAACAATCTCCCTAAGAGCATCTTGCCTTTGCCAGATACGATTAGACCACGTTGCACCTTTAAAAGAAGTATTGAGGATTGTCTGTACCGTCTGCGTTACTTGCTCAGCGCTTAAAACAGATTGACCCAAAAGTCCAGATTGATTTTCAATCTCTTTGACATATTCATCATTCAAAAAGCGCTCTGTCAGCTTGTGCTCAGCATCACCTAGTGCTACCATCTCAAGGTCTAACCGATATTGAAGTAATTCTAAACGATTTATCTTCATTTTAAGATTGTAGAGTTCTAATTCTGAATTGGCTTTAGCAGAGAAATCTTTTTCTGCTACATATTTCTTAGCTTTTTCTTCAAAAGCTCTAACGTCCATTTCATCAACTCTAGCTTTAACTTCTGACAAAGATAAGCCATTTTTATCAGCATAACGTTGTTCAAAAGCTCTAATTTCCTTTTCTAGCTCTTTGAAATGATAATCATATAATCTACCGATTTCATCGCCTATAGTTGCGCTACGCTCCATTTTAGCGAGCTGTTCAGCTTCTATACGCTTCTTCCAGTAATCATTCACCATTAGCAATCACTTCCTGACTGTCAGATTTTAGGTCTTTATCAGTCATACGTTCGTTAAGAGCGATTCTTTTAGAAAGCAGGCTCGAACTTTCTTCCTCTTTTTTCATCTTTTTAAGTTCATTTTGTGGGTTATCCACAATAGATAACACAGATAGTTTAGTGGCATCTGAAACTTGTCCAGATAATTGAGCGACAATTTGCGCTTCTTCTAAAATATTTCGTGGCACATTTCTTGTGAATTGGTATTTAATACCAGTCCAGCTATCACTTGATACAGTAGCCATAGGTACATTGAAGACAATCTCGTACAAACGATTTAAAGCCGATTGCATTTTGCGGTCTTTCATCTTTGCAAGATTGTCCATAGCTTGTAATTTAAATGCAAGAGCAGTACCAGAAGCATTACCAAAATCTTCTTCTGACAAGTTAGCTACCATTGAAACAGCAAAGATTGACTCTTTTAACAATGCAATTAGGTTTTCTTGAGTAGTATCGGAACTTGGTTTCTCTAGAAATGCAACATCTGGCGTAGTTCCGTCAGAGCTATTATTTTTCCACAGGTTGAAAATACGGCTTTCTTTAATCTGCTCTGCCATGCCATCTTTTAACTCGACGCCCACAATTTTCAAATAAGCATCAGCGAAATAATCAACATCATTTGCTTTTTCACTTGCAGCTTTATTAAGAGCGTTGATAAGCGTTTTGACGCTATCAAAAATACCTTGACGCTCCTCGTTTTCAATTAATTCAATCACTGGTAATTTGCCATAAATATGTGAATCACGTTCACCAAACGAGACACTACCGCCTTTTTCAACAGAAATGTCAATCACTTCTTTGTCAGTAATCACTTGACCGTAACCTGTAACTTCTCCTTTGTTAAAAGCGTATCTGACCGCAAACAAGGGTTTCTCTTCAATTGTGTTATCATGAACGATAAACATATTGATTGGACTATTATAAGTCGTTCTAGTGTTTCCTGACTCATCTTGATAAACATATAAGAAAGCATGACCGAAAATATCCGACATCTTAGCTAACTCGAATTCAGTATCTTCCATATCATTTAGTTTGCGGAAATCGTTAATGAATTCTGTAACCTCTTCATTGTCGTGTGTGACTTTGATTGGCACGCCGATTTGGTAACCGCTAAATGTATCAACAATGTATTTAGCATAGTTAATCACCAAACGATTATCTGGTTTCCACGGTTCTTTGCGCTTTTGACGTAAGATTTTGTGTTGAGACATATACATATTTTCGTTCTCAATGTAACCTCTAAGTAATTGTGATTGATGAAGCGCGACAGCTTCTGACACCAACTCTTCTGTCACTTCTTCGACTGATGTTGTGAATAGTTTCCGTTTATTTAAATTAACTTGTGACACTAGAAACCTCCCTTAAATACTTTAATTTTGTTACCTGTACCAGTAACTTTTGAATAAATGGCATATCGTAATGCATCCAGAACGTCATCATATTCTTTCAATGGCTCATCTTTGGTGCTATTTGGCTTCCATTTATACTGATAGATTTCATCAAAAAAGCGAGGTATAACACCACGCTTGATAAATAATTTTCTTTCTTTAAATAACTTTGCGATTGTTTCGATACCAGCCACGACAGACTTATTAGCATTAACTGTTGTTATATCTTCATCATTAAATCTATCAACGTGTTCTGGTCGTGCAGAATCAGCCCAAAAAGTAATGTCTCCATATTTTCTTTGAAACTCTTTAGCACGACTAACCCACCAATCAATGACTTTGTATTGCTCGGCAATGCCGTCCATAAGATAATAGTTTCCCTTGCTATCTTCCCCGATGATGACAATACTGCCAAAGTGGTCGTATCCCCAGTCAACTCCTGCAAAGTAATTCATCATGTCAGGTAGTGTATCCACTTCATTGATTTTAGGGTCATAATCTGAATAGATAGCACCTTCTGCAACAGTCCACAAACCTAAGATGTCTCTATCATAAAACTTGCCTTGCGGTGTAGCTGCTTTAATTGATTCTCGATAACGTTCAGACAAGAATGTATTATCATCTAACTGAAAACTAAAATCAATGATTCCATCCTTATTTTTGCCGATATAATCCGTTTTCAACCAATGATTGGGGTTGTCTGGGTTACTGTCCCACACGATTCGAGCGCCCTCACCAGAACAACGTGAGATGATTTCCTTGAACACAACTTCGTTGGCAAGTGACGCCTCGTTAACATATGCGCCGAAAGCAGTGAAACCACGAGCACGTTTAAGACCAGAAATCGAACCAGTATAGACCTGAACAACCTTAACACCGCAAAACGTAAATGAACCATGCTTATCGTATTTAGGTTCAAAGCCATATTTGTTATAAAGTTCTTGCAAAACGTTGTTTTGAATCGATGTGCTAGAAGTACCTGCTAAAATGTACATTGGTTCATCAATGCCAAGTTTATCAGCAATTTTACGAACTCGCTTTAATTCAGAGACAAATGTATCATTATTGACTACTGTCTTACCAGCACGTTTAGCACCATGCAAACCGCAAATAAACCAATCGTGTGTCCAGATATATTTGAGCACGGAAAGTTGCTTAGGCGTGTACAGACTACTTAATTCAACTGTCATCTACTACAAGCTCCTTAACCTTTTCAAGGAAACCGGCAATTTTCTCATCTTGCCCCTCTGAACCACCAACCTGTGATTGTAGTTTTTCAATCTCAAGTTTAAGCTTTTGAAGTTCGAGTTTAGTTGGATAGCGTTTCATAAGCTCGCTACCAGCTTTAATGACCTCTGCAATTGATGGTTTCTTTTCGATTGTCACGAATGTACCAGTCGATTGGTCAAGTTCAGTAATTTCTTCAGTAAGCTCTTGCCTTAAAATACTTGTAAACACTTGCAGGACCTCGTCAGCAGTTGCGATTTTATGTTTTTCTAATTCAGCAAGCCTTTGTTTTATAGCTTCTTTTATTTGAGGTTTTTTGAGGTTCTCTGCTCCAGACTGATAAGCAGCTTTTTTAGCATATCCAGCTTTTATAGCTGCATCCGTCGCATTTCCAGAGATGATGTACTCGTCTACAAATCTCTGCTGCTTTAATGTTAATTTAGTGATTTTCCATCACCTCCAATCCAAAATAAAAAGCCACACAAACGTGTGACTGTAACAGGAACAACTGGGCTCGAACCAGTGACCCTCTGATTAAAAGTCAGTCGCTCTACCATTTGAGCTATGTTCCTACCACTTGTCCAAAAGGTTGCACAGACAAACAGTAATACACTCAACCTGAATCGTGTACCGTTTTTTAGGCATCTGTCACAAGATGTTTAACCCTTTACCATTTATTTTCAACTCTAGCCATTGTAACCTGACCTGTTGCGGCCCAACAAAAATAAGGACGAGAAAGACCCTCAATAATCCTCGTCCTTACCTTTAAATCTTGATGATACTATAATAACACGTTAAAACTGCAGTGCACTGTCTCTTTATGTCTTGTTATGTCTTACTATGACTTGTTATGTCAGCATTTTCAAGATCTTTTTGAGCAGCTTTTTTCAGTCTAAAATAAGTTCGCTCGCTGATTACCATTTCATCCATTACTTCATACATCGACATCTTATCAATGTACACAAGACTTAGAATAGTTCTGCTTGCAGTATCTTCCAAACTATCAATCATATTCTGCAATTCTCTGCGCTTTTGAATAGCTTCAACTGTCTTATTATCAATCTCATCAATCGAATCAAGTAATTCAACATATACATCATCTTGCTTTCTATTCAATCCACCTTTGACCTTATCAGCGGACCATCGAGGACTTGAAAGTAATGAAGCACTAAGTCTATCTCGTCGTCTGATTAAACTTTGGATGTATAAATCTAAATTTCTTAAATCTTTCAAAATAGTCTTAGCTCTACTCACTTTCAATCCTCCGATATGATATAATAGTTATAGCATTTTAAATCATATCGAGCTTGCGTGAGCAGGCTCTTTTTTTATTAAAAACGGGCAGGCGCACGACCCGACCACCATTTTTAGTAGCGCCTTTCATAATAACAGCCGACTGCTGGAGCTGCGTTAGATTGTAGAAGTAACACTTATAAAGGTCTCCTCACTCTCTATATTTTAATTTCAGCCTTGCCAGCAGCGCCTAGTAACAAACTGACTTGTACTTTTAGAAATTGCAAAGGAGTTCCTCCATTCTTTTTTTAAATTCTAGGCTATACCCACGCAAGGGCTCGAACCTTGCTTGATACCGCTGTGGGTTATTCACTGCTCAACATAAAAGAAGTTTCTGTGACTTCCAAAATCAATCACTAATGCACCATCTCCATTCCAGGAACGATAATAAACTTTTTGCCAGCCGATAACGTTTTTAACATAATCTTCAATAATACGAAATGCGCCACTTTTTGTATTAGATTCACCAATATATTTTTTACTTTCGTTGTTGCCAAAATATACTTTGATCATTTACTCACCTTTCTTTCCCGTTGTGGGTCATTCTCCTTCTAATAATTCGGGATTTTCATAAATGTTACCAACTACTTCAAGAGAAATTAGGTCAATGTCCTCGGTTAATTCCCAAAAAGTAAAGATAATATCAGTCTTAGCAACCCTGACGCCAAATCCCGCAAAATTCTTATCATAAACTACTTCTTCTGTGTAAGTGTTGCAGCCGCTCTTATATTTCACAATGTCACCTTCAAAGATTTCATTGTCGTTTTTATCTTTAAGTTCTGTTGATTGCATGATGATGAAATCGCTCGCTGGCACTTCATCAAAAGAAATTTCGTCATAACTTAGCAATAAAGTATCGTCTTTGAAAGGATAGACATCGTGATACATCACTTCGCCTTCTTCTGTCCAAGCTCTAAATTTTTGTATTGTCATTCTTACACCTCTTTTGCATACTTCCAAGCCCAGTCGTGGTCTTTTTTGATTTCTTCTTCAGTTAGTTGAGCGCACTTGTAATCTCGCCATTTGTCTGAGAGGTAGTAATCTATACAGACCTCACCATCTACGTGTTTACGAAGAACGATGTGGTTAGGGGTGCCATGGGTCGGTATTTCAACAGTGTACAACTTTTCTTTTTCAATTTCATAGCCATATAGCCAAGCTTTTGCGAAAGTGTCGCCATTGTCACCCTTACGAATCCATCTTTGAGCATCCCCAAATGCTCCTAAGTTAACAAGCGTTGCTACTAAACTATCGCCCTGTTTCTTTCTCTTAACAATCATATCCGCCACATATTGCGGCACTACTGGTTTTTTATCCATGTTTATCCTCCTAGCCACTTAATCAACAAAACTAAAATGATAGTAATTACAACCCGCATAATGCCGCCGCTTTCATCTTGATATATTTCCGCATACGTTGCTTGTCTTCCTTGTTAGATACCACGTCCGCCACCTCAATGTTACTTTCAGACGGTTCTTCGTCACAGTTAACTTCTTCCATGTGCAGTTTTACTCTTTCAATGCCGTTTCTTTGTTCGTACTGTGAAAGATATCCCAATTTCACACCTAAAAATTCAGCGCATTTTTCACGGGTGCCAGTAAATAACCACTCGCCATCCTTAAATAATTGATATACCCAAACCTTGCGGCGTTCTTTCTCCTCTCGTGATTTGCGTGTTAGTGTTCGCAGTTCTCTGCGTTTTTCCTGTAAAACATGTATCCCTTTACGCTGTCTAGTGTATACAGTAACTGGGGAAATCCCTAGCTTTTCAGCAATATCGTTAACTGTTCCTGTAAAGACTACATTGCCGTCCAGTATCAAATCGTAGATAATAACTTCCCTTTTATAGTTAGCCATCTTTCATCACCTTCACCATCATTTTTTTAACTCTTTCTTTTGGCAAATCTTCCCGCCGTTGTAGCTGCCTAGCTTTATATATGCTGATTCCTAGCATCTCACCAACGTCTTCTGGGTCGCTGATGCCTTTGCTATCTAACCAGCAAAGAAACTCATCAAGCACATCAAGAACCGTTTTGCTATATGTTTCATAGTGCGTTACGGAATATTTAGCACGCATTTTGTTGCCGCCTTTTTTCATAGCTAGACCTCAACTAAAACATTGCATGAGCGCTTTCTCTGGCTCGGATAACGCCAACCTTCGACGGTTTTAATTTTGTAATCGTAAGCTTCAGCAATTTCTTTGATAGTGCCAATCATGATAAACTCATCTCCTCGATAATAAGCGTATTCTTTCTGTCTTCTCATTCTACTTCCTCGATTTCTATTTCAATTCGTGGATTTGGACTGTACAGCTTTCTAGCTCTCAAATCACAGACTATGTTGTCATCTGGCCAAACGATCTCAGATTTTGAAATACTGTCAAACAATGATTTGATTAGGTTGTCCAAATCTGGCTTTTTAACGTGCCATAGCAGACGTGAAATGTATTTTGAATATAATTGCTTAGCTTTATCTTTCGCACGCCCTGAGGGCTTTTTAGACACGTTCTGGGGGGCCTTCATGTAAAACGTCACTTCTACACGAACAGCACCGTCAAAATAACGTCCATCATAATTATCTTTGATGTAGTCTGTGACCTGTTTTCGCCACTTCATCATTTTTGGATCTTCATACACTGCAGCATGTCGTCCTCTAATTGTAGCTCGTGGTCTTGACTGCGGTTTTGGTTCAAATGGTATCAAGAACATATATATTTCTACTTTCAAAAATCAAAAAGCGGACACATTTAAATTGTGAGTGAGTAAGGCTTGTGCCCGCTGAAATTCTTTATATGTCGTCCTGTTAACCGACACGGACTTTCTAGCTCGCTTTTTACGTGGTTCGCGACACGTTATTTTTTTTAATAAATTTCAACTCGTTTTGTGAGCTTCTTCTCTCTGCAATAGTCACAACGTCCGCAAGGCTTTGCTTTTGCTCTGCTATGCTTAACATCGTCTAAATGTTTGATAATCTTAGCTAGCTCGTTTAATTCGTCTTGAATAGCATCAATATTTTGAATGCGAATGGCACGGGTATCGCTCGGACTTTCTTTGGTTACTGCGTAAATGATCGGCTCGAACGGTTTGTTGTATTTCGCTTCAAGCATTGTCTTGTAAACTGCCATCTGCAAAATATAGCCATACGCTTCGAACCAGCGGACTTTGTAATTATTGCCGCTTTCATCTTTAACCCAAACCTCGTCATCGATTGGACCCTTTGTGGTTTTAATATCAACAAAGTAGCCATGCTCAATATTCAAGCAGTCAATCTTGCCCTTAAATTCAACCCCTGAAATTTCACCTGTTACAGCAGCTTCTTTTTCACCTTGGTAAAGCGCTGTGAAATTTTTATCTGTTGCAAGTGCGTTAATCATGCTCTCTGCTGTTTCAAACGGTGCGTATAAGCTGCCATTCTTTTTAAAGATTGATTCTTTATTTTTCTCAATGAATGCTTCGTGAGCTTCTTTACTTTCAAAAGCACTATGAACATAATTGCCAACTAACAAAGCTGTGTTGCCTCGCTTATCTTTCCATTCGTCATTAAGCTCTGCTAATGCTCTAGCTTCGCATTCCTTAAATCGTTTAACTTGTGAGACAGACCAGTAAGCTTTTGCTGATTCAAGGCTATAATAATCTTTACCAAGCAAGTCTTTAGTCATTTGTCAAATCTCCGATTTGGTCGAATAAAGCTGTTTGCTCTTCTTGAATTTCGCCTGTTTCTGGGTCGGCAGTTGGTACTTCTTCTTGTGGCGCTTCACCAATCAAATCTGACAAGCTTTCTTCTTGTGGTGTTACGTCAATTGGTGCTGCTTTCTCGTTTTCGGTTTCATTATCATCTGTAATTGCTTGCTTCATTTCGATTGACAACGGACCATACGTACTAATAATGCTTTTTAGAACTGTTTTCTTAGCCATTGCGTCAAAATCTGTTTTCCAGGGGCCACTGCCAAAACTTTTGGAAAATCGTTTGCCGTGATTGTAAACTTCCGTTTTAGTCCAGTAAGCTACTTTCTTAAATCCGTTCAACAATTCAAAACTTGCAAAATACCCTGCTACTTCGTCTTGTGGTTGGCTAAAATCAACGTCTAGCGTTTCAAACAAAGGGTCATATGAAATGAATTGTGACTTATAAACAATACCAGCGTTAATGCTCTTATATTGTCCGCTACGTTGTGCCAACTCAATTAAACCTTTATAACCCAATTGAAATTGTGCTTGACCTTTGTAAGGAACTAAATAAGCACGTCCCAAACTTGGCTCAATTGGCAAGTTCAATACCGCTGCTTTCATTGCGGCTGTCATAATAGATTCGTTTGTGGCACGTTTTAAATTATTACTTCCTTGAATGACTGATAACACGCTGGTTGCAAATTGCGCTCCTGCGCCTTTCCAGACATTGTCGAATGTTTTTTGGATATTTGGTGCGTTAAAAAATTGTTTATGTGTGTAAGTAGATACTTGATTTGCCATTATTTTCGTTTTCCTTTCGTTTTCTTCAAGTTCCAAATTTCACGCTTCAAGCGTTTGTTTTCTTGTTGTAAAGCCACAACCTTATTTTGATATTGATTGATAATTTCGCCATACTCAATAGCAAGATTGAAAAAGTCGCTTGTTCTGTCATAGTATAACTTTTCAAAGTCTTCTTCTAAAAGTATCATGTTGACCTCAATCTAAAATATGTTGTCTAACCGTAATCGGTGCATCTACCTCTGTGCATACGTTAACAGTGACGTGCTTTCCGTCAGCGATGCCGACCAATACACCAATCAAAGCGTAGTCGTTAACAAGCGTGTAACGTGATAACAATTCCGATACACTTGCATTGCTGCTCTTTAGCTCCTTAATGGCACCAACTAATGCATAGCGCCATTCAACTGCCTTGGCTATCACCTTGCCATCCACTTCTACCTCAAACATGATCATGCCTCTTCTACTTCTGAAACGAACATCCTTTTCATTCCAACGCCAAGTTTTAATGATGCCTTATCTATGAAATAATAAGCAGCCATATATTGATTTTGTGCTTCGACTTCCATCCCAATGTCGATACCGTCATATTTTCCAGATACGTAATATTTCTTCATTTCTTTACCTCAAAATACAATCATTTTCATTTGAGACATCTTGCTGTCTCGTGCTAGCTTGTTGATTAGTTCTTCTTCGCTAAGCTCTAACAACATAGCTCTTATTTCGTTTGAATAGCTATAATAATTCTGCTCAAATTGCTGGATGAGTAACTCGTTCATAATTCCCAACCTTTCCAGTATTCAGTAAGGTTTACAGACGTGATAGCAGTTAGGTTCTTCTGCGACGTCAAAATCTGTTTTTTGTAAGGCGCTAACCCTGCGTTTCGTTCTTCATCATTTTTTGGCAAGTAATAACCGCTAGCTCCTGCCTTTTTGCTCGCAACAATTGGATGCTTAAATATAACTCGTAAGTGTTCAATAACTTGTTCAACGTCTCGTTTTTCTAAACCAAATTCAGTTTCAAGTCGTTTTCGTGGTACTGGTTTTTCAAAACTGCCACGATTTTTGATAAAGTTTAAAATTTTAATTTCTAGTTCGTTCATCGTTTGCTTACAGCTCCTTCTGAAAATTTAAAGATGCGGTCTTTATCTCCACGCATACCTTTTGTTAATCGGTCAACGAATGCGTTGTCGTAAATCTTAATCAATTCATTTCTGCTGAAATTGGTATTTATAATAGTTTTACTGCGACTGTCTAAAATATTGAATAGAAAACGGTAAGTCCAATCGTTGGCTTGTTTCATATTGTTTTCGGTCGTACTTTCTTTCCCTAGATCATCTAAGACAAGATAATCACATTCTGTTAGTAGTTTTGTAGCAAAGTCTTCTGTAAAACGTCCGCCGCCATTAAAACTGGATTGAACACGCTGAACCAATCTTGCGACAGGCATGAAGATAACGCTTTTTGGCTCATTGTAAATCTTAAATGTATCATTCAACGATTTGGCAATTGCAATCGATAGATGGCTTTTTCCGACGCCTGGATGCCCCTGTAAAAGGGTATTCCCTTCACCGCCTTTCCCGTAATAGCGAACCGCCCTTTGAGCGAATGCATGCGCTTTTTGGTCTTCAAAATCACGTTCTTCGAAATTCTTCATTGTAGCATTCTTTAAATCGTTTGGAATAATGCTCACAGATTCGAACATACTCCACGTCTTGGCGAGCATTCCGTTAAATGTTTGTTGCTCGGCGCTAGACTGTTTCAACCGCTCTAATTCGTCTTTTTGGCAGTCTAAACAAAAGGCTGCGTTTGTATACTCTCCTTGTCGTTTCATACGTCGATAATATGGCTTATTATGAACCGTGCAGGTATCACCAGTATCTAACAGAATTCCGTTCGCTATCATGTGTTCAATAGACATCAATTCCATACGTCACCTCTAGAAACCAAAATCTGGGTCTGGTTCTTTCAAAGCCATTCTCTCGGCTTCTGAAAATCGCTTACTAGGTTTGTGATAATTACCAAAGTGCTGTTGCTGGCTTTTCTTTCTATCCTCAAAGTCAGCCAATCTTTTTTTGACTTTTTCAAGGGTAACGTCACCTGACCTATGCCAATCAATCAAAATTTTGTTGACATACTTCCAACTGATTTTGTTGTTTGTTACTGCTTCCTTCAACGCAGCATTTACAACTTCCACCGGCATCCCGTCCTCGTCAATCCATTTGCTTATGTCCTCAATTTCAAACGGTGTCAGCACTCTTCCAAAACACTGCTGAAATTTTTCAAAAAGTTCTTTTTCACTCATTTTTTCCCTCTGCTTATGCTGATGCTTATTTAATATTAGTAATTATTTAATATTAGTAATTATTGTTTATTAGTATTTATTAGTTCGCAAAATACAGATTTGTAAAATACAGATTTGTAAAATACAGATTTGTAAAATACAGATTTGTAAATCAATTAGCCAACTCTTTATCAAGCTGTTGTTTAAGTTGCTCAAAAGCTTCATCGCTAATTTTCCTATCGGCGCAAAATCTAAAAGCTGTGACACCTTTACCACGTCCAAGAGATTTCTTGTAAGTTCGTACATACCCCAACTTTTCAAGCTTCTTTATCTCTCTATAGATGCTGTCTTCACTATCTTTTGAGCGCCTAGCAAGCTCTGTAGGAAATACTCGCCAATCGTCTTTATTACTCAAAATAGTAAGCAATAAACCTTTTGATTTTAGTGATAATTCTTTATCTTGAATAAATTCATTGCTAACGGCTGTGTAGTTTGATGTTGTATTTTTGAAATATATACTGCATCACTATTATTCCTCGCTTTCACCAAATTCCCGTGACAATCGTTTTTTAAATTGTCAATCATAAGCTCTAGCTTTCCATATCTGATAAATATCTTCGCTTTCACACTCTGGGCATTCAACCGGTGGGTAACTGTCAATAACTTCCCAGCGCTCGCCACAATCTAAACAGCGATATTCGTATGTGTACATTATTGATTTTTCTCCCTCTTTCGCTCACAATATTCTTTTTTTATCTCTAGCTGGTCTGTTTCTTTCAGCTTGGAGATACACTTTTCAAGCGTTGATTGCAGTATGTAGCCATCTGAGATGATGGTATCCAGTAATTTTGCCTTTGCATTGGCCGCGTAGCTGTCTGTTAGCTCGTTGATTAACCGTCTGTTTTCGTCTCTAAGAGCGCTGTTTTCGTCAAGCAATCCTTGCATGCTAAAACCTCTGTCTGTCATTGTTTAGCCTCCTAATGCAGGTCTAATTGCCCGTTGATGATGCGTAAGAATCCAGTCAGTTTTTGTTTGTCCTGAATGCTCATGCGTTTATTTTTGTTAATGCGTTTTGTAAGATAGTTAAAGCAAAATTTCTTAATCATTTGTACGTCCTCCAATAACTGGTAAAAAAATAATTTCTGCAAGTGCTAGCACCACTACGCCAATAATCAATAATGATGTCATGTTATATTCCGACTCTTTCTTCTAGTTTGATATTTTCCAGCATTTCGGCTAATGTTTCTTTTTTTGATAAATATCTATTGCGCGATTTCCATTTAACAAATAATGCAAAACCTTCATAGTTGATAAAGACTATCTTATGTGTAGGATTATCAATATATTTCCTAAATTCTGGATGTCCACGCATTTCGGCTGCCCACTGTTTGGCAACGCTCTTGCTCAAACCTTCCCAACGTTGCATCAAGTGGTCATAATCGCCCCACTCCGCTTTTTCGTCGTTGCCAACAGCTTTATACGTTATATTTGCTTTCGGCATAGCACACTCCTTTTAAATGTGATATAATCTAGTTAAGTTTATTTTTTGTTAAGTCACTGATTTCTCAGTGGCTTTTTTTGTTATAATCATCTCGAAAGGAGATGATTATATGAGTTTTAAAATAAAGGGAATGGATAGAATTGAGAAGAACCTCAATCAATTATCCAAAAATGCTCAGTCAGTTTCAGGGACACATAAATACTCTTTCAATGAAATCTTTTCTAAAAAATTCATGAGCGAAAACACTAACTTTTCAACCATAGAAGAATTTTTATTATCTAGTCCTGAAAAGATTTCTAATCAAGAGGAATTCAAGAAAGCAGACGAAAATATTTTAGATGTGTTCGTTTCTCAGCAGACTAAATTCTCAACTTGGAAAGAAATGGTAACTGAAGCTCAGAAAGCATTACTCGTCAATCGTCTTGGTTTGTAATTCTAATTCAATGTTATTTAGCCGTTGAACTGCTGTTTCTAGTTCTTCGGCTTTTTTAACCACTTCTTTAGCTAATTCTAAAAAATCAGAAAGATTTGTGATTTCAATGCTAACTTTCATCTTGTCTCCTTTCTGGCAATTCAACCAATAGTTTTAAGTACAATTCGGCATGGCTGCTTTCAGCTGTGCTTTTTAATTTGAAAGACTGTACACCTTTTAAATGCTCACCATCTAAAAAGATGCTTTTACCTTTTAACTCGAATTTGTTCGTAATTTTTTGTCCTTTCTATATTCGTTTTCCAGCTAGGCGGTATAGCCCTAGCAGACCTAATGGAGCTTCATTTCAACACGTCAATTATCTATAATTTTTAAGGAGGTTGTCTGCTAGAACTGTAGCAACCTAGCTGGAAATGTGTATATTGTCACCTATCTGTTTTTGCTATAATGTAATAAAAAACGATTGGAGACACTTTTCATGGTAAATTACTACCCAATATATAGAGATATTGTTAAAAGCATCTCATTTGCAAATATAGATACTGGTATAGAGTTACTTCAATATATTATTCAAACACCATATGGCAACGAATTGCGTAGCACCTACGAACAGTGGGAAGTTGAAGAAATCATATTTTATACTCTTGATTCTTTGATTGACCAAGGTTTTATTTCTGCTGTTGAAATGCCACGGATGGATAATCGGATTTATATAATTAATGGTTTAACTTCTAATGGCATGAGAATTCTTGAGGTTTTAAGCTCCAATAATATTGATGATAAAATCATGGAATGGCATAAAGAATTTCGTATTCCTTATCCAAATCCCACATCAATTAAAAATGCTCTTGTTCATATTATGTTTGGATAAGTACCAAATGTTTTTCTTTCTCCTCTTAATGTCTCTCTAGCTTGTTGAGCATAATCACCATCAGAAAGATTTTTTGGTGTTCTACAATCATCAAATTTACTAGCATATAGTTTTAGAGAGATTTCATAGCAATTACCTTTTTTCTCTATATGTACATCATCTGTATTTACACAATTTAAACGAACATCATTCAGGTATAAACTTGAATCTGTACAAGTAATTACAGGCATTTGTTCTAGTAAAAATTTTTCTAATTCATCCATTTTTATCCTTTCTAAATTCATCTAAGCTAACGTCTAAAGCATCAGCGATTTTCACCATTCTACTGAAAGAAAGATCTCTCTTTCCGATGTTCATCAACGTGTTATAGCTGATACCAGTCTTTTCGGCTAACTCTGTGACTGTCATCCCTCTGTCAATAAGTAACTTGCTTAAAGTTTTTTTCATACTCAATCCCAAAACACAATATATAGTTTTTGATTGCATTGAAAACACAACATATTGTGTTATTCTATCCTTTCTGATACAATATAGATATGACAATCAGGTAAAAAACTTTAACTACCAAACCAAGCGATTTCCTGTGAGTCAAATATTTTGGAAAGGAGAAAGTATGGATAAAAAATTTAGTGATTTTCTATCTCAGTTAACACCTGAAAAGCTTACTGAGATTGCTGACAGAACTTCTGATATCCTAGAAAAGACTCGCGAGAATTACAATAAAGACCCAAAAACATCCTTAGGAAACCAGACCGCTACAATAGCTATTTGGATGTCGCTCGGCTTACTGGAAGAATACCACGAGTGGCTAATGAAATAATTTCCCCATTAATATTCTTGCTGTCAACTGCCAAATCTGCTATTTTCGAGGAATCAAATGCTAATTTTACAATAGCATTTGATTCTTTTTTATTTCCACTATACGGATAACGTTTTGGTTTCATGTTTGCTCCTTTCTAAGTTTGATATAATGGAATAAAAACGAGGTTTTATTATGAAAAAATTGTTAGTTTCGTGGGATTTCTGGAATTTTCTCATTGCCCTAATTGCTTTATTGGTCGCCTTATACAGTGTTTGGTATACAAAACAGCGTGATAAATTATCTTTGGAAATTACAGACGCAACTTTTGAAGAATTAGAATGCAATCCATTTTTTGTTTGTTTTAGTGTTTTTAATAATTCCTCATCAGCTGTCAAAATAACCGATATTAGACTATGCAATCAAGACGGTACACCAGCTTCTCTGATACTTGGACACGAATATCAACCCTCACAAATATCTGAATCGGCTGATTTATTATTTTCTCCAGTCTATATTCCAGAACCATACTATTTTGAAGCTCCGTTTATCAACGAAGTCTTCATTCCTGCAAATGATTCTATGGTGTTCAAGTACTACATCAATCCATTCACACCTAACATGATTATTAATATAACTTCAGACAAACCAATCCATAGATGGTCAAAAACTAAAACATTTTCAGTCCATTTCATGAAGTCTAACTAAAATCACAACATTTAAGATTAAGTTAGCGATTAGTGCTATTGTTAATACTGTATTGCTCATTCTCGCTCCTTTCTTTTTTGCGGTTAAACCGCAACTTTAGGTAAAAAAATAATATCGTCCAAATTCGTATTAAATTTAGAAGCAATATTGTAAGCCATACTAATCGTTGGTTCGGTTTGACAACGTTCCCAGTGACCCCATGTGTCAACTGAGACCCCAACCAATTCAGCTGCTTCTTTTTGGTTCAGACCATTCGCTACACGTAGCATTTTCAACGTCATTTTTTGCATATTCTCACCTCTTTCTAAAATGGTATAATGGAAATAAAAATGATTGGAGAAAAAAGTATGACATATTTTGATCACAGTGAAATAAATCTTTACAATAACATTGAACAATCCAAAGCGTTTACTTGCCCGAATTGCGGAGGCTTTGCTTCACACGAATGGAGAGCTATATCAGTTGTTTTTAATCCATTTAGAGACATAGAAACTCCTTTTATGATTATCGCAAAATGTCAAGCGTGTCAAGAATATTCAATTTGGTTAACCGATAATAAAACAATACATGAGAATAAAGCTATATCAGTTTTAGAAAATAGTGAAAAACTACTTTATCCAATTAAGATTTTAGGAGTACCTTCCCCAAATCAAGATATGCCTGATGATGTCAAAGAAATCTATATTGAAGCAAGTGAAATTCTCGATAAATCCCCACGTTCTTCTGCTGCTCTATCGCGTTTAGCTATTGAAAAACTTGTAGATCACTTAAAAGCCGAGGGGAAAGATTTAAACAATAAAATAGGATATTTAGTTAGACAAGGGATGCCAATTGAAATCCAACAAATGCTAGATAGCGTCCGCGTAGTCGGAAATAACGCTGTTCACCCTGGGCAAATTGACTTGAAAGATAACAAAGAACTTGCAGCCTCACTTCTAACTTTTGTCAATTTGATTGTTGATAATAGGATTTCACAGCCTAAAAAAATTAAAAGCGTTTATGATTCTTTGCCTGAATCTTACAGAAAAGCTATTGATAGACGAGATAATTAAGAAGCCGGGTCAATTTCAAATACCATTTCATTTTTTTGATTCCAAAATTGTGAAACAACCCTAGCAGGATTTTCTTTTGTTCCGTTTCCTTTTCGATAAGTAATTTTTATTAATTTAACATTTTCTACAGATATTATTCCGTTTATTGCCATCATTTTTTACCTCACTACTATCCATGCAATTAATCCAACAATCAAACCTAGCAAAACCAAATTAGGAATTAACCCACCTTTTAATTTGAATTCCACTTCTTGATTTCCGTCTGCTGATTCATTCTTATAATGAATATCGCCAAAAAGAAACTTCTTCCATTTCATGTTTTTACTCCTTTCTTGTTTTGGAACTATTCGAAACAACACAGCTCTAAAACTTCTTGCGAAGGTACAACTAAATATGTTAAACTATACCTAACCCCCGAAGGGGAGGAAGCTTATGCTTCCTTTATTGAATTACCATTCAATAATGTTTTTGAATCTAAGCTTAAACCAAAGAATCTTGATTTCGACTTCTAGTTCTTTGCGTTTAGGCTTTTTGTTATGTTTAGCCATTAGTTGTACCTCCTGTTTTGTTAAGGTCTCTCTCAACCTTACAAATATATTATACTGCGGTTTAACCGCAATGTCAATAACTTTTTGCGTTTTTTCCGTAATTTTTTTATTTTTATATTTACTTTTTTGCGTTTTTAACGTAAAATACTAAGCAAGGAGGTGAGCGAATGACACAACAAAATGCAAAAAATAAAGAGATTTTCTCAAAGAACCTCGCTTACTATATGAATAAAAAAGGCGTTGATAGAAATACTCTATGCGCTGACTTAGATTTAAAATATACTACTGTTAGAGATTGGCTAAAAGGCATTACTTACCCAAGGATTGGTAAAATAGAACTTTTAGCAAATTACTTTAACATAAATAAATCTGATTTAATCGAAGATAAAACAGAAAAAAATAATAGTATTTCATCTAAAATCAACTTTGACCCTCGCCAAGCGATTTTACTGTCTAACTATAATAAGTTAAACGACAATCGCAAAGATAAGCTTGTACGTATTTCTGAGAAGCTTTTGGCAGAGGAAGATGGTAAGGTCGTTGATATTTGCGAAAAACGTGCCAAATACAAAACTAGAAAGCGTGTGAGCTTACCTGCTCCAGGTAAAGTTTCAGCCGGTACTGGATACTGGCAAGAGGACGACTATGACACTATGGTAGATTTCTACGAAGATGAAATCCCAGACGAAAACGAATATGACACTATCGCGATTGTAGTCGGCCATTCAATGGAGCCTAAAATCAAAAACGGCGATTTTCTTTTTATCAAATTGAAGAATCAAGTTGACCTAAACAAAATCGGCATTTTTAAAGTTGATGGTGAAAACTACGTCAAGAAACTAAAAAGCGACCGCTTAGAGTCACTTAACAAAGATTATGATGATATTCAACTTTCTGAAGAAAACGATATTCGTACAATCGGCGAAGTTGTTGACGTCTATAGGGAGTGTTAAGAATGAACGAAGAAACTAGACCAATGGAAGTTATCTGCCATGACTTAGATTGTCATTGCAACAGACGCAGAGAATGGATTAAAGTTAACGGTAAGTGGCACGCTATTGAATTTTCAGTAGCTGACCCTAACGAGCCACCGATGACCGAAAAAGAGAAAGAAAACGTTGCTAAAATCATTATCGCCTCTATGGCAAAAGAATAAATAATTGTGCAAATACTGAGCCACGGTAAAAGATGATAGGAGATTAAAAATGAAATCTTATTTAAAGAAAATTTCAAAAAAGCATATTTTGATTATTGGTTTTTTATGCCTAATTTTACTTATAGCTACCGCTCTTGCGATGACACATACCAGTGAATCAAAGGCAAGCAAAGTAAGAACGACACAAACCACAAGTAAGAGTTCAAAGAAAAAAGAAAGTTCTAGCTCAACATCAAGCACAAGTTCTTCCACTTCTTCTCAATCTTCTAGTGAATCAACAAGCGAGGCTCAACAAGCCGAAGTTCCCGCTACTCAAACAGAGCAACAACCACAAGAGCAACAACCACAAGAGCAACAAGAAGCACCTAAACAATCTGTTACACCAGCGCAACCAAGTCAAGAGCAAATTCAACAAGCTCAAGAACAATATGGATACACTCCTGGCTATGGAGGATATTATCCATCTGACGAAGAAATAGCCGCTGACCAAGCACGTCAGCAATGGTATGATGACCAAGTTCAATGGGGAATTGAACAAGGCTATATAGACCCAAATACTGGTGAGTATACAGGTCAATAAAACAAAAAATCCCTACACTCCCTGTCGGATACAGTCAAAGTTATTCACTTAAATTTGTCCTGGACTATCGTAAAGATGGCCAACAGATTTTTCAAGCTCCGAAATTGGGGCAGTTTTTACAAGGAGAATTTGCATGAAAATTGGAATTAGGACACCAAATCTAAAAAAGAGTATAAAGGCCCGCACAACTGGAAAAGTAAAAAGAAAAATGAAGAGTGCTGTTAATCCACTTTATGGCAAAAAAGGAATGGGAATGATTACCAATCCTAAAAAGGCTGTTTACAATAAAGTTTATAACAAGACTACTATCGATCCTTTGAAAAGTATTAAAACTACAACTAAGAGCAAGAAAAGGACCTCATCTGCAAAAACAGTACCTGTTCAAAGTGTTTCCATCCCTTCAGTCACTAAAACAGTAACCTATACATGCAACAAATGGATTTATATATTCCTAGCTCTTATGTTTGGTATTTTCGGTGCACAATATTTTTATTCTGGGCAAAAACAAAAAGGAATCCTTTCACTGTTATTCTGTTGGACTGGTATTCCTATGGTTATCGGAATTTTCCAAGCATTCGCAACACTCTTTAAATCAAGCGACCAAAACGGAAATATTTCTTTCGTGGTTACTGAGCATGCAAAACCTTCTGATGCAGTTGCTGATTGTGACAAAGTTCAGCAGTTGTTATCCGAAATTGAGGCACTTGAACCTACTCTAAAAACAACTCTTGATCCTGAAGAATATATTAGTACAGTAAGAAAAATATCCGACAATCTAAACGAGGTCACAAATTTCTCCAGAACTTATGCTAAAAATCCAAATTTCAATGCTCAGTCAATGGCTAACGCATTAGAAACTATGGTCCAAGGATTAGACGAGGAAGAAGAAAACTTCATCAGACGCTATCATTATGAAAATCCTACTCAAGATGGTAGAGAAAAATTATCAGCTCATTTGGAATTTTTTAGTCCTAATGCAGCTGAATTAACTGAACAACTTTATAAATAAAAAAAGTTCTACACTCTCCTTCGCCAAAATTTGAGTGTAGAACTTAGCAAGTATAGTAAGAACCTGCATGCGTAGGGCTCTTTATTATACCCATTTTAACAAAAAAGTGAGGTAAAAACAATGTGGTCAGAACATCATAAAAGCGGAAAAATAAATTTTGTTGAAAGATATAAAGATCCATACACGCAAAAATGGAAAAAGGTGTCTACATTGATGGATCGTGACACACCAAGAGCACGAAAAGAGGCACAAAGAATACTTCAAGCTAAAATAGCTGCGAAATTAAGTACTCTAAAATCGTCTGAAATGCTCTTTACAGACCTATTTGATGAATGGTGGTCTTTTCACAAACAAGAGTTAAAGCGGTCATCTATTGCTTCTTTGAAAGGGAATGTAGCTGAAATCAGAGATAGTTTTGGCTTAGGTGTAAAAATTACTAAAATTGATGCTAGATATGTTCAGCGCTACCTTGATAATTTAGAGGTTTCCTCTAGCAAAAAAGAACGAAATAAGAGTTTACTTAATCAGGTATTTGATTATGCTGTATCGTTAAACATAATACAAGATAATCCTGCAAGACGTGCAAAACTTCCTAGAACTAAAAAAACTTTAGAAGACTGGAAAAAAATCGAACAAAAATATCTTGAAGAAGATGAAATCCAGCCATTTTTAAAAGAGTTCAAACGAAGACCTAGCACATATAGACTTGCCTTATTAGCAGAGTTTATAAGCTTAAATGGTGGACGAATAAGTGAAATTGTCAGTATAGAACCTAAAAACATCAACTTTGAAACTAAAGTCCTTCAGCTACACGGAACATATGACCATACTGATGGATATAAAAATGGCGAAAAAACTTCTCCTAAAACCCCAGCTTCCTATCGCGAAACGTTTATGACAAAACGAGAAATTGAAATCATCAAGGAATTTCAATTCATGAATGAGATTGAAAAGAATACTAACCACCGTTTTAAAGATATGGGATATATTTTTACCACTAAAAACGGAGTTCCGATTCAAACTAATTCATTTAATGAAGCAGCTAAAAGAGCCAATCAAAGATTGGAAAAACCAATTCCAAAAGAAATTACTAGCCATATATTTAGGCACACTCTCGTTAGTCGTTTAGCAGAAAACGGAACACCATTAAAAGCAATCATGGAACGAGTGGGACACTCTGATGCTAAAACAACTATTCAAATTTACACTCACGTAACTCAAAAAATGAAAACAGATGTAACAAATATACTTGAAAAATACTGATTATGCCCCAAAAATGCCCCAAAACATTCAAAAAAGCCTATCAAACAAGCTAGTAAGCTTGATATGACGGGCTTTTTCACGTTAAATTATTTTACAGCGTCTTTAAGTGCTTTACCAGCTTTAAATGCAGGAACTTTTGAAGCTGAAATTTCAATTTCTTCACCAGTTTGTGGGTTACGACCTTTACGAGCCGCACGTTCGCGAACTTCAAAGTTACCAAAACCGATTAATTGAACTTTTTCGCCTTCAGCAAGGAAGCTTTCAATTGCTGAGAATACTGCATCTACAGCTGCTGCTGAATCTTTTTTAGTAAGCTCAGTTGCTTCTGCAACTTTAGCGATTAAATCTTGTTTGTTAGCCATTTAACAAATCCTCCAATTAATTTCTAAGCGTTAACACTTTAACACGTTCTATCATACCCAAAAATCCCCATGGGGTCAAGTATTTAGCGCTATTTAACGGCTTTTCTTGTAAATGTCAAAATTGAATTGGTCCCCAACCAAATCGACTGTTGTTGCCTTCAAATAAATGTCCGCATCGTTCTTCAAATTTTGGATATTGATGTTGATGGCTGACTCATCAGGAAGCACTTCAACAAAGTAAGGCAGCTTATAACTTGACGCAATGTATTTTAAGATTTCAGATTTTGGTAACGAAAGGGTTCCGACTGAGAATGAGGTAACTTTTAACTGAATAGCACCTGAATTTAAGCGGCTAGGTTGGAAGTAGATGTACAAGGGCACTTCATAACCCAGCAAGGTGTATTTCCCTTCAAACATGATTTCAGACGATGTAGCATAGACATTATAAGACATTTTTTTGGTCTGATAATCCTTCAGGTAAGCTGCCACGGTGTCATTAAGCTGCTCTATGTTGGTTGAGAACGTCCCAACCTTGATGCTCTTTTTTTGGTTGTTGCTGATGTTTTCGGTGGCAGGCTCTCTGACTTGCAACAAACGACTTGCCACCACACCAACAAAAGCGAGGTTCATGGCTAAAATAAGGAGAAATCCCCATTTCCACCAGTTAGTTTTTCGTCCAGTCTTTTTTTGTTTCACTTATCTTCTCCATTACTGCATCTGACATGATTTGGTAGCCGATATTATTGGGATGGAAATGGTCGCCACTAAACAAGGCATCGTTGATGACGGTTGTTTGGTCACCTGAGGTAGATACAATGCCCTCTTCACCATTGACGCCCTTATAGAGCAAATCATTGATTGGCACAAAGTAAACCTTGTCATACTCTTTGGTAACGTCTTCTGTGGCGGTATTCCAATTGTCCACAATGTCTTGCATTTCCGTCATATCAGGAAAATTCAAATAAAAAGGATTGTAAATACCTAGAATATAAATCGGCAAGTTGGGGTTATCTGTTCTTGCAAGGTCAATAATCTGACGGAGGCGTTTTTGGTAATCCTTGGACGATTCGGTGAAAGAAGACACCGACAAATTAGCCAAATTCTTGCGAATCACAGCCATCACGTCATTGCCTCCGACAGTTAAGGTCATCAGATTGGCTTTGGCAAGAGCTTCTTGAATGTCTGTTTGTTCCTGCATGCGTTTTAAAATCTGATTGCTGGTATTGCCAGACACCCCGTAATTGCTGTAATGAACATCGTAATGATATTTATCGGTCAAGTCCTGAGAAAGCAAGGGCACAAAGCCACCTTGATTGGTACTATCGCCAACCCCTTGGGTCAAGGAATCACCGATGGCAACATAGTTAAAGGACTTAGCCTTGGTAGTCGCAATGTCCTTGTGGCTTATCTCTGAAGCGGATTTTGGAATGAGTAAGGAAAAAAGCCCACCGAACAGAAGAAGGGCTGCTAAAAAGAACGCAAACCCTACCATTATCTGTTTGAATTTATTCATAACGCACCATCACCGCAAAGGCATTTTCGCCTGTATGAGTTTGGATAATTGACCCCGTTTCAAGAACGGTGATTGGCGCTCCTAGAACTTCTAGTTTTTCTTTAAAGCCATTCGCCATGTCAGCCGTTCCACAGTAAGAAATCCCAATTTCAGCGACTTTTTTGTTCTTGGCTGTTTCAATAAAACCATCCAACCATTTGTTAAAGGTTTTCAAGCCACGCCCTTTGACAATAGGATTGAGTTCGCTGTGAGCCATTTCCATAACGACTTTGATATTAAGCAGTGAGCTGAGCAAGCCTGTCACACGACCGATACGGCCACCCTTAACAAGATTTTCAAGGGTTGATACACCGATAAAGAGTTCTGATTTTTTACGAACTTCTTCGATTTTTGCCACGACTTCTGACAAGCTCGCACCTTCTTGCGCTAATTTGGCAGCTTGAACCACTTGGAAGGTTTGGCATTGGTCAGTAAAGGTCGAATCAATGACCGTCACATTCGCACCTGATAAGTTAGCACCTTGGCGGGCCGCTTCTACTGTTCCTGACAAGGTATGAGCGATGTGAATCGATACAATGTGTTCAGCGCCCTCTTTCATCAGTTTTTCATAAGCTTCTGCAAAAATGCCGACAGGTGGTTGGCTGGTCTTTGGCAAATCACGGCTATGACGCATCATGTTCAAGAATTTGCCTTCTTCTTTTAAGTCATTGTCTGAATAAACCACACCGTCAATCATCACTGACAAAGGGATAACGGTAATATCATACTTCGTAATCAACTCAGGTTCTATCGTTAAAGACGAATCTGTAACAATTTTAATTTTACTCATATTTTATCCTATCATTACTTCTGTTCTAGTTTTTACTCCAATGCCATTATACCAAATTTTTCAAGACTTCGGGGATTTTTTCTAACGTGAAAATGAGAAATCTTTGATAAAGAAAGCTACTCTGTTCCACTTTTGTGCTAAGCGCCTAATGTTTTAATAATTCTCGGGCTTGTTGGCGGGACAAATCCGTCACGTCATTGCCTGCTAACATTTTAGCAATTTCTTCCACACGTTGGTCTTGCGTGAGCAAACGAACCGTTGACACGGTTTTATGCTCATCACTCCGTTTTTCAATGTAGAACTGGTAATCAGCAATAGCCACCACTTGTGGCAAGTGAGAAATAGCAAGAACCTGACCATGACTGCCAATTTTGTGAATTTTTTGGGCAATAGCTTGGGCAACACGACCTGACACCCCTGTATCCACCTCATCAAAAACAATACTGGTCTTGTCCTCTTTGCGTGAAAATGCTGATTTGATAGCCAGCATCAAGCGCGATAATTCCCCTCCAGATGCCACTTTAACCAGCGGCTTAAAGCCTTCACCAGGGTTAGTGGAAATGTAAAACTCAACGTTTTCATTACCTTCACGATTGAATTTTCCCTTGCTAAATTGCACTTGGAAGTCTGCCTTTTCCATGTACAAATCAGCCAGTTCTTGCTTGATTTCACTTTCTAGAGTTTTAGCAAGAGCATGGCGTTCTTGGCTGAGGTTGTCAGCTGCCGAGATAAGCTCTTTTTCCAATTGTTTCAAGGTCTTTTCCATATCATCGGAAAATTCGTCATTGCCCGTCAACAGATTGTATTCTTTGGTGATATTATCGTAATATTCCAAAACGTCATCGACACTGCCACCGTATTTTCGGGTAATGCTGTTAATGACTTCCAAACGAGCCTCGATTTGCTGCAATTGCTCGGCATCAAAATCCAAATTCTCAATCACATCCCCTAATTGTTTGGTGATTTCTTCCAAAATGTAGTAGGCTTCTGATAGATTGGTGGACATTTCCTTGTAGTCACGGTCAAATTCTTCCAAGGACATCATGTCATTCATGGCAGAGCGGATATTGGACAAGCTTGAAAATTCTTCGTTATCCAGCATGACATAGGCATTCATCAACGTATCTGCAATGTGCTTGTGATTTAACAATTTATCGCGGTTTTGATGGAGTTTTTTGTCCTCACCTGATCGAAGGGCAGCTGCTTCAATTTCCGCCATTTGAAAGGCAAGCATCTCAATACGAGCCTTGTGTTCTTGCTCGTTTTTTTGTTTGGTCAATACCCGTTGACGCAATTGACGGTAGTCTTCAAAAAGGGATTGGTAATGTTTTTTGACTTCCCAAAAAGCCTTGTCACCAAATTCGTCCAGCATCTTAATATGGCGATTTGGCTTCATTAATTCTTCTTGGTCGTGCTGACCGTGGATATCCACCAGATATTGCCCCACAGCTCGCAAGGTAGCTAGGTTGACCAATTGCCCATTGATGCGACCGATTGAACGACCATTTTGCAAAATATCACGGCGAATAATCAATTCCTCACTGGCGTCAATGCCATTATCTTCCAAAATGGTCATCAGCGCAGCATTTTTCCCAACTGAAAAGAGCCCTTCAATTTCGGCTTTGGTCGCTCCATGACGAATCACATCAAGGCTGGCACGCGCCCCTAGCATCAGATTCATGGCGTCAATAATAATGGACTTACCAGCCCCTGTTTCCCCTGTCAACACCGTCATTCCATTATCAAAAGTCAGGGAAATTTCCTCGATAATGGCGAAATTTTTAATGGACATTTCTAAAAGCATGGGAAAAACCTCTCTTAATGGCTACTTGTCATCCATTGGTGCACTTCATGGCGAATGGCCTTGGCAGCGTCAGCGCTTTTTGCCAACACCAACAAGCTATCGTCATCTGCAATCACACTCAAAATACGGTCCTTGAAATCTTCCAACAAGAAACGTTTAATCAGGCGGCTATTTCCTGGAACCACGTCCAAATTGAGGAAGGCCTCTAAACCTGGTGTTTCTTCTGAAATCGACAAAACGGTGCTCTTAATGGGGACAGAGGGCTGACCGACTTTTTGGGCTTTATCTATTGAAAAGCCGTAGATATAAGGCCCTTCAGATGATGGCACCTTGATAATGCCAATCTCATTCATGTCCCTAGACACCGTTGCTTGGGTCAAGGTCAAGCCTCTTTCCTCTAGCAATTTCAGTAAGTCGTGTTGGGTTTCAATGGCATTTTCTGAAACCATTTTCTTGATTAGTTCTAAACGTTCACTCTTTTTCATCTTTAAATTCCTTATGTGCTTTTTCTACGATTTCTGGAATCTGTGCTGCCACTTGGCTTTGAGGGTCAGCAGATTTTTCCAAATGGGCCAAAAATTCGATATTGCCATGCCCACCTTGGATTGGTGAAAAATCAAGTCCCTTAACGCTAAAGCCATCAGCCAAAGCAAAGGCAGTCACCTGCTCTAAAACCTTTTGATGAACAGCCTTATCGCGAATGATGCCATTTTTTCCAATTTGCTCGCGGCCTGCTTCAAATTGCGGCTTAATCAGCGCAACCACTTGGCCTTGGTCTGCCAAAATAGCGTGTAGAGCTGGCAAAATGAGTTTGAGGGAGATAAAACTAACGTCAATGCTGGCAAATGTCGGCTGCCCTTCTGTAAAATCAGCTAACTGAGCGTAGCGGAAATTGTATTGCTCCATGCTCCGCACACGCGCATCCTGACGTAATTTCCAGACCAATTGGTTGGTACCGACATCAACAGCGTAAACCAGTTTGGCACCGTTTTGCAGCATCACATCGGTAAAGCCACCTGTTGAGGCACCGATATCAATCGTAGTCTGACCGTCCACAGACAGGCCAAAAACCTGCAAAGCCTTCTCCAATTTCAAACCACCACGGCTAACGTATTTGAGCTTTTCGCCCTTGAGTTTGAGTTCGGTTCCAGCGTCGATTTTTTCACCAGGTTTGTCATAACGTTCTCCGTTAATCACATTGACCACAAGACCCGCCATCACCCCACGTTTGGCTTGCTCACGGGTATCAAAAAGCCCTTGTTTATAGGCTAGTACGTCCACTCTTTCCTTAGGCATTTAGTCGTAACCTTTCTATCATTTCAGTGATTTTTTCAGTGTGAAACGCTTGCGTTTCTGCTAGTTTTTGGAAAATGGCTAGCGCTTGGTCGATGGATTGATTTAAGACATCGTACGACTGTTCTAAACCAAGCAAACTTGGATAAGTAGCCTTGTCAGCTAAGAGGTCTTTTTTAGGGGTTTTGCCGATTTCGTCAAAGGTCGCTGTCACATCTAAAATGTCATCACGCACTTGAAAAGCCAGTCCAATCAAGGCACCCGCTTCATGCAAACGAACCAAGTCTACTTCTGATACATTGGCAACAATACCAGCTGCCACAATCGGAAAAGTCAACAATTTCCCTGTTTTATTGGCATGAATGGCCTGCAATTCTGTTAATTCCAGTTGACGTTCTTCGCCTTCCACATCCAGCATTTGCCCACCAACCATGCCATAGGTTCCAGATGCTTGGGACAATTCTGCTATCAATTGCACCTTAATCTTATCAGCCAGCTCTGCATTTGCCACCAACCCAAACGGGTCTAAAAAGAGACTATCTCCTGCTAAAATGGCTGTCGCTTCGCCAAATTTTTTGTGGTTAGTCAAACGCCCACGGCGGTAATCATCATCGTCCATGGCTGGCAAATCATCGTGAATCAAACTTCCCGTGTGAATCATCTCCAAAGCCGCTGCCACGTCAAAATGCCCCTCGGTCAAATCCATGCCAAAACCTTCCAACATTTCCAAAAACAGAAGCGGTCGGATGCGTTTGCCACCAGACTCCACCGAGTACAAAATAGAGGCAATTAAATCCTCTGAAACCTGAGGTTTTTGGCTATAATAACGGTAAATAGCCTGATTGATTTCCTTTATTTTATCCATTAGGCATCCATTTCCGTCTCTGTTCCGTCAGCTTGCATGACTTTGACAAGCGTTTTTTCCGCAGAATCCAGCGTTTTTTGCAATTCTTTTGACAAAATCATGCCTTGCTGGAAGGCCTCGATCGCATCTTCCAAAGCCACATCACCATTTTCAAGCTTGGTCACAATGGCTTCTAATTCCTGTAAATTTTCCTCAAATGTTTTCTTTTTTGGCATTTTTTACCTCCACTTCAAGTTGCCCATCTTTTAATTGAACGCTCAATTGCTCTCCTTTTGCTACTTCAGTGACGCTAGAGATCACCTTATCTCCCTTTTGCACCATGGCATAACCTCTTGCAATAATACGACTCGTATCCAAGGACAACAAAGCGTCTTGGGCTTTTTCAAATCGTGCCAATTGGCTTTCGTACTGGCTAGTCACCTGCGAGGTCAATAGACGTTTAAGGGCCTCAATTCGCTCCTTATAGCGTCTGATATTGCGCTCCAAATCTACGGCCAAAAGGCGTTGGTTAAGCAATTGTTGGGCTTGACTGGCTTGTTGAACCTGCTGTTCCACGGTGCTTTTTAACCGCGAGGTCAAATGGTCACATTTCTGGGCATAACCATCATACAAACGCTCAGGCTGTCTGAAAATCACCGATTTGGCCAACTTACCCAAACGTTCTTGATCTCTTTTAATCACTCGCAAACCAGCTTGATAAGCCCTGTTTTGTCGCTCAGAAATCCATGAAATAATGTCTGCCTTTGTCACAGGTGTCGCCAATTCTGCCGCTGCCGTTGGAGTAGCAGCCCTGCGGTCAGCCACAAAATCCGCCAAGGTGGTATCGGTTTCATGCCCCACGCTTGAAATCACAGGAAGGCGAGATTCAAAAATGGCCTGCACCACAACTTCTTCATTGAAAGCCCACAGGTCCTCAATCGAGCCGCCGCCACGACCGACAATCAGTAGGTCCAGGTCCTCACGTTCATTGGCTAAGGCGATATTAGCAGCCACTTCCTGACTAGCTCCCTCACCTTGCACCTTGGTTGGGAAAAGCAAAATCTCCACCCCAGGAAAACGGCGAGATACAGTGGTAATAATATCACGAATAACGGCTCCACTTGGGCTAGTCACCACACCAATTTTCTTGACAAATTGTGGTAAGGGTTGTTTATGACGCTCGTCAAAATACCCCGCCTCAGTCAATTTTTTCTTCAATTGCTCAAACTGAATAGCCAAGGCACCAATACCATCTGGCTCCGCTTTCTCAATGATAATCGAATACGAACCGCTTGGTTCATAAATTTGGACACGGCCAACAACGTTGATTTTCATGCCTTCTTCCAGCTCAAAATCAAGTTTTTTAAAAGTGCCTGCCCACATGGTGGCCTGAATGACCGCTTGCTCATCTTTTAAAGAAAAATATTGGTGATTGGGACGACGACGAAAATTGGATACCTGACCAGTCAAATACACCCGCTCCAAATAAGGGTCGCGGTCAAATTTTAATTTAAGGTATTTGGTCAAACTTGACACACTTAAATAATCTGACATAGTAGGCTCCTTTCTGTTCTCTTGTTACCTGATATAAATATGGCATATCATTACAATTATAGCAAAAAATAGCGCAAAATGGCAGACGGAATCTCCTAGTCTGTCCAAACAAAAAGCACCACAGTGCGCTTTTCAGATTATAATTCGGAATACTTTTTCATCACGCGCGGAATATCGGCACTAATGCTTGTCGGAAGAACAACATAGGCATCCGCACTCAATTTATCCGCTATGGCTGAGTGGAGATAAGTCGCCGCTGCCACCGTATCAAAGAGATTATCAGAAAATTGTGCCACAAATCCTGCAATCATGCCGCACAAAGTATCCCCCATACCTCCAGTTGCTTGGTAGGGGCCTCCAACCGTCAATTCACCAATACGTTTACCTTGAATGACCTTAGTCTGATGGCTTTTAGCCACTAAAATGGTTGAGGCTGGGAAAGCTTGCAGGGCTTTTCGGGTATTGGGCAAGGTTTGTTTGGCAATGGGAATACCTGATAAGCGTTCCCACTCTTTTTGGTGCGGCGTTAAGATTAGATTTGGCGTCTTAAATTGACGAAAATTGGGCAAAGCAAGGAGATTTAAGGCGGAACCGTCAACAATCAAAATTTGGCGTTTGGCAACCTTATCCAAAACCGTTTTGAAAACCTTTTGGGCTTTAAAGCTTTTACCCAAACCAGGACCAATCAAAATCACATCAGCTTGTTCAATGCTGGTTTGCAAAAGTTCGGTATCCACAGCATCAAAAGCCATGGCTTCTGGCAAGTGGCTATGCAAGGCAGCGATATTGTCACGCTCGGTCGCCACAGTCACCAAACCCGCTCCGCTATTGACCGTAGCAAGAGCCGACATGATAATAGCACCACCATAAGGATAAAAACCACCGATCAAAAGCACATGACCGTAGGTTCCTTTATAAGAATGACTGACACGTTTGGTAATAACTTTTTTAACTAAATGTTCATTGATAATCATAAACTCACACTTCTAAGGGCTGATTGATAGGTTTGTTCCATCAGCATGGTTATGGTCATTGGGCCAACCCCACCAGGAACAGGGGTGATTAGACTGGCTATTGGTTCAACCCCTTCAAAATCAACATCACCAATAAGTCTGCCATCAACATCACGATTCATGCCAACGTCAATGACTACGGCACCTTCTTTGACAAAGTCAGCCGTCACAAAATGACCTTGGCCGATAGCGACAATTAAAATATCCGCTTGCTTGGTGACTTTTGCCAAATCGCGTGTCCGCGAATGCGCCAAGGTTACCGTTGCATTTTTTTCCAGCAGGAGTTGTGCCATAGGCTTACCAACGATATTGGAACGGCCAATGATAACAGCCGTTTTGCCCTCTAACGCCACTTCGTACTCACGCAACAATTCCATGATACCAGCTGGGGTACAAGGCACCATGACAGGACGCCCACTCCAAAGGTGACCAGTATTCATAGGATGAAACCCATCCACATCTTTTTTAGGGTCAATGGCTAAAATGACACGCTTGTCATTGATATGCTTTGGCAAAGGCAATTGCACCAAAATTCCATGAAAACGCTCGTCCTTATTGTATTTTTCAATAACTTGAATCAGCTCTTCTTCGCTGATAGATTCTGACAAACGAACCGTTTCACTCAAAAAGCCGACCTTTTTAGCAAAGCGCTCCTTATTTCGCACATAGACTTGGCTGGCAGGGTCGTCCCCCACTAAAATAACCACCAATCCAGGCACTAGACCTGATTCAGCTTTTAAACGTTCCACTTTTTCCTGCAAGGCCGCTTGCTTTTTTGCCGCTAGGGCTTTGCCATCAATTATCTTTGCCATACCATTCCCCCTTTTTATTATTACCCTCTATTATACCAAAAAAATCGATTATAAAAGTGTGTATTTTCAGAATATTTCTCCATAAAAAAACGTGCTCCAAAGAGCAAGTCCTTATTTTAAATGAGCGGGTTTGTGCATTTCTTCTTTGATAGGGCACGAACACTCACAATCTCCGCAAGCCCCCTTACTTTTAAAGAGGCGTCGAATGCCAAAAAACGTCGCTACTGCAATCAATGCTGCAATAATAAAAGTTGCCATATTATTTCCCCACTGTTTCTAAATCATCCAAATGAATCACTGGCGTGTCTGCTGTTTTTGGTTTTCTGACGATGAAGTAAATTATGCCAAGGCACAACAGAACCGCGATAACTGTCCACACGGTAATTGGCTCACCGTACAAGCAGACCAAACCAAATTGATAAACCACCAAGCTAATCACATAAGCCAAACCTGTTTGAAATCCAATGGTGCCCAAAGTCCATTTCAAATCACCCATTTCACGTTTAATGGCACCAATAGCCGCAAAACATGGGGCACAAAGCAGATTGAAAATCAAGAAAGAATAAGCTGCCAAGCTACTATAATCCAATTGCAAGGCTGTTTCAAGGCCACTAACGTCGCTGCTGTGGTACAAGATACCAAATGTGGCAACCACTGTTTCTTTGGCTGCTAGACCAGTTACAGCTGCCACCGCTGCTTTCCAATTGCCAAAACCAAGTGGTTGGAAAATCCAAGCAAAGAGTTGCCCAAAATGCGCCAAAATAGAAGAATCTGTATCAACGGCATGAAGAGAGAAGTCATAAGAAGACATAAACCAAATAATAACCGTCAAACTGAAAATGACTGTCCCAGCACGTTTTACAAAACTCAAGGCTTTCCCAAAGGCATAGCGAAGAACCGTTCCCATTTTTGGCAAGTGGTAGGCTGGTAATTCCATGATGAAAGGACTCACGTAACTGCCAAGCATAGTTGTTTTCTTCAAAGCAATCCCTGATAAAATAATGGTTAGAAAGCCGATGAAATAGGTCGAGGGCGCTACAAATGGATTGTCAGGGAAAAAGACGCCTGAAATCAAGGCAATGATTTCTAGCTTAGCCGAACAAGGCATGAAGGTCGCCGTCATAATGGTAATGCGGCGGTCACGCTCATTTTCAATCGTTCGGCTCGACATGATGGCTGGCACCCCGCATCCCGTCGCAATTAGCATGGGAATAAAGGATTTTCCAGACAAGCCAAAACGCCTAAAAATACGGTCCATGACAAAGGCAATCCGACTCATGTACCCAATATCTTCCAAGACACCAAGGCAGACAAAGAGCACGAAAATTTGCGGCAAAAAGCCAAGAACCGTTCCCACTCCAGCGATGATACCGTCAATAATCAAAGATTTTAACCAATCAGCCACCTGCCAACTTGTCAACAGAGAATCCGCCAAACTTGGAATCCAGTCACCAAACAAGGTGTCATTGACCCAATCTGTCCACATGGTCCCCACCGTCTGAATCGAGAGGAAATAAACCAAAAACATCACCAAAGCAAAGATTGGCAAGGCAAGAATACGGTTCGTCACAATGCGGTCAATACGGTCAGACAGCGTTGTGCTGAAGCTGTTATCGTGGTGCTGAGCCATTTGGGTCACACGTTCGATAAAGGCATAGCGTTCGTTGATGACGATTGATTCCGAATCTTCCGTGAAAATTTCCTCAGTGATTTTGATCACGTCATCGATTTCTTTCTGCTGAAACTCCGATAAAGTCACCTCGGTTTGCACCAAAGCGTCGCGTTCAAAGAGCTTAATGGCAAAAAAACGCATGGCACGTTCTGGGACGCTATTGCCTAAAATATCCACAATCTGTTGAATAGCTGCCTCAAATTTATCGCTGTACACAGGGTATTGCACCGTATCCACAGTTGCTCGAGTGGTGTGTGCTGCCTTTTTCAAAACCTTATCCACACCTTGATTTTTAATAGCGCTGGTCAAAACGACAGGAACACCTAGTTGATAAGACAACTTATCCACACTAATCTCTTTCCCTTGAGCTTTTAGCACGTCGCTCATGTTCAAGGCCAATGTTACAGGGATACCCGTTTCAATCAACTGAGTGGTCAAATAAAGATTGCGTTCAAGATTTGTGGCATCTACCACATTTAAAATGCTGTCAGCACGGTTGCTCAACAAATAATCTCTGGCAACTTTTTCCTCAGGCGTATAAGGCGACATGGAATAAATACCAGGCAAATCTTGAACTTGCCAGTTTTGGTTGAGCCTGGCTGTCCCACTCTTACGCTCAACCGTCACTCCAGGCCAATTTCCCACGCGCTGATTGGTTCCTGTCAAAATGTTAAACAAACTGGTTTTCCCGCTATTGGGATTTCCGATTAAAGCAATTTCTGTCATTTGTCCTCCTCTCCCTCGATTTTCACCACACTAATCATCTGCGCTTCAGACTTGCGCAAGGTCAATTCATACCCACGTAAACGAATTTCAATCGGGTCACCTAGCGGAGCGACTTTACGAAGGTAAACTTTGGTATGACGCGTCAGTCCCATATCCATAAGACGCCGTTTGGTTTCATTTACCGCATAAATGCCTTCGATATAAGCGAATTCGCCAACCTTCAAATTCGACAAAGGCATGACTTCCTTGTCACCTTCTTCGGTAACATCAATGTGTTTTAAAATGGATTGATCAAAGGCCAAACGACTCGATTTTAGCATGACAATAGCACTTGTAGATGTCTTAGACACCAATCGAATGGGACTGCTCACCTTTAACCCCAAGTGCGATAAATGCCGCACACTATCATCTGGTAAATCTATGCTCGCAACGGTGTAGGGAATCCCCACCTTTGCATTTTGCAAAATCATATCTAAAACCTCCCTACCAGGTAAGAAAATCTCCTGTTATAAGGCTTTATTATAGCACAAAAACCGACCCAATTTAGCCGATTTGCCATATTTTCCAGCCTATAACAAAAATGAGAATTATTCTAATTATCACAAAAAAATCATAGAAAGGAACGGCTAAAGGCCAACCCATTTCTATGATTTCAATGCTTTGTTTACAAGACCTTACTTAAAAAGTCTTTTGTTCGTTCTTCTTTGGTGTGTTCAAAGACTTCTTCTGGCGTTCCTTGTTCCACGATAACACCGCCGTCCATGAAAATTACACGGTCAGCCACTTCACGGGCAAAGCCCATTTCGTGTGTCACGATAGCCATTGTCATCCCTGATCTGGCGAGGTTTTGCATAACCCCAAGTACTTCTCCAACCATTTCAGGGTCAAGGGCTGATGTGGGTTCGTCAAACAACAAAACGTCAGGATCCATAGCTAAGCCACGCGCAATCGCGATACGTTGTTGTTGCCCACCTGAAAGGCTATTTGGATAAGCGTCTGCCTTATCACGAAGCCCGACCTTTTCAAGCAATTCATAAGCCTTAGCTTCTGCTTGGGCTTGCGGAATTCCTTTTGTTTTGATAGGCGACAAGGTAATGTTTTCTAAAACCGTCATATTTGGGAAAAGGTTAAATTGTTGGAAAACCATACCCATTTTTTCACGCATTTTAAAAATATCATTTTTCTTGTCTGTAATATCTACCCCTTCAAAGGTAATCACACCCTTAGTTGGTGTTTCCAATAAATTCATGGTACGAAGGAAGGTTGATTTTCCTGAACCTGACGGTCCGATAATAACCACCACTTCTCCCGCGTGAATATCGAGGTCGATTCCTTTTAATACTTCATTTTTTCCGAAATATTTATGAAGTCCTTTGATTGAAATAATTGTTTTTGACATTAGTTACGAGCTCCATTTCCCATACGTTTTTCCAGTTGTTTCAATAAGAAAGACAAGACTGTGGTTACCATCAAGTAGTAAAATGCCGCAAAAAGAAGTGGCGTTACAGGTAGGTAAGTGGCGGTCACGACTGATTGTGCCCCACTCCACAATTCCATAACCCCGATGGTTTGCAAGAGGGAACTGTCTTTGATAATGGTAATAAATTCATTCCCCAAGGCTGGCAAAATGTTTTTCAAAGCCTGTGGTAAAATGACGTAACGCATGGCATTGACGGGACGAATTCCAAGCGAATACGCCGCTTCCAACTGCCCCTTAGGCACTGCCTCAATCCCTGCACGCACAATCTCAGAAATATAAGCACCGCTATTTAAAGAAATGATAATAATACCAGGTAATAGACGTGAAAAATCAAGGTTCAAAACCCCAAATCCAATAATAGGGGCATTGTTAAAATGCATCCAAGCAAATGAAATCATAATCTGAACGACCATGGGTGTCCCACGGAAAACCCAGACATAAAAACTCGTAATCGCGTTTAAAATCTTGCTATTTGTTCGTTTAGCCAGAGCAACTAAAATACCAATAATGGTCCCAAAAAAGACGACGCAAGCCGAAATCATAATGGTCACAAGGACACCATAGTTAAAATAAGACCAATATTCTGGTAAAAATGAAAAGTTCATTTATTTCTCCTATCACTAATAATCAACTAATTATAACATTCTTTGAATAAAAATACAACAACACAAAGACGTGCTTACCTTGCTTTTTTTCAGCAAAAAAGGAGCGTCGTAACAACCCCTTTATGTCAGAGCATCAAAACGAAAAAGGTTGCTTTTTAAAACAACCCCCGTTTGACTTTTTAAATGATCGCTATTTTAGTAAAGAAGATCGTAGATTTCCATTGCGATAAGGTCGATGCTATCAAATGAGTAAAACTCACGCGCTTCAACATCACGCAAAGTGAAAACAGGACCATTTTCAGAGTCATTGCTAAATGACACTTCTGCCACAACGACACCATCACGTTCAAAATTACGTTTTAGATTGCTACTATCAGTTGTCATCAATTCCAAACGGTTGATAATTCTCACCAAATGTGATTCCATGTTTTTTTCTCCTATTTGTTTATTGTCTTTTCTATTTTAACATAATTTTTCCTAAACAAACACTCTTAGGAGGGCATTTTCTTATATTTATGGTTCAATTAAGAAATGACCTTGAGCGATTGGTACATAATTGCCTTGATAGAATGCATACGGTTTTCTGCTTCTTGGAAAATGATCGGGCTAAATTGTTGAAAAACAGCATCTGTGATTTCCAGTTCGGCCAAGCCGTATTTTTGGTAAATCTCCTGACCAATCTCGGTATTAAGGTCATGAAAAGCTGGCAGACAGTGCATGACAATCACATTTGGATTTTCCGTTTTGGCTAACAAGTCCGCGTTAATCTGATAAGGTAGCAACAGGTCAATCCGTTCTTTAAAGTCAACCGCTTCTCCCATAGATACCCAAACATCGGTGTAGAGCATATCCACACCTTTAACAGCATCAAGGTCATCGGTGATCGTGATTGTCGCACCATTATTGTATTGCTGCGCCAAAGCAACAATTTCTGCTTCTGGCTGCAAACTCTCTGGAGCGATGATGGTCACATGAACTCCCAAAATAGCTGAGGTAACCAGCAAGGAATTCGCCATATTATTGCGTCCATCACCGACATAAGCAATGCTTAAACCGTCCAAACTGCCAAAAACTTCCTTTAAAGTCATAAAATCTGCAATCATTTGGGTCGGGTGCCAAGTGTCTGTCAACCCATTCCAAACAGACACGCCCGAATGCTCTGCCAAGGCCTCCACATCTTCTTGCTTAAAACCACGGTATTCAATCCCATCAAACATAGACCCCAGAACTTTTGCCGTATCAATGACGGATTCTTTCTTGCCCAGCTGAATCTCGTCACTACCAAGATAAGTGACATTCATGCCCAAATCTTGCCCTGCCACCGTGAAAGCCGAACGCCTTCTCTGCTGGCTTTTTACCAATTCTTGTTATTCTTTTTGCTTTAGGTATTCGAATGATTGGAACTTGGCTCAGCTTAATAGGAACTGACTTAGATTCGAAAGAAAAAACTTTTACCTTAATTGCTTATCTACCAAAAGCTACCGTCCAAGCCGCGATTGGTGGGGTTCCTCTTGCTATGGGACTTCCGGCGGGAGAACTCATTTTAACGATGTCTGTGTTAGCCATTTTGATTACTGCACCTCTTGGAGCTTTTGGCATAGATTTCAGTTACCGTAAATTACTAACAGATGATTCTTGATTTTTCGTTCATGTTTTCTCAGATAAACACAAAAAAACGTATAGATTCGGTGATAGACACGGCAAATCAATACGTTGGATGATTCATTTTGTATGACTGTATAATGGCAATGATACTCGAAACAAAATGATGATATCAGTATAACAAGATAACATTTGTTTGTAAACACCTTTTTGACGAATTCTACGAGACCTTACTGCCGCTTACTTTATACCTACAAGGACAGACATCGCAACTGTAATGGATGGTAGTGGCTCTGCCAAGAGTTCCAGTCGTTTCCCTTCATCTGCTCCCCACGTTAAAGGCGTCATTTCTAATAACCAGCGGTAAACTTCTGCTGTAAGAGACACTTCATATCTAACATGTTCATGTAAGTAATTTGGATATGCTTGTTCAAAACGTTTGATTACCGGTTCGTTCTCATAGCTCTGCTTTTCTTCCTCCAGCATAAACAATTTTTGACGAAGCTCAATTAAATAATCCGCATCGGGAACTACTTTGACAACTACACCACCTTTTTTCAAGAGACGACCAAACTCTTCATAATGAGATGGCGATAAAATATTCAAAATCGCATCAAACTGCTCTCCGGCAAATGGAGAATGAGCCAAATCAGCCACACACCAAAATGCATCGTCAAAATAATGAGAGGCTGCCAACTGAATAGCGTCTTTGGAAATATCAAAACCAATTTTAGTGCCAGATACTCCCTGATTTTGTAAATAATGTAGGTGAGAGCCTTCTCCACATCCCACATCTAGAAGTGCTGTTATATTTCTTCCCTCTAATTGTTTTTTTACGACGTCCAGCATTGGCTGAAAAAAGCCAGTCTCTGCCAGTTTTTTTCGGCTCGACAGCATTTTTTTATCATATTCATTCTGTCCACCTTTTAATAAAAGATGCAGCGTTCCTTTTTTAGACAAATCGAATTGATGATTCTCCACACAAACTACACTTGTCCCCACTACATCCGTAAAATTTTGCTTGCATACGGGGCATTGGAACAAGTGCAGATTTTCTTTCATAAATAAACCACTTCGCTCAATTTTTTTCACATAAAGACTCCTTCTTATTCTATTCATTCTATTTTACTATATTTCATCTTGATAAGGACTTGTTAGTTGAAAATTTTCATCAATCGGTTCCAAAAATGCACTTTTCCATGTTAAAAGAAAGGCCACAAGAAAAGAAACAAGGCAATATTCAATCCCTCTAAATACTTATGCAAAATTCTTTTCTTTTTTAATTCCTTAAAAGCCAAGCCTAAATCAATCAATTCTAAGAGCTCTTCCTTTGTAAAATCAATCTCTTTCACAAATGATTTTTGTTTTGTCATATGTCATCTCCACCCTTTTATTCTGAAATATTATAATTTATTTTAGCATAAATATACCATTTGTCAATATTTTCTGAATAAAAATAAAATATAGCACTCTAATGACAGGAGTGATAATTTTGTAATCTTTTTCCTTGATTTCTAGTCATCACATGCTATAATGGAAATATAAATTTGACTATCTTTGACCTTTGTCGCCATAGTCAGTGATTTCGAAAGGAGGGTATATTATATGCTCTGTCAAAATTGTCATTTAAATGAATCAACCATTCATCTTTATACAAATGTCAACGGTCAGCAAAAGCAGATTGACTTGTGCCAAAACTGCTATCAAATCATGAAAACTGACCCTAACAATACTATTTTAGGAAATCTAGGTGGGGGGCAATCAGCTACGTCAAACAATCAAAACCAAGCATCTGGTACCAATCCATTTGACGATTTTTTTAGCAATCTAGGTAACTTCCAAGCATTTGGAAATCAAAACTTCCAAAATACACCTCCAACTCAGTCAGGAAATGGTGGGCGTAACGGAGGCAACAATAACAACAACTATCGCAACAATGGTGGTGCCCAACAACCAAAAGGCTTACTAGAAGAATTTGGTATCAATATTACTGAAATGGCCCTTCGTGGCGATATTGACCCTGTCATCGGACGTGATTCTGAAATTGTCCGTGTCATCGAAATTCTCAACCGCCGTACCAAAAATAACCCTGTCCTCATCGGAGAACCTGGTGTTGGTAAAACCGCAGTTGTGGAAGGCCTAGCCCAAAAAATCGTTGACGGCAATGTGCCACAAAAATTGCAAAACAAACAAGTCATTCGCTTAGATGTGGTTAGCCTCGTTCAAGGCACTGGCATCCGTGGTCAATTTGAAGAACGCATGCAAAAATTGATGGAAGAAATCCGCAAACGTAAGGACGTTATCCTCTTCATTGATGAAATTCACGAAATTGTTGGTGCAGGTTCAACAGGTGATGGCAGCATGGATGCAGGTAACATTTTGAAACCAGCCTTGGCACGCGGTGAATTGCAACTGGTTGGGGCAACAACCCTCAATGAATATCGCATCATCGAAAAAGATGCTGCTTTAGAACGTCGCATGCAGCCTGTCAAAGTGGATGAACCAAGCGTTGAAGAAACCATTACCATTCTTCGTGGTATTCAAAAGAAATATGAAGATTACCACCATGTCAAATACAGTGATGATGCTATTGAAGCAGCCGCAAATCTATCAAACCGCTATATTCAAGACCGTTTCTTGCCTGACAAGGCCATCGACCTTCTTGATGAAGCTGGTTCTCGCATGAATTTGACGCTTAATTTTATTGATCCAAAAGAAATCGATAAACGTCTAGAGCAAGCTGAAAACTTGAAAACTCAAGCCACTCGTGAAGAAGATTACGAACGCGCTGCTTATTTTCGCGACCAAATCGCTAAATACAAGGAAATGCAGCAACAAACTATCAACGAGGAAGATATTCCAGTCATCACTGAAAAAACCATCGAAGCGATCATTGAAGAAAAGACCAACATTCCTGTTGGCGACTTGAAAGAAAAAGAACAATCTCAATTGATTCATTTAGCCGATGATTTGAAGAAACACGTGATTGGACAAGATGAGGCTGTGGACAAAATTGCCAAAGCCATCCGCCGTAATCGTGTCGGACTTGGTACCCCAAATCGTCCAATTGGTTCTTTCCTTTTTGTCGGGCCAACTGGTGTTGGTAAAACCGAACTTTCAAAGCAATTGGCTATCGAACTCTTTGGTTCAGCTGATAGCATGATTCGTTTTGATATGTCTGAGTACATGGAAAAACACGCTGTCGCTAAACTTGTCGGAGCCCCTCCAGGGTATGTTGGTTACGAAGAAGCTGGACAATTGACTGAAAAAGTACGCCGCAACCCTTATTCACTTATCTTGCTTGATGAAGTGGAAAAAGCGCATCCTGATGTGATGCATATGTTCTTGCAAGTTCTTGATGACGGTCGTTTGACAGACGGACAAGGACGCACAGTCAGCTTCAAGGATACCATTATCATCATGACATCAAATGCCGGAACTGGTAAGGTAGAAGCTAGCGTTGGTTTTGGGGCAGTACGCGAAGGACGCACTAATTCTGTTCTAGGCGAATTAGGCAACTACTTCAGCCCTGAATTTATGAACCGTTTTGACAGCATTATCGAATTCAAATCACTCAGCAAGGATAACTTGCTCCACATCGTCAACCTCATGCTTGATGATGTTAACAAACGCCTTGCTCAAAATGACATTCATCTTGAAGTAACCGATAAGGTAAAAGAAAAATTGGTTGACATTGGTTACGACCCTAAAATGGGAGCACGTCCTCTCCGTCGTACTATTCAAGACTACATTGAAGATGCTATTACCGACTACTATCTTGAAAATCCAAGCGAAAAAGATTTGAAGGCTGTTTTGACCAGCAAGGGCAAGATTAGCATCAAATCCGCTAACAAAGACAAAGATAAAGATGCTGAAACCGTATCAGAACCGACAGAATAAGTCATTATTCTCCAGATAGCAACTATCTGGAGAATTTTAAAAACCAATATTATTAAAATATTCAGATAACTTTCTGGAAAAAATGAGAGCGATTTAGTATAATATAAGTAATGGATGGATTTAGTGTCGTCAGGTTTGTCTGATTCGCTGCTTCTATCCCATTTACCAATGGAGGAAAAGCATTATGACAAATCCTACTTTCGGTCAAAAATTAGACCATGTTAACTATAAAGCGCGCTATGGCGTGTATGCGATTATTCCAGATAAGAGCCAAACGCAAATCATTTTAGTTCAAGCTCCAAACGGCTCATGGTTTTTGCCTGGTGGCGAAATCGAAGCTGGTGAAGACCATTTTACCGCCTTGCAACGTGAGCTCCGAGAAGAATTGGGCTTTTCAGCGGATATTGGCTATTATTATGGGCAAGCCGATGAGTACTTCTACTCACGTCATCGCAATACCTACTTCTACAACCCTGCTTACTTGTACGAAGTCACCCATTTTCAAGAATTAGGGGCACCGCTTGAGGACTTTAACAACCTCGCTTGGTTCCATGTTGAAGAAGCCATCCAAAAATTAAAACGCGGCAGCCACCAATGGGGTGTGAAAGCCTGGCTGAAAAAACACCATAAAAACGCTTAATTTGTTAAAAATCGTGTTATAATATTAATGTAAAGAAAACATCAGGAGGGGAGTATATGAGATTAATCAACACCACCAGTAGCCACTCTGAGTTAGTTCGTAACCAACTTCGCAATACGGATGCTCAGTTGGTTGAGACTTATTCAGCAGGAAATACTGACGTTATTTTCACGCAGGCGCCTAACCACTACGAGCTGTTGATTTCAAACAAATATCGCGCTATTAAAGATAGTGAAATTGAAACCATTCGTGAGTTTTTCCTCAAGCGTAAAATCGATACGTCAAGTATCCAATTAGACCAGATAAAAACTCTACACACGGCTAATCTCATTGAAATTTCATTCCCAACAGCTCCTTAATCTGAGGCATTTTGTCTCAGATTTTTTCTTTTGGACAAGCAAAAAAGCTAGGATTCTCATCCTAGCTTTTGATTTTTTATTGGCTTATTCAAAACCTTCGCTTACGGCTGCTGAAAAATTCGTTTCAACAATGTCAGCACAGTGGTCACAGATTGTCACACCGTATGAGCGTTCCGCTGTTGTTGGGTCAACACGGCGACAGCGGTCACAAACAGCACCTTCTGCATGAGCAACTGTGAAGGCAACATCTTCAAAAGCAACGGCATCTGCTGGCGCAGCTTCATCTGTAATGGTCAATTGAGAAACAATCAACAATTGCGCAATGTCGCTATCAAGGGCTGTCAAAAGTGTTCTCACTTCTTCGCTCGCATAGATTGTCAAATGAGCTTCCAATGATTTACCGATAACTTTAGTATTACGCGCTTCTTCCAAGGCTTTTTGAGCTTGGTTGCGAAGGGTCATGAAGGCATCCCATTCTTCAAGGATATTGTCTTGACCTTCAAAGACTTCTGCTTCTGGTAATTCTGATAATTGCACGTACTCTTCTGGTTCAAACTCTAAGTATGACCAAATTTCTTCCGCAGTGTGTGGAAGGATTGGTGTCAACAATTTAGTGATTTTAACCAAAATGTCATAAAAGACGGTTTGCATTTGACGACGAGCAAGGTTGTCAGCTGCTTCGATGTAAACCACATCTTTGGCAAAATCAAGGTAGAAGGCAGACAAATCAACAGTGATGAAGTTCACAACAGCTTTGTAGATAGCCATGAAATCATAAGCTTCATAAGCTTTACGGATAGTTGCTACCAATTGGTTGAATTTCACGGTCATGTATTTATCCACAGAACGCAATTCTTCGTAAGCAACGGTATCTTCATTTGGATTGAAATCACTGGTATTTGCAATCAAGAAACGAAGGGTATTACGGATTTTACGGTAAGTTTCTGACGTTTGTTTCAAAATATCCATTGAAATACGAACATCGTTGCTAGAATCAACGCTTGTTACCCAAAGACGTAAGATTTCAGCACCAAATTGTTTTTCAACGTCACTTGGAAGGATAGTGTTTCCGAGTGATTTAGACATTTTTTCACCTTTACCATCAAGAACGAAACCTTGAGAAAGGACAGCTTTATAAGGAGCATGACCATTGACGGCAACTGAGGTAATCAATGATGAGTTGAACCAACCACGGTATTGGTCAGAACCTTCAAGGTAAAGATCAGCTGGATATTCCAAACCTTCGCGGGCATTCATAACACCATTCCATGAAGAACCTGAGTCAAACCAAACATCCATGATATCTGTTTCTTTGGTAAATTCGCCATTTGGTGAACCTGGGTGCGTGAAGCCTTCTGGAAGAAGGTCTTTGGCATCGCGTTCCCACCAAACGATTGAACCGTATTTTTCAAACAAATCTGCAACGTGGTCAGTCACTTCTTTAGTCATGATAGCTGTACCGTCTTCTGCATAGAAGATTGGAAGTGGCACACCCCAAGCACGTTGACGTGAGATAACCCAATCGCCACGGTCACGAATCATGTTGTAAAGACGTGTACGACCCCATTCTGGATAGAATGTTGTGCGGTCAATTTCATCAAGAATGTCTCGACGGAATTTAGAAACTGATGCAAACCATTGTGGTACAGCACGCCAGATGATTGGTTTCTTAGTACGCCAGTCAAATGGGTATGAGTGAGTAATGGCTTCGCTAGCAAGCAAAAGGTCACCAAGTTTTTCAGTAACAGTTGGAACAACTTTATCGTAGAATTGACCTTGGAAATCTGGACCAGCATTTTCCATCATGATACCACGTTCGTCAACAGTAACAAAAACTTCCAATCCGTATTTAACACCAACGTTGTAGTCATCTTCACCAAAACCAGGGGCAGTATGGACAACACCTGTACCTGAATCAAGTGTAACGTGGTCACCCAAGATAACCAATTCATCCACTTCAGTATCCCATGGGTGTTCTGTAACGATATATTCGAGTTCAGTACCTTTATGTTTAGCGAGAACTTCAAATGATTCCCAACCAAATTTTTCAGCTAAGCTATCCAAAAGTCCTTCTGCAACAACGAATTTTTGGTCATTATTAGCAGGTTTCACAACGACATAATCCATATCAGGACCAACAGTCAAAGCGCGTGATGCTGTTACTGTAAATGGTGTTGTTGTCCAAACGACAATGTAAGTATCTGTATCAAGCACACCTTTACCATCTTTAACTTTATTGGCATAGTAAAGAGAAGTTGAATCAATATCGTGGTATTCAATTTCAGCTTCCGCAAGAGCTGATTCAGATGACCATGACCAGTAAACTGGCTTAGCACCACGGTAAATGTAGCCTTTGTCAGCCATAGCACCAAAGACACGGATTTGAGCCGCTTCATAAGCTGGTTTTAGAGTAATGTATGGATTTTCCCAATCAGCAGAAACTCCTAAACGTTTAAAGTCGTTACGTTGTTTATCCACTTGGCTAAGCGCATACTCACGACACATTTCAAGGTATTCTGTCAATGGAATTTCTTTGCGTTTCACACCTTTTTTGGACAACACTTGTTCAATTGGCAAACCGTGTGTGTCCCAACCAGGTACATAAGGGGCGCGGAAACCAGACATTGATTTTGAACGCACAATAATATCTTTAGAAATTTTATTCATGGCATGCCCAACGTGGATATTTCCGTTAGCGTACGGAGGTCCATCGTGGAGGTTGAAAGAAGGCTTGCCTTCGTTTAATTGTTGACGTTTGGCGTAAATATTAGCTTCTTCCCATTCTTGCTGCCATTTTGGTTCTTTGTTAGGAAGCCCAGCACGCATTGGGAAAGCTGTTTTTCCAAGATTAAGCGTTTCTTTTAGTTTCATAGCTACTCCTTATATAAATAATCTAACTGTCATCACACAAGCAACGACAGAAGGTTGACAGGGTTAAATAATAAAAAAGAGCTTTCGCCTCAAAAGGACGAAAGCTCGTGGTACCACCTTTGTTCAGAGATTTTATTTTCCTAAAAAAATCAGGTCAAACCAAATCTCCCTCTGCGACTCGTAAGGTAAGTCAGCCCTTTTATCTTACTTCATTCAGATAAAACGATTCGAAAATGATAATTGCCAATCTAGGGATTACAGGACTCACACCATCTCCTGCTCGCTGAAAATATGGATTAACAATCGCGTTTTTCTTAGTCTTCTTCGATATTCAATTTAAATGTTTGTGTTTCGCTGAGATTAACTGCTTCATCTGTATCTGCGTCAGCAGATTCGTCGTCAGCAGCTGCTAATTTTTGCGTTTCTTCAAGGTGTTTGTTGCTTTCTTCAACACGACGTTGCAATTCTTCCATTTCTTCTGGTGTGAATTGACGTGTCGCATCCATTGACAACTCATCATCCAATTCTGGAACTTCTTCGTCTAACACTTTCTCAACAACTTCACGAAAAGCTGCGTCTGAGTTTTGAAGATAAACGGCTGTTGGTTGCAACAATTCGTTCCATTCTGGTGAGTTAGCCAAGCTAAGTTGACCTTCAATAGCAGCTACCAAACGTTGGTGGAAGACGCGTGTTTGACGTTTCAAATCTTCTGTTTCCACAGCAACACGTTTTGCTTCGTCAGTTGCATCACGCAAAATTTGGTTGGCTTTTGATTTTGCTTCATCAATCAAATGTTGCGCATCGTAGTTCGCCTTGCTAACAAGGTTTGCTGCTTCGTCGTTTGCTGATGTTTTCACTTTTTCAGCTGTTTCTTGAGCAAGGATAACAGATTGGCTCAATGATTCTTTCATTTCATCAAAGTAAGCCAATTTATCTTCCAAATCTTTGATACGATTTTCTTGCTCATGGTTACGACAAACCAAGTTTTCGTAGTCTTCAACAACAATATCTAGAAATTCATTAACTTCTTCTTCGTCATAACCACGGAATTTTACTTTAAATGTTTTATCTTTAATATCAAGTGCTGTAAGTGCCATTGAATTCTCCTTATTTATGTATCATCTTATCTATGGTCAATTTCAATTTGCCGTTTTTGGTTATCCCATTATCGCTCAAAATTGAAAATCGACCAAACCCTCTTACACTAACTAAATCTCCAACTTGAAGAACTGTCGCTGTTTTATCGATCAGTTGATAATTAAGTTTGACTTTACCTGTTCCTATTAACTGCGCAGCTTGCGTTCTTGATAGCTTTAGCACAGTTGCCAGAATCTTATCCAGACGCATACTTGACACGATGACGTTTAGCTGCAGACTAGCCTGATTTGCAACGATGATATCGCTTAGAGGAATTTCTCTCAATGAAACACTCGTTCTGGCTATCTTTGTTGTATGGATTCTAATATAATCAGACATATTTCGCGAAACTAACACCTGAGCGTAGCCATCTGTTACCAAAATATCACCGATGACTGTCCGTTTAATGCCAAGATGATTAAGGAGAGTTCCCATAATCTGTGCATGGCTTAACTGGGCAAATTTTGACTGGTAACGCACTTCAAGCAAGGCTAATTCAAAATCTTCTACCTGACAGACATAATATTCTGGTGCGATAATCAGACGGGCATATTCACTAGCATAATAATCACTGGACACAAATGCTTTCAGTCCAAAATGATTAACCACCGTTTTCGCAATCTCGATTTGACGAGGATTTAAAAACTCCGTCAAAACATAGGCATAGGTTTCTTCTACCCGCTGAGCAAGACGTGTTATTTTATCAATAAAGTCATGCTCCTCAGGTCGAAAATGTTGATAGACTCCTTGTGATGTCATAAGGATGTGAATACCATAATCAGAATGCGGCTCAAAATATTAAGAGCGAACACCACAGCTATAATCGTAAAATCTAACCCCAAAAATTGAAGGTTAAAACGTCGGAAAGGTCTAATCACAGGCTCAACAATTTGTGTCAAAACCTGCCCCAACCAAGTATCGTAGGCTCCTGGGAACCAAGACAGTAAAGCGTAAGCAAATAGTAGATAAGAATAAAACTGAATCGTCTTTAGTAATACAATTAATATAAAAATCATATGTTATCTATATTAGCGTCTTTTCATGTCAAAATCAAATCCGACATCTTGACCATTATTTGGCATTGGAAGTTCTTCAACATTGACAATCACATTAAATGGTGTCAAAAGGTACATTGAACTACCTACTTTTTGAAGTGTTCCATAAAGCACTTTACTTGCGCCATCAATGAAATCAAGGCAACGACGTGCTTGAGCGTCTAGCATGTATTGAAAATCAATCAAAACACATTCGTTATTGTTTAACAAATCCACTACTTCTTGAGCATCCTCATATTTACGAGGGTATTTAAGCGTAATAGTTGTAGTTTGTTGATTCACATTTGCTTGCTCTTCACGGCGTTGGTTTAATGCGCGAACACGTTGCATATCTTCTACCGTCCTCTTTTGTTGAGATGAAGATGAGCGTTGAGCATCGTTACCATTAACCACGTGTTGAACGCGGTTAGATGGTTGAGGTTGTTCCATTGATCGTTTAATTGGCTGGACCTTTTCACTCTCTTGAGAGGCAGAAGGCTTGACCTCCTCACTCACTGTTGGCTCAACATCACTAACTTCATCAGTATCAAAATATGAAATTATTTTCTCAAATCTGTCTTTAAATGCCATCTTTTCTCCTGTTACTTAAAGAATGATGTCCCAATTCTGACGAAAGTCGCTCCGTTTTGAATAGCAAGCTTAAAATCACCGCTCATCCCCATACTTAATTCTGTAAATGGCATATGGGGTAAACCACGTTTTTGTAACTCTTGTCTAATCTGATTTGCTCTACCAAAAATGTCGTTTATCTCATTTCCAGAAGCATCTTTCGGAGCCATTGTCATTAGGCCCACCAGTTCCACTTTATCACATTCAGAGATAGCGGCTAAAGCTTCGTCAATTTCCGAAACTTTAAAACCGTGCTTACTCTCTTCACCTGAAATATTGACTTGTAGGAAACATTTGATTGTATGCTCCGCTCGTTTCTGAATTTCTAAAGCCAATTTGACAGAATCTAAGGCATGGAAGTAATCCACCAAGTTAATCACATTTTTAACTTTACGACGTTGCAAACTTCCAATCAAATGCCAAGTCAAAGGTCTGTCTTTCAAAGCTTCGTATTTATCAAGAAAAACATCAACCCTGTTTTCCCCAATATGGGTAATGCCAGTATCAATAAGACGAGCAGCCACACCACTGTCAACGTACTTCGTCACTGCGATAATATTGACACTATCCTTAGAGCGATTAGCGGCTTGCGCTGCCTGCGCTACTTGTTCAAAAACAAGGTCTTTATTCTTTTGAAAATCCGTCATTAACGGTTTTTAAAGAATGGTGGTGTTTCTAATTCATCGTCAGTTGTGTCGTTGCTTGAGAAAGTTGACATCGTCAATTTGCTGTCTAGTTCACCTTCTTTTGGACGGCTGATGTTGTCACGACGAAGGTCCCAGTTTCCAAATGAATTGTCTTTTTGTTGTGAAGCTGGGTTAGACGCTGGTTGTGATGTTGGTACAGTGTTTGTTGCACCCATATCATAGTCAAAGCTTGAACGACGTTCAAAAGCTGGTTGGCTTGATTGTTGTGCACGTTCAGAAGCGTATTGAGCACCTGCTGCTTGTTGTGCATTTGGTTGGTTAAATGAACGGTTTGATTGTTGGAAACCAGCCACTTTATCTGCACGGTCTTGGCGGACACCAGTTGCCACAACAGTCACACGGATTTCATCTTTCATGCTGTCATCAATAGATGTCCCCAACCAAATGTTGACCCCTTTACCAGCAGCTTGGCTGATGATTTCAGAAGCTTCTTCGGCTTCAGTAAGAGTCATGTCAAGACCACCAGTAACGTTTACGATAACATCTGCAGCACCATCGATTGTTGTTTCAAGTAATGGTGAGAAGATAGCTTTGCGAGCAGCTTCTGTGATACGTTCTTCACCAGAACCGATACCGATTCCCATAAGAGCGTTACCTTTGTTTGCCATAACGGTTTTCACATCGGCAAAGTCAAGGTTGATAAGGCCTGGGCTTGTAATCAAGTCTGTAATACCTTGTACCCCTTGTCTAAGCACATTGTCAGCTTCGCTAAGTGCTTCAAGAAGCGGTGTCTTTTTATCCACGATTTCAAGAAGGTTGTTGTTTGAGATAATCAACAAAGTATCTACTTGTTCGCGAAGTTCTGCAATACCTTCAGCAGCGAAGTTGCCACGTTTGTTTCCTTCAAAACCAAACGGACGTGTGACAACGGCAACTGTAAGAGCACCCAAGCTTTTAGCAATACGAGCGATAACTGGCGCAGCACCTGTACCAGAGCCACCACCCATACCAGCAGTGATAAAGACCATATCAGAACCTGACAAAGCATCTGTCAAAGCTTCTTCGCTTTCTTCGGCAGCTTTACGACCAACCTCAGGTTGACCTCCAGCACCTAAGCCACGTGTTAATTTTGGACCTAATTGAATGACTGTTTCTGCTTTTGAAGAACTCAACGCTTGAATATCAGTGTTAGCAGCGATAAATTCAACACCTGCAACTCCTTCATCAATCATGCGGTTAATGGCATTTCCGCCACCTCCGCCGACACCGATAACTTTAATAATAGCACCTTGTACAGACGCTGCATCAAATGAAATTCCCATTTTTAATTTTCCTCACTTATTATTAATCAAACATACTTCCAAAAAGACCACGAATACGCTCTATCAGGCTAGGTCTTGATGGCTCCTTATGAGCAGGAATACCCTGAGGAGCCTGCGGTGTAGGCTCGCTAACTACTGGAGCAACAGGCTCTGGAGCTGGTTGATAGACTGGACGTGGTTGTGGTTCTGGTTCAAAATCCACTGGCTTACGTCTAAGGAGTTCTTCACCAGAAACCGCACGTTGAGCAATCACATCTACCTCGCTCATCATGCCAACGTATTCTACCAAACTAATCACGTTGGCAAACATTGGGTTACGGATACCTACTTGGTTTGGCACGTGGAGTTTAACAGTGGTTCCGAAAATTTCTTGAGCCAACTCAACCACACCTGGCATAATCGCTCCACCACCGACAAGAATAATCCCTCCTGGCAAATCCAAGAGGCGTCCACGTTCCAAATCTTGTTTGACACGGTCTAAGATGTGGCGAACACGCGCAGAAATGATTTCTGCCAAGTAATGCTCGCTCACTGAAATTGGCGTGTCACTACCAACCACATCAACTTGAACACTTTCTGACTCACTTGCTTCTGCCAAGTTTGCTTGTCCAAAGTTGAATTTAAGCGCTTCTGCAATTTGCATTGATGTCTTCAAGACTTTCGAAATGTCTTTTGTGACATACTCTCCACCTTCTGGGTAGATGTTTGTGTATTGCAACTCTTGTGCGCGCATTGAAGCGACTGTTGTTTGACCGCCACCCATATCAATCACAGTAGCACCAAATTCACGTTCCCCTTCGTTGAGAACTGATTTCGCCAAAGCTAGTGGTGAAATAATCACGTTTTCCACGCTAATACCAGCACGCTCTACTGTCTTGCGAAGATTGTGAAGGATCGTGCTTGGCCCAGTGTAAATCAAGCCACGCATTTCCAAGCGAATACCCATCATGCCACGAGGGTCACGGATACCTTGGAAACCATCCACGATAAACTCTTCTGGAATGAGTGAAATCACTTCACGCTCTGGCGTAATGCTTTTTGTCAAAGCTGATTTCACGACACTATCAACATCTTCGTCTTTAATTTCTTTTGATTCGCTAGGAACGGGAATCATCCCTTGAGTAGGCTCAATTTGAAGAAGATTAGCTGGAAGACCGACGTTAATCTTATCAATGGTCATTCCGGCTTTTTCTTCTGCTTGTTCAACCGCTTTTTTGATTGCTTCAGCAGCAGCTTCAATATCTATAATAATTCCATCTTTTACTCCAGTGCTGGGAACGTTGCTCACACCAATGACGTTCATCTCGCCAGAAACAAATTCTGCTACGAGAACTTTAATCGAGCTTGTCCCTATATCCAAACCTGTAAAAAAGCCATTTCTAGCCATTCACTCGACCTCTCTATCTTTCCATTCATTTACTATTCTAAAATCTGCATAAAATCAGAAGTATTCAGAAAATATTATATCATAAAAAAACGTAAAATGTTATCATTTTACGTTTTTTGTTATAGAAATTTCCCTACTATTAATATTGTAAAAAACGTTACAGTATAAAACACATACTAATATTTATAGATAGAATATATTAATTACGATAAAATACACGTAACAAAAATCGTAACAAATTTTATAACAATTTTACGAGTTCAGCAGGCAGGAAAAAAGCACCCAAACGGGTGCTTTTATGATATAGTGAAAATGTTCGGGCTGTTTTTTGAGGTTCTTTTTTTGTTACCATTCTTTTAGCTCTTCCAAAACGTCTGCTACTCGTTCAGTAGTAACTATCTCATAGGGCTTTACTGGTTCGTTAGGGAGAACATAATCAAATACTATCCCATTCTTTCTCACAATTTGAACAGTATCGCCTTTTATAAAGCCTCTATCGATTGCCTCTTTTAGTTCATCATAATATAACATAACCCATTATGCTATAATATTAGTGTACTTAGATAGATTGTGATTTTCTCCCGTGGTTTATTCCACGGCTTTTTGTTTGCATAAAAAAAGGGGTATCCATGCTTGGATACCTTTGTTATTTTTCGTCTAAATTATCACAAAAATTTTAAACCATGCTGGCTAACTGTTTGATGGCTTGTCTTCTGTGTACGTACACCGTTTTTTGAGTTACGTTTAGATATTCAGCGATTTCATCAGCGTTCATGTTCAAAACAAAGAATAGTCTTAGAATGGTTCTTTGTTCGGGGTCATCTAGGTTATCATCTATCAAACTGATAAGGCTATCACGTTCAGCCATAAGCGTATCAATACGGCTCAAAAGCTTTTCTTTACGCTCTAGCAAGCTGTTATACTTGTCTGCCATGTCTTTTGTTCGGCTTTCTGTTACTTTGGTATCTGTTAGTGTTGACTGTGTGAAGACACCACTGGTCAAATGTTGAATTTCTAAGTTAATGACTTTAATTTCTTTGTCTAGTTTCTTGATATTCCCTAGCTTATTCAATAGTCTTTTTTGTTCCATGAAAGCCCCCACAATCCTTTTGAATCGCTAATTCTATTATACCATGGTGGGCGGTTATGTTATAATAAGTCATGAAGAATTCATACCACAAAAGCTTGCGTGAGAGTTGTTTTTTCGGTCTGTAGGTTCGTCCTATAGGCTTTTTTATGCAATCTAACACCCTAAAAGCATGAATTTCTTTGTGTCTAATCTTTAACTAGGCTTTTTTTCGATCAAAACTTCTTAAAATTTATATATAAGACTACTGTCCAAGCCTTATAAGTTCAACTTTTATTTATGTTTTCCTTTAAATAATAAGTCAAGGTTTTTCGTACAGAAAACATAACAATCCAAACGATAAGTAAAATTCTAAAAGTTATGTCCATCTTTTTTCTCTTATTGTTAAGTTTCCTCTAGCTCTCATCGCCATTATATTAAAGATAATAACAAGTTTTGTCCTTAATTTTCTTTAGTATATAAAAATATTGAAAATTTCTGACTTACATAGTTTTAAATTTTAATCAATTTTGTAATCTTCAATAACTCGTAAGATAAATTGATTTGCTTTCAAGCCACGAGTTGAGCCACTTAAAATATTAGTAACTTCTTGTCGACTCATGCCATATGCAGCTGCTAAAGCTGCTTTTTTGATATTGTTTTCTTTTAAGAAGTCACAAATTTTTTTGCGTCCGTTTGCAATATCAGGCATCTTTCTTCCTCCTTTTCAAAAATTGTAAATAAGAAATAACTATTTTTTTGCGTTTTTTATTGACATATTTTAGAGAATATCCTAAAATGAAAGCGTAGAAAAAACGCTAATAAATCAATGTATACCGTTCGCCAAAACACTTTTTTGATTTATTTGTTTAGTTGTTTTTCTAGTTAAATCTTATTTACAAAAACTATTTTAGAGTATTCTCTACTGTTTGTCAACAGTTTTCTACAAAATTCTCTAAATACTTTTTGTCATACCCTAGAAAGGTTGATAAAATCAATGTATACGACTTTTGATAGAGTTAAAGAATTATCCCAAAAGCGAGGAATTTCCCTAAGTAAATTAGAGGAAACTCTAGGATTTGGCAAAAATTCTATCTATGCTCTTAAAAGAAACCAACCATCTGCTGAAAGGTTACAAGAAATAGCAGATTACTTTAATGTGTCTACAGATTATCTATTGGGACGCACTGACAATCCAAAAATTGCATCTGATGAAGTTGCAGGTTATACTACTGAAGATTTACGTAAAATGGCAAGAAATGCCAAGACCTTCGATGGTAAACCACTTACCGATGAAGATGTTGATGCAATTACAAATATTATTGAAATCTACTTGAAAGGTAGAAATTAAAAATTACTTAGCAAAGGAAGATAGTCTATGACTATTGAAGAACTTGTTGAATCGTATGGCGTGACATTAGCTTACTTTGATAACGAGTTATGGCCACGTCCTGGAATCTATATTGATGAAATAAACGTCATATTTATCAATAAATCACTTTCGGAAGAAGCTATGAAGAAAGTTGTCTATCACGAGCTCGGACATCTTGAACATGATTCCAACCAATACAAAAGACGGCATGAGCAATTCGAGCTACAAGCCAATCGCAATATGATTCGTCTTTTACTTGAAGAGGAATTAAGAGAATCAGATTATGAATTCAACTATGTCAATTTCATGCAAAGGCACCAATTGAACACCGTAGCTGACGAATGTATGGTTATTGATGAATATTATAATTTAATGGATATTGTTTAAAACTACGTGCAAAAAAACTGAACCACGTTAAAAGCTGAATAGGAGGATTCATATTATGAAAGACGAAAAGAAAGTCTTGGGTATTTTGTCAATTGTATTTGGAGCGATTGCTCTAGTTGGTTCTTGGGTGCCGTTTCTAAATAATGGCTCTTTTGTAGTCGGGCTGTTCGCGCTGGTTTTAGGTGTAATAGCTTTGATTGTCAATCGCAAAAACAAGAAGGTGCTTGCTTTGATTGGAACTTTATTAGCATTGGCTTCATTAGTAATTGTTTTGGCTACGCAATCAATATATAGCAATGCTCTCGACGAAGCGAGCAAGGCTTATGATGAGACTTCAAAATCAATTGATAAAGAATATAGCGAATCATCTATAGCAGAGGAAAGCTCGTCTATTGCTGCTGAAAAAGCAGCTGATGCAAATTTCAAGTGGACTGATGCTTATTTTGATAGCATTGTAGATGGTACTACTACTTATGACGAGATTGTAGCAACTGTCGGTGAACCAACCACTACTGGTACCGACACCGACTATGACTTTGATACTGATTCGGAAGTTCCATCTATGGATTGCGATTGGGATTTAGATGATGGTTCATACTATGCTAGTGTTTCAATTCACTTTATTCAAAAAAACGGAACTTATGTAGTTGATTATAAAACCGGCACTGGTCTTAAATAAAACAAAAAAACCCTCACACTCTCCATCGCCAAACTTTGAGTGTAAGGAAATTAGTAGTATAGTAAAAACCCGCATACTGTAGGCCTCTTTACTATACCCATTTTAACACAGAAATGAGGTATAAACAAATGTGGATTGAAGAATTGTCCAATGGTAAATACAAGTATTTCGAACGATATAAAGACCCGTATACTGAAAAGTGGCGAAAAGTATCTGTAACGCTTGAAAGTGGTTCTAATCGAGCTAAAAAAGAAGCGCAAAAAAATCTTGAAGAAAAAATCAAAACAGCTTTAAGAAACTTAAAAACTTCTGATGCTTACTTCACTGACGTTTTAGATTCATGGTGGGAATTTCACAAAAAAGAAATCAGGCGTACTTCTATTAGTGCTCTCACAAGTAATGTTAGACTAGTACGTGAAACTTTTGGTTTAAAAACAAAAATTACGAAGATTGATACTCTTTATGTTCAAGACTATATAAACAAACTTGATATTTCACGCCCAAAATTAGAGCGCGTTAAATCAATATTAAACCTATGTTTTTTATAGTTATATGCTCACACAACTATTCCAAATGTCGTAACGTTTCGATATTTTATTTTTATCCCATGCTATTTTTTGCTGTTTAATTGTCCGCTCTGCGAACGAATGAAAAATTTATTTTCAATTCTTCGTTTTGCGAAGAAATGAAATTGAAGTGATTGATATATTCTTATTGTAGCGCTGTCATCACCGTGATATAATAATTATGGCGCAAGCCATAAATAAAAAAATAAACTGGTATAATGTTAGTGACGTTTTTATATTTGAGGGCTGCTGTCCCTAAATCGTTCAACGTTGAACGATTTGAAGAGAGTTGTTTTTTCGGTCTGTAGGTTCGTCCTATAGGCTTTTTTTATGCAATCTAACAGCGGAACAAATAGAAAGTTAACTGGTAAACAAAACACAATCAAACTGAGGTTTTTTGAGGTTATATGACACCCCTTAAAAAACTGAAAAATTGGTCTGCGGTGTAAGAAAACACCTTGTGGTGGCTCTCCTTGTCCCAAAATAGGGGGCGGGGGTCATTTAAACACTTGGATAATATAATTATTTTATTTTCAAACTAACGCACAAAAATACTAACATAAACAAAGCCCGTTGTATCAACGTTTATCGCTATTATTGTGAAAATACAAAAACATATAAAATTACCAACTTAATGTAGTAGTTACATTAAAACACATTAAAAAATACGGGTTCAGCGGGCAAGAAAATAGCACCAGTAAGGTGCTATTTTTAGTTGTCCTCGCCTAGTTTCTTTATTATATGGCTCTATAATTTCTGTAGTGGGTAAAACTACTGTAGAGATTATAGAGCTTTTTGAGTGTACACAAAAAGTCTCATAAGAACTATAATGAAAAGCAACCAAACCATCATTAGGAAGAACTTATGAGACTTATTAAGAACACCACAGAATTAATCGGAATTAAAGATCAAAATATCATTATTTTTTTTTGCTTTTTTTCATCTTTTATTTTTTTGAAAACAATTTTTTATACAATAAGAAAACAAACAGACAAAGAAATATCAAACAAACATCTTTTGTAAAAAGCCTTTTTTCTGTTCTTTCAACAAATCTAACTTACGTTGATGAAGAGTTATGGTGTTGTCTAACTGTTTGAAGAATGAGCCTATTTTCGTCTGTTCTGCTAGTGTCGGAACATTGATTGGAACTTGACCAATCTCATTCTTGTTAATTTTCTTTGGAAAGGCGATATGCAAAGTCCTCTTCCAAATCTGGTCTTGTACAAATGGTGAATAAATACTTGCCTGCAAGAAATAAGGATTTAACTCCTCAGATTTGAATAGTGCAAGACTAACGTAATAGGCGAGGTCTTCGTCTGTTTCAACGACACTCGCAGTTCCTATATCCCCGATTCGAGTCATCAAGACATCACCTCGTTGTGGTCTTATTTTGAATTCATCTTCAAAAGCCTCACGAGAAATGAACTTATTTGAAGTCAAAGTCTTGATATTCTCAACACTAAGAAACATCACACCATTATCTTGATACTTAGGAGTTTGGTGGGTTCCGTCATAAATATCGGAAACCTCGTTCAACTTACGCTGTTCCCAATCGTCAGCAAACCCCGCAAATCGCAATTCAGGAACTTTTTCCCCATTTTTAGGGAACATTTTTTGTAAAAAGCCTTTTTTCTGTTCTTTCAACAAATCTAACTTACGTTGATGAAGAGCGATAGTGTCATCTAACTGTTTGAAGAATGCCCCTATTTTTTGTTGTTCTTTATAATTTGGTAAAACTATTTCCTGATTTCGGACTAGCTCAGAATTTAAGTTTACTTGACTCCCAGGTTGTCCATATTTTTGCCACTTTGGCCTAAACATTTCAAGCCACTGGAACATAAACTCTCTTTCAAAAGTAGGGTTTAAAAATATTAAAAAGCCATCATGGACACCTGTTTTAACATAGTTTACTACTGGTTTTCCAACAGTTGCAGCTATACTTAACAATAAGTGAGGTTCAGTTAAAACTCGAGTTTTTTCCTGTCCTAATTTGGATATATGTTGTTCAAGATGATATATTCTACCATTTTGTTCTGTAACATCAGCAATTCGTAACCAACCAATATCACTTTCTTTATCGAACCATTTTGGATCCTGAATTGGTCTAGGGCTTGCTCCACGCACAACTGTTGTTAAGCTTCCTAATTTACGCACTTCCCAATCATCCGTAAATCCTTTAAACCTTAATTGTGGACTTTTTTTACTCATCATGACCGCCTCTCAAAAGAAGACGCATCGATTCAATCAAGGCTTGATTCTCTTCACTTTCTGAAAAATCGTCAATCAAAGATAAGAGCGTTTGTTCTTGTTGAACTAATTCTTCATTGATCTTAAGGAGATTGGTATTCACCTCAACCAAATCAACCGGTTCTTCTTCCTCAAAGGTATCGACATAACGAGGAATATTTAAGTTAAAGTCATTTTCTTGGATCTCATCAAAACTTGCAACATGAGCATATCTTTCAATATCTTCTCGCTTTTTGTAGGTAGAAACAATTTTATCAATATGTTCATCCAACAGGACATTTTGATTTTTTTGTTTTTCAAAATCTTGAGAAGCATCGATAAACAAGACATCACGCCGAGAACGGTTTTTCTTCAAAATAATAACCGTTGTCGGAATACTCGTTCCAAAAAAGATATTGGCCGGCAAGCCAATGACTGCATCAATAGCTCCCATCTCTAAAAGGGCCTGACGTATGGTTCCTTCTGCGCCTCCTCTAAAGAGCACGCCATGAGGCAGGACAATCCCCATTGTTCCCGATTCTTTCAAATGGTAAAAACCGTGAAGGAGAAAGGCAAAGTCCGCTTTAGATTTAGGCGCTAATTTCCCAAAACGTTCAAAGCGAGGATCAGAGAGAAACTTATCTGCCGCTGACCATTTCGCAGAATAAGGAGGGTTCATGACCACAGAATCAAACTGATAAGGCTCTTCTGAGGGCCAATCGGCATCTAAAGTATCTCCGTTATTCAGGTTCATGCGTTCTTCATCTACTCCATGAAGAATTAAGTTCATACGTGCTAAGTTAAAGGTCGTCGTATTTAACTCTTGGCCATGATAATGGACTTGATTTGGATGGATGAGATAGCGACGGATATTAAGCATCAAAGAACCCGAACCCATCGCAGGATCGTAAATATGAAAAGGCACTCGAGATTCTTGCCCGATCGACGTAATTTCTGACATGATGTGTGAAACAGCTTGAGGGGTATAAAACTCTCCTGCTTTTTTACCTGCACCTGCCGCAAACATCCCGATTAAATACTCATAAGCGTCCCCAATCACATCGCCATTGTGTTCAAATAAATCAATCTCATCTAAGGCACGCAAGACCTCAGTAATCGTCACATTACGTTGTTGTGCATTTGAGCCTAATTTTGTGGAGTTTAAATCAATATCCGAAAACAATCCACTGAATTCTTCTCCTTGACGTTCCAACTCATTAAAACCTGCTTGTAAGTCGGTCAAGTTAAATTCATAGTTATCAGCTTTGATGCGGTAGTGATAAAACAATCGATCGGGTTGGATAAAGTAACCTTGTCTGGGTTGGATATTTTCGATTAAATCGTCTTTGTCTTCTTCGTACCACTCCATGAACCCTGCATACAGAGTGGAGCGTTCTGGGAAGGTATCTGTTTTTCCATTTTCTTGTTCATAAACTTCTCTAAGCTGCTTATCAGACAAGTACTTATAGAAAATTAATCCCAGTAAGTAGTTTTTGTACTCACTTGCATCCATCTTCCCACGTAAGATATCCGCAGAAGCCCATAGTTGTTGGTTTAAACTTGTCGCCATTATAATTCTTCCTTCCATTTTTGAAGTTGTTCAAAGTTTTGTTGTAGTCGTTCTTCTAAAACTTTTGTTCTTCTTCTATATTTTTCACCCGTTTTGGCTTCGAACTCTTCTTTACTAAGAGTCATCGAATCCAGTAAATGGGTTAAATAAGGGATCGTTTTCTTATCGCTTTGATATTCGTTCATTGCAGACTGTAAAAAGTCGAAGGATAATCCAAATTCTTCAGCTTCTTTTTGAAGTTGTCTTTGAATTTCATTTTGAATCGAAGTCTCTTTTAATTGAGCCACATCGATCTCTTCAGTAGTATTGACGAGTTGATCTTTCAAGGTGTGATACATCTTTTGGATTTGAGGATCCTTTTGTTGGATTTCTTTTTCAAATTTTTCAACGGCCCCTGCTTCGTTTAATTGGATCGCTTTCAAAAGTTGATTAATATAAAGACTATCCACGACGTCTTTATGTGTCGCATTGAGCTGCGAAGAAAAAGCAATCTCTTGTAAAAGCTTCTCGAAGTCTTCCTCAGGATGCTCCTCATCCTCGATCATTTCTTTAATCTTTGTTTTAATATTTTCCGTTTTTCCTTGATATTGTGGCAACTGCTCCACTACTTCTGAAAATTCTTCAAAGTCCTCTTCGTATTGATCATAGCTTCGGAGCGCTTTATAACTCTTTTCTAGCTTTTGATAAGCACTCACTTGCGCAATCATCGTTTTAAGATCATTGGGATTATCCGATAGGTCAGCTTCGCTTTGTTTATAAAGTATTAAACATTCGATAAATTCTTTTTTGACTTCTTCATATTCTTTTGGAATCAGTTGATCAAAGTTTTGCTTTTCATTTGAGAATAGACGAAACGTGTTTCGCACATTTTCTCTCATGGTAAAGGGCTTTCTAAAAGAGACAATCAGCCCAGAATCTTTTCCTGTATAAATACGGTTGGTTCTTGAGAACGCTTGAAGGAGCTTTTGATAGTTCATTTCTCGATCAATATATAAGGTTTGAATCGTTGGAGAATCAAAGCCTGTCAATAAACGATCGACAACAATAACAAAATCTAGCCACTGACCATCCGATTGATATTGCTTTTCCTTACGGGCCAACCGTTTATTAATATTTTGATTGTAGAGTTTCTCATCTTGATAAGGAGAAGCATCAAACTGTTTCGCATACTCTTTCATGATCTCTACTAATTCATCGTCTTGTTCATTTTTTTCTAATTGATCCGGATTGGTTGAGAAGGTAATGGCTACTCTTGGGAAATCTTTATCAATCAGTTGATGACGTTCATCAAATTGTCGCCCATTCAAGAGTGTCCCATTATCTTTCATTTCCTTTAAAATCCGGTAAATATGTTTGGCTTGGGCAATCGAGTGAGTGGTAAGAATAGCTGACATCGTAGGAAAACCATTCTTTACCTTGAACTTTTTGACCACACTTCTCCGATTAAAGATTTTTTGTAACATGGTACGAATATGTTCATCTGTTTCATACAGTTCCGTAGGCAATAATTTTTCTTGTTGGAGGGCATCGTCTGGCAACTTTCCTTTATTGAGTTGGGTGACAATCACCTCCTGATCCTCTTCTGAAATCAGTGAATGATACTCGACTTGAAAGCCTAACACAGCCCCATCATCCATGGCATTTTTGATTGTATAGGAGTGAAGGAGTGGCCCGTATTGCTGGCTCGTCGTTCTGGCAAAGGTTCCATTTTCTTGCTTTTTATTTTCTTCAAAAATAGGTGTCCCCGTTAATCCAAACCAGGTTGAATTGGGTAATATTTTCTTAATTCGCTTCATTTCCTCATCACTAACCGCACGATGAGCCTCATCAACAATAAAAACAATATGTTCTTTCCGTAGCTTCTCAAATTGATTGGATCCTTTTTCTTCACTCTCTTGTTGGGCGCTTCGCATAGCTGCAGAGAGTTTTTGAATCGTGGTCACTAAAATCGTATTATTATTTTTTGATGAAAGGAGGTTTTGAGCCAACTGTTTTTGATTTTTGATCCCAACAATCAAAGTATTGGCTACCGAATTTCCGGTCGTTTGTCCGGTATGGTATTCCGAGGCAAACTTCGTAAACTCATCCTGCGTTTGAGCATCTAAGTCTTTTCTATCAACAACCATAACCGTACGATCGACACCGGGCGCATTTTGAGCTAATAATTTCGTTGCGACAAAACTGGTAATAGTCTTTCCTGAACCTGTCGCATGCCAAATGAATCCTCCTTCATGTTGTGCCGCTTTTTGACGAATCTTACGAATAGCATGAATTTGGTAAGGTCTTAAAGCCATGAGGAATTTTTGATTTTTTTGATCATCGACGAGAATGGTATATTGGCTAATCAATTCATGGGCATCGGGTATCCGCAAAACTGTACGAGTAAAATCAAACAAATCGGAAACCGTTTGATTGTCTTCAGTCCGCCAATTAAATAAAAACTTCTTCATCCGAGCATAGGCTTCAGCGGTATCTTCACTAGGTCTTGCAAAGTATCGGGTATCAACTTTATTGGAGATTACCATGATTTGAGTAGTTGCGTAAATCCCTTTAAAAAATCCATCTTCTGCATAACGCTGAATTTGATAATAAGCTTGCATGAAACCGTCTTTAGCGGACTCTTTTTTGAGCTCAATATGAATGACTGGGAGTCCATTAATCAGCAAGCTCACATCTCCACGATCTACTCTAGAGGAATCTGGGACCACTTGGTGCACTACCTCATAAGAAGGAGGTTCTTCTGAGATATCCTTATTTCTAGAGGAATCTGGGACCACTTGGTGCACTACCTCATAAGAAGAAGTTCCTCCTGAGATATCCTTATTTCTAAAGGCTTCTAAAGTCACTTTTTTCCCATCTTCTCGCTCTAATAAAATTTGAGCCACCCCGTTTTCTCCTCTAAGCCATTGAGAAGCTAAAAAAGGCGTTCCGGTCAAACGTGAAAACTCGACTTTAACTTGCTTAAATTCTTTGTCCGTTAATGGTTGCTCTCCCAATACTGCTAAATTTATTCGGTTCAAATGGCTTCTAAAGTTTTGCCAAAGTGCTTCTTCCGACTTCAAGTCCGGACGATAAGTCCACTGATTTTCTTTCTCACTTAAGATTTGTATGAACTGGTTTTCAATCATTTGTTCCGAATGACTCATTTGATTCCCCTCATTTCTATAGTCCCCACCATTTCCTTGGTTTTTCTTGTTCTTCAATAGTGTTTTTTGTTCCATGAAAGTCCCCACAATCCTTTTAAATCACTAGTTATATTATACCATGGCGGGCGCGGTTATGTTATAATAAGTCATAACGAATTCATACCACAAAAGCTTGTGTGAGTGCTTATAGGTTCGTCCTGTAGGCTTTTTTTATGCAATCTAACAGCGGAACAAATAGAAAGTTAACTGGTAAACAAAACACAATCAAACTGAGGTTTTTTGAGGTTATATGACACCCCTTAAAAAACTGAAAAATTGGTCTGCGGTGTAAGAAAACACCTTGTGGTGGCTCTCCTTGGCACGAGATAGGGGGCGGGGGGCATTTAAACACTTGGATAATATAATTATATTCCCGAGTATTAAAACGCCATACAGGGGATTTTAGGAGGGTTCTCGGACGTGCTAGAAAAATCAAAAAGGGAAAATCACGCGCAAAAGAGGGCAGCGTTGTTATATCCGAACAACAATATATCCCGATAAAAATTTAAGGGTATTTCCGAATAAAAAAGAAGCTATCAAAATAGCTCCCCTTAAACGTTAAGAAATTTTAATAATATTGACTGCTTGAAGTCCGCGTTCTCCTTGTTCAACGTCAAATTGAACTTTCTGACCGTCCTCTAAAGATTTAAAACCATTAGATTTAATTTTAGAAAAGTGTGCGAACAGATCAGCCCCATTTTCTTGAGAGATAAAGCCAAAACCTTTATCCGCATTAAACCATTTTACTGTACCTTGTACCATTGAGTTACCTCTTTTTTATATAAATTTGTAAAAATATTCAAGAGGAAAAACAAAAAGATACCACTTATTACTTAAACCCCAAATCTTATTTACATTCATTACTTTAACAGTAAAGTCACTATAAGTCAAGACTAAACTCTCATTTACCAAATTATAGATAACCATTGAGTGATATATTTTAAATCTGCTTAGCTAATTCTTAACGATTGAATAACATACCAACAAAGCTAGCACACGCAACGTTGCGCCCACCCTCTTCGCCAAAGCCATTAAATAGTGTTTCAATGATTTTTACAGTTAAGCTTTTCCGCTCGTTAGGAGAACGGATACTATAACCTTTTGTGTTTGCTTTCTTGATTGTTGTAGCCTCGTATTTTGGTACAGGATAATCTTCGCCCTCATGAATGGTCTTTACATAGTCATCACTTTTCCCAACTGTTACGGGTAAGCCTTGCAACTGCGACCATGTAAGGGATGCAGTATCATATATTAAGCCGATTTTTCCAGCTATTTCAGCAACCACTGACTTATAGGTCTCTTTATTCATTGGTTCGCTAGGCTTTACCACTAACCTAAACCGTGGTTTCTCCTCTGTATGTTTGATTGTCGGATAAATGATATAAGAGTAGTCACCTATTGCCCGTTCAACAGTAGCCTTAAATTCTTCGCTTGTTATGGTGATATTGTCATAATCTAAGAAAATCAAGTCCCTGTAAATCAGATTGCTATCATTACGTCTGTACGTGCCTTTTTTATCTTTCTTGACCTTACCAGAAATACAGTAAGGCGCTTTAGTTTTCTTGTACTCCTCTATATCCATTTCCTCGGGAACTTCCAAAGCTGGGAACTCATAATTCAGATTTATGAGTTTAATTCTGATAGTAACAATGTTTCAAAAGTTGAAACTCTTGAAGACTTGCTAGGTTTCTTTCAAATGGCTGCCGATGGTTATAATGAAATTTATTACGAGCTTGGACCTACTGACGGTAAAGGTTTCGGTGTTATATCATATAAGCTTGAACAATATGAGGAAAAATTACAAGATTATCTAGTCGAAAAAAAAATAAAAGACGACTTTTATCGTACAACTGGTTATCCTTTGTCTCAAGCCACGGTTGTACCTGCTGAAGAGGTGGAAAAAGAAACTAAAAAATTGGTATCAGATTTTAATACTGATTTTATAGAATTCCTAAAATATCATGATTTATACTTGTCTAATTCTGAAATTGATAAAGTTATAAAAATTATGTATACGTATAGCAACGCCAATGACTTCTATTTAAGCTCTTTGATAAGGGATAAAAACCTCAAAGAATTGCGACAACAAAAAGAAAAAGATTTCTCTGAATTATTTAAATATAGCTCACTATGGGAAATGAATTATAAAAGCTTAGAAAAAAACAACACCGACACCCCAACCAATAACGATTAGGGCGGATAACATTCATTCGCTACCATGCTATTTTGAATGGTTCTAAAACCTCAAACTCTAAAACCCTTATAGCCTGCCTGCTGTAGTTAAGAGAAGAGGTTACAAATGGCAGAAATTAAGAAAATCACAAAGAAAAACGGTACAATTGTGTACCGTACTAATATCTATTTAGGTATTGATAAAGCAACGGGTAAACAAGCTCGTACCACGATCACTGCTACCACTAAAAAAGCTATTAAAATAAAAACCCGTGAGGCGATAAATGAATTCGCTCATAACGGATATACCGTCAAAAAGAAAGTAAATGTAAAAACTTATAGGGAGCTTGTTTCACTTTGGTGGGATAGTTACAAGAATACAGTTAAGCCAAATACAAAAAAAGCTGTTAAAAGCTATCTAGATGCCCATCTATTGCCCGCTTTTGGTGAATATAGACTAGATAACCTAACAACACCCGTTATTCAAAAACAAGTGAATAAATGGGCGAACAAAGCCAATAGACAAAGTAAGAACGCTTTTGACTCTTATCATAAATTAGTTGGCTTAAATAAGCGTATCTTAAAATATGGCGTTAGTTTGCAACTGTTGGAGCATAACCCCGCTACTGACGTTATTGTTCCCCGTAAAAAACAAGAAAAGAAAACTAAAATTAAGTTTTTAGACAAACAAGAATTAAAACAGTTTTTAAATTACTTAGATACACTCGACCAATCAAAATACAAAAATCTGTTTAACATTGTCTTATATAAAACGCTTTTGGCTACGGGATTACGTATTGGGGAGGCAATGGCGCTTGAATGGTCTGACGTTGACCTTGAAAATGGTGTTATTGACGTTAACAAGACACTAAACAACAGAATTGAAATAAACAGTCCTAAATCTGTTGCAAGTTATAGACAAATTTCAATTGATAAAGCAACTGTACTTATGCTTAAACAATACAAAAACCGCCAACAAGTTCAAGCGTGGCAACTCGGGCGGTCTGAAAAAGTCGTCTTTTCAAATTTCACTGATAAATACATTGACCCTAACAACATTAGGAACCAATTATATAAACACTTTAAAAACGCTGGTGTGCCTAATGTACGTTTCCATGGTCTACGTCACACACACGCTACCTTAATGTTAAATGCTGGTATGTCTCCAAAAGACTTGCAACACCGTCTAGGTCATAGCAATATCACAATGACGCTCAACATTTACGTTCATGCAACTGAGGAGGGAGCAAGACAAGGCGGAAACATTTTTGAGATGGCTATCAATAATTTATAAAAAAAGTGTAGCCCTTAATCGGGTTACCCTAATTTTTTGTACAAAACGTAACAAAAATCGTAACAAATTTATAAATACTTTTTTAAAAAGGCTATCAAACGCTTTAATATCAACGTTTTTAAGTATTCAAAATTAATGTATTAAGTTTCTGTTATAGAAACTTCAATTTCGTTTTTTCGCTTTAACAACACGGATTTGGAATCATTGTTGAGTACTTGACGTATCACTAACTGCGTCTGTTTCGGTGCTGGTAGCTGATGCCTCTTGACTCACTTCTGACTGACTTTCTGTGTCGTTAGACTCTGTCAATTCCGTTGATTCATCTGTACTTTCCATTTGTGACTCGTCCGCGTTAGCTTCATTTTGCGCTTTTTCTTTTTCGGCAGCAGCTTCTGACTCAATGGTTGACGTGGTTGTGTAAATACCAACTTCCATATCCACAATACTATTTTCCGTCAAGTTTTGCTTGATTTTATCGTAATATGGCAATTTTTCATCCAATTCTGATAGCGGAACACGCACCGTATTGCCATCGTGCATTTCCAAATTCAGCAAATCTGAAGTTGTTGACGAATCAGCTGAGCTCACAATTTGAATTTGTTGCACCAAACTCTTGTCTAATTTTGAGAAAGCTTTGATGAGTTGCTCAATTTCTTTTTCAGATGATAAATTGATGGTTAAGAAATTGTCTGGCAAATCCTGCGAGCTAACAACTCCCAAACGTGTGCCATTTTCAAGAATTGGCTGATAACCATCGTCTGTCTGTGCATAAGCCACAATGTTGTATTCTTTAATCTTAATCGTGAATTTATTAGGAAAATGATAGGTCATTTTCGCTTCCCTGATGAGCTTATCATTCTTTAAGATATTGTGCATATAAGATGACCTATTCAAAATCAAGGAAAAGAAATAATCTGAACTGCTGATGCCAGATGCCGACAAGACATCTTCTTGAGTGGCTCTATTGCCACCTTCGACAGTAATCACTTTCTTTTTGCTTAAGGGCGATACCAAGAAAATCGAAATCGCCAACACAAGAACAGCACCCAAAAGAACAGGAAGAGCGTGCCTGATTGCTTTTTGAAGGGGTGAGCGTTCTTTTTTTTCTTTGGGCTTTTTCACCTTTTTAGGTTTGGGTTGGTCTGATTCCACTATTTCTGAGAATTCAGAGGATTCCTTTTTCTTGTCACTTGCCTTATCGGCTACTTTTTCCTTAGAATCCTTGTCCTCATCATCTTCAGCTTGCTTTTGGCTAGCAGCGTAAGGATTGCGTTCCAAACGCATCTTTTCTTGCTGCTTTTTTTTCTCCAACTCTTCAGCTTCTTTTTTCTTCAAAAACTTAATATTGCGTTTTTGCCATTCGGTTAATTCTTCTTGTGGTTTTGTGTCTTGTTGTTTGTCTTGCTCTTTCTCTTTTGCCATTTAAATTCCTTTTGCGGTTTTAGAAATGTCAGCCATCATCAGATGGTAAAATTCATCCTGTGATTTCAACTCATTGGATTCTTTCATCTGTTTTTTGTACTGTGCTTCATCCGTAAAGAGCTGGGTCAATTCATCTTGCAAGTTTTCCAAGGTCAAACGGTCTTCTGCCAATTGACGCGCGTAGCCTTTTTTCTCAAAATAAGCCGCATTTTCCAATTGGTCGCCTCGGCTAGCCTCCTTGCCTAGTGGCACAATCAAGTGCAATTTTTGCATAGCCACCAGTTCAAAAATAGTGTTAGAACCCCCACGCGTTACCACAACATCTGCCAAATCCATCAAAGGCTGATACAAATCCGTCACATAATCCACTCGGTAAAGATTTTGGCTCAATTCATTCAACGATTTGTCGCCAGAAATGTTGATGACGTTGTAGTGCTGGGTCAATTCAGGTGTGTTACTTACAAAATCATTGAAAACACGCGCCCCAGCTGAACCACCAATAAAGAGAATAGTTTTTAATTTAGGGTCAAAGTGGCTCTTGATGGCGTCGATTTTACTCGTGTCATAAGGCACTTTATTGCCAACCTTAGTGATAGCTCCAACGTGTTTGGCTTTGGTTAGGCTTTCAGGTTGCTCAAACGTCGTGTACATAGTTGTCGCGAAGCGGTAAGCAATTTTATTGGCAAGTCCCATGGACAAATCTGACTCGTGGACAAAGACTGGAACGCCTAGTGGTTTTGTCGCAATAACGGGCGGTACTGAAACAAAGCCTCCCTTTGAAAACAAAACTTGCGGTTTAAGGCGTGCCATAATGGCAAAAGATTGCAAAACGCCGTAAGAAACCTTAAACACATCTAACATATTTTGCCATGAAAAATAGCGTCGCAATTTCCCAGTAGCTATTGAATGAAAGGTCACATCCAAGCCAGATTGAGTGATTTGTTCGTACTCAATACCATGCTTATCCCCAATGTAATGCACTTCCCAACCATCTTCGATGAATTTTGGAATGAGAATGAGATTCAAGGTCACATGACCAACCGTTCCACCGCCGGTAAACACAATTTTTTTAGGCATTGTTACTCTCCTTAAGGGCTTCAAAAGTCGCTATAAATTCGTCACCACGGACTTCAAAGTTTTTGTACATATCCCAACTAGCATTGGCTGGACTCAACAAAACAACGTCGCCAGCTTCCGCATTACTAAAGGCAATTCGAGTCGCATCCGCAACGTCTGTGGCATCCAGATAAGGCACCTTAGCCTTGTCAGCTGCTCGTTTGACACGCGGTGCAGATTCACCAAGAATCACCATCAATTTCACACCAGTAATATCAGGAACCAACTCATCAAATTCATTGCCTCGGTCCAAACCACCAGCAATCAAAATCACTTTGGCATTATCAAAACCAGAAAGGGCTTTTTGAGTGGCTAGAATGTTAGTTGATTTGGAATCATTGTAAAAACGGACACCATCCACTTCACCAAGGGCTTGCAAGCGGTGTTTTACCCCACCAAAATGAGCCAAGGTTTCCTTAATGGCTTCATTGGAAATTCCTGATAATTTAGCCACAACGATGGTTGCCAAAGCATTTTCAACATTGTGTGTTCCAGGCACACCAATTTCTGAGGCTTTCATGATAGCTTCCTCTTTAAAATACAAGGTATTGCCGTCAAGATAAGCACCGTCAACCTTTTCAATTGTTGAAAATGGTACCACTTGTGCTGCTGTTTTTTGTGCTAATTCTTTTGCCAAATCTTGGTTCAAATTAAGCACCACAAAATCATCTGCCGTCATGTGTTTTTGAATGTTCCATTTGGCAGCAACATAATTATCAAAAGTACCGTGGTAATCAATATGCGTTGGCATTAAATTAGTAATAACAGCAATGTGTGGATGGAAGGTGCGTGTTCCCATCAATTGGAAAGATGACAATTCCATAACCAAGGTATCTTTGTCAGTCGCCGTTTGGGCAACTTCTGAAGCAGGAAATCCGATATTTCCTGAAAGAAGCCCTGATTTGCCACCGTTATTAAGGGTTTCAGCAATCATGGTTGTTGTCGTTGTCTTACCATTTGACCCTGTGATACCAATAATTGGCGCATCTGAAATCATGTAAGCCAACTCAACTTCTGTGATGACTGGGATGCCTTTTTCAAGAGCCTTCACCACCATAGGATTATCGTAACGGATACCAGGATTTTTAACCATCCATTCAAAATTTTCATCCAATAATTCCAAAGGGTGGCTACCACAAATCACCTTGATTCCTTCTTCTAACAAGGCTTGTGCAGAAGGGTTTTCATCAAAAGGTTTGCTATCATTAACGGTCACGATAGCCCCAAGTTTATCCAACAACTTAGCTGCAGCTTCCCCTGATTTGGCCAAGCCAAGTACCAATACCTTTTTGTTTTTAAATGTTTCTATTTTTTTCATCGTTTATCCATTCTAACCTTACAAATATAGTAATATTCTACATTTATTTAAACGCTTTTTCAATCATTCTAGTGCCGTCACTAAAAAAGATTGAGCAAAACTCAATCTCCTTTATTTGGATGCTCACTTTTTTCTGCCCTAGCTGGTAATTGATAGACATCACGAATGGCGAAAAATCCAAAGATCGCCATGGTAAATCCCAGCAAAATTTCTGGTGGCGATTGAAGGATTTTGATAAAACTCATAAATGCCAGCACAATTAAGAGAGCCGTGGCACCCACCAAGCCAATGGTGTTCAATGTATTACGAATGCTTGTAGGGGCCATAAAAAAGTAATAAGAAACGATTAAAATCGCAACAATAAGGTAAAACATGCTGACCCCCCTCTTCACATCGCACGATTGGTCTTTAGCTTCGCACGTTTAAAGCATTACTCTGCAGATTTTTTCTTTTTCGCAGCCTTAGCACGCATATTTTTATCAAGGATTTGTTTGCGTAGGCGAATAGATTCTGGAGTAACTTCCATGTATTCATCATCGTTCAAGAATTCAAGTGATTCTTCAAGCGTCAAAATACGTGGGGTTTTGATAACAGCCGTTTGGTCTTTCGTTGCTGAACGAACGTTGGTCATTTGTTTTGCTTTCGTGATATTAACAGTCAAGTCATTTTCACGTGAATTTTCACCAATAATCATTCCTTCGTAAACTTCTGTACCAGGGTTAACGAAGATAGTACCACGTTCTTCAACAGACATGATAGAGTATGTTGTTGCTTTACCAGTATCGATAGATACCAAGGCACCACGGTGACGTCCGCCGATTTCAGCGTTAATCAATGGCATGTATTGGTCAAAGGTATGGTTCATGATACCATAACCACGAGTCATTGATAAGAATTCAGTTGGGTAACCAATCAAACCACGAGCTGGCGCAAGGAAAATCAAGCGTGTTTGACCATTTCCAGTTGATTGCATATCCAACATTTCACCTTTACGTTCTGACAAGGATTGGATAACCGCACCTTGGTATTCTTCAGGTGTATCGATTTGAACGCGTTCGAATGGTTCCATTTTCACACCATCAATTTCTTTGATGATAACTTCTGGACGTGATACTTGAAGTTCGTATCCTTCACGACGCATAGTTTCAATCAAGATTGACAAGTGCAATTCACCACGACCTGAAACAGTCCATTTATCTGGAGAATCTGTTGGTTCAACGCGCAATGAAACGTCTGTTTGCAATTCAGCAAGCAAACGTTCTTCTACTTTACGAGAAGTAACGTATTTTCCTTCACGACCTGCAAATGGTGAGTTATTTGCCAAGAAAGTCATTTGAAGGGTTGGTTCGTCAATGTGAAGAATTGGAAGAGGTTCAACGCAATCTGTTGGTGTGATGGTTTCCCCAACGAAGATGTCTTCCATACCAGAAATGGCAATCAAGTCACCTGCTTTTGCTTCCTTGATTTCACGGCGTTCAAGTCCAAAGAAACCAAATAGTTTTGTTACACGGAAGTTTTTCGTTGTACCGTCCAATTTTGAAAGGGTTACTTGGTCACCCACTTTAACCGTACCGCGGAAGATACGACCGATACCAATACGTCCAACGAAGTCATTGTAGTCAAGAAGTGACACTTGGAATTGAAGGGGCTCATCTGAGTTATCCACAGGTGCTGGGATATGGTCGATGATGGTATCAAAGATTGGTGCCATTGTGTGTTCTTGGTCAGCTGGGTCATCAGAAAGTGATGATGTTCCATTGATAGCTGAAGCGTACACAACTGGGAATTCCAATTGGTCGTCGTCTGCACCAAGTTCGATGAAAAGTTCAAGTACTTCGTCCACAACTTCAGCTGGACGAGCAGATGGTTTATCAATTTTGTTAACAACCACGATTGGTGTCAAGTTTTGCTCAAGGGCTTTTTTCAACACAAAACGTGTTTGTGGCATTGTTCCTTCGTAGGCATCCACAACAAGCACAACACCATCAACCATTTTCATGATACGTTCTACTTCACCACCGAAGTCCGCGTGTCCTGGTGTGTCCATGATGTTGATACGAACGCCGTTGTAAGCAACCGCCGTATTTTTAGCCAAAATGGTAATACCGCGTTCTTTTTCAAGGTCGTTTGAGTCCATCGCACGTTCTTGCAACTCTTTACGTTCGTCAAGTGTGTGTGATTGTTTCAATAATTCATCAACAAGGGTTGTTTTCCCGTGGTCAACGTGGGCGATAATCGCCACATTACGAATATCTTCTCTTAATTTAGTCATGATTCCTCGATTTTTTTCATTTATTCTAACTTTTGAATTATACCACAAATCCTTTGAAAAAACAGCGTCAAAAGAATTGTAAATGTTTTCAAATATAGAGCACTTTTAAGACATCGCTTTCCCAAAAATAGCTCACACTCTTTTTAACACGAAAAAAAGGGCTAAGCCCTTTTTCACATATAAGCCAGAGAGGCATTTAGCCTTCTTTGACTTTTCCTGTCCAGTAATCAAAGCCATCGTTTAAGACATACAAGTCTGTAAAACCTGCTCGTTTTAGCGTTCTAATCACGCGTGGAAGGGCAGTGCTTCTGCTTTCAGCGTACAAAAGAACGGGTTTGTCCTTGCGAATAGCTGATAATGACAAGTCTATCTGGCTTGCTGGAAGGTTGCGTGCACCCATGATGTGTTTGGCTTTAAAAGAAGTCGCTTCACGAATATCAATCACTTGACTGGTATGAATGCGGCTTGCAAAGTCAGCATTGTCAATAAAATGCGCTGCACGGCGAATGCTGTAATAATTCCACGCAAACCAAGTCACAACAACAAGGATAACCAGTATAATAATAATCCAGTCCAATGTTTTCCCCTTAATCTAAGAATTGGCTTGCAAGGCTAGCTGCACCGATGATACCAGCATCGTTACCAAGTTCTGCAATTTTGATTTTAGTTGATTGGCGAACTTGTGGGAAAGCGTATTGGATAAAGTATTTTTCCACACGGATACGCAAGAATTCACCAGCTGCAGATACCCCACCACCGATAACAACAGAATCTGGGTTCAATATGTTAGCGATGTTAGCTGTTGCAAGACCAAGGTAGAAACCAACTTTTTCAACAACAGAATCCGCAAATGTATCACCAGATTCAGCCGCTTCAAAGATGTCTTTACTTGAAACCGCATCGCCATTGTCAATAGCTGCTTTGATGCTAGAATCACCTTCGTAGCTTTCAGCCAAGTAGCGTGCCACACGGACAATACCTGTTGCAGAAGCAACTGTTTCCAAGCAGCCTTTGTTACCACAAGTGCATTCAAAACCGTTATCAGGTTCAATAATCATGTGACCAATTTCGCCACCAGCACCTGCAACACCGTGGATAAGGTTCCCATCAGCGATAACACCACCGCCAACTCCAGTTCCTAGAGTGACAAAGACAACGTCTGGATTGTTAGCACCAGCACCAACCCAACGTTCACCAAGCGCCGCAACGTTAGCATCGTTATCAATGGCAAATGGAATACCAAGTTCACGTTCGATAACAGAGCCCACTTCTTCTGTGTGTGCCCAGTTCAAGTTGAAAGCACCTGTAACTGTTTTTGCTTCACGGTCAACCGCACCAGGAGAACCCATTCCGATACCAACGAAATCGTCCTTAGTCAACCCATACAAGCCCAAGCGATGTTTCAAAGAAGCCACGATATCTGGTACGATGTGTTTACCATCTTCAAGGATGTTTGTGTCAATCGCCCATTTTTCTTGAACTTCACCTTTAAGGGTCAAAATCCCAAATTTAATGGTTGTTCCACCCAAGTCGATTCCTAGTAATTTTTGTGTCATTTATTTTCTTTCTCCATTTCTAAGCGGTGCTCATGTCGTAAAACTAATTCAGCCTCTAGGTATTCTGTCTTATCAATCAAGCCATTCTCATACAATTTTTCAAGTTCTAATTTCATGACTTCGATATCATAAAGACGTTTCCCAATATAGATGTAAATGCCAAACCGTTTTAGCAATTGTTGCACATCGAATAAAGTTTTCATGATAAGCATTTTATCAAAAAAAAAAACCATTTTCAACCGCTAACGCAAACTATTGCAATCGTTTTCTTAGAATCTGCTTATTGGACATAAAAACAAGGACAGACCCTAAAGCCTATCCTTATATTCTTACCCTATTTATTTAATTCCTGATGCTTGGCCACGTTCTGCTTGCAACATCCAGATAGTCTTTTCAGCTTCAGCTTGCGCTGCTGTGAAAAGATCATTAGATGGTGCATCGCCTTCTTCATCAGTCACATCAAGACCTACTTGATAAAGAGCTGATAAATAAGTATAAACATCTACCAAACGTGCCAAGTGTTCATCCATTGCTTTTTCAAATGAACCTGGCACCTCTTCTAGTTTTGAATGGTCATCAAATTCTTTAAGCGTTGAATAAGGTGCTCCCCCGATGGTAATCAAACGTTCACTCATTTCATCTAGTGAAGCATTAAGACTGTCCATCAATTCGTCCATTTTTGGGTGCAAGTAATAGAAGCCTGCTCCACGCATGTACCAGTGAACTTGGTGAACAATTGAGACAGCCTTTGACAAATCAGCGACCGCCTGGTTAAGAACAGCTTTTGTTTTGGCATTTTTAGCAGTTGATTTTTGTGAGATATTATGTGTTACAGATGCGTAAATGTTTTCAGTGATTGTTTGAGTCATAGCAAACCTCCTCGTCAAATAACATTTTGAAACACTTTAGGATTTCTCATCCTTTACTTTACAATCCTATTTTATGATAATTCTAAATAAAGAGCAAATAATATGCTCTCTTTTTTAATTATTTTTCGAATAAACTAGTATGGACATTTTATTATTCTTTTTTCTAGGGGCTTCTTTAGCCTCTTTTATCGGTGTTGTGGTCGAGCGTTTTCCTGAAAAATCCCTCATTACGCCAGCTAGTCATTGCCAAGCTTGTGGTACAACCTTGCCTGCTTGGGACTTGATTCCCATCTTGTCTTTTTTGATCAACCGTGGGCGTTGCCGTTTTTGTCAGGTTAAATTGCCCATTTGGTACTTGCTTATTGAGTGTTTCTTGGGAATTGTTAGTGTCGGTTACTACCATCATATCTTATCAGGACAAATCTGTATGACCATTCTCCTGAGCGTTTTGCTTAGCCTTTACGACTTGAAATCCCTTGGCTTTCCTATTCTGGCTTGGCTACTTCCGACACTTGGCTTGTTCTTTTTTGCTCCCCTTTCCCCTATCTTTCTCATCCTTTGTTTGCTTGGGATTTTAGCAGAAATGACAGATATTAAGATAGGCAGTGGGGATTTTTTCTATCTCGCCAGTTTGAGCTTAGGATTTAGCCTTACGGCATTATTATGGGTAATTGAACTAGGGTCTTTAGCAGGCATTCTCTCCTATTTATTAAAGCGTTGCAAACACATTCCCTTGGTGCCTTTTTTATTTTTAGGATACTTGTTAGTTATCTTTTTTAAGTTAACTTAATTTTTTAGTTAAACAGACTTTATTTTTTGAGCTTTTCTGATATAATAGGTTTTAGAAATATACAGAAAAGAGGTTGGGGTTTGGAAACATCTACAACTTACTCAAAATCACTTGGTGAGGTCAATCAAAGTATCGCTGTTCCTCAAAACGCTCCCTTTTGGCGCACGTTGAAAGTTTTTATCGGTCCTGGTGCTTTAGTGGCTGTTGGATACATGGACCCTGGTAACTGGATTACAAGCGTTGTTGGTGGAGCAACTTATAAATACGTTCTTTTGTCTGTTGTCTTAATATCATCTCTCATTGCGATGCAGTTACAACAGATGGCTGGAAAACTAGGCATTGTGACAAGGCAGGACTTGGCGCAAGCAACCGCCGCTCATTTGCCAAAAGGGCTTCGTTACGTGCTCTTTGTCATCATTGAGTTGGCTTTGATGGCAACGGATTTGGCAGAAGTTATCGGTTCTGGGATTGCCTTGCATTTGCTGTTTGGTTGGCCCTTGCTCTTTTGTATTTTACTGACAGTCTTGGATGTCTTTTTACTGCTATCCTTGATGAAACTTGGGTTTCGTAAAATTGAAGCAATCGTGTCAACCTTAATAGCAACGATTTTACTTATCTTTGTCTATTTGGTTTACCTCTCACACCCTAGTGTGTCAGGCATTTTTCAAGGTTATATCCCACGCGCATCCATTTTAAATCCTAAGCAAGTCGGTGGGCATAGCCAGCTAACCTTAGCCTTGGGGATTATCGGGGCAACGGTGATGCCACATAATCTCTACTTGCACTCTTCCATTTCGCAAACTCGGAAAGTGGATTATGACAATCACAATTCTGTTAAACAAGCTGTTCGCTTCATGACTTGGGATTCCAACATTCAGTTGAGTTTGGCTTTTGTGGTCAATTCTCTGCTCTTGGTTTTGGGGGCTGCCTTGTTCTACGGTCACGCCAGTGACATTGGTGCCTTTTCTCAAATGTATGATGCACTTCAAAATTCTGCCATTGCTGGTAGCGTGGCTAGTTCAGCTCTATCAATCTTATTTGCGGTCGCTCTTTTGGCCAGCGGGCAAAATTCAACCATTACAGGTACTTTAACAGGGCAAATCGTTATGGAAGGCTTTTTGAAACTCCGTTTGCCACAATGGCTTATTCGTTTGGTTACCCGACTCTTAGCCTTGACACCCGCCATTATCGTAGCCTTGATGTATGGTAGTCAAGAAGAGGTTTTGGACCAATTGATTGTTTATTCTCAAGTCTTTCTTTCATTAGCTCTGCCATTTTCAATCTTCCCATTGCTTTACTTCACATCTAATAAGAAAATCATGGGTCAGTTTGTCAATGCCAAGTGGAACACCATTTTAGGCTATGTGGTTGCTGTCGTTCTAACCGTTTTAAACCTCAAATTGATTTTTGATTTGTTTTAATAACAATTCACCTCACTAGTATTTACGCATGATTAAAAGCCTCCGTTTGGAGGCTTTTTTAGTTTGCATAGGTAGCACCATACTGGATGAAGTTTGCTAATGCTTCCAAATGACCTTGGTGCAAATCATTGACGATTTTGGTTCCAACAATGACACCGTCTGATACTTTGTTAAAGCGCTCAATGTCCGCTGGAGTTGAGACACCAAAACCTGTTAAAACAGGAATGTCAGCAATGGCTTTAAGATTGGTCAAATGTTTATCCAAATCCTCACGGTAATGACCTGTTTTACCTGTGACGCCATTAACAGCCACAGCATAAATGAAACCTTCAGCATCTTTACATAACGTTTTTTGACGTTCAATACCTGTTGTCAGGCTAACCAGCGGCACAAGAGCAATATCTGTGTCGGTAAGATATGGTTTTACCATATTTTCATGTTCGTGTGGTAAATCAGGAATAATCAACCCTTTAACAGACGTATTTTTCAAGTCAGCAATAAATTTCTCAATGCCGTATTGATAGACAGGATTGATGTAAGTCATGATGACCAAAGGAACTGTCGTTTGTTTTTCTTGTAATTTTTGAACAATCGCTGTTAAACTCACATCGTTAGCCAAGCTTCTTTGTCCTGCGAGTTCAATAACAGGTCCATCAGCAACGGGGTCAGACCAAGGAATTCCCACTTCAATGCAGAAGCTCTGCTATTTTCCAAAAAAGCAATGGTGTCGTATAAACCGTCTAGGCCTTTTTCGTGGTCACCTGCCATGATATAGGGCACAAAAATCCCTTTTCCACTTGCCTTAATTTTCTCCAAATGTTGCGTGAGTGTTTTGGTCATGGGCTACTTCCTTTCTGTTTCCAAACGTTCTTTGACTTGCATGACATCCTTGTCGCCACGACCAGATAGGCAGACGATGATCGATTTATCTGGCCCCAATTGCTTGGCGACTTTCTTGGTCAAGGCAATAGCGTGGCTGGATTCGAGGGCTGGGATAATACCTTCCAAGCGAGATAGGTGCATAAAGGCTTCTAAGGCTTCTTCATCTGTAATGGCATCATAACTAGCACGGCCAATGTCTTTAAAGTGGCAATGCTCAGGGCCGACACCTGGATAATCCAGCCCAGCTGAAATGGAGAAGGCTTCCATGATTTGCCCGTGACGGTCCTGAAGCACCGTCATCAAAGCCCCGTGCAAAATACCAGGACGACCTTTGGCAAAGGTTGCAGCGTGTTTTTCCGTATCCAATCCTTGACCAGCAGCCTCAGCCCCATAAAGGGCAACAGATTCGTCCTCGACGAAAGGGTAAAACAAACCAATGGCATTGGAACCACCGCCTACACAAGCCAGAACAGCATCAGGCAATTGCCCACCTGATAATTCCGCGTATTGCCGCTTGGCTTCTTTACCAATGACCGATTGGAAATCTCGCACCATTTCAGGAAAAGGGGCTGGTCCAAGAGCTGAACCCATAACGTAATGCGTATCCTCGATGTTTTCCACCCATGCACGCAAGGCAGCATTGACCGCATCTTTCAAAACACGTGAGCCATCGGTCACCGAAAAGACCTTGACCCCCAGCAACTCCATGCGAAAGACATTGAGAACTTGGCGTTTCACGTCTTCTTCTCCCATGTAAATGGTACACTCCATGTCAAATAGGGCAGCGGCTGTGGCTGTGGCAACTCCGTGTTGGCCTGCTCCTGTTTCGGCAATGATTTTCTTTTTCCCCATGCGTTTAGCAAGCAAAACTTGTCCGAGGGCATTGTTGATTTTATGGGCACCTGTGTGGTTGAGATCCTCGCGTTTCAGGTAAATTTTCGCCCCACCAAAATGCTTGGTCAAACGCTCCGCATAATAAAGCGGCGTTTCACGTCCCACATAATCTTTCAAAAGTTGATCCAATTCTTCTTTAAAACTAGGATCTGCTTTTGCTTGGCGGTAAGCTTTATCCAGCTCTAGCACCGCAGTCATCAGCGTTTCAGGGACAAATTGCCCACCAAATTTTTCATAAAATCCCTTACGATCAGGTTGGTTATATGTCATTGTTTCACACTTTCTATAAATCTCGCTATTTTCTCTAAATCTTTTTGACCATCCGTTTCAACACCAGAAGAAACGTCAACACCATCAGGGTGAAAGAAAGTTATCGCTTCTCGGACATTGTCCCCCGTCAATCCACCTGCTAAAAAATAGGGTTTTGAAATGGTCTTATCTTTTAAGGGCACCTCTAAAAACTCCTCAAAAAACCTATAAAATGAGATAATAGAAATA
>ERZ791917.125-NODE-125-length-106897-cov-51.416877_pt1 | contig 106897 bp, 84 predicted proteins | sample MGYA00510138_ERZ791917 | MGnify/ENA primary metagenome ERZ791917 (study PRJEB30046, sample SAMN00792102) | human gut metagenome | study: EMG produced TPA metagenomics assembly of the A metagenome-wide association study of gut microbiota in type 2...
CTTATTCAGAACTTTCGAGGATGTGTTTCACTGTTTAATTATCAAGGATCTCTGCTGTTCTGACTCGGATCAGCTCATTTATTTTATCATAGAACTTTTCGTTTGTCAAGAACTTTTTTTAATTTATTTTCTGAAGCTCTTTCGAACTTCTCTGCTGTTCTCTCGATCAGCAACTCGTTTATTTTACCAAACTCATTTGCTTTTGTCAAGAACTTTTTTCAAGTTTTTTTGAAGCAGTTTTTGTAACCCGCGGCAGCCACCCGGCTCCGAACTAGGTTTTTCTGTTTCAAAGAAACTCATTCGCATCAGCTCTCGCTGACAGCTTAGTTATAATAACACCGCCCAAAGCAAAAGTCAACACCTTTTTTCGAATTTTCTTATTTTTAGAAAAATATAGTTAATTCTGCATATTTTGTATTTTATCTGAATTTTTTCAAAAAGGACCGTACGCATCACACGCCGGTCCTTTTTCCACAACTTCCTTCTAATTTTTCCCCACGCGCAAAATCGCATCCTGAATATTTTCCACCGGAATCAGTGCGATTCCACCGATTTTCTCCACGGACTTCATGCAGACAGCAGGTAAAATCACCCGCTCGAAGCCCAGTTTTTTTGCTTCCAGCACACGCTGTTCCGCCATGCTGACGGCGCGGACCTCACCGCTTAAGCCGACCTCGCCAAATACGACCGTTTTCTCATCGATCACCTGATCTTTGTAGCTCGATACGACGGCAAGTGTGATGCCAAGATCGATCGCCGGCTCATTCATCTTGATTCCGCCTGCGATGTTGACGTAGGCATCGCTTGTCGAGAGATTGATTCTTGCGCGTTTTTCCAGCACTGCCATCAGCAGGTTCACGCGGTTGAAATCGCATCCTGCTGCAGTGCGGCGCGGGATTCCAAAATTACTGTGGCAGACCAGTGCCTGAATCTCGATCAGGATCGGGCGCGTTCCCTCCATGGAGCATGCGACAGCCGAACCGGAAGCTCCCTCCGGCCGTCCGTTCAGCATGTATTCCGATGGATTTTTCACTTCCACGAGTCCCTCTGTCTGCATTTCGAAGACGCCGATTTCATTTGTAGAACCAAAACGGTTTTTGACGCCGCGCAGAATCCGGTAGGACGCATGACGGTCGCCCTCGAAGTACAGCACGGTATCTACCATATGTTCCAGCACACGCGGGCCGGCCACATTACCGTCTTTTGTCACATGACCGACGATAAAGATCGAAATCCCCATTCCCTTTGCAATCTGCATCAGCACATTCGTCGATTCCCGGACCTGGGATACACTGCCCGGCGCGGAGCTGACCTCCTCGTTGTACATGGTCTGGATCGAGTCGATGACAGCCATCTCCGGCTTCTCTTTTTCCATGACGGCGCGGATGATATCAAGATTCGTCTCGCAGAGCAGGGACAGATTTTCGTTAAATTCTCCAATCCGCACAGCGCGCAGTTTGATCTGGCGCAGGGACTCCTCACCGGAAATGTATAAAACCTGATGTCCTGCTGTGGACAGCATGCGGCACACCTGCAGAAGGAGTGTGGATTTTCCAATTCCCGGATCGCCGCCGACCAGTGTCAGGGAACCCGGCACGATTCCTCCGCCGAGCACCCGGTCGAGTTCTCCGATTCCCGTCGGGATACGCTCCTCTTTTCCTGTTGAAATTTCCGTCAGATGAACCGGCTTTCTGCCCGCCGCGCTGTGGTTTCCGATCCCCTGCGTTCCCGCCGGTGTTTTGGCCGCTGTCGGTTCCTCCACAAACGTGTTCCATTCTCTGCACGCCGGACACTGGCCCATCCATTTTGCGGACTCATATCCGCAGTTCTGGCAGAAAAAGGCTGTTTTTTTTGCTTTTGCCATAGTTGTGTCTCCCTTATAATTGTCAAAAAAAGCTGCCGCACACGTTCTGCGACAGCCTTCTTTTTACTTCATCATGCTTTTACGATTTCTACTGCTACATCCCCTGCTTTTTCCAGCTCTACGCTGAAGGAAAGTTTTCCGCCGAGGTTTGTGGTCATGTGGCCAACGTTTACGCCGTCGAGCAGCACCTTGTATTCGGTCTCTGCTTCCATTTCAACGGTGATCTGTGCATCCTCCGGTCCTTCTACTTTGAAGGTCATGCCGCCGTCGAATACGTTCAGATCGGTAACTGCTGTTCCCGGAACGGATTCGTATACGAACAGTCCGTTTCTCTCCAGCTTTGTGATTTCCTTAAAGGTTTTTACTTTATACAGATCTCCTCTGTGCTCAAAATCAGATTTTTTTGCCTTTGCCGCAAGCTCATAATCTCCGAAGCTGATGCCTCCGTCTGCCTCTGTGCGGATTAATTCTTTTACTACTGACATTTGTAAATGCCCTCCTGGTCTTGTCTTTTGTGGTGTTTCGTTTGTTTGTGAAAATCATACCATAATCGAAAAGATTTTACCATATAATTTATGGAATTTTATATTATTTTTTCTCAAGAACCTTAAATGTAATCTCTTTCTTATTCATTCCAGCCGCAACGGTATCGCCTTTTTTCACTTCTCCGTTCAGGATGGCTTCTGCGAGCGGATCCTCAATTTTGCTCTGGATCGCGCGTTTTAACGGGCGGGCACCGTACTTGCTGTCGAAGCTGTTTTCCACGAGATATTCTTTCACGGTGTCACGGACTTTCAATTCAATGTCCATCTGCTCCTTGCAGCGGCGCTCCAGATCTTTGAGCAGAATCTGCAGAATCTTCTTCATATCCGCCTTGGTAAGCTGATGGAATACAATAATCTCGTCGATTCGGTTCAGGAATTCCGGCTTAAACATCCGTTTGACTTCTTCCATCACCTGGCCCTTCATGTATTCGTAGTCTTTCCGCTCATCTTCTGTCGAAAGGAATCCAAGGCGTTTCGGCGCTACAATGTTCTGTGCTCCGGCATTGGATGTCATGATAATGCAGGTCTGTTTGAAATCAACTTTTCTGCCCTGCGCGTCGGTGATATGGCCATCATCAAGTACCTGCAGCAGAATGTTGAACACATCCGGGTGAGCTTTCTCGATCTCATCGAACAGGATCACACTGTACGGGTTGCGGCGCACTTTTTCAGAGAGCTGGCCGCCTTCCTCGTAGCCAACGTATCCCGGAGGGGAACCGATCAGCTTGGAAACGCTGTGTTTCTCCATGTATTCCGACATATCAACGCGGATCAGGGCCTGCTCTGTACCGAAAACTGCCTCGGCGAGTGCTTTGGAAAGTTCTGTTTTTCCGACACCGGTCGGTCCAAGAAACAGGAAGGATCCTGTCGGACGGTTCGGGTCTTTTAATCCGACTCTGCCTCGTTTTACGGCTTTTGCCACAGCTGTCACGGCTTCTTCCTGGCCGACAACGCGTTTATGGAGTGTCTGCTCCAGTCTTGCCAGACGTTTCGATTCTCCTTCCGCGAGACGCTGTACCGGAATTTTCGTCCAGGTGGATACGGTTTTTGCGATTTCTTCTTCTGTTACCTGCAGTTTTTTGTTTTTGCAACGGCGTTCAAAGCGTTTTCGGATCTGCTCCAGATCTTTTTCGAGCTCCTGCTGGCGCGCCTGCAGTTCTTTTGCCTGCTCAAAATCGCCGGTACTGATCGCGGATTCTTTTTCTTTCTGTACTTCGAACAGTGTCTGCTCCTCTTTTGCCATGTTGTCCGGCACCTGGTAGCCGGCGAGCTGTACGCCTGCGGATGCCTCATCGATCAGATCGATGGCTTTATCCGGCAGGAAACGGTCGTTGATGTAGCGGACGCTCATTTTTACGGCTGCTTCCAGTGCTTCATCGGTGATTTCCACGCCGTGGTGGCGTTCGTAGTATGGGCGCAGGCCTTTTAAGATATCAAGTGCTTCGCTTTCTGTCGGTTCTTCTACTTTCACCGGCTGGAAACGGCGCTCCAATGCGGCATCTTTTTCGATGTATTTACGGTATTCTTCGAGCGTGGTTGCACCGATGAGCTGAATTTCTCCGCGGGAAAGGGACGGTTTTAAGATATTGGATGCATCGAGTGCTCCCTCTGCACCGCCGGCCCCGATGATGGTGTGAAGTTCATCGATGAACAGCAGAATATTTTCATTGTCCGTCACTTCCTTGACGACACGTTTGATACGTTCTTCGAACTCACCGCGGTATTTGCTTCCGGCTACCATTCCGGAAAGGTCAAGGACAACAACTCGCTTATCGCGGATCGTTTCCGGCACAATGCCAAGGGCAATCCGCTGCGCCAGACCTTCCGCAATCGCCGTTTTTCCGACACCCGGCTCTCCGATCAGACACGGGTTGTTTTTTGTCCGGCGACTTAAGATCTGAATGACACGCTCAATTTCCTGCCCACGGCCGACAACCGGATCGAGTTTTCCTTCGCGCGCAAGCTCAGTTAGATCCCGGCTGTACTGGTCCAGTGCCGGCGTTTCGCTGGTCTGCGCTCCACCTCTTGTCTGCGGTCCGCGGCCGGTATTTGCATTTCCGCTTGCACCGCCCTGCAGCGGTGCCTCGCCCATGGCAGTAAGGATTGCTCCATATAGTTTCTGAATGTTGATCCCCATGGTAAAAAGCAAACGGGTAGCAACACAGTCACTTTCCTTTAAGATTGCAATCAGCAGATGCTCGGTTCCCACAGCTCTGCTCTTAAAACGCGCTGCCTCCGCTTCTGCATTTTCAAGCACTCTGCGTACCCGCGGAGTATAGCCCGGTCGGGATTCGGTCACGGTGTTTCCGCCTGGTGCAATCAGACGGTCAATCAGTTCGGTAAGCTGTCCGGCATCTACGTGAAACTCAGAAAGCACCATGCCTGCTGTGCCATCCTCCACGTTCAGAAGTCCGATCAGAAGGTGTTCGGTTCCTACGTAATTATGTCCACATTTTTCAGCTGTCCTAACCGCATATGCCAGTGCTTTTTTTGCCTGACTGGTATATCCTTCTCTCATAATACTATTGTCTCCTTCATGTTTCGTCTGCGTAATTGCTGTAAATTTCATCTACAAGCTGATGTACTTCTTCTTTTGATATATTTTTGCAGACGGCTTTTGCAAGAATCACCTGCAGATCTTCGCGCAGTTCCTGCATGGCATACAGTTTATCCGCATCGATAGAGATAACGGCTCCTTTTCTTCGGTCAATCGAAAGAAGCCCCTCCTGCCGGAGTACGCTGTAGGCCTTATTTACGGTATGCATGTTGATACCGATATTGTCTGCGAGCTGTCTTACCGAAGGTAGAGTATCTCCTTCCTGAATTCTGGAAGTGGCAATACCCAGAATAATCTGATTTCTCAGCTGGATATAGATCGCTTCATCGCTGTTGAAATCGATCTGTATTGTCTCATAATACATAGTTACACCCTGCTTTCTCGTATCGTTTTGTTATACATATGTTATAACAATTCGCAAACTTTGTCAACAAACGGTTTCCCTACCTGTTTTTCTCGTAGATGATCTGAAGACCTTTCAGGAGCAGATTCTCATCGATGATGATGTCATGTCTGCAGTGCGGAATCACAGCTTTCGCCAGACCTCCGGTAGCCACAATCGTGCATTTGCAGCCAAGTTCTTCTTCCATCCGTTCGATCATGCCGTCGATGCTGGCAGCGTTTCCATAAATCATACCGCCTTTCATACAGTCCAGCGTATTTTTGCCAATGACTTTTTTCGGTGCTGTCAGACTGGTCTGGCTAAGCTGCGCGGCATTTGATACGAGAGCATCCAGCGAAGTACGAAGTCCCGGAAGAATCACGCCTCCGATGAAGCTTCCTTTCTGATCAAGTACACTCATCGTCGTGGCAGTTCCCATATCGATAAGAATCTGCGGACATGTGTATTCATTCAGCGCTGCTACTGCTACAACAACAAGATCGCTTCCTGCCGTTGCGGGGTCGTCCAGTTTGATATTAAGTCCGGTCTTCACACCGGGGCCGACAACTTTGACCGGCTTTTTAATCACTTTTTCTGCCGCACTCCGGCAGAGCTCTGTCACCTGCGGAACAACGGAAGAGATGATACCTCCTTCGATCTGCTCCACCGGAATCTCATACAGTTCCAGTACATTTTTCAGGCTGACTGCGTATTCCAGCTCTGTTTTTGCCTTGTCCGTGGAGAGTCTTTCGATGAAGTATGTTTTTTTCCCTTCCACACACCCAAGGACGATGTTCGTGTTGCCGATGTCTATTGCAAGGATCATGATTCAGGTTCCTCCTGTAAAAACTATGAAATGAAATTCTTGTGGTTTTATTATACATGGTGCGGCGCTTTGAGACAAGGAAAAAGACAGCAAGAAAAAGACAATTAAGTCGATTTCATACTGTCTTCTGAATATTTCATTTTGAATTATCTATTCTTGTTGTTCACAAAAATAAATTTTACATCATTCTCAAACGTACGATTTAGCAGAATTTGCCCTGAAAATGTTTGAGTACTATACATTTTTACATCATTCTCAAACCATTACTTACAGATTTAGGGGAGGTGGAAAGTTTGAGTACCATACATTTTTACATCATTCTCAAACGGCGTGTCGCGGATCATCGGGGCCAGTCTGGTTTGAGTACCATACATTTTTACATCATTCTCAAACCCGAATGCCGTTGTCATCAGATTCCACAGCGTTTGAGTACCATACATTTTTACATCATTCTCAAACACTACGGTACAGCAGCAGTACCTTGACCCGTTTGAGTACCATACATTTTTACATCATTCTCAAACGAGTCCGTGGCGTATCCGTCCGCCTTGATCGTTTGAGTACCATACATTTTTACATCATTCTCAAACGATAAAAACGAGGAGGAAAGTGGAAACATGGTTTGAGTACCATACATTTTTACATCATTCTCAAACCCAGTGGAAAGCGCATGGAGAGCCGCAGAAGTTTGAGTACCATACATTTTTACATCATTCTCAAACTTGCACAGAATACAACTCGCCGCGGCAAAAGTTTGAGTACCATACATTTTTACATCATTCTCAAACTCCCCGCTTCTGTAAGCTGCACACGCAACTGTTTGAGTACCATACATTTTTACATCATTCTCAAACAAGAAGTGGTGATTATGTCTTCCGCCCAGGGTTTGAGTACCATACATTTTTACATCATTCTCAAACTTCAACAGGAAAGATGTGATTGTTCTGGCTGTTTGAGTACCATACATTTTTACATCATTCTCAAACATAGACAACGCAAGCGATGACGAGACGAAAGTTTGAGTACCATACATTTTTACATCATTCTCAAACGATATACCGACAGTATTCAGCGTGCCAGTGGTTTGAGTACCATACATTTTTACATCATTCTCAAACCTCAAATTTAAAAATGAACTGCTTTCATCTGCACAAAACAGGTACTCAAACATCCGATGGATATTAATAGACATCACATCCATCTTTGTCAATTATATAATATTCTCTCTGATTCGAAAAGTCCCTTTGTATATTTTCTATGAAAAGCAAGGATATTTCATAGTAGCATGCCATTTGGGAGAGTTTGTTTATTTGTGTTTCGTTCAGATAGGACCGAATATTTATGAGAATCACCAGTTCTTTTTGGAGAAGTTCGGCCATAACTTTGATATATTGCGTTAATTTTTCCAGAAGTCCCATCTCTTTTTCGGTTTCTGTCTGAACTCCCATCAATTTTAGGAGTGCGCTCAAATCGATTTCCTCATTTTGTTCCAATTCGTACCCACTGACAGCTTCCAATTGATAGATGTATTTCTTCAGTTCCGCAATAATTCTCTGTGTTTCCAGAAACATTTCTTCATTTTGCGCACTTTTGACCAGCTCTGTAAATAACCGTTTTTGTATTCTGTGATCCGCAAAATCAAGAGAAAAGGGCGTTAATACCAATTCCACATCTCTTTTCATATTCAGCTCTGTGTCAGCTTTAGAAAGTACGAAATTTCCCTCCTCTCCCTGATTTTGTTTTTGCAGCTGCTCCACATATTTTAAAAACAGCTCCGGTGATTCTATAATCCATTCCGTGGGACAGTTCCGATGAATCGCAATAGGTTTTTCCAAGTCCACATGTACCAGTTTCATAAAATCACCAGCCTTTCATCCGTATTCAACACTTCGCTCTTTACGTTCCCAACAATCAGATCCATTTTCGCATACTGCTTCTCAGTCACCGTTAAAAGCTGTAGCAGGCCTTCTTCCGGCTTATTTTTATGAATCTGATCCACGATTCCATTCACTGCAGTTGTATTTAACGCAAGCTTACAGTATACGGATTCCTGGAGCATCAGGAATCCGCTTTTCAATAAAAACTTTCGAAATCTCGCATATTCTCTTCTCTGATCGCCCGTCAGCACCGGAAGATCAAACAGTACCAATACTCTCATAAAACGATAACTCATAGGCCGTAAAACCGGATCAATGCACTGTCATTCTCATTTAAGGCATCAAATACACTTTTACAGTAAATTTTTATGGCATTATTCACATACTGTGTTTTCCCGTCTATCATGACTTCGTTGTTTAATACATTGACCAACTGTATTTTTTCCTCATGCGTAAATTCTTTCCTCTGCATTTGGATTACTTCCCGGTCAATCAGAACACGGAACGGTTCCATCAAATCGGACGCCAGATTAAACTGATTAAACATATTATCATGAAAGAGTCCGAGCTGTGTAATATAACCGCTCGCTACAATTTCTCTCGCAAACGCAGACAACAAAATGCTATATCCGTAATTCAGCGCTGCATTTTCCGGACAATCCGCAGTTCTGGTAAATGTCATGCCGAACAACGCATTGAAATATACCTTTGCCGCATGCCCTTCCCGGTTTGTCTCATCGTTCCAGCCAATCTCCTGTAAATATGATTCTAACAGACCCGCTTCTTCCTTTCCCAGATTTTTTAACAGTTCCTTCTGCTTTCGTATTTTTTCCGTCACAATCTCTGTCCAGATCGCTTCTTTACTGTGCCGGCTCCACTGAATCTGCTTTCTGACCTTATTGCTGGTATCATGACTTCCGTAATACCCAACCAGTTCCGACGATGGATTTCTCTTTTCATCGCAAAAAATCACTTTTATTTTCTTTTTTGTCAGCTCTGCCAGCAGACTTGTTGTGACTGTTGCTGCTGTTGACTCAATCAGAATGGTTGATATTTCACTTAAATGTATTTTTGTTACTTCCTCATTTCGCACCACAAGATAACCAAGCTGATAGTCCAGCTTTGCCCGTTTGGAAATAACCACAATCCGCCAGCTCATAATGCATTCAGGTCTACTGCCTGCTCGTAAATACCGGTTGGCGATTGATGAATCATTTCGATTCGACTGCAATCGGTTATATTTTTGTTGAGATACAAAATTCCTGCTCTTCCAGATCCTCCAATTAATTTCAAATCAGCGGTAACACTCTGGCACTGGAAAAAATGTAAAATTTCATACAAAACGATACACTTTTCTTCTATGCATAATTCTTTAAATTTTTCTCTTTTTTCCGTTAATGTCTTTGCCTGTGCTCCAAGTTTTTTTGCATATACCGTATTTGTTAATTTATTTAAAAAGGTTTCATACAGCATCACCACCTTCTTTTCTTCTAAATGGTCGGAATCGTAAATTTTCAGTTCTTTATTCTGTTTTTTACGTTCCACGTACTGTACTATTTTTTTCAGTATTTCTGTTTCTTCCTGGGAAAGTACCAGCTGATTTGCACCTTGCATCAATAGCTGATCTCCTGATCTTCCGGAAACCCACATATAAAATCCGTCCACACAAAACAGAGTATCTATTTTGATTTCCGGCACCAGCACTCGCGGATTCTTTAACTGTCTTTCCTCTTCCAGATACCGAATTATATTTTCTTCTGACTTCTGAATTTCCTTTTTCAGACGAATCGGCACATACTCGATTGTTCGTATTTTCTTTCCCTTTTTGCCCCCCGATTCTGCCAGTACAAAGTAAGCTCCCGCCTCTTTGTTATACCCTCCATACTTCTGTATATCACAAAGCCGTTCATCACTGCTCTTGATCGGAACCTGACCTTTTCCTTTTTTGACAATCTGCTGGTCAAACAATGCACCTGTTGCCTCATACGATCTTCGCGTCACAAGAATGTTGTTCTTTTCCATAAACTTTCGGACTGTCACAATGGTTCCGTTCCCGCCTTCCCAGGCAATTTCTCCGTTTCGTTCAATTCTTTCCTGTTCAAACATCTTCTTCAGATTATAACTTCTTCCCGGATTTTCCTTAATGAAGTGAATCGGATTTGATGTGAATTTTACAAAATATGCGTTGCCAACGACAATATTCAAATAAGCATCCTTCGCATGATGATAATCATTCATCTCCCGTACCTTCAGAAATTTAAAATCCTTACGGAACTTTGAAACGGTTGGCGCTTTCACATAAACAATCTGTGTATCCGGGATCACCTGCTGCAGAATACTTGCTGCCGCTTTTGTACTCTGACGAGTTTCCACCAGCTGCCTGGAAATAAATCCAGCCAATTCAGACGGTTCAAATCCGTTTCTTCTTATCAGCCGTTTATATTTTTCTTCACTGATCAATCCGGCATCCACTAAAGATTTCCAGAATGGCTGCATTTTTTTCCGAACTGTTTCATCGATCGGATATTTATCCTCTTTCATCTGATTACACTTTTTCTTTACAAGTACCCGGTTATCCAGGCTATCATCCATCACTTTGGACTGTGGAAAAATATGATCAATGTCATACTTCTGATTATCCCACAATTCCTCCAGTTCAATTGTTTCACCGGAATACATGCATTTTCCTTTTTGCGTATAATACAAATACAGCTTGTCTCTTCTCATTTCCGCATCGGAACGTTTTTCAATCTCATCTATCCAGTCTTTTTCTTCCGCTTTACATTTTTTATAGAGTTCCAGCAGTTTCTTTTTTCTTGAAGAGGTTCTTCCCTGATCGGTTTTTTCTCTTGCCATTTCTATAAAAACACGTTTCGGTGGGTTTCCCATTACTTTACAGATTTCCTTTACAATCAAAAGGCTCTGCCAAATCTGCCGCTTCACTGCCGGTGATACGTAAAGTTCCTCGACTAATTCATACGAAATATCCCGTTTTTTCTGTTCGTTTCCATTCTTTTCTTCGATTGCCGATGCAAACAAATATTTTTCGCTAAGCAGTTGCATCAGATTGTCATTCGTCTCCCACAAAGCCCGAATAATAGACCATGCCTCTCCCGTTTCCGGTGCCGGTGCTTCCGTCTCTTCCAAAAACACTTTTGAGAGTCTTCCCCAACCACGATACGGCAGTTTACTTATGCTGTCTCTTTGTTTTTCTGTCAACTCCGGAAACAGTTTCTTTAATCTCTGTTTCAGTATCGCTTTATCATCTCCAAACAGCGTTACGTTCAGGATGATGCATTCTTTTTCCGCCTGGTTCAGTGACAGATTTGTTAATTTCTCTTTAAAGTCATGGTATGCCGTAAGAGAACTCTTGAAATCACCATCAATTCCGGTAATTTCAACTTCTTTTCCGGTAATTCCTTCTTTCACTAAATAGTTTTTCAGTTTTTTCTGTGTAACTTTTCTGCTTTTCTGGAATACTTCTTCATATATTTTCTGTTTCTGCTCTACAGATATCTTTTCTCCATCCAAACGCAGATTATTTAATTCATTTAAAACTTCGTATTTGCTATACAGCAGAGAATACTTTGGTAAAACATCTTCACTTGGCAGATAAGTACATTTATTCGTCATTCTTCGAATAAACTGCTCTGCACTTGCTTCCAAATCTACCATCTCATCGAAGTTCCATGGATATATTTTGCCTTCTTTTCGTACCGCCCAGTTACTCTTCTCCCCTTTTTTTCGAATTCCGTTTAAGGGTCCTACGTAGTACGGAATGCGGAATGTGAAAATCTTTTGAATCTTCTCTCCATTCTCTTTCAGTAGCGGAACTTTATCTTCCAGATTTTTCAGGATTGCATTTAATTCATATAAATGAATCTGATACGGAATGACACTGTTGTCTTTTACAGTCTGTTTCGGAAGAAACGTTCCCATTTCCATTTCCTTCTGCATACAGGATACTTTCGTCACATCTGATATCTTGCCCAGAATATTCTTTTTCAGATAACCGTAAAAGTCTTCCTGACTACATTGTTTTGGTGCCTTGATATACGCATAATAATTAGCTTTTTCATCCTTTTTTGCAAACAGTCTCTGATATTCTTCCCTTGAAAGATTCTCTCTGACCAGCTTTTTCAGATCTTTCAGATCTTTTTTATGCTTTTCATAAAGTGCCACTTTTGCCTCTGAAAGAGAAGAATAGTTCTGCAAAATATCAGCCAGAACAGCCCAATCGTACACTGCTTTTGCGTGTTCAATTAATACATATTTTTCTCCCAGCTCTGCTTCGATCTCTCCAGCGTATTCTTCATAACCTGCATCTGCGAAGCAAAGTTTTGGCCGTTCCAGTGTATCCATCTGTTTTTCCCCAAACAGATTTCCCAGTTTTGCTGTTCCACCGGTAATCAATCCCAGCCACTCTTTTTCACAGGATGTTTCTGCCCGCATTGCTTTTACTGCTTTTGTCTTTTTCGCAGATTTGGTCAATGTTCGGTCTTTTAAAATTGCCTCTATTTCCTTGCTTCTTTCCACTCCAATCTCGGAAGAAAAGCCAAGTTCTTCTGCCCTCACTGCTTCAAGGAACTGTTCAAATGTTGTCTGAAATTCTCTTACCTGTTCGATATTTCCGTTTAATAGAAAATGGCCTCTGTGTTTCATCATATGATGCAGAGCAAGATATATCAGGCGAATATCAGGCGTTTCGTCAGTTTCCATTAACCATTTTCTCAGATGATAGATGGTTGGAAACTGTTTATGATATTCTTTGTCTGTGTAATCATCATCCGCAAACAATGCATAGGGAAGTTCCGGACACTTTCCCTGCCTGTCACGCTTATCCTCTGGCCAGTAACGACTCTCTTTCATTCTGCGAAAAAATCCATCATCTATCTTTTCTACTTCTTCCGCAAAAATTTTCTGCAGCAATTCTATTCTCCAATTACGACGATCCAATCTTCGTTTTGCTGTCCGAAACCCTCTTCTCTCTTCTGCAGTCTGTGCACTGTCAAATAGCCGTACACCCCAAAGTGTTTTTCCATGTGCGCGCAAAATTTCGTACTTCTCATTTGTCACAGCCCATCCAACCGAACTGCTTCCCATATCAAGTCCGAGATAATATTCCCCTTTCATCTATTCTTTCCTCCATTTTCTACATTTTATCTAATTTTACCATATATTTTGATTTTTTACATCTTTTCTTTCCTATTTTCAACAATTCTACTTCCTGGTTCTTGCTGTTCTCACAGTACTGAATCATAACCATGTTTCATTTCTAATTTTAGACAACAAAAAAACTGCTGTCTATGAAGACAACAGTTTTCGTTCCACACACTGTGGACCATCTAACGATGGCGTTTTCGATAAATCGTTATTTGAACTTATGATGTAAAATTTAGTATGGTACTAAACTAACTACACTATACTTCTATTTTTTCCTTTCGTCAATCTTTTTTAGAAAGTTTTTATGATAATTATTCCATTTTTTTCTCTTGCGTCCTTCTTGTTTTTATGGTAAAATATATTTTGTTCTGATTACGAACACTGCCGCTGTGGCGGAATTGGCAGACGCACTTGACTCAAAATCAAGCGGTGAATAACCGTGCCGGTTCGAGTCCGGCCAGCGGCATAGCTAAAAAAGATCTGCAAAAACGAACGTTGATGCAGATCTTTTTTTATTGTCTTCCCTTCAAAAAAACAGCTTTTGAAAGAAAGAAAACCCCTTTCGAAGAACCGGCCATCTGCCGCATGGTTCTTTTTGAAAGGGGTTTTACTGTTGTTATCTCTTATTTATTTCCAAACATCTTCTCATACTCCGGTGTTCCATCCAGTGTAGCGAAGTAGTCTTTCGGGGTTTCTGCGCGGCGGATGACTTCAAAGCTGCCGTCCTCTTTTAACAGAACCTCTGCAGATTTTAATTTTCCGTTGTAGTTGTATCCCATGGAAAATCCATGTGCGCCGGTGTCGTGGATGAAGAGGAGGTCTCCGACTTCCACTTCCGGAAGCATGCGGTCGATCGCGAATTTATCGTTGTTTTCGCACAGGGAACCTGTTACGTCATATTTGTGATCGCACGGCTGATCTTCTTTTCCCATTACCGTGATGTGGTGGTAAGCGCCGTACATTGCCGGCCGCATCAGATTGACCGCACAGGCATCACAGCCGATGTACTCTTTGTAGATGTGTTTCTGATGTATGGCGCGGGTAACGAGTCCGCCGTACGGTCCCATCATGAAACGGCCCATCTCCGTGTAAATTGCAACATCGCCCATGCCGGCCGGAACGAGGACTTCATCGTACACTTTATGTACACCCTCACCAATCGCGCGGATGTCATTGCCTTCCTGACCCGGTTTGTACGGGATTCCGACACCGCCGGAAAGATTGATGAATTTGATTTTTACGCCTGTCTCTTTCTGCAGCTTTACAGCCAGCTCAAACAGTGTTTTTGCCAGAACCGGGTAGTAATCGTTGGTTACGGTATTACTTGCAAGGAAGGAATGGATGCCGAACTCTTCTGCCCCTTTTACCTTCAGAATGCGGAATGCCTCAAAAATCTGCTCGGTTGTCATACCGTATTTGGCATCTCCCGGATTGTCCATAATATCGGTGCTGATTTTAAACAGTCCGCCCGGGTTATAACGGCAGCAGATTTTCTTCGGAATGTAGCCTAATGTTTTCTCAAGAAAATCAATATGTGTAATATCATCAAGGTTAATGATCGCACCAAGCTCTGCAGCCAGTTGATACTCTGCAGCCGGTGTTACGTTGGATGAAAACATGATTTTATCTTTCTCAAATCCCATCGCATCGGAAAGCATCAGCTCCGTGTAAGAAGAGCAGTCGCATCCGCAGTCATATTCACCCAGCATTTTGATCAGTGTCGGGTTTGGGTTCGCTTTCACAGCAAAATACTCACGAAATCCCGGATTCCAGGAAAAAGCTTCCTTTACTGCTTTCGCATTCTCACGAATTCCTTTTTCATCGTAAATGTGAAACGGAGTTGGTACTGCTGCTGCGATTTCTTCCAGTTTTTCTTTTGTTACAAAAGGCTTCTTCGTCATTCTCTTTTGTCTCCTTCTTCTGCTTATTTTGCCTGAATAATGTGAAGCATGTTTGTCATATATCCTTCACCCGTCACCTCGTTGGTGGCAGGGTCTCCGGCCGTAAAAATAACCATATCGCCGCGTTCTACAAGCTCCTCACGGCGCACCATATACATAGCATGGGAAATGATGTTCTCCGTAGAATCTTCCTCGTATCCGGTCACCGGACGAACGCCCCAGTAGAGCTGCATTTTTCTTCTTGCCCATTCATATGGGGTAACGCCGTAAATCGGTACGCTCGGACGAAGGTTGGAGATCAGTCTTGCGGTCTGACCGGACATCGTCGGGGTCACAATGCAGGCTGCTTTGATGTGTTCTACCATAGAAACGGCTGCACTTCCGACTGCCGCGGAAACATTCAGTTTCCCTTCCAGCGCTTTTCCATCGCGGTAATCTTCGAATTTCAGATAGCGCTCTGTCTGCTCGGCAATCTCTCCCATCATGGTAACTGCCTCGACCGGATATTTTCCGGCTGCTGTTTCGCCAGAGAGCATGATCGCATCCGTTCCATCATAAATTGCATTCGCAACATCGGCTACCTCTGCACGGGTCGGACGCGGATTCCGGATCATGGAATCCAGCATCTGGGTTGCTGTGATAACCGGTTTGTATTTATGATTGCATTTTTCAATGATGATTTTCTGTACATGCGGTACCTGGCACGCCGGAATCTCTACACCAAGGTCTCCCCTTGCAACCATCACACCATCTGCCGCATCGATGATGCTGTCGATGTTCTGCACACCTTCCGCATTTTCGATTTTGGCAATGATATCAATATGCTCTCCTCCGTTTGCCACAAGAAACTCACGGATTTCGTTAATTGCCTCTGCATTTCGGATAAAAGAAGCCGCTACAAAATCAATATCCTGTTCAATACCAAAGAGAAGATCTCCTTTGTCTTTCTCCGTGAGGTTCGGAAGATTGATCGAAACGTTTGGTACATTCACACCCTTCTTCTCTCCGAGCTCGCCGCCGTTTACTACGGTACAGACAATTTCCGGTGCATTTACTTTTTCTACGCGCAGGCCGATCAGACCATCATCGATCAGAATTGTGTCTCCCTCTTTGATATCGTCGGTAAGGCCGGTGTAGCTGACCGAACAGTGATCTTCATCTCCGGTCTCCTGAACGGTTGTCAGGGTAAAAGTCTGTCCGGTTACCAGATTTACTTTTTTGCCATCTTTCAAAACGCCGGTACGGATTTCCGGTCCTTTGGTATCCAGAAGGATTGCCACAGGAGTTTTCAGCTCTTTTCGAAGCTCTTTCAGCATATCCATACGCATTTTCTGCTCATCGTGGTCTCCATGAGAAAAATTAAAACGAGCAACATCCATTCCGGTTTCAATCAGTTTTTTCATCAGGTCACGGGAGTTGGTATTTGGTCCCATGGTGCAGACAATTTTCGTTCTTCTCATACTTTCTCTCCTTCTTTATTTTACATGTTCATGCGTAAACAGGTGATCCTGGCAGTATTCATAATTTCCGTTGCATCTGGAGCAGAAACGGAACTCCAGATTCGGATCATCCTTTTCAGTCCGCCCGCAAATCGCACATTTGTGTTTTGTGATTCCATTTGGATTGCGGTATTCGGCTTCTCCTCTTGATACGGCTTTTTTAAATTCTTTCCTGCGTCTGTTCTGCCGGAAAGAGTTATGTTTTCCTTTTCTTGTCATCAGGAAAAACACCAGGACGTTTGCCAGGGAACACAAAATAACAACACATCCTGCCCAGTTTCCGCTCAGAATGCTGGTAATCATGCTATAAGCAAGAAGCGCTACATCAAGATACGCCAGCCATTTGATCTTGATCGGGATAATAAAGTACAGAAGCACCTGCATATCTGGAAAACTGATCGCAAAGCCAAGGAAAATAGAAAGGCTGATATAATAGGTGCTGAATGCAGTTCCCATCAGCGCCGGATACCCATTCACTGCGTACTCGATTCCATACAGCAGGAAGGAACCGAGGATCGTCATCAGAATGCCGGAAAAGATGTAAACATTATACTTGAAATCTCCCCAGGCTCTCTCAAGGCTTGTTCCGATTGAGTAATAGAAAAACAGCATGATGATCGTAAAGATATCAAGGCTGCTCGGCGGAATCAGAATCCAGCTCACCAGACGCCAGATCTGGCCATGCAGAATATAGTATGGTTCCAGTGTCAGATACTGTCTCATAATGGGGGCCGCAAGCGCAATGATATAGCCCGCAATGTACGTTACGATAATGTACATCGTCAGATGGCTTAACGCATATCTCCCATATTTTCGCTCCATTTTGTCTAAAAAATTCATGCACACTCTTCCTTTTTGTTTGTTTTATTTCACCGGCTTTCACTGCCCGAAAATACATTCTCATTATACGTGCTGCCTTTTCGTTTGTCAAACGGTATAACGGTGAATTTCGTCTCTGAAAAAGAGCTTTACGAATGTTTTACTTTCCGGTATAATTTATTAGAAATCTTTTCCAGTTATTTTATAAATATACGAAAAAATTCAGGAGGACTTTATATATGGCAGGATCATCATTTGGTACCATCTTCAGACTGACCACCTGGGGAGAGTCTCATGGAAAAGGCGTGGGCGTTGTTGTGGACGGAGTGCCGGCCGGCCTTTCGCTTTCCGAGGAGGATATTCAGGTTTACCTCGACCGCAGGAAGCCGGGACAGAACCGCTTTACCACAAAACGGAAAGAATCCGATACCGTTCAGATTTTATCCGGCACTTTCGAAGGAAAAACGACCGGTACCCCGATTTCCATGGTGGTATGGAATGAGGATCAGCATTCCAAAGATTACAGCGACATTGCTTCCTATTACAGACCGGGCCACGCCGACTATACGTTTGATGCAAAATACGGTTTCCGCGACTACCGCGGCGGCGGACGCTCCTCAGGACGCGAGACGATCGCACGCGTGGCTGCAGGTGCCATTGCCTTAAAAATGCTCTCTGAGCTTGGCATCACCGTTTCCGCCTACACCCGCTCCATCGGTGACGTGGAAATCCAGTCTTTTGATGCCGTTGAAATCGCGAATAACGCTCTGAATATGCCGGATGCAGAGGCTGCCGAAAAGGCTTCCGAGCTTTTAACAAAAGCCATGGCGGAAAAAAATTCCGTCGGCGGTGTGGTCGAATGTGTCGTTCACCATATGCCGGCCGGTGTCGGCGATCCGGTGTTTGAAAAGCTCGATGCCAACCTTGCAAAAGCACTCGTCTCCATCGGCGCCGTAAAAGGCGTGGAAATCGGAGACGGTTTCTCGGTCTGCATAGCTACCGGGCTTACCAATAACGATGCCTTCCATGTAAATGCGGACGGCTCCATTGTCAAGCTGACCAACCACGCCGGCGGTATTTTAGGCGGTATCAGCGACGGAAGCGATATCGTTGTCCGGGCTGGTTTCAAACCGACCCCGTCCGTTGCTGCTTCCCAGCAGACCATCAACAAAGATGGTGAAAACATTGCCATCGAAATCAAAGGCCGCCACGACCCGATCGTCGTTGCACGCGCCGTTGTTGTCGTGGAATGCATGACCGCTCTTGTCCTGGCGGACGCACTGCTCGTCGGCATGAGCGCCAAACTGGACAATGTAAAGAAAGTCTGGGCTCTGGACGAGAAATAAAGGCCGGACTGCTTCTTTCTGGCTTCAACACAAAAAAATGCCTGCGGGATACAGTTCTTCCTGCAGGCATTTTTGTGTTATTTTTTTAGTGAACGCCTTTTTTCGTAATCAGAATACAGTTCGGCGTCTCCACTTTCATCGGGCGGCCTTTCTGAACCAGCACGTTTTTCTCATAATCAACGGTAAATGTTGTGATCGTGTTGGACTCATGGTTTGCCACTGCGATATGTTTTCCGTCCGGGAACATTGCAATATCCTTTGGATATTCGCCGCTGATCGGAAGTGCAAACTTCTTCTCCAGGCAGCCGGTCTCCGGGTCGATATGGAACATTGCTACGGTATTGTCTCCGGCTGTAGAAGTAAACAGGTAGTGGTGATCCGGGGAAAGGCACATGCCGGATGCAGCGTCGTGCGCCTGGTCCACGTTCGCGGATGTGGTGCTGATCGACTGCAGTTTTTCAAATTCCGGTCCGTTTCCCGTATCACGGTAGCTGAATACATCGACTTTGTTCATCAGCTCGTAAATGACATACGCGTATTTTCCGGATTCACTGAAAACGATCTCTCTCGGACCGGATTCACGCTCACAGCGCAGGATATCCACCAGTTTCAGGCGGTCACGCTGTGTGTTCAGCTTGTACATTTTGATCTGGTCAATGCCGTTGTCGACTGCGCAGACATATTTGTTGTCCGGTGTAGGAACGACACAGCTGACATGCGGGCGGAAGTTACGCTCTGCCACACTGCCAAGGCCCTTGTGGAACACGCCGTCCATCAGACTTCCGAGGCGGCCGTCCTTATGGGTATGTACAACGGTTACTTTTCCGTCATGATAGCCTGCCACGAACAGGTATCTTCCGGTTTTATCCACCGACAGATAGCAGCCGCGCATGCCGTCGATGTCTACTTTGTTGATCGGGGTCAGATCTCCGTCATCCTCCACTGCAAACACTGCAACGCCTTCATCTGCAATCGAATACAGGTATTTGCCGTTTAAGGAACGGGCAATGTGGGAAGAGTTGTTGACCGGTATGACTTTTCGCTCTGTCAGAGTGCCTTCTTCTACATTTACATCATATAAATGAATACCAATGCTGCTTCCATGGGTATAAGTGCCTACATAGGCTACGTACTCATCCTTCATGTTGTTTTCATCCTTTCTGCCTTCTCGCACATCGTGTGAATTTTCTAAAAATATTTTAACACAATTTCCGCGCCACGACAACGAGGAAAACGGATTTTTGATATGTAAACGGTAACACTTTATTTTTAGACACAGGATATTCTCCTGCAGAGAATTTTTTAGATATTTCTATTGTTTTTAGATTGTAAGAGTTGAGGTTTCCGCTGCATACCATTTTCATTTTCTACGCTCTCGTCAGACTGATTTCCTGACTCATCATTCCCTGCAGTTTCTTGATTGCGCGGCTGTACTGGCACTGCAGCGCCTGCTCGCTTTTCTTGCAGAATCCGCTGAGCTCTTTGTAGCTGAATCCATATGCTCTCCCCCAGAAAATGCGCTGATCCATCGGATTCAGGTTCTGGATGCAGTTCTGCATCACCATTCGTTCCTCAATCTCGGCTGTCGCGCCCGCCTCCCCTTCATTTCTGTTCTCTTTCTGATACTGTGTATAGGAAACTTCATTCTGATAATAATGTTTTCTGCGCTGATTCTTGATCTTGTTTTTTGCCACACAGAACAGCCATTTCGTCATCTCTTCTCCTTCGAGATCGGCAACGGTTTCAAATTTTACCACCAATACCTCCCATACATCGTTCAGCACATCCTTCGCCGTCTCCCGGTCATTGTTCAACTGACCGCAGATATAACGGAACAGCACATGACTGTTTTTCTCGAATATGATCTGAAAAAATCGTTCCTCCTCTTGTCTCATACACTTCTTTCTCCCTCCTGTTATTTCGCTGTCCTTCTCTTCCGGGCCCGTCATATATGTAATGTGTTGAGACTATCGAAATCTTTCGTTTTTTCAGAATATTTCTACTACTTGACCTTATTACTTTTGTTAATAAAGCAAAATATTGCGTTATAACTGCACCGCGGCGCATAATCAAATTTTTTCTTTCGAAACCAGAAATTACTGTTCTGACAAAAAAATTCCCGCAGAAAGGAGCTTTCTTCCTCTCTGCGGGAATCTTCTATTTTGGTTTTATTTTATTTAAAGTAAGCAACACCGGACTCAAAGATCTTCAGATCCTGCTCTCCGTAGATGTTGACTGCTACGCCGTTGTCGCGGCGCTCTGCGTGTGCCATCTTACCAAAGACACGGCCGTCCGGGCTGGTGATACCCTCGATTCCGCAGTAGGAACCGTTGACATTCCAGTACTCGTTGTTGGTCAGGTTTCCGTTGACATCGCAGTAGCGGGTTGCAATCTGGCCGTTTGCCATCAGCTTGTCGATCCACTCTTTCGATGCTACGAAACGTCCCTCGCCGTGGGATGCCGGGTTGGTGTAAACACCGCCAAGCTCGGCGCCTGCCAGCCATGGGGATTTGTTGGTCACAACCTTCGTGTAAACCATCTTGGAAATATGGCGTCCGATGGTGTTGAAGGTCAGAGTCGGGGAATCCTCCGTCTGTCCGAGAATCTCACCGTACGGAACGAGTCCCAGTTTGATCAGTGCCTGGAATCCGTTGCAGATACCAAGGGCAAGTCCGTCTCTCTCATTCAGCAGTTTGGTAACAGCTTCTTTGATCTTCGCATTCTGGAATGCGGTTGCAAAGAATTTTGCTGATCCATCCGGCTCATCACCTGCGGAGAATCCGCCAGGGAACATGATGATCTGCGCCTGGTTGATGGCTTTTTCAAAGGCATCGACAGAACCACGGATGTCTTCTGCGGAAAGGTTGCTGAATACCTGAGTGATAACTTTTGCACCGGCACGCTCGAAAGCTCTGGTGCTGTCATACTCACAGTTCGTTCCCGGGAAGACCGGAATGAATACGGTCGGCTGTGCCAGCTTGTGGGAGCATACGTGGATGCTCTTTGCCTGATAGCAGCTGTCTGCAACAATTCCGTTTTCGTCTGCTGCTGCCACATTCAGGGCATCTACCTCCGGAAGCTCTGCACCGGATACGGTCTTGAATACTTTTTCCAGCGGTTTGTTCCATGCGGAAACGGCCTCGCGGATGGTGATTTCGGTGTTTTTATAGGAAAGAACCGGTTTGTCTGTCACTTCACCGATGACGGTGTAGGTGCTTGCCAGCTCTCCGACTTTTTCAGCCGGAACTTCGCAGATCAGATCTGCAATATATGGAGTAAAGAGATCTCTCTCGTCTACATTGTGCTCGATGGTTACGCCGAGAGCATTACCGAATGCCATCTTGGATACGGCTGCTGCGATACCCTGACGGTCTACGACATAAGCGGCTTTCACACGGCCGTTCTGCATATCCTCATGCAGTTTTCTGTAGGTTTCCATGACGCCTTCGTACTCTGGAAGCAGATGTGCGTCGACTGGAAGGTGGATCCACACGAGTTTGTCTCCTGTGTTTTTCAGCTCCGGAGATACTACATCTTTTAATTTTGCAACGTCAACCGCGAAGGATACGAGTGTCGGCGGTACATCGATATGGTTGAAGGTACCGGACATACTGTCTTTTCCTCCGATAGACGGCAGGCCGTAGCCCATCTGTGCGTCGTATGCACCAAGAAGTGCTGCGAACGGCTGGCTCCAGCGGTGCGGATCCTCAGTCATTCTGCGGAAATATTCCTGGAAGGTGAAACGGACTTTGCTGTAATCGCCGCCGACTGCCACGATGCGGGACAGGGACTCGGTTACGGCATAGACTGCTCCGTGATACGGGCTCCAGCTCGATACGTATGGATCAAAGCCGTAGCTCATCATGGTAACGGTGTTGGTTTTTCCATCCGGAACCGGCACTTTTGCAACCATGGCCTGAGTTTCAGTCAGCTGATATTTTCCACCGTACGGCATCAGCACGCTGGCTGCTCCGATGGAGGAGTCAAACATCTCGACAAGACCTTTCTGGGAGCATGCGTTGAGGTCTGACAGGGTGGACAGCCATTTTTCTTTCACGTCGGCAATGTCACCGCTTCTTTTTAACGGGGTGTCCTCTGCTTTTGGAATCTCTACAAAGACATCATTCTCCTGATGTGCTCCGTTGGTATCCAGGAATGCACGGGAAATATTGACGATCTCTTTTCCTCTCCAGGAGAGTACCAGACGCGGGTCCTCGGTTACGACTGCAACTTCGGTTGCCTCCAGGTTCTCTTCTGCGGCATATTTCAGGAACTGCTCACGGTCTTTCGGGTCGATGACAACGGCCATACGCTCCTGGGACTCGGAGATGGCGATCTCGGTTCCGTCGAGGCCGGCATATTTTTTCGGTACTTTGTCCAGATTGATCTTAAGGCCCGGTGCCAGCTCGCCGATGGCAACGGAAACTCCGCCTGCACCGAAGTCGTTGCATTTTTTAATCAGAAGGCTGACTTCCTCGCGGCGGAACAGTCTCTGCAGTTTACGCTCAGTCGGTGCGTTTCCTTTCTGTACCTCTGCACCGCAGGTCTCGATGGATTCTGTCGTATGTACTTTGGAGGAACCGGTTGCACCGCCGCAGCCGTCTCTTCCAGTACGGCCGCCGAGCAGGATGATGATATCGCCCGGATCGGAATTTTCACGGACAACGGCACGGCGCGGTGCTGCTCCAAGGACAGCTCCGATCTCCATACGTTTTGCCACGTAGTCCGGATGGTAAACTTCTTTGACATAGCCGGTTGCAAGACCGATCTGGTTTCCGTAGGAGCTGTAGCCGTGTGCTGCTTCTCTTACGAGTTTTTTCTGCGGAAGTTTTCCTTCGAGTGTTTCGCTCTGCGGACGGGTCGGATCTGCGGCTCCGGTCACACGCATTGCCTGATATACGTAGGTTCTGCCGGAAAGCGGGTCACGGATTGCACCGCCAAGGCAGGTTGCTGCACCACCGAACGGCTCGATCTCGGTCGGGTGGTTGTGGGTCTCGTTTTTGAAGTTGATCAGCCACTCTTCGTCTTTTCCGTCTACATCTACCGGTACGACGATGGAGCATGCGTTGATTTCATCAGACTCTTCCTGATCTGCGAGTTTTCCTTCGGATTTCAGTTTTTTCATTGCCAGAAGGGCAAGGTCCATAAGGCAGATGAATTTGTCGTCACGGCCTTTGTAGAGTACCTCACGGTCGCTTAAGTAGCGGTCGTAGCTTTTTTTCATCGGCTCGTAGTAGTCGCCTTCGCCGAAGGTCACGTTGGTAAGCTCGGTGGAGAAGGTGGTATGGCGACAGTGATCGGACCAGTAGGTATCGAGTACGCGGATCTCGGTCATGGATGGATTGCGTTTTTCTTCGCCGCGGAAGTAGTTCTGGATATGCAGGAAGTCTTTGAAGGTCATGGCAAGGCCGAGGGAATCGTACAGGGCTTTTAATTCTGCCTCCGGCATGTCGATGAATCCGTCGAAGATTTTGACGTCTGCCGGCTCTTCAAATTTTGTCACGAGGGTTTCCGGTTTTTCAAGTCCTGTCTCTCTGGAGTCTACTGGATTGATGCAGTGTGCTTTGACTGCGTCAAACTGCTCATCAGTCATCTCTCCTTCGATAACATACGTAACGGCGGAGCGGATGATCGGCTGCTCGTCTTCTTTTAAGAACTGCACGCACTGTACGGCAGAATCGGCTCTCTGATCAAACTGTCCCGGAAGGAATTCTACGGAAAATACTCTCGCACCTTCTGCACGCGGGAAATCTTCCTGATAGCAGATATCAACCGGCGGCTCTGCAAAGACTACTTTACATGCTTTCTCATATGTCTCATCACTGATATTTTCTACATCGTACCGGATCAGCTCCCGTACGTTGGTTACGGTCTGGATGTTCAGATAGTGCTTGATTTCATGCTTCAGATCTTTCGCCTTAATCGCAAATTCCGGCTTTTTCTCCACATAAACGCGTCTGACTGTACTCATTTTTATCCTCCATTTGTCTGAATCATAGTCCCCCAAAAACGGGACAATCTTTCGTTACTTACAGAATAGCATATTTATCTTTATAAATGAAATTAATATATCTTATATGTTTTATAAGTTTTGTTTCTTAATAGACGGACGCATTTCATTTTTCCTGCACTACCATCCCACTCATCACCCATTCTCTCCCGTCCTAAACCGTCAGGCCCGCGCACTTTCTGGTGCGCGGGCCGTCCGTTTCCGTTTTTACATTCTATATTTCGCTTTTTTCTCCCGTGTCCGCAGTGCATTCCCCGCCTTTGCCGGCCGGTACAGCAGCATACAGGTTCCCGCATTCATAACAAGCGCACAGCACACATCCGATACGGAGTGCTGTTTTAAAAACATGGTCGAAAACACAATCAGCACCGTCAGGCCCAGGCAGACGTTTCGGAATACCGGGCGGTTTTTGAGCTGCTCGCTGTGTTCTACGGCAACAGCTACGGCTACGGAATTATATACGTGAATACTTGGGAATACGTTGGTCGGTGTGTCTGTCAGGTAAAGGCCTCTGACCAGATCCGTGAAAATGTTCTCCCGTGGGAATACCGTCGGGCGCAGGTTCTGACCGTTCGGGTACAGATAGGAGATCACGAGGAACGCCGTCATTCCGATTCCCAGGTTGATAATCAGCTGATAATATTCTCTGCGGTTCTTGTTGCAGAAGCCGAAATAAAGGACAGACCATGCAATATATCCAAACCACATAAAATAAGGAATCACAAAAAACTCACAGAACGGAATCATATCATCAAACGGAGTATGAATCAGATGATAACCTTTCGTAATGTGAGTTTCCAGATATTGAAAACATTTCAGATAGAAAATACCATAAACCACTACCGGAAGAAAATGCTTATATTTTTTTATTGTCTTCATAGTTTCCCTCCACTTTTCTGACGAGGTTTTTCTCTTCAACCTGCTGAAATTATAGCACACCGAAAACCGAAGTCAATAAGCTTTATTATTTTTTAAGAAACAATTCATCGGTTTCTGAAAACCGTCCTTGGGATGGAAATGTTCAAAGATCGCCGCGTCGAATTTTTTCCGTGTCCGGTTATATACATGCTCATCTTTTACCGTCCATGCAAATGCCGGTGTCCGAAACAGCATACGGTCGATCAGGAAGCCCGGGCAGTCGGCATAGCGGTGGTCGTAGGCGATAAAATCCGGTTTCCCGATAAAATTCAGCATCAGATGACGCGCCATTATCCGCAGGATCAGATGCACCTTATCATCCTTTGAAAAACGGCCGGAAAGCTGGCCGCGCAACGTCTGCGGCATGTGGCGGCGGCACCAGCGGAGGGCCAGGCTGTTGAAGGATTCCATGCAGAACATACCGGTGTACCCCTCCATCTCCTTCTGAAATCCCGCACAGACCGCCGTGGAAAGTCCCGGCATCTTGATTTCGATTAAAAGCGGCACGCGGCCGTCTACCGTCTGCAGTACCTCACGAAGCAGCGGAATCTTTTCCGTGCTGTCGCCCAGATGGAACTGCTGGAGTTCCTCATACGTATAATCGCTGATTTTTCCCTCGTTTCCACACATCCGCTTCATCGTGTCGTCGTGGAACACCACAATCCGGCCATCCTTTGTGATCTGAATATCCAGCTCGATGGCATATCCCTGCTCCGCCGCGCGGGCAAAAGCCGGAAGAGAATTCTCCGGAACTCCCTCCGCCGCGTTCCACAGACCGCGGTGCGCATAATTCCATTCCGCAAATTTCAGACATTCCTGCCGTCTCGATGTAGCCGGCAGAATGGAAAAGAAATAACCTGCTGCCAGGACGGCAAGCACTGCAAAAAATATGATCCAGAACATCATCTTTCCATCCCTTCTTTCACCCAGTCGCCCAAAAGGCGGAGACGCTCCGTTTCCAGTCCGATCCTTTCCTCCGTGCGGTGTCCGCCCGATTCTCCGTCCAGGTGGACCGGTTCCGCGCGGTCTGTCTGAAAGGAAAGGCTGCTGCACCGCTCCATATGTACCTCAGGAAATCCCGTGTGGCGTCCAAACAGCGCCATCGGCAGAAGATAGCTGACTTTCCATTTGGCAAGATTGGAAACCACCATCACGTCGAGCAGATCATCCGTCCCGTCCGCCTCCGGGCAGAAGCAGAAGCCGCCGCCCTCGTACGGAAAATTCATTGCCACTGCAAAAAGAACATTTTCAAACGAACGGTGTTCTCCGTTTTCCAGAGCTGCATCCAGCGTGAACGGTTCGAGATAAAAGAGCTGCCGCAGTGCAATCATCACATACGTAAGTTTTCCCAGATGCAGCCGGTTCAGCGTATTCTTGATTTTTGATGCCAGCGCCTCGTGGCAGATGCCTGCATCAAAACCGATGCCGGTGCTGACGAGAAATCTCCGCTTTTGGCTGCCAAGAAGCGCCGTTCCAATGTTGATCTCCTTTTCCTCCCCTTTCAGCACAGCTTCCAGCGCCTGCAGCGGATCGGAGGGAATTCCGGCACCGCGCGCAAAATCGTTGCCGCTTCCCGTTGGAATATAACCGAACTTTACATCCGACAGGCTGGTGATTCCATCGACCGCCTCATTCGCCGTACCGTCTCCGCCGATCACCAGAAGGACATCATCGGGATTCCATACCCCTTTCGCGGTCAGCCGTGCTGCCGTCTCCCGTGCGCTTCCGTGATACTTTGTCGGATATACACGAAATTCCGTCCTGCGCCGCTCAAGCTCGCCCTCAATCACCGGCCACAGCTTCTCGCCGCGCCCCGACCGCGATTTTTTATTTACTATAATATGATACATCAAAGTCATACCTTCCTTTTTCTTCTGTAAAAAACCACTTCAAATCACCTGAATCATGTTCTTACGCAGCGAAACAACAAGTGTTTCACTGCTGAGTGAACAGTAACCAAATCAGCCATATTGTAGCAGTTTTCCCCGCAAACCACAACTATCTTCACAAAATCTTAACTTGTTGCCGCCGTAAAAATTCCCGCACCCCTGTCTTTTCTTTCTTGACAGACCTTTTTGTTCTGCTAAAATAAAAAGTACCGCGGTTTCGTCCGCAGAACGTCACTCATTTCTGAGGAGGTTTTTATGAATTTTTACGATATGACACGCGCAGGGAGGATGATAAGATGAAGCTCTCCCCCGCATTTCTCGCTTATAAACTAAGCAGCGCTTTTTCGGTTCTTGCACCGGAAAACCTGCCGCTCTCCGGCACACTGGAGCTGCCTGTTCTTTATCAGACAGGCTCCGCAGCCACTGCGCACCGTGTCTTTCTCTGCACAGAAGAACAGATCGGCTCTCTTTCCTCCCTCCTGGAAGAAAGCAGCTCCCTTTTTCTTCTCTGTACCGAAGAACTGCCGGAGGAACTTCCGGCTCCGGTTTCGATCGCCGTTAAGAGCAGCGTATCCGCTGTTTTTTCGTTCCTGCAGGAGCTTTTCTGGACGTACGATTCCTGGCAGAAGGAGCTGATGCAGGCACGGCTCGACGGAAAATCGATCCAGCATCTTTTAAATCTCTCCCTGCCTGTTTTTGCCCACCCCCTGATGGTGGTCGGCATGGATTTTTCCATCATCGCCGCAGCGTCCGAAGAACCTTCCTTTTTTCCCGAGAAGGTGTTTGGCTCCCTCGATGCAACGCGCCCGCTTCTGCTCTCCTTAACAGAAAGCAGCGAATACGCGTCCGTCCGCGATCTCGATGGATGGTTCCGCTTTCCGGATCACGTAACGGGACTTGGTTCCCTCTGCGTCAACATCACGCAGCATGGTCAGAGCGCCTACCGCCTGCTGCTCCTCGACACAAAAAAGGATCTTTCTGATTCCGAAGGCTTTCTTCTTGAATTTCTTGCAGAAATGATCCATCACGCCTTCCTGCACAATGTGATGCAGAAAACCTCGCCGGCGCAGTCGCTTCACACCGTGCTGCTCCGTGCCCTCGACGACCGGATGGCCGACTATATTGCGGTCAGCCAGGCTCTCGATGCGCTCGGCTGGCATTCCCGCCACACCTACTGCTGCCTCTATCTGCAGCTCTCCGATATGGATCAGAAAAACCTGACGGCAAACTCGGTCTGCGCCTATCTGGAAAATATTCTGACCGGCTGCTCCGCGTTTCCGCACGGCGGCGGTATCGTTGCGTTCTTTAACCTCACGCTGTCCGATTTTTCCATGACCGATCTGATGGAACGCATGGTGCACTTTGTGGAGGACAGCTCCTTAAATGCCGGCTTTTCGCGCTGCATGAACGGCCACATGAATCTGCGCCGCCAGTATATCCAGGCAAAAATCGCCCTGCAGTTCGGCACGCGAAAATACCCGGACAAGCGGATGCATCCGTTCAACGATATCTCGTTTGACTACATCCTCGATCAGGCAACAAAAAAGCTCCCAGGCTACATGCTGTGCCATGAGAGACTTCTCTTTCTGCAGGAGCACGACGACAGCTCCGGCAGTGACTATATGCGGACGCTCCGCTGCTATCTGGACAACCACTGCAATGTCGTCCAGACGGCTCGTGAGCTTTTTATCCACCGCAGTACCCTGCTCTACCGCCTGGAAAAGATCAAGGAAATTTTAGAATCTGATCTTTCCAGCCCGGATGAAATTCTGTATCTGATGCTTTCGTTCCGTTTTATCGACCTCGAGAATGAAGAAGAAAACCGTTCTGGATCTTCGCAGCCAGAAAAGCACAGATAAAACCAACCGCAATTCCCGCCAGGACATCGGTCGGGAAATGCACAAACAGATACAGTCTGGAAAATGCAATCAGGCAGGCCAGAATCAGTGCGGCAGCTCCTTCTTTTTTGTGCATCACAAAAATAGAGACTGCCGCCGCAAACGAGGCTGCCGAATGGCCCGATGGGAAGGAATAGTCCTTCGGAGCGGCAACCAGCAGCTTTACCTGCTCGTCAATCCAGCACGGACGCGGGCGCGCTGCCAGCGGCTTTAACACCAGATTACATAAAATCAAATCTAAAATCAGCGCGATCGCCATTCTTACACCGCATTTCCGGTATTTCGGAAGGATTAAGAAAACGGCGGTCAGCGCAATCCAGATCCATCCCGCATTTCCAAGTGAAGTAATTCCCACCATCACCCGATCGAGCACTGCATTGTGAAGATGCTGCAGTGCATATAAAATTGAAAAATCCATTCTTACCCCTCTCTGTAAAAAATGGGCATTTTTCTGCTGTACATCTGCTGATCGGCGGCCGCCTCGTACAGAAATTCCGCCAGGGCCTCTCTCGAGTATCCAGGCCGGAACTGGCTGCCGTCCAGCGAAATACTGCAGTTCTGCCCTACCTTTTTCACTTTCCCGTCTCTTCCCGGACACGTCCGCACCAGTGTCCAGTTCAGATCGCTCCGTGCCAGAACCTGTCCCATCTTCTGCATATCTTTATAGACACCTGGCCAGAAAATCTGCATGAATTTCGTACTCATTCTCTGGTATTTGTCCTCGCAGTCTCCAAACGCATGAATGCAGACATGGCCTACCGTCACAAACCGCGTTTTTCCAAGCTGCTTCATGGCCGAGAGAATCATCGCGTTTCCGTCAGCCAGCGGTGTCTCCTCTTCTTTTACATGTTTCACACGCATCGGAGTCAGCACGCTGATGACTGCATCCGCTTCCAGCAGTGCCTCCAGTACGCGTTCCCGGTTCTGAAGGCTTCCCTCAATCACGGTCAGATTTTTTCTCGGCCAGATCGCTTTTGCATCCGGCACGTAGGCGGTCACCTGTGCGCCGTGAAGAAGCGCCGTGTTGGTCACATACTGCCCAAGCAGTCCCCCCAGACTGAATATTGTAATTTTCATGAAATCCTCACTCTCATCTGTGTGTCTTTTGTATCCTCCGCAGATTTTTTGACACACTTTCCTAATGTTATCTCCTATTCTAACACACCGCCCGTATACGATACAATGAAATAAAACTAAAAAAAGTATAACCTTTTTCGTCCTTTCTTCATATCGTAAGTAGAACCGTATTTTCAGGAGCTTTGATCTTATGCCCTATACTATCGTAATTGATGCCGGACACGGGGGAAGTGATCCGGGCGCTGTCTATGAGGGACGCAGGGAAAAGGATGACAATCTTTCCCTCGCCATCGCGGTCGGCGAGCTTCTTTCCCGGCAGGGTGTCTCTGTCATTTATACCCGCACAACCGATGTTTATCAGACGCCGTTTGAAAAGGCGCAGATGGCCAATCAGGCGGATGCCGACTTTTTTATTTCTTTTCACCGGAATTCTTCGGAGGAACCGAACCAGTATACCGGCGTGGAAACGCTTGTCTATGACAACTCCGGCATCAAACAGACAATGGCAGAAAACATTAACGGCGCGCTCTCGGAGCTGGGATTTCGGAATCTCGGTGTCAAGGCACGGCCAGGGCTTGTTGTTCTGCGGCGGACGAAAATGCCGGCCCTTCTGATTGAAACCGGCTTTCTGAACAATGAGCAGGACAATACGCTCTACGATGAAAAGCAGGAAGAAATCGCCCGCGCCATCGCGGATGCAGTGCTTGGAACGCTGGATCTCGAGACGGTCACGGAGGCTGACCGGCGCGCTGCGGAAACGGAAGCCGCCCGTCCGTCCGTTTCAACAACAGATACCGTCACTGCTTCCGCTTCGCCCCGTCCCACGCCGCCGGAACAGGAAAATCCTTCCGACACACCGGAAACCTTCTACCGTGTCCAGACCGGCCTTTTCCGCATCCGCCAGAATGCCGACCGTATGCTTTACGACCTTCTCGACCAGGGCTATCCCGCTTTTCTTCTCGCCGAGGACGGCTTTTTCAAGGTCCAGGTCGGCGCTTACCGCCAGCTCGGAAATGCCATTCTGATGGAACGCCGCCTGCGCCGCGACGGCTATTCCACCCTGATTACCACCTGAGCGTCTGACGCATCAGTCGAAAAAAGAGCGTGCCGGAATTTTGTTTTCCGACACGCTCTCGTTCTCCTTATAACTTTTTCAGTTTTGCAAACGAAGCAAACATTTTCTTTGTACCAGCCTGGTCGAAGTTGACGGTAACTTCATAATCTCTTCCGCCGTCCACGATATCCGTGACAATGCCGACACCGAACTTGATATGGCGCACCGTATCCCCGACTTCGTAATCGAGTTTCGTCGCCTTCTGCGCGCTGAAGGTTTTCGCCTGCTGCGGCTTCTCGCGGAATGCCTGCTTCATCGCCGCATAGACGCTGCCTCTCGTCGGAATGTCCATCTTCGGCTTCCGGTCTTCGATCTCCCCGCGCTCCCGCTCCAGGGAAATCAGCTCCCGCGGAATCTCTTTGACAAAACGGGACATCTTGTTGTACTGCACTTCGCCGCGGATCATTCTCTGGCGCGCACACGTCAATGTCAGATGCTGCATCGCACGCGTGATGCCCACGTAGCAGAGACGGCGCTCCTCCTCCAGCTCCGACGGATCATCCCCGGTGATCGTCATGTAGCTCGGGAAAATGCCATCCTCCATGCCGGCAAGGAATACGTTCGGGAACTCCAGTCCTTTTGCGGAATGCAGTGTCATCAACAGCACGTAATCGCTCTCCTCATCCACCGAGTCGATATCAGACACCAGCGCAACCTCCTGCAGAAAACCACCGAGAGATGGCTGTTCGGCGCTCTCCTCATAATCCGCAATCTTTGAAATCAGCTCGTCGATGTTCTCGATGCGGGCTGCCGCTTCTTCGGTTCCCTCCGCCTGCAGATCTGCTACATAGCCGGTCTCCTCGATGATTTCATTCAGCAGCTCTTTGACCGACAGATAATCTGCTTTCGCGCGGAGTACCTGTAAAAAGGACGTGAAGGATTTAATCTTATTTAAAGACCGCATCAGCCCCGGCACATACTCGGCCTCGAGAAGCGCATCGTAGAAACGGATGCCCTGCTCTGCCTCCCAGTCCTGCACTTTGTTGATCGTCGCCGCTCCGATACCGCGCCGCGGAACGTTGATGATACGCAGTACCGCAAGGTCATCCTCCGGGTTCTCGATCACACGCAGATACGCCAGCAGATCCTTGATCTCGCGTCTCGCATAGAAGTTAACACCGCCCACGATTTTATATGGAACATTTGCAAGCAGCAGTTTCTCCTCAAAAAGACGGGACTGTGCGTTGGTACGGTAGAGAATTGCATAATCACGGTACTTCTTTCCCTCCGTGCGGACGCCGCGCGTGATTTCTCCTGCTACGTACTCCGCCTCCTCAAAACCGCTCTGGAACTGCCGCAGATCGATCAGGTCACCCTCCGGGTTCTCTGTCCACAGGCGTTTTGCTTTTCGTCCCTGGTTATTCGCAATCACTTCATTTGCCGCATTCAGAATATTCTGCGTAGAACGGTAATTCTGCTCCAGTTTAATGACCTTCGCATCCGGGAATACATGCTCAAAACTCAGAATATTTTCAATATTCGCCCCGCGGAATTTGTAGATCGACTGGTCATCATCGCCGACAACGCAGAGATTGCGGTATTTTGCCGCCAGAAGGCTCACAAAGCGGAACTGAACCGTGTTGGTATCCTGATACTCATCGACCATGATATAGCGGAACTGCTCCTGATAATAATCGAGCACTTCCGGGAACTGCTGGAATAATTTTACGGTCTGTACCAGCAGATCATCGAAGTCCATCGCATTGTTTTTCTTTAACTCTGCCTGATACTCCGCATAAACTGCCGCATACTTCTGCAGCTTCCAGTCGATTCCCGCGTCAATCCGGTACTGGTCCGGCTCGATCATCTCATCCTTTGCGGACGAAATTGCCGCCATGATCGCACGGTCGCGGTACAGTTTCGGATCCATCTGGAGCCGTTTCATGATGTCCTTGATCAGCGATTTCTGGTCATCGGTATCGTAAATTGCAAAATTGTTGGCGTATCCCAGACGTTCAGCATGGCGGCGCAGAATCCGCACGCAGCTGGAATGGAAGGTGCTGACCCAGATCCGCTCCGATCCGTATCCCACGATTTTATCGACACGCTCACGCATTTCTCCGGCGGCCTTATTCGTAAAGGTGATCGCCATAATATTCCATGGATTGACGCCTTTGTCCCGGATCAGGGAGGCGATGCGGTGCGTCAGTACCCTCGTCTTTCCCGAACCGGCACCTGCAAGGATCAGAAGCGGCCCTTCGGTGTGCTCCACAGCTTCCATCTGCATCGGGTTTAATCCTGTTTCTGTCTGATTCATGTTCTTTCTCCTTCATCTGCTTCGAATCTTTTCACATGCATCTCAGTATATAACAAATCCGCCCCGGTTACAAGTAAGAACGAACATACGTTGCATTTTTATCATGGAAACTTTTTTTCGCAAAGTCCTTGCTATCTGGTATTAAAAACTATATAATGGGAACCGTGAGGTGATAACAAATGACGATAGACTCAGATAAAATTCTTCATGATTTACTGAATTCACTGGATTCTCTCGAAGGCATCCGCCCGGGGGAAATCCCGAACATTGCTTTATATATGGACCAGGTCACGACCTTTATGGACGCACAGCTCGCTTCTTCGCGCCGTTTCGAGTCCGATAAGGTTCTGACAAAAACAATGATCAACAACTATGCAAAAAACAAGCTGCTCCCGCCGCCGGTCAAAAAGAAATATTCGCCGGAGCACATGATGCTTCTGGTTTTTATTTACTACTTTAAAAACATCCTCTCGATCACGGATATCCAGACACTGCTCGCCCCGATCACCGATCGGTATTTCGGCACGGAGAGCGGCTTTTCCATCCAAGATATCTACGACGAAATTTTCCAGATGGAAAAAGAAGAAATTGCATCCGTAAAAGAAGATCTTCTGAAAAAAGCGGATGTATCCAAGTCCATGTTCGGCAGCTCACCGGAGGAGGACCGGGAATTTCTCCAGCTCTTTTCGTTTATCTGTCTGCTGAGTTTCGATGTCTATCTGAAAAAACAGATGATCGAGCACATGGTGGATGAACTGGCATCCCTCGCGGCGCCTTCTGATCCGAAAAAGAAAAATTAAGAACAAACGTGTAAAATCAAAAAAGACGGCTGCGTTGGAATCGCACCGTCTTTTTTGATTTTACACATTTTCTTTCTTTTCCATCCGTTCAAACACCATCTCATATCCGTCGTTTCCATAGCTTAAGGAACGGTTCACGCGGCTGATCGTCGCCGTGGATGCTCCCGTCTTTTCGGAGATTTCCAGATACGTTCTCTTCTCCCGCAGCATTTTCGCCACTTCAAACCGCTGCGACAGCGAAAGCAGTTCATTGATGGTGCATACATCCTCAAAAAAAGTATAGCATTCTTCCTTATTCTTCAGACACAAAATTGCCTCAAAAAGCTGGTCTACTGCTTCTGAATGAAGTTTCTTGTTCATTTCAAGCCCTCCTGTACGAAAATTAAGTCCCCATCTCATTCTTATAACTTGGAATACTACCATTTTAGCACAGTAAAGTGTGAAATACAAGTCCTTTTATCCCTGCATCAGCAAAGCCTGTACCATCGACTCCCGCTGTCTGCGGTAATCGCTCGGCGAACAGGCCTTTACCGTCTTGAAGGTACGGTTGAAGGCACTTAAAGAAGAGAATCCGGAATTCATCGCCACATCCGTGATACTCATCTTTTTGTCATACAGAAGCTCCTCTGCGCGTTTGACGCGTTTAGAATTGAGGTACTCATAGAATGTCATGTTCATGTACTGCTTGAAAATTCTGGTAAAGTGGAACTTGGAAAATCCGCTGACCGCAGCTACTTCCTCGAGAGAAAGATTCTCCATGTAATGGACATTGATATAACGGCAGACGCTTAAAACAGCCTCTATATATTCCTGCTGCTTCATTGCCCCGAACGTATTCTGCGCGTTGGCATCCGAAAAGCCCTTGCGGCCAAACTCTGAAAAAAGCTCTTTGAGGCCGGTGCAGATTCTGTGCGTCATCACTGCGCCCTCATTATCGTATTCCCGCACCAGTTCCAGAATCTGGCTGCGTAGAAACAGATAGAAGGGATCTTCCTCATCCTCTTTTTTGAAGTAGATGGCCGGAAGCCGCAGGAAAATCGTTTCCATTTCTTCCTGATTCTCCACACAGCCCGGTTCCACCAGCATGACAATCCGTTCTCCCTGGGATACGAATCTCATTCCGTGTACAACGCCGGAATTGATCATAATGATGTCGCCCTCTTTGAGATTATAGCTGTCTTTTCCGACAACAACCTCATATTCGCCTCTGGTCGGCATGATAATTTCAATTGCGGTATGCCAGTGCTTCGGATAGCCTTCTGTCACGGTGTTGTGAAAGATTTCAAACGCCGGCGGGTTTGCTGCATTCCGGTCAAATGTTTTCCCATGTTCCACTTTCTTCATCTTATTTCTTACCTCTTTTTATTGCAGCAGCTCTGTAAACAGATCTTTTACGGTCGGATAAATCTTTGCAAATTTCTGATACTGGCGCTCATATTTCTCAACCAGTTCCGGTTCCGGCTCGATGGTCTCTGTCACACGAACAATTTTTTCTGCCGCCTCTTCTACGGATGAAAAGACACCGCAGGCAACGGCTGCCAGCATGGCTCCGCCAAGTGCCGGGCCTTCCTCGGACTCAATACGGTCCACTTTGATGTTCAGCACGTTTGCGATCATGCGTCTCCACAGCGGGCTCTTTGCACCGCCTCCGCAGATTTTCGTTCTCTCGATCTGGATACCGAGGGATTTTGCTACCTCAAAGGAATCGCGGATCGCAAAGGCAACGCCCTCGAGAACAGCCTGGGTCATATCCTCTCTTGTGGTGTCCATGGTCAGGCCGATGAAGGTTCCTCTTGCATCCGGGTTGTTGTGCGGGGAACGCTCGCCCATCAGATACGGCAGGAAGAATACATTATTCTCGCCAAGTTTTGTGATGTTCTCCTGCTCTTTTGTATATTCTTTTGTGCGGATGATTTCGTCCATCCACCATTTGTTGCAGGAAGCTGCACTCAGCATGCATCCCATCAGGTGATAGTGGCCGTCTGCGTGTGCGAATGCGTGCAGGGCATTGTGGCTGTCTACGCCGAATTTGTTGCTGGAAATGAATACGGTTCCGCTTGTACCAAGGGAAACGTTGCACATGCCGTCGCCTACGGTTCCGGTTCCGACTGCGGCTGCTGCGTTGTCTCCGGCTCCTGCTACAACTTTACAGGTCTCCGGCAGTCCAAGTTCTGCTGCTACTTCCGGTTTTAAGGTTCCGACAGCGTCAAAGCTCTCATGGAGCTCCGGCAGCATCTCCAGGGAAATACCGCAGATTTCTGCCATCTCTTTGGACCAGCATTTGTTCTTGACATCCATCAGAAGCATGCCCGATGCATCGGAGTAGTCGCTTACGAATGCGCCGGAGAGACGGTATGCCAGGTAATCTTTTGGAAGCATGATTTTGCAGATTTTTGCGAAGTCATCCGGCTCATTTTCTTTCACCCAGAGAATCTTCGGTGCGGTAAAGCCTGCAAATGCAATGTTTGCGGTGTACTCGGAGAGTTTTTCTTTTCCGATTACGGTGTTCAGATAATCGGTCTGTTTTGCGGTACGGCCGTCGTTCCAGAGGATCGCCGGGCGGATGACGTTATCGTTCTCATCCAGGATGACAAGGCCATGCATCTGGCCGCCGAAGCTGATGCCGGCTACCTGGGATTTGTCTACGTCTTTTACCAGCTCGCGGATTCCCTCTTTGCTCTGCTCCCACCAGTCTTCCGGTTTCTGCTCAGACCAGCCTGGATGCGGGAAATACAGCGGATACTCTCTCGATACAATATTTACAATTTTGCCTTCCTCGTCCATCAGAAGCAGTTTGACAGCGGAAGTACCAAGGTCAACACCAATAAAATACATGTCGAATCTCCTTTTTCTACTCTTTTTCAAAAAGGGCGGCAGCAGACCTAGATCTCTGCTCCGCCCTTTTGCTTATGCGTTACTGCATATCTTTCTTATTTTTCAGTGATTCTTCCGGAACGGATTAGCCCCACGGATTCTCTGTCGGGTAACGAACACCCTTCGGCTGGTTGTAGCCGATCTCATCTACTTCAACACCGAGCATTTTGAATACTTCGAATAACGGTTTTCCGAAGTGTCCGAATGCTACTGCGCCGTGATGCGGATAGTTTTTCTCTACCAGTACGTGACGGTAGAATCTGCCCATCTCCGGAATAGCGAAGATACCGATGCTTCCGAAGGAACGTGTTGCTACAGGAAGAACCTCGCCCTCTGCGATGTATCCGCGCAGTTTTGCGTCAGATGTGCTCTGCAGACGATAGAAGGTGATGTCTCCAGGAACGATATCTCCCTCGAGGGTACCCTGTGTTACTTCTTCCGGAAGGGTTCTTGCCATGATCATCTGATATTTCATAGAGCAGAATGCCAGTTTGGTGGAAGCGGTATTTCCGCAGTGGAATCCCATGAAGGTATCTTTTAAGGTGTAATCAAATTTGCCTTTGATTTCGCTCTCATACATATCCTTCGGAACGGTGTTGTTGATGTCGAGGAGTGTTACGGTGTCTTTGGATACAACGGTTCCGATGAACTCGGACAGTGTTCCGTAGATATCTACCTCACAGGATACCGGGATGCCCATCTTAGTCAGACGGCTGTTGACATAGCAAGGAACGAATCCGAACTGTGTCTGGAATGCCGGCCAGCATTTTCCGGTCAGGGTTACGTATTTTCTGGAGCCTTTGTGTGCTTCGATCCAGTCTAACAGGGTGATCTCGTACTGAGCCAGTTTCGGCAGGATTTCCGGTTTCAGGTTTCCTTTGCCGAGCTCTTTTGCCATATCTTCTACGACTGCCGGGATTCTCTCGTCGCCTGCGTGTTTGTTGAATGCTTCAAACAGGTCAAGCTCGGAGTTCTCTTCGATTTCTACGCCGAGGTTGTACAGCTGTTTGATCGGTGCGTTACATGCCAGGAAGTTGGTCGGACGCGGTCCGAAGCTGATGATTTTCAGGTTCTTAACAGCTACAACTGCAGTTGCAACCGGTACGAAATCTTTGATCATGGCTGCTACGTCTTCTGCATCGCCAACCGGGTACTCCGGGATGTATGCGTGCAGGTTGCGCAGTTTCAGGTTGTAGCTTGCGTTCAGAACGCCGCAGTATGCATCGCCGCGTCCGCCTACAAGGTCGTCGCCGGTCTCTTCTGCTGCTGCTACTACCATGCAAGGTCCGTCGAAGTATTTTACAAGCAGGGTTTCCTCGGTCTCCGGTCCGAAGTTTCCAAGGTATACAACAAGTGCATCACACTCTGCTTTTTTCAGGTCTTCGAGTGCGTTCATCATGTCGATTTCATTCTCGACGATGATTGGACATTCGTAGATTTCTCCGTCGTATGCTTTTACGACTGCTTTTCTTCTGTTCTCGGAAAGGCTGTTCGGGAAGCAGTCACGGCTTACTGCAACGATACCTAATTTGATTTCCGGTGTATTGTTGATCATTTTTGAAGATCCTCCTTTTTTTGGTTTTCTTGGTTTTTGGTTTCTTTTTATGTTCAGAACTGCTCTTTTGGGGCAGTGTTTCTGATTTCTGGTTTTGTCTCTGGTTTTATTTTACCGAGAGGTTTTCTCCTTTGATGCCTGCTACGCTTCCGGCGATGTTTGCATCCGGGTGGCTTAAGAGCCATTTGTTTCTGGCGAAGAGCAGGTCGTCTTCCGGGGTGTGTTTTTCTTCCAGGGTGATGTCGGTATTGGTTCCTTTTGGAAGGACTACGACGCATTTGAAGCCGCTGGCTGCCACGTTGCATGGTGCGTAGTGGAGGGTGGTTGCGTAGACTTCAATGGTGGTTCCGGCCGGGATTAAGAAGGCCTCCATTTTGGATGAGTCGTAGGTGTGGTCTTCGGTGATGTCCTGTTCTTTTCCGAGGATCAGGATCAGGTCGGTTACGGCGATGTTGATTTCGCTGTCGCGGTGGTATTCTACGGCGTTCAGTAAATGGTTGTGGCCGTTGCAGTAGCCGATCTGGATCGGCATGCCGCCGTAGAGGCTGTCGGATACGGACTGGGCGCTTTTGCAGGCTTCGAGGCTTTCAATGGAAGGCTCGTAGACTACGTCGTCGGGACATGGGGTCTCGGACATGGCGGTGATGATGTCGCTGACGTCGAGGTCTTTGATGACTTTGCCGTACTGGCGGAATGCTTCGTCTGTTACTTTCAGAATCTGCATTGTGTTGGTGCTCCTTTCGTACAATTAGTTTAATGATTGAACTAATTGTAATATAGCACTTGTATGTACTTCTTGTCAACATGTATTTGGATGAAAAAACGGGTAGGTTGACAAATAAGGGGGAGGTTGGTATACTTTAATACGTTAAAATAATAAGACGCTAGGGGAGCCTTTGGCTGAGAACGTGGGACATGGATAAGCTCACGGACCCTCACTACCTGAACGGGATAATTCCTGCGTAGGGAAGCTGGAACGTGGTTTCGGAGGTGATTCGGGACTGTGTTTTTATGTGAGCCCCTCCAAGCGGAATGCGAAGGAGGTTTTTTTATGAGTTTTTTTGTTACTGCTGACGGCGGACTGACGACGGCCGGTTATGTTGGATGCGTGGTGCTGATGGTGGCGCTGGTGGTGATTGCTTCGGTTCTTTCTGCTCAGAAGAGTAAGGGGACGGGAATGGATGCAAGGAAGCTGGCGTTTTGTGCGATGGGGATGGCGCTGGCGTTTGTGACTTCGTATGTGAAAGTGTTTGAGCTGCCGTACGGGGGATCGGTTACGTTGTTTTCGATGCTGTTTATTGTGCTGATTGCGAACTGGTATGGGGCGAAGACGGGTATTCTCGTTGGTTTTGCTTATGGACTGCTGCAGTTTATCCAGGGGCCGTATGTGCTGTCGCTGTTCCAGGTGTGCTGTGATTATGTGTTTGCGTTTGCGGCGCTGGGTGTGGCCGGATTCTTTGGAAAGAAGAAAAACGGGCTGCTGATCGGGTATATTGTAGCTGTGCTGGCGAGGGGATTTTTCCATACGTTAGGCGGGTATCTGTACTGGATGGATTATATGCCGGAGAATTTCCCGCAGTCTTTAAAGGCGCTGTATCCGATTATTTACAACTACAGCTATCTGCTGGCTGAAGGTGTGCTGACGGTGATTCTGATCTCGCTGCCGCCGGTGAAGAAAGCACTGCAGACGGTTGCAAGAACAGCACATGGTGCAAATTAAATAGAATTACGTGAAAAAATCCGGGAACGCATGATTTTGCGTTTCCGGATTTTTTACGTGGATATCAAAATTTACTGAGCACTCTCCTCTGCGGCTGTGTCGGCGGCGGAGCTCATGGGGGTGATGACGATGTTTTCTACGCCGATTCCGGTTTTGCGGGTTACGATGTCTTCGATCTGGGCACGCTGTTCCTCGGTTACTTCTTTCATCGGAACGACGATGTCGGCGGTTTCGCCGGTCAGGTTTACAACGACGTCGGTGAAGCCTTTGGCTTCGAGGAGGAGTTCAGTTGCTGACTCTTTTTCTACGAGTTCCGTCATTTCCACCATGCTCTGGACAGCGCTCTGGCGCTCGGTTTCGGAGAGGTTGGTGTTGTTGATGATTTCATTTAAGGTGTCTTTGTTCTGGGAACGGATCTGTTCGCGGTCGATTCTGGCCTGGGCCATGTATGTAGATGCCCCGGCAAGGACTGCCTCTCCCGGCGTTTCGGTGACGGTCCGCGACGAGTCCCCTGCTGTGCCGGCATCCACCTCGTCGGTGATGTCGGTGTCCAGGCTGGAGATGTCTTTTAAAACGGTGCTGGCATCCGCCGTGGTTCCGTCTGCCTTCTCCTTCGTGGACAGGGTACTGTCAGCATAGTTGATGTATCCGGCGACAGCGATCATGATCGCAAGGGCGGTGATGATGACCTGATTTTTCCGGAATTTTTTCTTTTTCCCGGCCGTCTTTTTCGGCGATGGTGTCTCTGCCATTTTCTCAGGTGCATTCATTTCCTGTTCTAATTTTTCCACGCATTTGACTCCTTTACTTCATTTTGACTACTTTAATCTTATTTGCGCCCACCTGAAATAATGCCATCACGGCCTCCTGAATCTCCTGTACCGTCACCGGGTTTCCCCCGCCTTCTGCGATGACGAGCACGCCGCGCACCGCCGGGTACTCCTCGGAAACCACATACGGCGTCTCGGCCCCGTTCTGCGTCTTTTCATAGACAGTTGCCTCATCCTGCGACGCGGATGTAACGCTTCCGGTCTCCTCTCCCTTCTTGTTTTCCTCCGTTGTGCTCCGCGTTGGGACATCTTTTTCCACAATCTTTTTTCCTGTGGATTCCAGCGTCACCACGACGTGCACTGCGCCCACACCGTCCATCTGGGAAAGTGCGTCACAAAGGCGCTGTTCCATCTCCTCCTGCACCGAAAGTCCCGCATCCCCCGCCGGACGCGCAGCCGTCTCCTGCGGCTGTTCTGTCTCCTCACTGGTCTTTTTTGTTCCCGTCGGCAGCAGCAGGACAACGCCGATTGCCGCCAGCAGGAAGTACAGCATCCACTGCTCCTTTTTCTGTTTCCGGAAAAACGCCGCTGCCTTTTCCCTCATAGGCCTATTCCGAAATCTCTACCATAATATGCGCCGGATCGGTTCCGTAGACCTCACTTAAAACACTTTTGATCTCTGTCAGCTTTTCATCGAGCATTTCCCGCTGTTTTTTCTGTTCTTCGCGGTAAATGCTCGTCTGCCGCATCGGCGCTTCAATGCGGATCTCTTTTGCCTCACCGGTGTTTCCCGGCTCCAGCGTTACCGAAACGGCTGCCCCCGGAATGCCGCTCTCTGACAGATACATCCGGATCTGGCGCTCCGTCTCTTTTTCCCAGGTGCCCACGTAATACTGTTTTTCAAAGCTTTCTGCACGAATCTGTACATTTTCCATTGCTGCTGCCTCCTCTTCCAGCGTCAGACGGTCAAGCGTCTGCGCCATTTTCTGCTCCAAACCTCCCGCTTTTAGCACGGGCTGAAAAAAAATCAGTACCATCACAATTCCAAGAAAAAACTGAACCGGCTTCTTGTCCTCCTTCTCCGGGATCAGGTTCAGCACAGTTGTCATAAAAATCAGAAAAATTGAAATATTCTTAAGCCACTGCAGAATCTCTTCTACCATGCCGCCTCCCGCCGCTGCCTGCCCAACTACATGCTAGAGCATGTCTGAAAAATCATTTCCGCAATCTGCAAGCCCCAGTTTGCGAAAAGCCTTTTTCAGACACGCTCTAGGAAAAAGTTCCCGCCAGGATTGCAATCGTCAGCAGAAACAGGACTTCTACGGTCAGAAGGAGACGCAGAAGCATCGCATATCCTTTTCCTGCCGCCGCAAGACATCCCGCGATCCGCTTGTCCGAGACGGGCTGCGCCGCCGCGGCGAGAAGGCGGAAGGAAAGACCCGAAACGAGAAGCTGAACGGCGGGGACCATGCCTGCTGCGAGCAGTACCAGCATTGCCGTCACGCCAAAGCAGTTGCGGATCAGCACCGCGGAGCCTGCCACCAACTCGGTTACAGCATTCACCGCATTTCCGATGCCGGGAATCATTCCGGCAGTCCGCCAGAGTGCCATCTGCCGCAGGGAATCGAGCGCCGGTGCGATCAGATTCCGGATCATCTGCATTCCCACAAGTACGCCGAGCGACGATTTTAAAAGGCCGTTCACGCAGGTTTCCAGCAGCTCTGTCATATGGGACAAAATCTCCTCGCCGGAAAGATCGTTTACAAGGGCGATGAGCAGATAGATATGGATCATCGGGAGGACGAGGGCGAGCAGAAGCTTTTCGACAGCCAGAATCACCAGAAGGAGCATCTGATAAAACATCACGGCTGATGATGCACCACCGGCGGCCGCGGCCGCCAGATAGTAGGATGGCGTCAGGATCCGCATAAAAGCGACCAGCGATGTGATGACAGCTTTCAGGTTTTCCCCGCTCGACTGGAAATTTTTCAGAATCAGTGCAAGCGCAAGCAGATAGACCATATAAAAACTAGCGTCCCTGACCTGTTTTCCTTCAAAGAGAGAGGAAAAACTGCCGAGCACCGCGCCTGCCAGAACGAGGAGAAACAGCTCCTTCATCAGCCCCTTCTGCGCAAGGAATGCTGTTTTGGCACAGGAGAGAACGGCATTTCCGGCACGGAAGGTGCGGAAGGGATCGCCATCCTGCAAAAGAGAACGCACCGTACCGGCAAAAGAAAACTGCTGGCTGGACAGCAGGCTGTCCACTTCCTGCTGGATTGCATCGAAGTCGAGTTCTGCAAGAAGTTCGTCCTGCGCTGCTGCTGCCTGATCCGTTTCGGTATCCGCTGCTTCGATTTTCTGCGTTCTTCCCGTTCCGAAAATGAGACACAGAAAAAGCAGCGCCATGCCCCATCCGGCTTTTTTACAGAAAATCATGAACCGTTTCCAGCAGAGCGAGCAGCACTGGCATACTGACGGCAAGGACCGCCAGGCGGGCGAACAGTTCAATCTGCCCTGCAATGGAAGAATAGCCCGCATCCTTACAGATCCCGGCGGAAAACTGCCCCACATACGTGATCCCAAGCATTTTCAGCAGCGTATTCAGATACGATGAGTCCACCGGGAGATACGATTTCATTTGTGCGAGCATGCCGAGCAGATACTGCATTTTTCCGACGGTCCCGGCAAGAATGCAGAGGCCGGCACCAACCGTCACAAGAAGGGCAAATTCCGGCTTTGCTCCCTTTACTGTGATTCCAAGCAGCACGCCCGCCGTGCCAAGCGCAGCGATCCGAAGTATATCCATATGATCCCCTCCGTTTTTTCTCCCTGCTCTTAAATTGTAAACAGTTGTTTGATGTCCTCAAACAGCGCGGAAATATAGGGAAGAATCCAGAACAGCACCAGCACAAGACCGGCAAGGCTTGCAAGAAATGCCTGTTCTTCCCGGCCGCTGTGTTTTAATACCTGGCACAGGACCGATACCAGAATCCCGACTGCCCCGATTTTAAATAGAATCCCGACCTCCACGCCTGCTCCTCCGTTTTCAGACACGCCCTAAACCAGAATCAAAAATAAAAAAAGGCCTCCCATGATTCCAAGACTCTGACAGAGCCTCTTCCTTTCCGGCAATCCTTTCTGCAGTTCCGCGATCCGCTGCACAAGGCGTGCCTCATACCGGTCCAGATTCGCCTTCTGCATGGCGCGGTCCCCGGTTCCAAGGCTGCATCCGGCCTCCTGCAGCTCTTCTTTTTCTTCTTTTGTAAGGCGTGTGTCCGCCAGGTGGACTGCCGTATTCTCTTCCAGAATCGCCGGCAGTGTCTTTCCGTCCGGGCGGCGCATATCCTCGGAAATATCCTGTAAAAAATCCCGGTACGGATCCCGCATCCGCCTTCCCGTCTCCCAGAACGCATCCGGCAGCGGGGAAGCCGCCGTCACAATCTCTCCACGCAGATACTGGATAATTTTCTGCAGTGTTTCCAGATCTTTCACATGGGCCGACAGCGCCGCACTCTTTGCAAAGCCGATCCCGACGCAGGCAAGAGAAGCCGCCAGTAAAACTGCAAGCCGCATCACAGAAACGCCTCCCTTCGGTACAGTGTCGTTCCTCTTCCGTCAAAAATAGCCTGTACGCTTCCGGCGTGGGGTTTCGCATCCAGCACGATGTACCGCTCGAAAACGTGGGATTCCACGAGGCGGTTCAGGAGAGGCTTCTGCTTCATATCCTCCATGGAATTGCCATGCACGGTCGCGAGCAGCTTGCACCCGCAGTTAACGACGGACTCGATCGCACGGATGTCCTCGCCCGTTCCGATCTCATCGACTGCCACCACATCGGGCGACATGGCGCGGATCAGCATCATCATGCCCTCCGCCTTCGGACAGCAGTCGAGCACATCGGTGCGGATGCCGACATCATTCTGCGCAACGCCGAGATAGCAGCCTGCGATCTCGCTCCGTTCATCGACCACACCGACGGTCAGCCCCGGATACGGCGACTCCCCGTCCGAAATCTGGCGGATGATATCACGCAGCATCGTCGTTTTGCCGCAGCCGGGTGCGGAGACAATCAGGGTGTGCAGGAAACGGCCGTCTTCCCAAAGGTACGGCATCACTCGGTCCGCGCAGCCCTTTTTCTCATGAGCAACCCGCACGTTGATGCAGGATATATGGCTGATGCCTTTCACCTTTTCCCCTTCGATTACCGTCTTTCCGGCAATGCCGATCCGGTGGCCGCCCTCCACGGTCAGAAAACCCTGCCGCAGTTCATCCTCGTAGGCGTAGAGGGAAAAACTTCCTATGTAATCCATCGTATCGCGGATATCCGTCGGTGAGACGGGATAACCTTTCTCCCACTCCCCGGTCAGTGCTCCGTCCGGGGTCAGAAAGTACTCCTGATCCTTTGCGACCACCAGAAGCGGCGCGCCGGTCCGCAGACGGATTTCCTGCAGGTCATCGGCCAGCAGATCTGTGTTTTTCAGAATTTTCCGTATATTCGCAGAAAACAGGCGCAAAAGTTCCCTTTGCTCCTGTTTTTTCTCTGGCGTAACAATATCCTTTTGTCTTCCTGTCCTTTTCATCTTCACCACCTCTTATCGTTATATATATGAGATGGCGGGACAGGTTATGCACGATTTTTATGGTTCTATTCTTTTCATGCAGATTTTCACGGGCTCCGCTGCCCAGACGGCGCCTTCATATCCTTTCTCCAGACTGAAATGCGTGCAGAAGCCCTCTTTCTTTTCCGTTCCAAGAGAACCCGAAAGACCGGTTCCCCTCCACTTGCCGTAGCTCTCCTCCTCGGTCCAGATCCGGAAAAACAGCGTTTCAGCATTCTCCACTGCGGCAAGGCGTTTCTGGTCTTCGGCGGAAAAATACCGTTCTGCCATGCGCTCCCAGGCAGCGCGGCGGTGCTGCTGCAGATCCATGCCGATCGGAATGGAAGCAAAAGCGCAGGCAGCGTATTCCCCCGAATGAGAAATATTAAAACAGATCTGCGGATGCCCTGGCAGGTACGGTTTTCCGTGCGCATTCCGTTCGATCGTTATCTTTTCTCCATCCAGCCCATACTGTTCCTGCATTCCCATCCGGAACAGCTCCCATCCGCACTGCGAGAGTTCCCGTTCCAGCTCTTTTTTTTCGCCCTCCGGCTGTGTAATTTTTTTCAGATAAACTACCGTCTCCTGCATCCTGCTTCTCCCTCTTCATAGAAAAAGAGACCGCGAAGCCTTTCAACTTTCGGCTCCCCGGTCTCTTCTCGAAAATTCTTTCTTATGCGTTTTTACCGCAGCAGTATTTGTATTTCTTTCCGCTTCCGCACGGGCATGGATCGTTTCTTCCGATTTTTTTGCCTTTGATTACAGTGCCGGATTTTTTCTGCTCCATGTAAAGCGTTTTCTTCTGCTCTTCTGTGAAGATCTCATCCCACATCGGCAGGTTGTACAGCCAGTCTGCTTTTGCGTCTACCATGTTTTTGTACAGAAGCTCTTTATCGTAAGCCAGTGTAACAACGGTATCCTCTTCCATCTCCTCGATCGGGTTCGGGATCACAAGGCTGTCGTTGATGCCGTCCAGGAAACCAACCATGGTCATAACGTCCACTTTGTATTTCTCTGCCAGCTCTTTTACGGTTCCTTTTACCACTTCATCCGGGTTGGAAAGAAGCTGCTCGTAAATGTTTTTCTCAATCAGGAAATAATTGGTCCAGAACTGCTGGAGCTGTCTTTTGTCTGCTTCCTGATTATAGGCGATATCACGCCAATTCTGTAATAAACTCATGTTATTATCCATCCTTTATCTGTTTCTCTGAGCGCGTTTTTTCGCGCCGTCCCCTAGCGGGATTCCGGTTTTTGTAACACGCTTTAGTATATCGGAAAGTCCGCAGAAAATCAACCTTTTTCTTCTTCCTGCTCCAGAATCGGGATTCTGGTATCGCCGAGCGGAATTCCTCTGTGTTCCACCGATGTAGAGAACACGATCTGCGTCTTCGTTCTTCCAAAATGCTGAAGCTGGCCAATAAACTGATCCAGCTCAGATGTCGTGTGGAACACAACCTCCATCAGCATCGAATAGTCGCCGGTCACGCAGTTGCACTCGATCACATTCGGGCAGTCAGTGATGTACGGATAGAATTCCTTTTTCCGCACCGGCTCAACCTCCAGATTGATGAATGCCTTGATCCGATAGTCGAAAACCTCCGGGTTCACACTCGCACGGTAGCCGGTGATCACCCCGTCCTTTTCCAGGCGGTCGATTCTCGCCGAAACCGTCGGCGAAGTGAGACTTACCTTGTCTGCAATACTTTTGAGCGGAAGCCTTGCATCTTCCTGCAGCAGTTCCACAATTTTCCGGTCTGCTGTATCCAGTTCACGTTTCATTCCCTCTCCTTACGTTCCTCCTGCTCTCCTTTTTCTTTCGGAGGCAGTTTCTTTACCACCGTATTTTCCACGCGGTGTTCTTTGACCCGCATGACCTTGATCCAGAGATCGTCGGTCTCGAGTTCAAACTGGCTGCCGTCATCCGGAACCGCACCGAGTTCGCCGAAAATGTAGCCGCCGAACGTTTCATATTCATCGACCGGCAGTTTGATCTTCAGTTCCTCCGCCACATCATCCAACGAGGCACTTCCCATGATTTTCCAGGTGTCTGTGGAAATCAGCTCAATTTCCGATGGCTGCCCGATCTCCGCCTCATCATTCAAGTCCCCGACAAGCTGCTCGATCAGGTTACGCACGGTGATAATTCCATCCATGCCGCCGTACTCATCCAGAACCACGGCAAAATAGTTGCCGGTCTTTTTCATGTTCTGGAACAGCGTGGCAGCCTTGATGTTTTCAGGAACAAAATAAGGCTGTTTGATTGCTTCTTTCATGACATGATCGCGGTCCTTGGTGCGAAGCCGGAAATAATCCTTGGCGTCCAGAACGCCGATGATATCGTCCACATTTTCACCACAGACCGGGTAATAAGAATGGCGGCTTTCATGGATCAGCTGCTCCCACTCCTCCATCGAGTCTTCCAGCCACAGAAGATCTACATCGGTTCTGTGGACGCAGATTTCATCAATGGTCAGATCATCAAACTCAAATACGTTCTGAATCATATCTTTTTCTTCATTGTCGATCGCGCCTTTTTCGCTGCCGGCATCTACCATCATTCGGATTTCTTCCTCCGTCACCTGATCGTCGTCCTCATCCGGATCGATCCCCAGAAGGCGCAGGATACCGTTTGTCGATGCAGTCAACAGCCACACAAGCGGTGCAAACACTTTCGAAGCACCGCTTACAAGACCGGAAATCCCGAGCGCAATCTGCTCAGCCTTCTGCATTGCAATCCTTTTCGGCACCAGTTCGCCAAAGATCAGGGTGATATAAGATAAAAGCAGCGTAATCAGCACAACGGCAATCGCATCCAGTGTCTTTTCCGGAATCTTCATACCCGCGTCCACAAGAGCGGAAACGATTCGATCCGAAAAATTTTCTGCTGCAAAGGCACTTCCAAGAAAACCGGACAGAGTGATGACCACCTGTATCGTTGCAAGAAAACGGGATGGCTGTTCCGTCAGATGAAACAGCTTCGCCGCTCTTTTGTTTCCCTCCTGTGCCATTTTTTCCAGTTTAGCGTCGTTGCAGGAGACCACAGCGATCTCCGCGCAGGCAAATACCGCATTGACCGCTATCAATACGACCTGCAAAAGAATACTGCCGACTATGTCACTGTCCAAACGTTTCAAACCTCCTCAATATTATTTATGCATTTTTCAAAAATGCCACATAGGCCTTCTTGGCCTCGTAAACATCTGCTTTGCTGGTTACTTCCCATGGAGCATGCATGCTGAGAACCGGTACACCGGAGTCAATCACTTCCATACCGTACAGAGACATGATGTAGGCGATGGTTCCGCCGCCTCCGACATCAACTTTACCAAGTTCTGCTGTCTGCCAATTTACTTTTGCATCATCAAAGATAGCGCGAAGAGCTCCGACGTACTCTGCATTGGCATCGTTTGAGCCGCTCTTTCCGCCTGCTCCTGTAAATTTGTTAATTACGATACCTTTTCCGAAAAATGCAGCGTTTTTCTTCTCAAATGCTGCTGCATACAACGGATCAAACGCTGCACTTACATCGGAAGAAAGCATTCTGGAAGAAGCCAGACATCTCCGAAGTGCAAGCTCCGTTCCCTCACCTGCAAGTGCAAGCAGCTCTGCCATGGTGTTTTCGAAGAAATGAGACTGCATGCCGGTTGCTCCGACGCTTCCGATCTCCTCTTTGTCTACGAGCAGGCAGCAGGATGTCTTCTCCGGTGCTTCCACCTCGAGCATTGCGACAAGAGAAGTGTATGCGCATACACGGTCATCCTGGCCGTATGCAAGAATCATGCTGGCATCCATACCAAGCTCACGCGCTTTTCCTGCCGGTACAATTTCAAGCTCTGCGGAGAGGAAATCCTCTTCTTCGATGCCATACTTGTCGTTTAAGAGCTTTAAGGTCATGGCTTTCACTGCATCTTTCTCTGTTCCTTCCAGCGGCTGGCTTCCGATCAGAAGATCGAGGTTCTCGCCCTCTACTACCGTACTTGCCGGTTTGGTCTGCTGCTCTCTGGAAAGGTGAATCAGAAGATCTGTCACACAGAATACCGGATCGTTATCATCCTCGCCGATGACTACATCCACTACTTCGCCATCCTTCTTGGCTACAACACCGTGGATTGCAAGCGGAAGCGTTACCCACTGCCATTTTTTGATACCACCGTAATAATGGGTATCAAGATATGTAAATCCGTTGTCCTCATACAGTGGATTCTGTTTTACGTCAAGACGCGGAGAATCGATGTGCGCACCGAGAATATTCATACCCTCTGTCAGAGGCTTTGTTCCGATCTGGAACAGGGCAATGGCCTTCTTCATGCATACAGCATAAACCTTGTCACCCGGTTTTAACGCACGATTTTCTTTTACATAGGTGTCGAGGCTTACGTATCCGGCCTCTTCTGCCTGACGTACACTTTCCTTTACACACTCACGCTCCGTTTTTCCGTGATCCAGGAATGCGCGGTAGCCGGCGTTTAATTTTTCCAGCTTTTTCATATCTTTTTTCTTGTACTCATTCCATGCTGTTTTTCGTTCCATAGCTTTTCTCTCTTTCTGTTTTCTTTCTATGATCCGTTCGTATTTTTTTGCTCCGGTCATAATTGCGATCTCTTTCATTATAATCTGTTTTGATGGGAAAAACAAGGACTTTCGGCTGTTAGAAAAAAGCCCCACAGCGAACCGTTTTTTTGGTTGCAGCGGGGCTTTTAAGGGGAGGATAAGTATTTCCTTATTTTTCTTTTGTATCATCGAACAGGGGAATTTCGATGACACTGTTATTCTCCCCTGAATGTTCACTTTTATACATTTCTTGTAATTATTTTTTGATCAACAGCAGAAAAATCCTCTTCCGCCGCAGCAACAGCAATTGCAGATGGCATTGATTGCCATACATTCACAGCACCATTTTCCGAGATCACCTGCACTTCTCTCGTAGCCATAGCCGCTTCCCATGTCGGAATACCACTGGCCGCTGCCCCGGAGTTGGCTTAAAAGCTGCTGGTACTGCAGATTCTGCGGTTCTAATTTGACTGCCATCTCGGCATCCTGCACGGCATTGATGTTGTTGCCGAGGCGCGAATTTGCGATCGCATGCAGGAAATACCATTTTCCGCTGCGGTCGGAAATGTCGTTCAGCACGTTCATCGCCTCGCGGAAGTGGCCGCTGTTGATGTAGTTGGCTGCCGCCTGCAGCCGCATTTCCTGCTCGGAATTTCCATAATCATTCCGTGCGGAGCCGCCGTTTCCGTACGCGCCGCCGAATGGGTCGAAGCCGCCGAACGGGCCATAGCCGCCGTAAGCATCTCCGCCATACGACGAACCTCCGCTCTGGTACGAGGTGCCGTGCTCGCGTTCATCCATGATCTGTTTGTACGCCTGCTGCACCTGTTTGAATTTTTCTTCTGCTTCTGCTTTATTCGGATTATTGATATTGGCATCCGGGTGATACGTCCGGCTGAGTTTTCGGTATGCTTTTTTGATTTCATCGTCCGAAGCCCCGCGGGACACGCCCAGCACCTCATATGGATCTGTCATCAGTCTTTATTTCTCCTCTTTTTGGCGCTCTTTTGCGCTTTTTCGCATTTCGTATTTTTCCCAGATACCAGCATACAATATATTTCGCAGAATGTCTACATTTTCCAGGATCGGAAGTTTTTCAAATGCACGCGACGCTTCCGCCGTCATCATCAGCAGGATTTTTTCTGCGGTTTCCTCGAAGTCCGGCTGATCTGCGATGGACAGAAACGGGTTGTAGTTTCCGCTCTTTTTATCTTTTTCCACGTCATCAAGCGCATCCATCAGGTAAATGAATTTTCCGATGTAAAAGCCGACCTGGCGCAGATCATCGCTCCAGATGTCCTCCTCCGGAATATAGATCTCCGCCATCACCTCTCCGGTATAGCCCGCCGCAAGATCGAGGTCTGGATTGTTTTCCTTCTCGCATGCATGCAGCTTTTCGAGGTAATCCTGCACTGCTTTCGTCTGGCGCGGATACGATGCCTCGATGCGTGTCACAGATTTTTTCAAAGCCTTTGCCACTGTAAACGCCGCGTAGTTTTTCTCGTCCTCCCAGTCATCCAGCAGATTGTAATAGGCGAGCAGCACGTTCATGTCTGCGCAGTATTTTGTGTATTTGTTCCGCAGGCATTTATGTTTTTTGCCGGGATGAAGAAAGCAGTAATGCTCCTCTTCTTTTGTCTCACACTCATAAAGCCCGGTCAGCAGGATGGAAAGAAATGTCATATCAAACGTCAGCATCGCCTGACCCTTTTTTCCATACGCCTCTTTGATATCCTGACACAGACCGCAGTAGTATGCCTGATATTTATTGTAATCTTTGACTTTCAGGTCATCCTTTCGGATGGTCACATAACCAAACATGAATCGCACTGCTCCTTTTTATCAGGTGTTTTTGATGAATTTTGTTCCGCATTTCGGGCAGCGGATCTCGATGTGCCCTTTTCCTTTCGGCACACGCACCTGCTGATGGCAGGACGGGCAGCGGAAGTAGCAGTGCTCTTTATCCTTGAATGCACGGGTTCCGCCTCGGAAGAATCCGACGACGCGGTTTTTCAGTTCCAGGAATTTCTGGTTTTCCGCATACCGTTTGGAATGGTTCTTGGACATGATGCGCACATCCGCCCAGACGATCAGGACGAGTGCCAGGGTGTAGATAAGGGAGCTCCGTACAACCGCCCCGAAAATCATCATGGCAACTGCCGCCCACATCATAAAATTGCCCAGCTGATCGATGCCGTAGCGGCCGTACATCAGGCGGGAAAGTTTTTCTTTCAGTTTATCCATTTTGTTCTCGTTTCTCCTTTTTCAAAGTATATGCCAATACTCTATCCCTTTTGAGGGAAAAAAGCAATCGAAAGCGCCATTAATTTTTTCTAAAGAATCCTTAAATTTTGCAGTGTCGCATTTTTCAAACACGCTCTGTTTTTTCCTGCAGACAGTTTTTCAATTTTTCATGGATGTTTCAAGGAAGCTGTGCTACACTATACCATGTATTTATTTTTTGATTGGAGAATCCCATCTATGAAACGACTCAAACAGATCGGCGCCCTTCTCGCCATCGCGGTCCTGATCGGATTCGGGCTTGGCGCCATGATTTTTGCGTTTATCGACACGCCGTTTGCACACAAGGCGCTGACGGTCTGCCTCTACTGTGCGATTACCGTACCAGTGCTCATCTATGCCATGATGCTGGTTGCCAAGGTTCTGTCGCACCGCGATGAGAACGACAAATCAGACAAAGGAGAAAAACAGTCATGATTGATACCATTATTTTTGATGTAGGCCGCGTACTCGTCAACTGGGACTACGAGTCCTATCTGAAACGCTTTGCTTTCGGTCCGGAAAAGACGAAAGCAATCGCCGCCGCAACCTTCGAAAGCCCTTACTGGCGCCAGTTCGACCGCGGAATTCTCACACCGGCGGAGATTGTAAAAGGATTCTGCTCCCTCGCCCCGGAATACACCGAAGAAATCAAAGAGGTTTTCGCCCACTGCGAGGAAACCATCACCCCGCTGCCGTATGCAGAAAGCTGGGTACGCTCCTTAAAAGAAAAAGGCTACCGCCTCTACATCCTCTCCAACTACTCCGGAGACCTCTTCGAGCGCACCAAAGAGAAAATGCCCTTTCTCCCCTACATGGACGGAACCCTCTTCTCCTACACCTGCCATTTAACAAAACCGGAACCGGAGATCTACCAGTACCTGATCCAGAAATTCTCCCTCACCCCGGACCGCTGCGTATTCCTCGATGACACCAAAGCAAACGTCGAGGCCGCAGAGCAGGCAGGGATTCATGGAATTCATTTTACGGGATATGAAGATGGCGTGGCACAGTTGAAAAAACTGGGCGTTCTTTAAAAAACAGGCTGCCGCATTCATGCGTCAGCCTGTTTTTTTAGTATTAACTTACGCTTTCGCCGCCTCTTCCATCAGCCGCAGCATCAGTCCGACGCTGCCGACGTTATATCCGGCATAAGCGCGTCCGCCGATGTTTCCCGGCAATGCGAGTATCAGCAGTGGGAGTTTTTCTGCGTCGATTCCCATTTTTTCGGCAATCGCCGGGGCGTCGTCGGATGGGTCGAGGTAGAGGGACATGTTGTGGATTGCTGCGCGGGCTTTCTGGAAAGTCGTGTTTTCCAGGTCGGCTTTCGTGCGGAGCACGGCTGCCATGGCAGCGTCTTTTGCGTTCCACTTCTCTGCGATTTCGATCAGCTCATTCAGAACATGCTCGGTCGGCTCCTCTCCGGTTCCGAGGAAGGCCAGAAGGATCGGGCCGTCTTTGGTGAGATCGTTCAGGGTATGCGCCTTTCCATCCAGATCCTCCAGCGTGATCTCCGGCAGTTCGATGTGCTCTAACAGCTCATCCAGCTCTTTTTTCACGGTTTCCAGATAAATCTCTTTTGCTTCTCCCGCCTTCAGTTCAAACACGCGGTATGCGGCATGCTGGTCACCGTTCGGCATACGCATACTTGTAATCAGACGATAGCAGCCCGGCTCCAGGGTCAGAGCCAGTGTTTTGCCATTGAATGCGGTTTCTTCGTAATTCAGCGTCTCAAACACTGTTCCGTTCCACTTTCCGATGGTCCACGTCTGATAATACTTCCATGCGCTTCCATCCTCCGCATTCAGTGTCAGAACCGCACTTTCCGTTTCATCCTTCAAAACAGCAGCTTCTGTTTCCACACTGTGGAATGCCCCATCACGGTAATACTCCGGCTCCAGGGTCACCGGATTCAGTCTTGCCGCTACATTGAGACTCCGGCAGATTGCCACAAACAGAATCTTCTGCGCCAGAGGACTTCCCTGTTTCATCGTAAGGACGCCGACCGGTGTTGCCATGATCGTGTCATACTCTTCTTCTGCATGGAAGGTAATATTCTTCTTAAGATAATCCAGAATCCGTTCCGGCTGCTCCACAAAGCTGCGTTTTGTCTCCTCTTCAAAAAATCCGCGGATCATGCTCCGATACGGCGTCAGCTCCTCGAGGAAAATACGCGGGCAAAGAAGATCCTTTCTGAAAATCTCCTCTGGAAGATCCCCCTGCTCACAGTCGAGATGATCCTCTAAAACGGATGCCTTCAAGTCCTTCGCATCCTTTAATGCCAGCGAAAACAGCAGCTTCTTCCGGTTCGGATTTTCATCTTTGGAAAGGAATGTATAAACCTCCTCAAAATTCTCTCCTGCCCGGTGGAAAATCTCTTCCGCTTCCGGATACGCAGCAGCCTTTTTCTCATCAAAGCATGCTGCAAACCGTGCCTTCCGAAGCCGTTCCGCCTCTGCCATCCGTGCCGCATTTCGCTCCTTCTGCTCCTTTGTGGCAACGATATTCCGTACCGGCACTTCCTTCGGTGCCCGGATTTCCAGCGTCTGCCACCTGTCATCCGCTTCCGGAACCGCCTCTTCACGAAGCACCAGTTCCAGCGAATCCTCCTCCTCAATCCGCATCATGGCTTCCGCCCGGCGTATTCCGTCAAATGCCCGTACCCGGATATCGCCAAGGCCAAGTGTCATCCGAACTTCTCCGTCCGCATCCGCCGTCATCACTGCAGCCGGGAAAAACTCTGCCATATTCAGGATTTCAACCGCAATATGCGCTCCTGCAGCCGGTTTTCCATTCTCATCCTTCACAAGAATCTTCACCAGCTTCGTTCTGCCATAAAAATCTGTATGGTTAAAGTAGTACAGCGCTCCTTCTTTTCCAAGATACTCCTCGTTACTTTCCTTCACATAATCCGAGAAGTTCCGCGTATGAATCAGAATTGCCCGATTCGCCGGACCCGAGAACCAGCCGGTATCCAGCACTTCTTCCGGCTCACAGGCGCCAAGGAAATGCCACTCGCCGTCCACAAACACCTCAACCCACGCATGATTGTCATCACAGTGCGCCCATCTTGGTGTATAGACCTGTCGCGCCGCAATACCGACACTCCGATACGCCGTAACTGCAAACGTTGACTCCTCGCCGCAGCGTCCCTTTCCACTCCGATACATTGTCATCGGAGATGCTGTTCTGCTGTCCGTTGCCTCATACGTTGCATGTTCCGCACACCAGTAATTAATCTCCAGAATTGCCTCCCAAAGGCTCATTCCGGCCACACGCCCCATAATCTGCTCGTAAAAAAACGGTCTGCAGTCCGTAATATCCTCGGAATTGATCCGGTCATACAGCACATAATTTACAAACACATCCTCCGGCAGTTCCTTACACCATGCCACCTTCTCCCGCAGCATCAGCGCATGCTTCACGTACGAAAGAAAAAGGTTAAATCCATATTCTCCCGCATCCCTTACCGGCATCGTACCATACAGAAACTTCATCAGCACAACCTCTTCTTCACTGCACTGTTTCAATTTTTCTTCGATAACAGGCATCACCGGAGCCAGAAGCTCTCTCCGTCCCTCAAATTTTTCCGTTGCATATTTTTTCAAATTTTCTGAGATCATGATTCTATCTATCCCTTTCTCTTTTTTCCTATCCGTCTCCACAACGTACATCCGCCCACCGGCGGCAGACGCCATGTGAAAAAGGATTCCTTGCGATTTTTCAGGAACACCGGAGCGAGGAGCCTTTTCACATACCGGCTGTGGGTCACTACGCTACATATTTTTCTTTATAAATGAAAGTAATTCTCCGCTGGGATCGCATTTATACTCCCAGAACATAATGCCCCCCATGCCCTTTTCTTTCAGGTACGCAATTTTCACCCCAAGTGACTCGCAGTCCTCATAGCTGATAAATGTTTCCCCGTCAAACAGATACGGAACCTTTGCCTGCTCATCCCAATACCGGATAAATCCCCTCTTTCCGATCCAGCTCTCTTTGAGCTCGCCATAGTCACCGCCATATCCTCCGACCGTCTCTGCTTCCATTCCAAGCCCGTTGCGGCATCCGGCGCCTTTTACTCCATCCCATTTTCTGGAATAAAACGGTACGCCAAGAATCAGCTTCTCCATTGGAACGCCTGCATTTACAAAACCGTTCACTGCCTTCTGCACACATGCATCAAACAAATTTCCCTCACTGTGATACAGCGCCGCATGATGTCCCGTCACCTTCTGGAAACCGCCCTGCAGATCATACGTCATCAGCTGCACATAATCCAGATACCGGGAGGCCTCCTTCATATCTGTCTGCAGTGCAAAGTAAACATCTCCGCCGACTGCTGTCGTTACAAGCATGCCTTCTCTGTACGCGTCCAGTGTCTTCCGAAGCTCCGCCAGAAGCAGCGTATAATTCTCTTTATCCGATCTGTCCGACGCAATTCCTGCCAGCGATGTGCCCGGATACTCCCAGTCAATGTCAATGCCGTCCAGACCATACTCCTTCACAATTGCAAGTGCACTCGCAGCAAACCGCTCTCTTCCCTCTTTTGTTCTTGCAGCCTGGGAAAAGCCGTCTGCTCCCCAGCCGCCTACGGACAATACAATCTTCAGCTCCGGGTTGCTTTTCCGAATGGATACTATTCCATCCCGTGCATCCTTTGCATCCCATACAACTTCTCCGTCCCGGATCAGACCAAATGCAATATTGATCACGGTAAGTGCCCGCACATCCTCTTCTCGCATATGATTTAAGTCCGCCGTATTTACATAGCCAATTATTCTCTTCATCTCATAAGCTCCTCTGTCCGAATCGTTTTACTCATTAAAGGTTACGACTTCCCCGTGTCCCAGATTGTAGGTGATCTCATCCTCAAGCTCTACCTTCACAACCGTTGCAAACGGATGAATACTCATCTCTCCGGCCCAGATCCAGAGCGTTCCCGGAATACCGCTCCATGGAAGTGAACCTGTGTAGGAGAACCGGAGCTCCTCTCCCGTATGCAGAACCGTCACCCTTTTTACCGGTGTTTTAATGCCTTTCACACACAGTGTCTCCTGCGGCTTATCATAGACGAAAAGATACATCGTCTTCTTATCCGCCGAAATCGTGCTTCCGCCGAGGAAATGATTGTAATCCAGTCCTTTTTCTGTTCCAAATACCGCTTCCTTATGGTCATGAATCCATCCGCCCAGATCCAGAAGAACTTTCTCCTGGCGTTCATCCAGCGTTCCGTCCTCCTTCGGTCCGATATCCAGCAGCATTCTTCCGCCGAGGGTAATACAGTCACAGAACATGCGCACAATCTGACCGCTGCTCTTGTAATCATTGTCCGATGGACGATATCCCCAGGAATCGTTGATTGTCGTACAGAATTCCCACTCGCCTTTCGGTCCGTACAGCGGGATTCCCTGCTCCGGTGTCTCATAATCTCCATAGCCCTGCATTCTCGAATTCAATACAACGTTCGGATTCAGGGTATGCAGATATTCCCTGAATTCCGGCATCTTCCACTGTGCCGCGCTCCGTTCCCAGTCACCATCAAACCATAAAAGGTCCACCGTTCCGTAATTCGACATCAGTTCTTTTAGCTGATGGTTGTTGAATTCCAGAAACTCCTGCCATTTCTCCGGCTCCTCCTCTTTTCCGGCCGGGGAACCATAGATATCGTTCAAACAGTCTTCTTTTTTCATTCCTTCCGGGTAAACCGTGCGATACCGCGGATCCGACCAGTCGATCAGTGAATAATAAAGACCGACCTTCAGACCTGCCTCACGCATGGCAGCTGTATACTCTTTTACCAGGTCGCGCGCTGCCGGTGTTTTCTTCACAACACTTAAATCACTGTATCCGGTATCAAACAGTGCCACGCCGTCATGGTGCTTCGCTGTCATAACCACGTACTGCGCACCTGCTTTTTGAAACAGCTCCGCCCATTTTTTCGCATCAAACTTCGATGCTGTAAAGCCTTCACACTGTTTCATGTAATCTTCATAAGAAATATTTCCGTTGTGGAACGACCATGACTCTGACACATCACCCACCGCATAAATCCCATAATGGATAAAAATGCCCAGCTTCGCGTTCCGAAACCAGTCCTGCATCATCTCTTCCAGCTCCTCCTTTTTTTGTACTCCCGGATTAAAAGACTCCGGGCATAGCTTTTTTATCCGATCTAATTACCCCTTTATTGTTTCTTCCCATTATATCAGTTCTTGCCCAAAAAGAAAGGCATATTACCGTTTTACACTGTAATATGCCTTTTTTCACGCCACAGGAAATATCGTTACCTTTTCCTGTTTATTTCGCGATTTCCTCGATACCCTGAGTTGCTACCCAGTCCTCAAGTCCCAGAGAGTACATACCATCTACATAAGCCTGCCAGTCAGCATCGTTGTCAATGTCAAGCTCGCCGCATACGAACTGCGCCTGCTGCTGCTCAAAGAAATCTTTGATTGCTGTGTTCGTATCAGAGAAGGTATCAATTTTATCCAAGTCAATCCAGTAGGACGGAATAATTTCTTTGGTCAGATTTGCCTCATAAGCTTCCTCTGTTGCTTTTTTCTCATCATACATCGGATGCTCTTCTACAAACTCGAAGTCTACCGGCAGATATTTCGGCAGAGACTGCGGCCACAGATTGCCCCAGGAATATTTTTCCTGATCTTCCTCAGACAGTGTGGTGGTGTCAATCGCATGGTATCCGTCATCCTCTTTGTTTACAATCACACCAACCGGTCCTCTGTTGCAGCCGATGCCGTTCTCCAGTGCGAATGCATTGTCAAACCAGCGGCAGATGATTTCCGGATGCTCTGCCTTGTTTGTGATGACAGCCTGGGTTCTGTATACGCTGAAGCCTTCCGTATCGCGCAGCCAGATTCCGTCTTTGTCTGTGTTCAGAACAGGCATGGAGTCGAAATCGCCTCTTTCCTCTGCAGCCGGGATTCCGGTAAACTCGTTGCTTCCGTATGCGATGGAAACGCCGTACAGGTCCTGATTTCCTTTACCTTCCCATGTGGAGCTGTCCTGTGTGTAAAGCTCTACGTCTACGAGTCCTTCTGCATACAGTTTGTGGAACCAGGAAAGGAACTCACGGTATGTATCGCTGACACCGCCGTAAACAACCTTTTCATTCTGGATTGCAATACCAAGTTTGTTCATCGGAAGTCCGAAGTAACCGGCCATAGCCTCGATATGTTTGTTGTTCGGGTCGGTAGAGAACGGGATTTCATCGGAAGCGTCACCGTTGCCGTTTGCATCCTGCTCTTTGAAGGCTTTCAAGACTGCCTCAAACTCGTCTGTAGTGGTCGGCATGCTCATGCCAACATTCTCCAGCCATTTCGTATTGATGTATGGGCTGTATCCAACGGTTGTATCGGTACATACGTACGGAATTGTGTAGATGTGTCCGTCCGGTGCTGTCATTTTTTCTCTTACACCCGGCAGATCCAGGATCGCAGAAATGTTCGGGCAATATTTCTCAAAATAATCTTCCAGCGGAATGAATACGCCCTGGTTTACACCATAGGTGAGGATTGCATTATCGCTTAAGGTCCATCCGCCGATCACATCCGCGTAATCTCCGGAGTTCAGATCCAGATTCAGTCTCTCCGTTGCTGTTTCGTATGGATAAATTTTCAGGTCAACGTCTACATTGGTCTGTTTTTTGAACTCATCGAGCATGATAAACTCGCCGGATTCGCTGGAATCATCGCAGAAGATGGAGAAGGTGTAATCTCCCTCGTCTACCAGCGGAAGACCTTCCTGATACATAATGCCGTTTACTTTTCCGTCCTCATCCACGGTGTCGTTTGCTGCGGATGCTGCGGATGCTGCAGAAGCACTCTTTGCCGAGCTGCTTCCATTATCACTTCCACATCCGGTAAACATAGATGCCACCATTACTGCAGTTAAAACTGCTGCGACTGCTTTTCTTTTCATGATTTTTCCCTCCTGTGTTGTTCCGGCGGCATTTTCCCGCCGGAAGCGCTTTTGCCTGTCCGTTGTCCGGACTCTTTATTTACATACCGCCGTTTCCCGTGCGGCAGATAAATCGTTAAAAAAACTTCTTCTTGTAAATCAACCCTTCATGGATCCGATCATAACACCCTTTACAAAGTGCTTCTGCACCAGTGGGTACATAACCAGAACCGGGATACTGCTGATGATGATCAGCGAGTATTTCATAACGTCGATCAGCTGCTGTTTTTCCTGCAGTGCTGCTCTTGCTGCCGCAGTTGTTGCTGTCTGGGACAGCGCGGTCTGGTTCGTGATCAGGATGTTACGCAGAACCAGCTGCAACGGATACTTTGCTTTGTCCGAAATATAAACGAGTGCTGAGAAGTATGAGTTCCAGTGACCGACACCATAGTACAGAACCAGAATTGCGATGATCGCTTTGGAAAGCGGAAGTGCAATCTGGAAAAAGAATCTCGCCTGGGTGCAGCCGTCAATTTCAGCTGCCTCATACAGCTCTTCCGAAATGTTCGACTTGAAGAAGGTTCTTGCCACGATCATGTTGTATACGCTTAAGCATCCCGGAAGAATCAGTGCCCAGATCGTGTTCAGCATCTGCAGTCTCTGAATAACCAGATAGGTAGGGATCAGACCGCCGCCGAAGAACATGGTGATCAGGTAAAAAATGGTGATCGGTTTCTTTCCGGAGAAATTGCTTCTGGAAAGTGCATATGATGTCGGAAGCGTTACGATCAGGTTGACCATGACACCGCAGAAGGTGATGATCAGGGAGTTTAAAAAGCCTCTCATAACCTGGTCGTTTTTAAATACTTCTGCGTAGCCCTTCAGGGTAAATCCGATCGGGTGAAGCAGTACTTTACCACTCGATACGGCGCTTGGCGCACTGATGGATGAAATGATAACCCAGTACAGCGGATATGCCACAACAAACAGAACCAGCGTCAGGATAATGAAGCAGGCTGCGTCAAAAACGACGTCCTCTTTGCAGCGTTTTATTTTCTTTTTTGTCACTGCGGTATTTTCTTTACTCATGTTTTTGTTTCCTCCTACCACAGGCTGTTGCCCGAAAGTTTATCAGATATCGTATTGACAATGATCAGCATAACCATGTTTACGATGGTGTTGAACAGACCGATTGCTGAAGAATACGACATATCGTTGTTGATCAGACCGACCTTATAGACGTAGGTGGAAATGATCTCGGATACACTGGCATTCAGGTTGTTCTGCAGAAGGAAGGCTTTTTCAAAGCCGACGGAAAGAATGCTTCCGCAGTTCATAATCAGAAGAATGGTCGCGGTCGGCATGATCAGCGGAAGGTCGATGTGACGGATCAGCTGTAATTTCGTCGCGCCGTCTACCTTTGCCGCTTCATGCAGCTCCGGGCTGATGCCGGCGAGTGCTGCGAAGTAGATAACAGAGCTCCATCCTGTACTCTGCCATACGCCGGTCCACACATAAATGTGTCTCCAGTACGCTTTCTTCGCCATGAAGTTGACCGCCGGAATTCCGATTGCTTCCAGTACGTGGTTGATAACACCGACGGACGGAGACAGGAACAGAATGATCATACCGCACATAACTACGGTAGAAATGAAGTTCGGCGCGTAGGTGACGGTCTGGATCACTTTCCGGTATCTCTTATGGCGGAAGGAGTTCAGCATCAGTGCCAGGATGATCGGAATCGGGAATGATACGACCAGTCCGTACAGACTCAGGATCAACGTGTTCTTGATGGTGGATGCAAAGTATGGAGAGTTGAAGAATCTCTCAAAGTAGTACATGCCTACCCACGGGCTCTTAGTGATTCCGGCCGTCGCATTGAAGCGGCGGAACGCGATCTGTACACCATACATCGGAATGTAGCTGAAGATGAATGTCAGGATCACGCCCGGAACACAGAAAAGCCAAAGCGAGATGTCTCTCTTAAAGGCGCGGATGGTACGGCCTTTTTTCTTTGCTTTTGTTGGTTTCTCTTTCATTTCTCTCTTTCCTCCCTTTTAAAGGTTTCGTGTTTTCCTTGATTGTCGCATTTCCGGTCGTAAACATTTTGAACATTTTGCTTTCGCATCATCCTCGCGTGTTCCTTCTTTTTTGTGCAACTGCTACAATCAAATCTGTGATTTAAGATTTATCCAACACTGTTTTGTTGAATTTATTTTACCTTTTGTTACCTTATTTGTCAACCATTAATTGAACATATATACCAGTTTGTTACTTTTACGCAATTTAAGCAGGCGTTTTTTAGGCACTTTTCCTATATTTCGACGCGTTTTTCGGTTTTTCTGTCCCTTGCGGCCGTGATCCATGTTATCTTTTTTCGTATTTTCGTCCATTTCAAAGAAACAAAAAGGGAGAAAATACGTCGTTTTGTTTCGCAACATATTTTCTCCCTTTGTTCAGTTTTATTACTTTTTATATTATCTTCCGTCAAGCCTTACATTTCAGTTACATTTCCGCTCCACCATTTCTCTGCTCCATCCTCGAGCATCAGCTCATAGTCATGGCAGATCACTTCCGGTTTTCCCGGAATCTGGACAAAGTTCATCTCCTCTTTGGAAAGCTGGAACGAAACTTCTTTTTTCTCACCCGGTGCAAGAGAAATTCTGGTAAAAGCTTTCAGCTCTTTGATTCTCGCTACCACACCGCCGGAACGTTTCCGCACATACAGACACGGAACGGAGGTTCCTGCCATGGCACCGGTGTTCTCTACGGTAAACGAAACGGCAGCACCGTTTTCTTCTTTGTTCACGGAAACATCGCTGCACGCAAACGTCGTGTAGGATTTTCCCTCACCGAACGTATGCAGCGGCTGGCTCGTCATATCGCAGTATGCCGGAACGACGGAGGTACGGTAATTGTAGCACACCGGAATCTGACCGGCGTGGCGCGGCATGGATACCGGGAGACGGCCGGACGGATTCGTGGTTCCGTAGAGCATCTCTGCAACGGCCTTGCCGCCCATCGGACCCGGATAAAACGCATACAGAAGGGCATTCGAAGCATTTTCGATATCCTCGATGCAGTATGCTCTTCCTGCGATCACAACGGTTACCATCGGCTTGCCAAGGCGGGCAAGCTCTGCAACCAGTTCTTCCTGTGCTGCCGGGATGTGAACCTTTGCGGTGTCCATTCCCTCGCCGCAGTCCATCGAACGGCTGCCGGTTCCCTTGGATGCTGCACCGTTTGCATCGAACACAGCTCCGCCGAAACGGGAAGAAGAACCGCCGACAACAGCTACGATCACATCGCTCTTTGCTGCAAGTGCCAGTGCTTTTGCTTTCTCGTCCTCGTCAGCCTCTGAAAATTCACTTCCCATTGCATAGGAAACTTCCACGCCCTCCGGTGCTTCCTGTTTCATGCCCTGAAGGACGGTGACGCACTCGCTTTCCGGAACCGGCGGGGTGTAGTCGCCGAGCATGCAATAACGGTCTGCTGCGTGATAGCCGATCACAGCTACTTTTTTGTACTTCTTAGCAAGCGGCAGCACACTCTCCTCGTTTTTCAGAAGAACAGCGGACTCCCGTGCCAGGGAAAGAGATACTTCCGGGATCCCGGCTTCTTCCGGGGTGAGCATGTTTTCTTCCATATAAGGATGTTCAAACAGACCCTTTTCAAATTTCAGCTTCAGAACTTTGAGAACAGACTCGTCGATCTCGCTCTCATCGAGAAGTCCCTGCTCTACGGCCTCGCCGAGACGGCTGAACGCTTCATCCCAGAGGCTCACATCCACACCGGCTTTTCTCGCTGCAACGCCTGCATGCAGAGTATCACCCTCGGTATTCTTAAGGAAATCTACAGCCAAACCATCTGCCATCACAATGCCGTCAAAGCCCATTTCACCGCGCAGAACATCGCGGAGCAGCCATGCGTTTCTGTGGCAGTACACGCCGTCGATCTCGTTGTATGCCGCCATGATGCCTTCCACGCCTGCTTCACAGCACGCTTTTGCCGATGGAAAATGGATTTCCCGCAGCTCCCGCTCGCCGATTCTTGCAGCACTCGCGTTCACACCTCCGGTTGTCTCGCCCTGTGCGCAGAAGTGTTTTGCCACACTGCCGACACCGGTGGACTGCATACCGGTGACTGCCGCTTTTGCCATGGATGCGGCAAGGCACGGGTCTTCAGAGTAGCACTCCTCACTTCTTCCCCATCTCGGGTCGCGCGCCATATCGAGCGCCGACATCAGCGCCAGATCCACATGACCGCTCTTTAACTGTTTTCCGCATGCCTTGTAGCCTTCGGAAAGAAGTTCCGGGTCGAATGTTGCGCCTGCTGCCAGGTTGACCGGAAGCAGACCGCCGCCGAGCGCCTGATGGCCGTGCGGGCACTCGGTGCTCATCATCATCGGGATGCCGAGGCGGGAATGATCGATCACATATTTCTGTACTATATTATAGGCTTTTGCGGAAAGTTCCAGCACAATGCCGGTCTTCTCATCTTTATCTGCCCACGGATCGGCACGGTACAGGCCGTACAGGACGCCAAGCCCTCCCATGCGCTCTACTTCCTCTTTAAATTCCTCTGTCAGTGTAAACTCCTCACCCTGTCTCTCGTAAATCCGGAATCCGTACAGACGCTGATTTAACTGTCCTACTTTTTCCTGCAGCGTCATTTTTCCGAGCAGGTCTTTTGCGCGCTCTTCCGGGGAAAGGGCCGCATTCTGATATGCTTCCATTGTTTTTGTTTCCTCCTTGTCCTTCTCCTTATTTCAAGTGGCTTTATTGTACCGCATTCTTTTCATTTTGTCCACAGTAAGTTATCTTTCGTTCATTTTTGTTCATTTTAATGTTGAATTTTATTACTTCTGGTGTTATGATACCTTTTGTCGACACGTTTTCCGCGTGTTTTCTAAAAAAGCTTAACAGTAAATATTTGAAAGGGAGATTTTTACTATGAGTACAAACATCACAATTCCGGTTCCGGCAGTCCCGTTCGCACCGCCGGTTTACACCTGCCACCGCGCAAAAAAGCCGTTCGAGTTAGACGGAAACATCAACAAACCATTCTGGGAAGATGCCCCGTATACCGACGAATTTCTCGATATCGAAGGAAGCCACATGCCGCTTCCGCGCTTTGTCACCCGTGCAAAAATGCTCTGGGATGACGAGAACCTTTACGTAGCAGCCGTGCTTGACGGCGATGAAATCTGGGGACACCAGACCGAGCGCGACTCCGTCATTTTCCTCGACAACGATTTTGAAATCTTCGTTGACCCGGATTCTGATACGTACCATTACTATGAGTTCGAAATGAACGTTCTGAACACGGTATGGGATCTGTTTCTTTCCGAGCCATACCGTGACGGCGGAAGCGGCCTCAATGGCTACGACATGCACGGTCTGCGCACCGCTGTTCATGTAGATGGCTCCATCAACGATCCATCCGCAGAAAACAAGTGCTGGAGCGTTGAGGTTGTCATTCCGTTCGCTGCTCTCTATGAGTATCAGAAAGAACGCCGCGCACCGAAAAACGGAGAATTCTACCGTATGAACTTCTCCCGTGTTCAGTGGAAAGTGGACATCAAGGACAACACTTATGTAAAACGTACCAATGAAGCCGGAAACGTTCTCCCGGAGGACAACTGGGTATGGGCTCCGACCGGTGTCATCAACATTCATTACCCGGAACTCTGGTCTTTCGTTTTCTTCTCTGACGACCGCGACGACGCACCGTGTGACATCACGATTCCGGAGGACGAATACCGCAAATGGGAACTCCGCAAGCTGTATTACGCAGAAAACATTCTGTTTGAGACAACCGGTTCCTACAGCGACAGTCTTACCGTCTTACAGGAGACCCTTGCCGCTTACGCTCCAAATGACTTCAACAAAACCGTCAAAGCTCTTGACTACACCATTGAGACCACAAGCCACTCTTACCTGATCACCTGCCCGAGTGCCGACGGAGCACATTTACTCCTTCTGTCTTCCAATGGAAAGGTTGAAAAAGTTACACGTTAAGTGTATAATATGTGTTAGCACTCAAAATTTGTAACAGGATCGGTTTAAACTATGAAAAAAGTAACGTTACAGGAAATCGCGAACTCCCTGGGCATCTCCCGGACTACGGTCTGGAAGGTGTTCAGCGGACACGAAGGCGTCTCCGATTCCCTGCGCACCAAGGTCATCGCCAAAGCCCAGGAACTCGGCTATGCCATCCCGGAGGATTTTCAGTATCCGCAGAGCGCAGAGGAGACCACGCCGGTCAACATTGCAGTTGCCGTCTGCAGACCGGAAACCTCACTTTTCTGGATGACCATCATCCACCAAATTGCAAAAGTATTTTCGACACACAATGTCAATCTCGTTTACACGTATCTTCCGACTTCGGCGGATAAAACGTATTTTCTCCCGCCGACTCTTACAAACGGAAATGTTCACGGCATCATCGTTCTGAATGTGTACAACGAGCGTCTTCTGCGCCTGCTCGCAGAGACACAGATTCCGAAAGTGTTCCTGGACACTTCCTCTCTTGTTGCCCCGGATGAGCTGAACGGCGACCTGCTTCTCATGGAGAGCCGCACCAGTGTCCGCCGCATCACCTGCCATCTGCTCGAGCAGGGACGCACCCTTCCGGGCTTCATCGGTGATATCAGCTACGCACAGTCCAACCGCGAACGATATGAAGGTTTCTGCCAGGCTCTGGCGGATGCCGGTAAAAAGGTGGATTCTTCTCTCTGCCTGACGACACCGCTCGGCATCGATACGTACCGTGAAGAAATCGATACCTTCCTTTCTTCCCTGTCCCGCATGCCGGACGCTTTCGTCTGCGCCAGCGACTACGTTGCCTGCATTCTGATGCAGCTTCTCGAAAAACGGGGCTTACGCGTACCGGAGGACGTTGCAGTATCCGGCTTCGACAACAATACAGAGGATCTTCTGGCAGAACATCTGACGACCGTTCAGGTCTTCAACGAAGAACTCGGCGCACGTCTGGCACTCCAGATTCTGTACCGGATCAAATATCCGAACACGCCGCATGAAATTACGTATCTCGGCACCAACGTGCTGTACCGCGATTCCACCGGTGACTGATTTTATTTTTCATCTGTTTTCAAAAAAGACACCGTCTTCCCTTCCGGGACACGGTGTCTTTTTCTGTTGCTCGGCATATCAACAATTGGTCCAGTGGACCAATTGTGATTTCTATATTTTATTTCTGTTTTCTTACTTCGCGGTGCGGATGCGGATCGTACGGATCTCATACGGCTTGATCGTAAGCTCAATCTCGTTCTCCTTCACACCAAGCGCGCCCTCGATCGGGTTCTCGAGAAGGTCGGTCTCCTCAGCGGATGCAATTGCCTCTGCGCAGTGCAGGGTCACTTTCGTTCTTGCATTCTCCACCTCGTACAGACGAACGATTACGCCGTCGCCGTCCTCTGCCTTCTTCACAGTCTCAAGCACTACGTCGCGTTTGTCTACAGACAGGAATTCCATGCGGTCTTTCTCTGCTGCACCTGCAACTGCTTTTGCCGGTACGTTCAGGTTCAGAGCTTCCTGCTCGGTGCCTGCCTCACGCCATGTTCCTGCGTGCGGATACAGAGAGTAAGTAAAGAAATGCTCTTCCTGGTCTGCGGTCAGGTTCGGCTCAGTTCCGGATTTGATCAGAGTCTGCGTCATCACACGGTTCTTCATGGAATAGCCGTACTTGCAGTCGTTCATCAGGCTGACGCCGTAGCTTCCCTCTGAGATATCAGCCCATTTGTGGCCGCATACTTCGAATCTTGCCTGATCCCAGCTTGTGTTGGTGTGCAGTTTTCTTGTCACATTACCGAACTGGATATCGAAAGTTGCCTCGTCGCTGTGAACGTCTACCGGGAAGTGAACTTTCAGTACATGCTCGGCGAACTTCCAGTCAACGTAGGTTTCGAAGTCGATTCTGCGGTCTTTTGCATAGAAATGGATCTGCTGGCGGATGACGGTGTCCATCACTTCGCGCTCAATTTCCAGTGTTGCGCGGACCGGACCGTTTTCTGTCCACTCCATGCGGCGTACACCCTCCACCTTCCAGGATTTCTCGGTATGGAAGATATCCAGGTTCCATGCGCTGTACTGCAGAGGTTTGTCCTCATAGATACGCAGCTCGTTGCCGGTTGTTCCGCTCTGAAGCACTTCGCGGTCATTCTCTTTATCAAACAAGGAAGTGAATTCACCGTTTGCATCGATCTGGATCGTGTAGAACGGAGTCTCAAGGGTATAGCCCTCTCCAGCTTCTGTTACAGCAAATGGCGTTTCCGCAGCGGCTCCGCTCGTCGGGCGCAGAACCTGATATCCTTTGGACGGCAGGTTTTCTGCATAGACAATGGCTCCGTCTTTCGTCTGCTGTACCGGATATACGGTGGTTCCGTCGGTCATGGCTTCTGCCGCGGTCTCACCGAGTACAACAACGTCGTTTCTTCTGTGGCCGAGAGTGTTCCATACGGTCACGCTCTCGTCTTTTGTTCCGCAGAGTGCTTCCATGCGCTCGCCGATCAGTTTTGCTGATGTCTCCGCAATCTCTGCATATTCTTTCTTCGTCTGCTCATATACCTCATGGATCGAGGAGCCCGGCAGAATATCGTGGAACTGGTTGGTCAGGATCATCTCCCACATGCGGTTCAGTTCTTCGGTCGGGTATGCTTTTCCGGCGTTTTCGGCCAGAACGGACAGAAGCTCTAATTCCATCATCGCGTACTCGCTCTTACGGTTGCCGCGTTTGTTGCGTGCCATCGAGGTGTATGTTCCGCGGTGGAACTCAAAATACAGTTCGCCGATCCAGGTTGGGAGGCGTTTGCTGTCTTTTACCTTCTCATGCAGCTCGTCGAAATACGTTCTCGCAAATGCCTGGCGTACTTTCGGCACACCTTTGATGCCTTTTTCCATACGTTTGGATGTCTCCAGCATTCTTCTGGTCGGGCCGCCGCCGCCGTCTCCGTAGCCGTAGCTGATCAGGATATCGTTGTTGATGTCCTTGTTCTGGTAGCGGTCCCATCCGCCCATGATGGCATCCGGGTGCAGCATTCCGTTGTATGTGGTAAAGAAGCTCGTCTCCGGCTGTCCGACGCCGAGCGTTGTGATCATATGAGTGAATACTTCACTTCCGTCGATGCCTTCCCAGTTCATCGTATCGTACGGCACTTTGTTGAACTCGTTCCATGCCAGTTTGGTCGTCATGAAGTAGTCAATTCCGCATTTTTTCAGAATCTGCGGCATCGCTGCGCTGTATCCGAAGACATCCGGCAGCCACAGGATCTTGTTGTCCACGCCAAACTCTTCTTTGAAAAAGCGTTTTCCGAACAGGAACTGGCGCACGAGGGACTCTCCTGAAGTCAGGTTGCAGTCTGCCTCAACCCACATGCCGCCTTCCGGCTCCCAGCGTCCTTCTTTGACTCTCTGGCGGATTTTCTCGTACACTTCCGGGTGTCTTTCTTTGACAAAGCTGTAGAGCTTCGGCTGGCTCGACATGAAGTGATAGTTCGGATACTCCTCCATCAGTTTTAATACCGTTGCAAAGCTTCGGCAGGATTTCTGGCGAACCTGGTCAATCGTCCACAGCCATGCCACATCAATGTGGGTGTGGCCGATGCACGTTGCCACAACTTCGTCCCAGCCGCCCATTTTTTCATAGATCTCTTCCTGGATGCATTTTTCTGCCTCTTCGATGGAAGCGTAGAACTCTTTACTGTACGGCTTGCGCAGGTCCAGCAGATTGATCGTGTTGGTCAGTGCGGTTTCGAGATCCAGACGCGTTTTATTATCCTCGTCCATACGGTTCAGGCCCTGCATCGGAACGATAAGGTCGTAATAGATCTCCTCGATTTTCGCATCATGCTCCTCAAGGTCTGCCAGCAGACGGAACTCGCTGTGCAGCGTTCCGGTGTAGGACTGCAGGTCAAGCTGGATTTTTTCACCGGCCTTTGCGTTTTCTCTTACAAGTACTTCGCGGTGGTTGATATCCATACCCTGGATCACTTCGCCGTTTGCAAACAGCAGGAACTGCGGGTTTCTTCCGTCATCCCAGTCGTCCAGTCCTGCATGGACTCTCATCCAGAGATTTTTTCCATCGAAACTCTCCGGAATGGTGATGGTGGTGCGGAACCAGTAATGTTTGTCCGGTCCGTACCAGCGGTCATTGACCGTATCAAACGATGTCCACGGCTCTTTTGATGCATCGGCCTCTGCCGGTGTGATATAGCATCCGTTTTTCACCTGCATATCGGTGATTTTGATTTTCTGTGAAATCGAAAGTCTTGCCAGTTCCTGGCAGATCACGTTCACACGCTCTTTTACAAATTTCATAGTGCCTCCTTATGCTTTCCATGGGGTCATTTTTAAAAAGAAAGTCCGCCGGACCTGCAGGCTTCTTTCACCCGTAAGCCCGGCGGACTTGTCGCTTTTTAAGTTATCTTATAAATCAAAGGCTATTCTCTTTCACATAGTTCAGCAGCTCATCTACGGTTGTGAATGCCATACCGGTTACAGTATCTGCGCATCCGTAGTAGATAGTGATTCTTCCGGTTGCTGCATCGCTTAAGGTTGCGCACGGGAATACTACGTTCGGAACATCACCCATGCACTCGTACTGGGTGATCGGAGCCATAATATAGTCTTTCGTTCTGTATTTTACTTTCCACGGCTCGTCGATATCAAGCAGTGCGCATCCCATACGATATACGTATCCGTTGCAGGTTGTGATAACGCCGTGGTAGATCAGCAGCCATCCCTCATCTGTTTCGATCGGAACCGGGCCGGCACCGATCTTGGTGCACTGCCATGCAGACTCATCGCCGCGGACCGGGCTCATCATGTGACGGTGTCTTCCCCAGAATTCCATATCTTTACTCTGGCTGACAAAGATATCGCCGAACGGTGTATGGCCGTTGTCGCTTGGACGGCTCATCATCATGTAGTAGCCGTTGATCTTTCTCGGGAACAGCACGCCGTTACGGTTGAATGGAAGGAATGCGTTCTCAAGCTGAACGAATTTCTTGAAGTCATAGGTGTAAGCAACACCGATGGTCGGGCCGTGATAGCCGTTGCACCAGGTTACATAGTATTTGTCGTCGATTTTGCAGACACGCGGGTCATAACGGTACTCTCTTGTCAGAATCTCCTCGTCAGCGCCCTCAAATTTGATCGGTTCATCCTCGATCTCCCAGTGGATACCGTCTTTACTTCTTCCAACGAAGATGTCCATGCTGATGGAACGGCTGTCGCAGCGGAATACACCTACGTATCCGTCCTCGAACGGTACGACTGCGCTGTTGAAGATACTGTTGGAACGTTTCTGCTCGTAACGGCCGATGATCGGGTTCTGATCATAGCGCCATACCGGCATGTGCTCTCCTGCTGGTTTTTCCTGCCAAGGCATATCCGGCAGATTGTTTCCGATGATTTTACTCATGATTGTTTCCCTCTGTGAAAATTATTTTTTTCTTTCTCTCTTGTCACGCCATACGGACATTTTTGATCTTTCGATCCGATACTTCTATCTTCGTCCATTTCTGCGCAAAAGTCAAGTGTTTTTGTTCACTTTTATGTAAATTTTCGTTTTCTTTGTTACTTTTTATCGTTCATTTATTCTCTTTTTCTGTTCATTTTGTTTACAAACAGATTTTTTTATTTTTCGTACGGTTTTCTTCCCCGCAGAATATCGGCATACCAGAATACAATTTCCGCAATGTGGTGCAGATCGCCTTCTTTGCTGATGCTTCTCCAGGACGCTTTATACTTCATAAACCAGGTTTCCAGCCGTCCCGCAAGTGCCGCGCAGGCTGCCTCATCTTTTTCTTTTCCAAGCTCGATATCACACAGTCTCGCACCCGTCTCATTCCAGATGTCAATCGCTTCCATCGTGAGTTCCAGCACCGGAACCATTGGACGGCAGGATTCTTCCAGAGCACCGGCTGTCTTTTTCAGTTCTTTTTTCAGAGCCGCAATTGTTTCCTTTGCAGCTGCACGCTTCGCCTCATCCTGGATTCTCGCGTCAAACAGCGCATTCCGGTTGTTCGGATGACCGAGCACTTTTTCCTCGTAAACGACGTTGGCATCCCACCAGTCAAAGATGGAGCATTCTGCCGTTTTTGCCATATAGGAAACGAATTTTCCGCTCCGGTCGCCGTAGGCCAGACGGGAAATCTGTTCATTCAGCTCCTCAAAGCTGTCGGTATCGTCTCCCCAGGAGAAGACGGCTCCATAGATCATGCCAGGAAGGGAAAAGTCCGGCTGATTGATGTGGCCGCAGTCACCCCAGTCTGTGTTCAGAACACCTTCCGCATGGTATTTTCTCGCATAGCCGCACATCCGTGCGATATTTTTGTAGCTGTTCTCCACCAGGTTCATCCACTGGTTCCAGCCGCCGACCCCAGGACAGAGATACTGTCTTGCACCAGCTTCCGCCATCACTTTTGCCTCATGCTCTCTCTGCTCGGCTGCATAGCCCCAGGTCAGGCAGACGGTTTCCTCTGGCAGCTCTTTGATCAGCTCCGGCTGTGCGCAGATGATATCGCCCCAGAACATCGGCTTTTTGCCTTTTGCCACGAGAAACTCGCAGAGCTCTTTTACATAGTCGATATACAGGCGGTGAACGCCTTTCTCGTCTGCCAGCGGTTTCGATTTTCCTTTTCCAAGGTCGAACGTTTCGTCCGCGCAGATGTTGAATTTATCCGTGGCAAAAAGCGCCATGTACTCCTCGATCATGGCCTTGATCAGCTCGATCGCTCTGCCGCCGGAGACATCCACCGTGTGATGCTGCATCCGGTCCCAGAAGGAAAACGGCTCTTTCCAGCTGTCTGGGAATTCACAGAGGTCGCCATAGCTCTTTGTGGAGAGCAGCATGTACAGATGGCCGAACGTTGCGATCGACGGCACCAATTCGATATGAAGCTTTGCGCAGTACGCATCCAGCTCGCGGATTTCCTCTGCCGTAAGCGGCGTCTCATCGCGCCACATCTCGGAAAGTCCGGAGAACAGATACGTGTGCTCCACATAGAGCTGCAGCTGGTTCAGCTTGTAGTACGCCATGCGGTCTGCCACCTGTTTTAAATAGGAAAGTGTCAGCACACGGCCTCTCGTCTCATCGAGATAATAGCCGCGCACCGGCAGATCCGGCTCATCCTCGATCCGCACGGCAGGAAGCAGTGCACCGTATTCGTGCATCATCTGGCACAGCGTCTGCACACCGTAGAGCACGCCGGCTCCGTCTCCGCCCTGGATGCGGATTTCCTCCTCTGTCACCTGCAGCACATACTGCTGGCTTTTCCTTGTCTCATCCAGTTCCAGCACAATCGCGCCGGTCTCTTTTCTTCCCGGAACGCCGTATCCGATATCGTACTGCATTCCGGTTTCCTTTTTGATTCCCTTCTGCAGCACTTTCGCATACGTATCCCCATTTCCCAGCAGTCTGCCATCCAGTACAATTCTGCCGTCATAGCAGAGTGCATGTTCCCCCGTCAGGAGTTTTACCTCTTTTGGTTTTGGTAAAAATTTCATTTTCCTTCTCCTCTTGTTTTTTGTTTTCTTTGTAACCATAGAACTTTCACTGAACGTTAAGTAACATTTTGAAACCACTTTTCTCTTCTCCCCCATCCTACCATATTTTTTCCACATATTCCACAATAATTTGTAATTTTCTTCAATTTTTTTCAAAATTTCTTCCTGTTCTGCTCTTTTATATGTAAAGTAACTTTTGTTTCCCATTTTCATTCCGGAACAAAATCTGTTTTTTCGGATGAATGCGATCATCGGCTTTACCGCTCTGGCTGCCGCCCACGTCAATCAGCCGGACCAGGTGCAGGAATACCTGAACAAGATTTCCACCTCCGGCCAGCACCTTTTTCCGCCTGAACCAGATTCTGCTGAATCTGCTGAGCAATGCCACGAAATTCACACAGAACGGCAGCACCATCATTGTCCGTATTATTCAGAAACCGTACTATAAAAAAGGGTATGCGCTCTACGAATTCCACGTCCGCGACAACGGCATCGGCATAAGCCGGGAATTCCAGGAGCACCTCTTTGAATCGTTTACACGCGAGGAGACTTCTACGGTCAGCGGCATTCAGGGTACGGGACTTGGCATGGCGATCAACGTCAGCCATATGGTACAGGAAATCGCGATGGAGCTCCTTTCGAACGCCGGATTTTCCGTCAGCCTTGCAGACGACGGCGATGTTGCCGTTGAGACGCTCCGCACCGCAGCGCCGGATCAGTTCGATCTGGTGCTGATGGATATTCAGATGCCGAAACTCGACGGATACTCTGCAACGCGCCAGATCCGCACGCCGGACGGCGCCATTGCCAAAGTGCTTGGCTGATTCCCCTTTCTTATCTGCCGGAACCGTGAATTTTCTCTTACTCGAAAAAGAGGAGAAAAAGTTCACGGTTCCGGCAGATTTTTTCTTGCATTCTTTCGGGGAAGTGTGCTAGAGTGAAGATATCATATTTTATAAGAGGTGCTTATTTTGGATATTAATTACGAGTTATATAAGGTTTTCTATTACGTTGCCACCACACTCAGTTTTTCCGAGGCCTCCAAGCTGCTTTTTATCTCGCAGTCGGCGGTCAGCCAGTCGATCAAGGTTCTGGAGAAAAAGCTTGGAATCACGCTCTTTATCCGCAGTACAAAGCGCGTGCAGTTAACGCCGGAGGGAGAAACGCTGCTGCGCCACGTAGAGCCTGCGATCAACCTGATTGCGCGCGGTGAAGCACAGATTATGGAAGCGGGAACGCTTGGCGGCGGCCAGCTCCGCATCGGCGCGAGCGACACAATCTGCCGCTATTTCCTTGTTCCGTACCTGAACCGTTTCCACCGCTCCTTTCCGAATGTCCACATCAAGGTGACAAACCAGACTTCGACCCAGTGTGTCGATCTGCTGGAATCCGGCCAGGTGGATTTCATCGTGACCAATTATCCAAACTCGCATCTTTCCAGCCGTCTTCACACGATTCCGATTCATTCGTTCCACGATATCTTCATCGCGAACGGCGAATATTACCCGGAACTGGAAAACAGGCCGGTTCACTTAAAAGAGCTGCTGCAGTACCCGATTCTGATGCTCGACCGCAAGAGTACGACGAGTGAGTTCCTGCACAGCCAGTTTCAGCGGTTCCAGCTCGACCTCGTGCCGGAAATTGAGCTTGGCAGCAACGATCTTCTGATCGACCTGGCGAGTATCGGCCTTGGCATCGCGTTTGTGCCGGACTACTGCCTTGTAAAAGAGACGGCGGCCTTCCAGCTCGACCTCGTGGAGGAGCTTCCGCCGCGCCAGCTTGTCGTTGCCCACAGCTCCCATCTGCCGATCCCGCAGGCGGCAAAAGAGTTCATGAGCATGCTGGAAAAAGGCGCCGAATAACTTTTTCCGATCTATACGTCAAAAGAGGCAGGATCCTCAAGAAATTTTTCTGGATCCCTGCCTCTTTTTCTGTTTTTATGATCCGTTCTGGATTTACTGCTCGCTGCCGTCTTTCTGCACCGGTTCGGATGCTTCCGCTTTTTCCGGGCTTTCTGCATCCGCTGCTGCCTTTCCGGCTTCTGCTTTCAGATACTCTTTGAGCTCTTCCGGGCTGGAGATCTGAATGTTGCGGTTTACTTTTGCATCGTATGTATCGGCTCTCATGATTTCGGAGAGATCGACACCGGTCGCCTCTTTCATCGACTCAAACAGCTTTGCCATCACCACCGGCACATTGCCCGCTACGGAGCCGATGCCGTTGTCTTCGCTTCCGCCGCCGATGATCGTAATCTTGTCGATCTGGCTGAGCGGCTCTGCGATCTTTCCGGCGATCTCCGGCAGAACCTTGATCATCATCTCTGCCATTGCGGCTTTGTTGTAGCGCTGGTAAGCCTCAGCTTTCTTCTCCATACCTTCGGCCTCTGCAAGTGCCTGGGCACGGATGGATGCGGCTTCCGCCTCACCTTTTGCCTTGATACCGAGTGCTTCCTGCTCCATCGCATAGCGCTGGGCTTCTGCCTGGGCTTTCTTTGCCTCCGCCTCGCGGATTTTTTCGAACTGGTCTGCCTCTGCGTCTTTCTGACGGCGGTACAAATCTGCCTCTGCCTGCTGCTGTTTTGCGTAACGCTCGGCCTCGGCTTTCTTCTTGACTTCTGCCTCGAGGGATTTCTCGGTTACTTCTACTTCTCTGGCACGGAGCTCAACCTCGCGCTCCTGACGGGCGATGTTCGCATTCGCGGAAGTGATTTCCAGCTCTTTTCTCTGCTGCTCTTCCTGAATCTTGTACGCTGCATCTGCCTCTGCCTTTTTGATATCGGACTCTTTTTTCAGCTCTGCCGACTTGATTGCCAGATCGTTGTTTTTCTTTGCGATCTCAGTCTCGGCAAGAACGCGCTCATCGTTCGCCTCTTTATTTGCACGCGCCTGGGCAATTTTGATTTCTTTCTCGGAATTGGCACGGGCGATCGCCGCGGATTTCTTGATTTTTACGATATTGTCGATACCGAGGTTTTCAATGACCTGATTGGAATCAACGAAATTCTGTACGTTGAAGCTGATGATGTCAAGTCCCATCGCAGCCAGGTCCGGTTCTGCATTTTCTTTGACCAGCTCCGCAAACTTCTGACGGTCGGAAACCATCTCTTCCAGACGCATCTTTCCAACGATCTCACGCATGTTTCCTTCAAGGACTTCTCTTGCAACCTTGGCAATATATTCGCTGTCGCGGTTCAGGAAGTTCTGGGATGCTTTCTGGAGCTTCTGCGGTTCGTCCCCGACTTTGATGTTGACGGCTGCATCCACCTGAATATTGATGTAGTCAGCGGTCGGCACGGCATCGCTCGTCTTCACATCGATCGCTACCAGCTTCAGACTCAGCTTGTCCAGCCGCTCAAAGAATGGGAGCTTGATGCCGGCTTTACCGATCAGGATCCGCTGGCCTTTTTGGAAACCGGAAATAATAAATGCGGTATCCGGCGGCGCCTTCACATAACCGCTCGCCAGAATGGCAAGAATGATCACCACAACGGCGATCACGGCAATCATGGTTGCATGTTCGAATACAAATTCCATCTTGTTTCCTCCCTTTTTTCTGCGGATGCTTTTCGCTCCGCGTTCTGCTTTTGTGTCTGTGTTATTTTCACTATAGCATTTTTTGCGGGATAGATACAACTGCATTATTATTACGATTTTGTAAGATTTCTGTTCGGGCAAAAACAATCCGCTGGAGCAGATTCTGATATACCTTGCAATAAAAAAACGAAGGAGCTTCTTTTTACAGAAACTTCTTCGCCTTTCCTTTTTTTCACTGATCCTGCTCTTATGCTCTTTCGACAATCTTCTCCAGCGCTTTTGTGATCGCTGCTTTCAGCTCCGTCTGATCTGCCGGTGTCTTGACAGCCAGCTGACGGATCAGTGCTGTTACGTGATCGTCTCCAACCTCACCAAGGCTCGTAACGGCCGCGATTTTTACGTCCACATCGTCTACTTCCAGAAGAGAAGTCAGAATATTAACAGAACCATCATTTCTCGAAGCTGCACAGGCTTTTGCAAGCGCTACCTGCGTTGTCTTGTCCGAATCCAGATACTGTTTTCTTAATTTGTCCCATTTTCCTTTTTCCACCATTTTTTTCAGCTTGTCTTCCGATGCCTCTTTTAAACCAAACATTGTAAATCCTTCTTTCTTTTTGCTCTTATTTTTGGTGGATGCAGCAACTGCCGCGGCGAATCAAAAAGGTTCGTAGTGTTTTTGCTGTCGTCCCTGTCATGTCCGTCACATTGTAACCATGCTCTCGTCCATAACAGAGATTATACTCCTTTTCTTCTGGTTTTTGAACAGAAATACTATAAAGTTTTTATAAAAATCGTTACTTTTTCACAAATTTTTCTTGTTGTTCTGCTTTTTATTTCAGATATCCCGTATATTCCGCCGTATGCAGCAGTTTATTGGCGTTTTCCACGCGCTCTTTGGTCGGCGGGTTGATTCCTTCGAGTTTGTATGGAATTCCTAAGGTTTCCCATTTGAATACGCCGAGGGTGTGGTATGGGAGAACCTCTACGCGCTGTACGTTGTGCAGGCTGTGTAAAAACTCATCGAGGCGAATCAGGTATTCGTCGTAGTCGCTGCGTTCCGGGACGAGGACGTGGCGGATCCAGACTGGTTTGCCGATCTCGTCAAGGTAGCGCGCCAGGTCGAGGATGTTCTCGTTGGTGCAGCCGGTCAGCTCTCTGTGCGCCTTGTCGTCAATCAGCTTGATATCGAGCAGCAGCAGGTCGGTATATTTCATCAGCTCATTAAATTTGCTGAAATACGGCTCCTCTCTTGTGAACGGATTTCCACTGGTATCCAGCGTTGTGTGAACGCCGTTCTTTTTTGCCTTGCGGAACAGCTCGATCAGGAAGTCGATCTGCAGCAGCGGTTCTCCGCCGCTCACGGTAATGCCGCCTTTCTCTCCCCAGTAGTTTTTATAGCGGAGCGCTTTTTTCAGCACCTCGTCTGCGGTCTGCCAGTCGGCATCTTTTGTTGTCCAGGTGTCCGGGTTGTGGCAGAACTGGCAGCGCATGTTGCAGCCCTTCACAAAAATCACGTAGCGTACGCCAGGTCCGTCGACGGAACCGAAGCTCTCGATCGAATGGATCGCGCCCTTTACCGGGCCATTGTTGTTCTGATTCATTTCACTCATGTTTTTTCCTCTTCTTTCCAACTAACCATCTTTGCATTTATCTGTATTTTCCGGTATTTTTCCATTTCCTGGATGCCCGGAAAATTCCTGCCGTTTTTCAGGGTTCTGCTTGATTATACGGAAATCCGCGGTTCTTTTCAAGGCATTTCCATGTACAAAATCGAACACATGGCAGGATAAAAATTTGGTTTGCTATATTGTATTATGATATAGTCTGTGTTATGATCTACTCAACAAGGAGGTGTTCATATGAATCCACAACTCAAAAAGGGCGTCCTCGAGCTCTGTGTCCTCTCCCAGCTGACAAAAGAGGACAAATACGGCTATGAGCTGACAGACGCCATTTCCCGCGAAATGTCCATCGCCGCAGGAACGCTCTATATGATTTTAAAACGACTCAAGGAAGCCGGTTACGTGGAAACGTATCTGCAGGAATCCGCATCCGGCCCTGCCCGGAAATATTACCATCTGACTGAAGCAGGAACAGCTTATCAGCAGGAGAAAAAACAGGAATGGCTGGATTTCACCCAGCAGATCAACCGACTGATTTCAGATGAAACGATCTGACGATAGAAAGGAAAATCATGATGAATACAACGTATGAAACTTATATGAATGCATTGAAACAGGGCCTTGCATCCTTTGATTCTGCCGCCGCAGAGGAAATTTTAAACGATTTCGAATCCCATTTCGCCGACGCCCGCAGCCAGGGTCTCTCCGATGAGGAAATCTGTGCGGAACTCGGTAATGTCGACGATGTCCTCGAATTTTTCCGTCAGGAATATGCCACAACGAAGCAACCTGTTGCAAACGTGCTGCCACAGGAGAAAACCCACTCCAATTCTGAAGAAACACATCCGAACTACCCGTACGCCCCTTCCACCGCCATCACCGCTATGGAAATCTCCCTGCGGAATGCTTCTGCCGACTTTGCTCCGGGCACTTCCGCTTCGGTTGAGTTCGACTTTTCCGGCGACTTCGATCCGGACCGCTTCGAGGCAGGCATTGAGGGCAATACGTTCTGTCTGCGAGAGAAAAAACTCATCCCTCCCGTATTCTGGAAACATCTTTTCTGCAATAATCACCAGAAAGAGGTGTTCTCCTTCCAGGTGCCGTCCACCGTACAGAAGCTGACGCTCCGCTCTTTGAACGGCGCGACCGGGCTTGATACCCTCTCCCTTACTACACTCGAAATTTCCGCCACAAACGGCAAAATCACCGGTGATTCCCTTTCCGCATCCAGCTGCCGCATACAGGCTGCGAACGGAAAGATCGTCCTGACCCGTCTGCGCACAGACAGCCTCGATGTTTCCGCCACAAACGGCAAACTTGAAATCACCGGCGACTGCTCCCGCGCATCCTTAAACAGTGTCAACGGCAAAGTCCTCTTCGAGGGAACCTGTTCCGAGTACCTGACATCAAAATCCGTCAACGGTTCCGTGAAACTCCATCTCTCGCACGACCTTGCCGATGCGTCCATTCATGCATCCACGACAACCGGAAAAATCCGCCTCGTCTCCAATGGAAGAACGGAATCCTACACAAAAACATTCACCCGCTCCGGTATTTCTGCATTCACCATTCAGGCAAGTACCGTCAACGGAAATGTCCTGCTCTCTGACTTGCCGGCAGAAAACTGACAAAAAAGAATGGACTGGATAAAATGTTTTTCTTTAGTCGACTGATATGTAAGAAGAACACTGACTACAAAATCAGTGTCCTTCTTTCTTCCTTTACATATATTTCATAATAGTCGGCAATAATACATTCATATCTATTGGTTTTGCAACATGATCATTCATGCCACTTGCCAAAGCCATCTTCTTATCTTCTTCAAACGCATTTGCTGTCATTGCAACAATTGGAATCTGCGATTTGTTACCGTCTTTCAGTTCTCGAATTCTCCTGGATGCTTCATATCCGTTCATAATCGGCATCTGAATATCCATCAGAATCAGACTGTAGTAATTTTGCTTTGCTTTGTTAAACATATCAATACATGCAACGCCGTTCTCCGCTCTTTCTATCATGATTCCCTCTTCCGTCAAAAGTTCCGTTGCAATTTCTGCGTTCAAGTCATTATCTTCTACCAGAAGAACCCTTTTTCCTTCCAGTTTTTTGATATTCAACTGACCGTCTGCATGTTTCGGATTCCTTTCTTCCGCATTTGCTATTTTTAATGGAAGCGTGATTGTAAAAGTAGAACCTGCTCCCGGTTTGCTCTGAACTGTGATCTTGCCATTCATTAAATCCACCAGTTTCTTCACGATTCCCATGCCAAGTCCGCTACCTTCTATTCCGCTGTCTGACGAAGATCGTTCCTGTGAAAATGATTCAAAAATATGTTTTTGGAATTCTTCTGACATTCCGATTCCGTTGTCTGCTATGATAAGCTCTAATACACTCCAACCTTCTTTTTCGCCGGGATATTGGTTCAATGTACAGCTTATGTTACCGCCTTCACCCGTGTATTTCACAGCATTACTCAAAATGTTAATCGTAATTTCAGATGATCTTGCATCATCCATATGCAGGTATGGATATCGAATGTTCTTATTGACTTTCAGTGTTTGATGTTTTTCTTCTATCGGTTTTCTAAACATATCAATACATAAATCAAAGTTTTTAGAAACATCTGTTATTGTTTCATCCAGCGTTGCTTGGTTGTTTTCGATTCGTGCTAATTCAAGAATGTTATCAATCAAATGCAGCATTTTCTTTCCGCACAATAATATTTTTTCAAAGTAATCCTCTAATATAGTTGGCTCCTTTAAATGTTTCTCTCCCAATTCTGCATATCCAATGATTGCATTCATAGGGGTACGAATATCATGAGACATATTAAATAGAAATGTTGATTTTGCTTTGTTAGCTGAATCGGCCAGTCTTGCAGCTTCCTGCAACAGTTTTTGCTGTTTCTGCTCATTTTCTTTTTGCTTCTTATATACAGAATATCCACAGGTACATAATATTACCAAAATACACGCTGTAATGCATCCCAGTACAATACTTAACTTATTCGTCTTCTCAACCATTCCATACGCTTTCTGCATATCCATTTCTATGCAGAAAGCACCTATCACTTCATTAGATTCATCTTCCGCTGTCACAGGATAACAGGCTGTAAAAATAGGTCCCCATGTTGTATCAACAATATCCTGAGAATATACTGTTTTTCCAGAAAGTGCTTTTTCTATATAAGGAACCATCTCCTTTTCAATCGGATCTCCTGGATGTCTGACGTCACCAGCCGATGGATCCAGTCCGTCTACAACGTAAATCAATCTACCGTCTTCATTTCTGGTTGCTGTGTAAATATATCTCGTAGAATTCAGCGTTCTGATTTCATTCATATATGTCGACATATTCTTGAATAGTTCTGTATTCTCATCAGCTTTACTTTTTATTTCATTAAAATCTTTTCGTCCCAGTCTGTTATTTACCAGCTTATGAACCGCATCTGCACTGGAAATATCTCGTTCAATTTCTGTTTTCAGAGCAGTTTTGGTATATGCTTGTTGTAAAATAAAAGTATATGCAACAACAGCCAAAATCACCATTGCCAGAAGGAATACCAACCGTCCCTCAAAAATTTTCCAATGATTTACCGGATTTTGATCTTTTCTTTTTTGTTTTATATAGTTATTTTTCATCATCGTATTTCACATGCCTTTTATCTAATTTTAATTTAATACAAAAACGTCTCAACTCTTCACGTATTTTGCAAACATGGGTTACATTTCCAGACTCATCCCTTTTTTTACAGTAAAAAGCATCCTGTGCCAACTGCCATCACACATACGGTATTCTGTGGAAATGCATTCTTCCGCCTTCAATCTTGCTGAAAGTGTAGAGATATCCAGAAATGGACGGATCAGCGAGCGGTATTCAGATGCAGCCATTGTATCACAAAACTGATACAGTTTCTGTTCTGTCATAACAAAATCCTCTCTCTATGTTTCCTGTCTGCTTATCCCATGCAACTGGAAGGCTCCTGATTGCTGCGGTTGCCTCATAATCATTCATGACAGGCATTTTGCTTTCTCAACTCTTCGCTTATGGTCTGCTTAATTTTTTCATCATCCAACGGCTTTGCAAGATGTGCGTTCATTCCTGCTTCCATACACCTTTCGGCATCTTCCCTGAATGCATTTGCAGTCATAGCAATGATAGGAATTGTTTTTGCATCCTGCCGATCCAGAGCTCTTATTGTTCTTGCAGCTGTAAGACCATCCATCACCGGCATCATAACATCCATTAAAATAACATCGTATGTTCCCGGTTCGGAAGCTTCAAAATGCTGAACAGCTTCTAACCCATTGTTCACTGTTTCTACTTTAGCTCCATTTTCCGTCAGCATAAATTCTGCTATTTCCACATTCAGCTCATTATCTTCAACCAGCAATACCCGGATATCTGATATATCTGCATCAAAATCTTCTTTTTCTTCTGGCCGTGCATTCGTATCAATTTTAAATGGAAGTATTACAGTAAAACAACTTCCTTCACCAAGCTTGCTTTCAACGGTTATGGTTCCGCCCATCTTTTCTACAAGTTGTTTCACAATAGGCATTCCCAGACCTGTCCCATTATAATCAGAACGTGGGGAATTATCTGCCTGTACAAATGGAGTAAACAATTCATTTTTTATAAATTCTTCTGACATTCCAATTCCATTATCTCTTATTTTAAATTCACATGTCATGTGATCTTCTGATCTTTCAATCGTTCTCATACTCATGTAAATAGAACCATTCACCTTATTGTACTTCATACTGTTTGTAAACAGATTCATCAATACTTTTTTCAGATGAACTGCATTGCTCCAAACATATATACCACTGTAATCATCATGTTCTCCTATAACATGAAGTCCTTTTTCTTCTGCCTGAAAGTATAGCGACTCCGTGATTTCTTTACATACCTGATCCAGATTGATGGATTCATCACCAAAAACCACGGTATCCGATTCTAACTTTGCCATATCCAAAACATCATTTACCAATGATAATAGCAGTTTCGAAGACTCATTTATTTTATTCAGGCAATCTTTTGCCCGCTCACCATCATTTCCGCTTTTTTCAAGAATTGTAAGCATGCCCATAATGCCATTGATCGGTGTCCTGATGTCATGAGACATGTTATTTAAAAAGGAAGTCTTAGCCTTATTGGCACTCTGTGCTTCTACAAGTGCATTTTGTAATTCCTGCCGTTTTTCTTCCAGTTCCTGATTCAGTTTTAATGCCTGTTCAGCAGATTTCTTGAATCTTTCCTCCGCACGTTTTGACTTCTTCCAAGAACGAAGAATGATACACAAAACAATGAAAAAAGAAATTCCAACGATAAGTGAAACTGGCAGTAAATTATCCTGAATAAAATCCCTCACTGTAACTTTTCGTGAGGAAACATTATACGAAACTACTGCACCCGAAAATTGAGCTGTAGGCATAGATGTCAGTGTTTTATTCAGAATGGACAAAAGAACCGGTTCTCCCTGCTGAACAGCAAATGAAACATCAGCTTCTTTTGTCAGGAAAGCGCTATGAAGCTTATTATTTTTCAAATAGTTTGAAACAGTACCTGAATTGCTTACAATACAATCTGCCTCCCCTTTCTGCATTGCTTTTACTGCTGCATCTGATGTCTCATATTCCATAACCTTCCATTGTGGATAATTGTATGAAAGATATGCTTTCAATACAAAATTATCTTTTTCAACAGCAGCTACATTCTCTTTATTCTCATCAAAAGAATCCTTTGCCGTAATTGCTGCCATATTGAGAGTCAACAGCGTATCCGACAAAGCAAATCCATTTGTTTCCGCAAAGTATGGATTCTGGTTTGCATGAAAAATCAGGTCTATTTTTCCATCCTGCAATGCCTGAAGCAGTTCACTTCTTGTATCATACCCCTTTAATTCAAATTCCAGAGTCTGACCTTGCAGACAATTTTCTGCAAGATCCACATAATCTGTAATAACACCTGTCAGTTTACCTGTTGATGGATCTACACTGCTGATACCTCCATCCTGATTCAGATACCCTATCCGGATTGCACCATGCTGCCCGATCCACTCACTTTCTTCTTTTGAAAGAAACGAGCTGCTCTGTGCAGAAAGATAACGCCTGTAGAGATCATCTGTGTAAAATGGGTTGTCATCCTTGATTCTGCGCATAGCACTATCCAATGCTTCTTTGATATCCGGACGTTCTGGATTTATAGCGAAATAGATTTCTGTCTCTCCAATACTTGTAAGCGGTGAAATATCCGATTCTTCCCAACGGGATTCTTCTACCGAAACGAAGCAGTCAATTTCATGTTTCGATAGTTTGTCCATAATTTCTGTGGTTGTAGAAACATTGATATGCTTCGTATGCAGACCATATTTTGATTCCCATTCATTAAGCACATCCTCCACTATATTATCTTTAGACACACCAATATTTTTTCCCTCAAAAGAATCCAAATTTCCTGCTGTAAGATCCATATTGGATGCATCCGTATAGATGTAGTATTTCTCTTCCCCCATAGGCATATCGGAAAAAAGCATATTTTCAGCACGTTCGTCTGTATAGGAAATGCCACCAAGAATATCAATCTCTCCATTTTCCAACTGTGTAAAGCAGTTTTTCCAATCACTTGTTATGTATTTATATGTCCATCCTGCATAACCTGCAATATCTTGAAGATACTCATAACCATAGCCGCTTCTTTCTCCCTTTTCATTGACTACATTATAAGTTTCCTCAAAAGATCCTACCCGGATAACATGATCAGAATTTTCTTGGGCAGATGTGGAAACAGGAAAAACAACCAAACATATCATTATGCAAAATATAAAATAACAAAATTTGAAATTTCTTATATTCTGTACTAATTTGCACTTCTTCATCTTTCTCCCACCCTCCAGGCTACAGTCGCTTGCTTGCTTGCAGATTTTAATTTTACATTCATTAATGTTCAATACCCCCACAACATTTTTATAAATATCTTTGCGACAGCTTCTGCTGTACTTTTACTATAATTATACTCTACAGCCAACTTGTGTCAATTTACTAACAGAGTAATTACATTCTTTTACTCCTTAATCTTGCTATTACTCTCCCCACAAATAGAGCCAAACTAGAGCCATTCGATAAAACAAATGCCGAAAACCCGCATAAATACAGGCTTTCGGCATTTTAGTCCGTTACTCGAACTCCTTTGCGGACTGCGTTTCATGACACGCAAAGGCTGTTATTAGAGGTTTATGTTTCGAACATGCGTTCTGATTTTGCGTTTTTCGCACCGCTTATGAAGAAATAAACTCCAAAATAACTCCATTTTACTCTTTATTATTTTGTTGTTCTTCTCTTGCGTACAGGAGATCCAATGCCTGACATACAACACCACTCATGCTCTGATAGTGTCTTTCTGCATACTCAACAAGTCTCTGTTTTTGTTCTGGAGTCACCCGTACTCGTATGTTTTCTTCTTTGCCATCTTTTGGTGTTTTTCTAGCCAAACATATCACTTCCCTTCCGCAAGTACAGTTTACTACTGATTACTACAAAATGTCAATCTATTTTTGTTATTTATATATATATTCTCTTGGACTAATCTTGAGTTATCTTGGACTAATTTACTTCTCACTCCTGTAGATCTTTATCTACAATCTCCCAGTAACCATTCTTTGGAGATCCATGTCTTATAAGAATACCACACTCTTTTAACTTCTTAATATTGTTCTCAATATTTCGACTGGCAACCCCAATTTTTTCAGCTAACTTAACTGCTGATAATTAATGATCTTCTGAAAGTAACTTTATAATCTTTTGCTGTGTATCGTTGAGGTCTGTTCTCCACACTACCTCCGATGCTTCTCCGATGTTTCTCCGATGTTTTCTTTTCCATTTGTCATCGGAAATGAACTACGGAACAGCTCTACCCGAAACATATTATCGAATTCCTGAAATCTCGGCTTCGAAAGTCCATACTCTTCTGCAGCATTAAGGATTCTTTTTATTCCGCTTCCCCATGCTTCTACAAGTCCCATCTGACTGAATATATTGGCAATGCCTTTATTCCGGATCTTCGAATGACCATTCATGACTTCCTCATAAGTTAATCCGTTATATAATCCACCCGGAGAAGTCACCTCCAGTCTGTCATCATAAACTGCGACCTAAATACAAGATTCATCCAACAGGTTACGGTGACAATGGGCGTTAATGATCATTTCCAATAAGCGGAGCTACCATAAAATCTGCCGGATCAGTAATCGCATCTGCCAGGAAAATGGACTTGCCACCAGTATGCCAACCGGAGAAAAAGGAAAAAGCTATAAAGAGAACATGGAATATCATCATGGCACCAGTTGGAAAGTCAAGCTACGTGTTGCAGTTGATAAGGCAATCTGGACTTCCATCAACTATGAGGAATTTCTACAAAAAATGCAGTTAGCCGGATATGAAGTCCGACTGGGAAAACACCTGTCCTTCCGTGCACCGGAGCAGAAGAACTTCACTTATATGAAATCTCTCGGAAGCTATTATTCCGAAGAAAATGTCCGCATCCGCTTAGCTAAAAATCGTAGCAAGGTGAAAACTCCAAAGCATCTGTCCAGAGAAGCTCGCCTGTATATCAATATCTCCACGTATGTAACGACAGACAATCGAGAAGGATTTGAACATTGGGCAAAACTCAATAATCTAAAAGAGGCAGCCCGCACCTTCAACTATCTTTCCGAAAATAATCTGCTGAATTATGAGGATTTCAGGCAGCATGTTTCTGATGTTGATGCTTCTGTTAAAGCGGCTGATCAGAGAATAGCACAAATCACCAGTGATCTAAGCACACAGAAAGTCATTCAGAAACACTGTGATTCTTACCGGCTCTGCCGTAAAGTGATTGAAGATTGCAAATCTGAAAAAAATCCAAAGGCATACCGTACAAAGCATCAGGCAGAATACCTGCTTCACGATTCACTAAAAAAAGAGCTTCAGAATCTCGGTGTTACCAAAATCCCCAGCTCTAATAAAATCCAAAAGCGGATTGAAAATCTTGAATCTGAACAGGCTGCTACTATCCGGGAAAAACAGGAATTACAGAAAAAGCTGAAAACCCTAGGAATCATTCAGCAGAATTTCACTGCGCTACTCGATGCTCCAGAAATCAGTTCAGACTTACTTCCGGCAAAAAGGGAACCTGTTTCTGTCACAAGAGATAACTAAGAGTACACTGGCAACTTACTCATTTTCTATCAAATCTTCTCAAGGTTTCAAGCCCACTTCCTCCCAGGCGGCACCATACGGTGCACCTCCGGAGGTATTTACCTTTATATGATGCCAGTTGTATAACGAAACGAAAAGACCGGGATTTCCCGATCTTTTCATATTATTTATGGACTTTTCTTTTAAAAATACTAAATATGACTAAGGATATTCCCATTAAAGAAAGCCACATAATTACATTCGTATCATCTCCCGTTTTTACATTTGGAGTATGACTGCTATTATCACCCGATGGTTCTTCTGAAACTGGTGGCGTATTCGTAGTAATTGGTGGTATCGATTCATTTTTAAATTTAGGTTCTGCCGTTACATTCCAAATTATCTGACCATCATAATTACCTGGAACTGTTATGATAAAAGGTTCGCTTTGATATACTTGATTGCTAATTTGTGTTTTTTGTGTCTGGACAAAAAGATACACTCCTTTTTCCAGATCTCTGTACATAACTTCTCCGTCTGAGTTGGTCTTTCCGGACATTCCTTTGATGTTGTTATCCTGTACATATTTTTCCAGTTTTTTTGCAGCTTCTGCCTGAGCGGAAGAATCATCAAAATCAAATATGACTCCAGACTTTGCAAACTCACTCACTAATGCCCATGAATTATTTTTATATGTTCCAACCTGATACATCGTAAATTCAGTATTACTTAGCTTATATACCGTGGTCTCATCTTCAACAGTTGCTTTTAATAATATACTTCCCAGATCATTCGCAGACACAGGTAACGGAATGAGGAGTAAAAGCATACACATCACACTGGCCATACACATATATATTCGCTTACGTTTACTTATTCTGCTCATGTTTTTTCTCCTTCCTGCGTTTATGATATTTAATGCTCACCCATATGATGATGAAAGCAATAATTCCACCAATCAATAGAATCAAATTGAATGGGATTGTGCGTTGAAGACCAACTTCCTCATCTATCTTCTGTGCCTCTTCATACGGAATTCTAGTGCCACGTACAAGCAGTCTGTGCGTGTTAACCGCATAAGGAGTGCATGTGACCAGTGTTACATAATCCTTGCCCTTTTCAATCTGTAAAGAATCTGTATCTGATGGCAATACTGTCAGAATCTGATCCACCTGATAGGCAAAGGTATGATGAAGAACTTTAATATAAAATACATCTCCAACCTCCATTTTGTTCAGGTCGGTGAATATCTTGGCATTTGCAAGTCCACGATGTCCGGATAATACCGCATGACAGCTCTCACCGCCTACCGGAAGCGAGGTGTTTTTCAGATGTCCTACACCTGACTGCAGTACTTTTTCGGATGTTCCATGATAAACCGGAAGAACAACATCAAGCTTTGGAATATCAATATATCCCATCATTCCAGTATCATCAATTTTTAAAAGATTGTTATACACATCATCTTCTGTCTGGTTTTCATTGCTTTCTGAAAATGGATCTGCTATGGAACCAATTCCAATCAGGCTTTCATTGTATTCCTGTGCCTGCTTGATCATGGCATTTTCCTGATCTTCCGACAGATGAGAAACTTCCTGTTCATAATCTGTAGCAATGGTTGTGCTGTTCATCTGATTGATATAATTGCTCACCACCGGATACAGGATTAAAGAAAATGCCAGTAGATATCCGATTCCTCTTAGTATTTTCACTACTTTCTTCATAATATCTTTCACCTTTTCGTCTGTTTCTTCTGAAATACTCAGTTTACACTGAACATTTCAGAAAAAGCAGACATCCTCCCGGTACGATACCGGGAAGATGAACTGTCTTTTTATCCATTCTTAAACTTCAGAATGTCTTAGTTTTTTGCTTTCTTTTTACCAAAGACTTTGCTTGCTGTTAATGCACCGAAAAGAACAATACCAGCCAGTGTTACCATAAGGGCACCCTTGCTACCAGTAGATGGAAGCTGTGCACCTGTTTTGTTTTCTACAGGTACTTCCGGGGAAGTTGCTTTATCCTTATTTGTTACAGTTGTTGAGTTACCATTGTATGTATAAATTACAGAATAGCTTTCAAGTTCGCCAGTTGCATCATTATATTTTGCTTTGATCTCAATCTTAATATCGCTGAGAAGCTTGTTGTATCCGTCCGGAGCTTTTGTCTCTTTTAAGTAATATGTTCCGGCTTTCAGACCTTTCACAAGAACTTTACCGTCTTCATCAGATACGATTTTTGCAGATGTAAATCCAGCTGTACTTGCTTCTTCCGGTGTTGCCTGGCGATATACACCGTTATTTTCATCTATAATATTAATCTTAGCATTTGTATCTGCTGCAGTACCTTCTGTGTTTGCCTTGTAAAGCTCGAATTCTGCTCCTGCAAGTGCAGTTTTATCGTTTTGATTTTTCTGATCTTTTAAATAATATTTAAAGATTGTAAAATCAAACGTATGCGCATTTACAATACTTGGTTCAGATTTTCCTGTTTCATCTGTTCCTGGTTTATTACTAAACTCTAATTCCGCCTTGTTGGTATTTGGATTCATACCGATCACAGCATCTTTATTTAAAGTAGCTGTATATACAACTGTAATTGTCTCACCCACGTGTTCCTTATAGGAATTATAGAAATCATTTAAAGTAACTGTTAAAATACGGTTAGTTTTGTCATATGCAAGTGCATATGTGTTTGCTCCTGACTTTTTAGCTGTAAGTGTTGTATTTCCAACTTTTACAGATAACACTTCTTTTAAATCAAGTCCTTTGGATAATGTATCGGTAAATTTAAAAGTATAAGAAGTATATCCTGTCATATCCGGTACTTTAGATGTCAGCTGGTAAGTAACAGTATCACCAATTCCAAAATCTCCGGCTTTCTTTTCATCTGTTGTGCCATGTGGTGCGATTGCATCCTCAGACTCATTTTCGTCATCCAACTCCATATGATGTACACCTGCCCAAGTATCATCAACAATAGCACCAACTGTAATTCCGCTTCCACTCTGTGCCGGAATGATTTTCTTGTCTACTGTCGGGTAATTGCTCTTCATATTAACTGTAGCATCAGTACCTGTAACACTGACTAAAGATGCTACAGATTTTACTGTTTCATTTCCAGGTGCTGTAGATGTGTCTGTTGCACCTAATGGATAAACTACATAATATCCGTATGCAAGCCTGTCGATTACTGTAGTACCAGCTGTTGTAGTTGCAGTTGTATGAGTAGTCTCTACAGTGGTAGTATTTTCAAGAATCCATTTCATGATTTCTTTTGCAAACGCTGCGCCATTACTTCCATCTGTTCCAACCTGTGTTTTAACATAGTTATATGCTGCATCACTTAAAGCTTCACCAGATAAAGATGAACCATTCTCTACTTTTGTTTTAAAGAATCCTTCATATTCACTGTTCAGTGTATATGCTACATTCTCGCCGCTTTTTGTTGCTGAAAAAATCTGATACAGATCCAGAGTCTTTCCTGCTACTGTATTGTTGACTGTCAGAGTGCCTTTTGGAGCTTCTGTTGCAAATACAGTCATGCTCATGGACAGTACCATGGTCATTGCCATCAGAACTGCCATAAATCTTGATACTAATTTCTTCATGTTCCTCTTCTCACTTTCTTTTGATTTTTTATTGGTTCGCCTAGGATTCTTTCAGCCTTTACGGTGGAAGTTCCCTACGCAGCCATCTCTCTCTCATGACTTTACTCCCCCTTTCCTACATCGTCTGTTTCCGTTTCCTTCTGCGCCCGGTATAAAGCAGAAACGCTAACAACAGACCACCTGCTATGATAAACATCATAATGCCTTCGCCGCCGGTATCCGGAAGCAGTGCAAAATGCCGGTTGATAATCGTGAAGGTAAACCCATCTTTAGAAGTTTCGATTGTAGTTGTATATCCTTTTATTTCCGTTTCCGTAACAGAATATTTGTAATAATGCAAAGTTCCGTCAGCATCTTTTGTATAGGCTGGGAGCAGCTTGTCGGGTTTTTCTGACTTAATAATCTCCTGCCATGTGGATTTTGAGATATCGCCTTTTACCACATAGTTTTCATATCCCGGCACAACTTCTGTTTTCTCCGTTCCATCTGCGTCTGTCCAGCTTCTGGAAATCGTGACTGTAATGGAATCCGGCCTGATACCATCCATATTTCGGAAATCTTTCCAGACCTTATTAATGGTCAGATTTACAAATTCATCACATGGATCCTGTGTATCCGATGGTTCTGGTGATGTGCTGTCCCCTGTATTTACTGTCGTTTTGGCATCTGACATCAGAACCGCTTTCGCATCTGATACATAAGCATTCAGATCTGCCGTTTCAGAAGAATCTTTTGTTGCCATGACCGCATTCTGCAAGGTGTCATATGTATCTACCTGCACTACATGTTTTACAGAAAAGATGCTCCATCCATTTTCCTGGCTGAACGTATCTGTCAGGACAGCTGAATTCTTTTTGATCTCATTGACCGTAATCGTCGGTTTTCGGTAGATACGGTAAATGTTATCCTCACCTTCTACACCTGCTTTTGTATTAAACTCATATACGGAGTCCAGTTTACTATTTCCGCTGAATGGTCCCACCAACTTGGATGTTCCACGGACCACATCGCAGTAATACATGTCATTATTCCGAAGAAGACCTTCGTCGTTGTAACCAACAAAGCCTCCGCTTCGTCCATCTGTTGCCGTACCGTCTGCATCATTTCCGGCACCGCCGGCATAGACATCGTATCCCGCACTGATTCCATATACATTGCTGTCTGTAATTTTTGTCCTGTTTGCCTTAATCAGATTAACACTGATATTGGACTTTACATCATTATCTTTCGTTATGATTCCATTCTTATCACATGGAAGCTTGATAGAAGAATCTCCAATCTTAATGATTGCAAAATCAGTCTGCTGGTCATTATCTGCCGACATTTTAGACAACCCTACGGAAATATCAAGTCCCAGCAGATTCACATGGATGAGATTTCCATCGTACAGTGCATCAACCTTCACAATTCCAAGATTGATGTGCAACAGGTTGGAGTCCTGAATTTTATCCAGATACAACGCCTTTACAAGATTATCCAGAACCACGAGCAACGCATCCACCACCGTGGAATCCAGCTTTACATCCGCAAGATAGGCAAAGCTTGTTCTTCCGGCAAAGCCTCCGGCTGTTCCACCGGATTCTACCAGTTTCAGGCTGTTTTCCTGATTTTTGGCATCTCCGGCATTACAGCCTGTCATTCTGGAAAGATTTGCATAGCCGATAAATCCTCCTGCGATCTGCTCCTCTCCACCTTTACTCTGAACGGTATAACCACCAGGTATACCTGCCACACTGCTGTCATCAATGTGGGAGCCAAAAATATCCAGAACACCGAGGGCACCGCCAAGAAGCTGTCCTGCATTATCTCCCAGCACATCCAGCTTCTCCATTTTCACAACTCCGCTTTTTCCGGAGTAACCTACAAAACCGCCGACGCTGTTCAGTCCAGTTACATAATTTAATCCTGTTACAGTGCTGTTTTTGACAGAGCCATTTAACAGTGAACCGCCAAAACCTCCAGCCGTTCCGCTATATGTTACTTCATTATTCTGTCCGGATTTTGTCGCTGTGTTAGCACTGACGCCAAGTCCTGCATCTGGGCTTCCTGTGACATTTCCGTAATATACATAGCTTCGGAACGCATCCAACACATCGGTTTTTCCAAGTTTTAAAAGATACTGTAATACCGAAGTCTCATTACCTGCACTAATGTTTGCGGCACCGGAAACATCCGCAATACCGAAGCATCCTCCGGCATATTCACCGGCTACTACAGAGCGAATCTTGTCTGCACGGATTCCGCTTTCCGGTTTATCCTTCTCGCCAAGAACTGCTCCACAAAGACTTCCTGCGAATCCTCCAGCTGCTTTTGCATACCCTGTATTGCTTCCATTTTGATAGGTTCCGTTTACGATCACGCCCCAGTCATCCCAGGCTGACACAGATGCACAGCGGATGGTGGAAACAGTAGCATTCAGAACCTTAATCAGCTCTGCCGGAGCATTTACCATAAGAACATCCAGAAGCTTATTCAAAAGTCCCTGTTTTGTAGCTGTATCAATAGCTGCCACACTACCCGGATCTACTTTTCCGGCAAAACCACCTACATAGGAAGTTCCATCTACACGCCTTAAATTTGTGATCCTGCAGGAGTTGGTTCCATCTCCCCAGATCTGGCCGCCGATCATCCTTCCCACATAGCCTCCGGCAAATCCTGCCGGGTCTTTGTCTGCAATACCGGTTGCTTTGATCCTTGCGCCGGAACGATATCCTTCCACATGTGACTGTTTTACAACCGGCACAAAGGTTTTTAATGCTGCCAGACTGTCTGCACCGATAATCTTAAGGCCTGCCAGTGAAACGTCACCTGTGTTTGCCACAGAACCGGTAAGCATCTCACCTGCAAATCCACCGCTGCTTCTGAAGGCTTCCACTGACTGAAGATCTGTTGCAGTTCCATTTGTCACGGTACCGCCTTCCATCCGTCCAACATAACCCCCAGCAGAACCGCCCTGTGTTGCTTTACTTGCCAGAATGCTCCTTCCTGCTGTGACTGCGTATCCATATGCATACTGAGAAATGATCTCATTTAACTGCTCTTGATCATTGACTTCACCAAGTGCCTGTAATTTATTACCGTAACTTCCATAAGAACCGACAGCACCAACCCATTTGTTCCAGGTATCCGTATCCAGTCCACGAAGCGGTCCATAAACAGCTGTATTCTTTTCTGTCGGATACACTGCCTGAAGAAGCGTCAGCGGATTATCTAGTTTGATAAGACCAAATAAAACCTTCAGACTTCCTGTATCTGCAACATTCGCACACCGCATCAGTCCTGTATAGCCTCCTGCATATTCCGTTCCATATACGGATCGGATACGATAGGCTGCACATTCCCTTGTGGTTCCTGTATATGCAGAGCCTTTCCAGTTATCCGTATTGTTTCCCCAGATCTGACCACCATAGTTGTAACCCGCATATCCTCCTGCAAGTCCACGGTAAATGCCATCATCGCTCTCAGCCTGAGCCCTCACAGCACCACCACAAGGTACACAGGTTGTTTCGCTGTTTTTGATCACGGGAACAAAGGCCTGTAAAACTCCAAGAAGATTATCCGCACTGATCAGTCCTCCAAGAGCACTTAAACCACCTACCACATCCGCCGCACTTCCCGGTTCCATGGTTCCAACATATCCACCGGCACTTTCACGCCCTATGATATGTGCAAAATTATAGGAATTACTGTTCTGAATCTGTACTCCGAGAAGTTCTCCTGCATATCCTCCGGCTTTTCCGGTATTACCATCTCCGTTAGTTGCCAGAACATTAAAACCACCTGTTGCTCCGTAAACATCAGAGCTGTCTATGATAGATGCAACTACGGTCAATGCCGATAACAGATTTGAGGCAGAAAGTACATGATCCAGAACGCTTGCACCTCCGATAGCCGCCGTACTTCCCATAGCAGCTTTTCCAATATAGCCGCCGGCATAACGATAACCACTTACCGCATATGCACTGTCGCTTCCGTAATAACTGCTACCATCTTCCTGCTGCAGATTCTTTGGCTCACTGACACCTGTATGCTGCAATTTATTTACATCGGAATTGCTGATCTGTACACCAGTTCCGCATCCGATAAAGCCTCCGGCACTTCCAGCATCCGCATCGTTGGTGCTGTCTTTTTCAAGAGTACCTGTAACGGTAACGGTAAACCCTTTTTCTACAGAATTAACACTGGCATTACTGATCACCGGAACAAAAGCATTAACCAGGGAAAGTAATCCTGTCAGATCAACTACTTTTGTAAGAATTGATGACTTATCTCCAATCTCTGCAACCGCTCCGGCTTTTACCAGACCTCCGAAGCCTCCGGCATAACGAAGACCTTCTACTTTCAGAAGATTTTCTACTGCCGTTCCTTTTCCAGCGTCAACAGCATTTGATGAATTATCTACATGACCGCTCTGCATCTCTCCAACGAAGCCACCTGCATAGCCTTCTGCGTTTTCAAATCCCCTGTCAGCCGTAACAGTCAAACCATCTGCGGTACCAGCAACTTTGCAGTTTGTAATTTTGCTGGATGCAGCCTGCAGGACACTTGCCAGTTCCTTCAGACTCAGAATCTTACCAAGGACACTGTTCAAAAGATCTCCTGTGGCATCTCCTGCCTCCGCCGCACTTCCGGAACGCATGATTCCGATATAGCCACCGGCATGATACGGTGCAGTGACTTCTTTTACATTGGTCACATCAGAGTTCTTCACCATGACTGCTTTTCCATTACCGATATATCCTCCGGCATCTCCAAGCGCCACATCATCATTTTTTCCAGATGCTGTTACAACTAAGCTGTCTCCCTCGATAGAAGAGTCGGAAATTCTCGGATACGCCACATCCATGACACTGAGAAGCTGATTTACATTTAAGAGACCCAGTAACTTAATGGAACCTGTCTGTGCCACATCACCAGGCATCAATCTTCCGGCAAAGCCTCCGGCATAGCTGGTTCCCTTTATATAGGAAAGTCCGGTAATATTTGTTGTTGCAATCGCACCAGTCTCACCTTCTGTTGTTCCATCCTCGCTATTCGTGACTGCTGAAATGAAATCTGCTTCTTCACTATTCTTTTCACCTGTAGATTCACTCGAAGACGGATTCGTGTCTGTGTCAGCTTTGAATCCGGAATTGTTGTTTCCATAGTTGATATCTACTGCCTGTCCATCTCCCACAAAGCCACCCGCCATATCAGCGGATACCTGAGGGTCAGAACCATTCGAAACATATGCAATAGAAGTATTATTGAACTCCGGTCTCAGGGCACTGACAACGCCTAGCAGGTTCTCCAATTCGATTCCTGTCAATTTTGATGTAGTGGAATCTCCGGCACTTAATGCATCTCCGGCTTTGGCAAAACCTGCAAAGCCTCCGGCTTTTCCTGATGCTGCTGATGCAGTAACCGTTTTCAGGCTACTGATCCGTGTGTCCCTTGCTCGTCCACTGATGCATTCTCCAATAAAGCCACCGCTGTAACCTTTCTCATTTTGGGTAGACACACTATATCCTGACGAAACACCTGAAACAGTACTGTCAACTGCAAACGTCTCAATCATCTGACCTACAGAAAGAAGGCTGTCAATTTTTAGCAGCGGTAATCCCAGAAGTTTAATACCTCCAACATTGGCAAGGGTGCCGCTTCCGAAATACCCGGCAAAACCTCCGGCACACTTTCCGGCCGTTACGGAATTCAGATTTGTGACGGATGTTTTCCTTACTTCTCCACCTGTTCCATAACCGATAGCACCTCCTGCACGACCATTTTCCTGATCTGACGCAGTAACAGTAAGCCCGGAAGAGCCTCCGTTTACGGAACAGTCCTTACATTCAAAACGCATATAGTCTGCTGCTGTAACTGTTCCACCAAGGACATCACCGACACTGGTCATTTTAGCGTAACCTAAGATTCCTCCTGCATTCTCTGTTGCTGAAACCTTCATAGAGGAAGCTGCATTGATCTGATTCACACGGTCTGAAAATTCGTAGGTAAGACCCGTCTTATTAAGCACTCGCTGGAGGGCTTTTGTAGTTGATTTTGAGTCATCTGCAAGTTCTAAAGTATTGGAAATCTGGACAGCACCTGCATATCCCACAAGTCCACCTGCATTTTTACCGTTCGCTGTTACAGAAATGTTATCTCCTGCAATGGTGCATCCGCTTATAACAGAAGGCCGGAGTCCTACCAGGTTCAGGATATCCATGTTGGTAAATTTACCATTTAACAACCCTGTAAGAAGATCCTTTACAATTACCAGAAGTCCCTGGCTTTCATCAATATCCGCTACATCACCAAGGGTTGCTATACCGGCAAATCCTCCGGTATAATCTTTTCCGGACACTGTACCCAAAGAAGAAATACTGCAGTCTACAGCGTAACTATTTCGCATTTCGCCAATAAATCCGCCTGCATAACCACTTTCCTTAGCGGAACTTCCCTGTGCGGATACGTTTACCGTTCCATCAATTCTGCAGTTCAGCATAACTGTATTGACCGGAAAGTTCCCCATAAGTTCAATACCAAGGCTGCTTAATGCGCCTGCCACAACTGCATTCGCAGAACGTCCCACAAATCCACCAGAGCAATCATTTCCAGACACTGTGGCAGTGCCACCCACAGAACAGTTTTTCATCACTGCACCAATGGCTTCCCCAGCGAATCCACCGGTACTCTTCTGACCTGTAACAGAAGTGCCACCGCTTACAGAACAATTCTGAATACATGGATTGACATAGCCTACCGGAATCAGATTTTTTACACTGAGTAATCCTCCATTTAAAAGGACAGTCAGCAGGTCACCGGCTCCAAGCAGAGGAATCAGATTCAGGATTTTTGTTAAAGTAGTAACCAGGCCTCCTAATCCATTTAATATGAGGTCATACTGTGTCATACCACTGACATAGCCTGCGAAGCCACCGGTCCGATCATTTACATTTGAAACTCCACGTAAATTTTCTACATTGCAGTTTTCAATCTGGATGTTTCCTTTTATGACGCCTGCAAATCCTCCCGTTGCCAGGGATTGCGGATCCGGTTTCAGTCCACTTAAATTTCCAAACAGGAGCTTCAGCACACTTCCAATCAAGCTGACATTTTGTTTAACCTTTTGTGTTGTTGTAGAAACCGTCACATCAGAAAGAGTAATGTTTTTCACAGTGATCGGGTTTTGGGATATTGTCAGGGATGTAGAATATGGTGTTGTCAAATTTCTGAAAAATCCGATACCATATTCTGCCTGCTTGTCCTGATCGACTGGATTATTCTGTGAAATATTGATATGGCTGATTGTTATACTCTGACCTTCAACCATTCCCTTTCGGCCTTCCATGTTTCCCTGGTAATTATCAATAGGATCCCAATCATCATCTTCCCCATTGGAATTGGTGCCCTCTTTGGAAAGATCAATATCACGAAAGATAATATAATCCGCATCCTTGCTATATTTATATCCGGTGCCTGCAATATTCACCTTATTAGTCGTTTTGCTTATATCATAAGTAAGAACGTAGGTCTTATCCTCTTCAACCGGTATACTTTCCGGATCCGCATCATCTGAAAAATCACTTTCACTTTCATCACTGATAAAAGCATCTTCATCGTAAATCTCTTCGTTTTCAGTATCTGATACAGTAGTGTCCGATGCTGCAGCTTCTGAAGAAATATCATCATTTCCAGATACAGATATTTCATTGTTTTCTGCCGGAACCATATCAATCAGATCACTGCCTTTTGCATTTCCATCTGCTTCACCGGAAGTCCCTTCTGTATTACCAGAAATTTTTTCTGTTTCACCGGAGGCCTCCTCCGTAGAATCATCAGAAGGACTGTCCTCAGATGCAGTTACTATCATATTTGCAGAATCCTGGATCGTACTGCCCACATAAAGATAACGCTTTGTAGCATTCAAACCAGCTACGTCTAAGGGTGGGGCATCCAAATATTCCGCTTTTCCAATTTCGTGTCCACCATTATCATTTGCATACAATGCAGTTTTTGACCAGTCATATACTTTGTCTCCATCTTTAAAATTGGCCAGATCCGCATCACCCGGATAATACAGTTCTGTTTTGTATTCTGCTGTATCCGCAGCCGGTGTCCAGTCTGTATATCCACTCAGTGCTCCCCCCAGTAATCCCCCTTTTTTCTCTCTTGTTTCATACACCTTCCAGATGGGTTCTGTCACTTCCGCATCTGTTCCGATTGCCCGGAGCTGTGTTTCATTTCCAATCAGAATATAATTTTTATCACCGATCTTTTTTACCACCTGACCGAAATAATTTCTTCCTTCATAATCAGATGGATAAGCGCTAGTAATATCCTTAGTTGTCTCCTCTGTCCCAGCCTTATTTGCAAGAAGCTCCGGTGTTTCTGTTGTAAATGAAGAAGCAAGCACATAATTATGTGTTTTGCTATAAGTAAGATAGGTACCATCTTCCAGTGTAAAAACCTGTCCCATTCCAACTTTTTCAGCAATATAATCCTCGCTCATTACAGGTTCGCTGTCTGAAGATTCCCCTTTCATCAATTCAAGCTGGTATCGGTTATACACATAAATCGTATCAGTCACTGAATCATATACTGTGTTGCCCGTGCGCTCTGATGATGAAGTGATGCTACCTGTAAAATCTGATGGGAAGTTCCAGACATTTTCATTATCTATTGGAATATCATTCATTAAACAATAGGAAGCGTCTGATGCATAGGTAAGTTCTGCACCATCTGCAAGAACCTTATCCCCTTCACCAACATTTCCATCTTTGTCTCCGGAAAACATCTGTGTTCCTGTACCGATTTGCAGAAGTTGCTGGTAATTGTAGATACATATTTTTCCATCTTCATAATCTGGATTTGCTTCTTCCAAAGTATCTGAGGTGTTTTCATCCTCGATAATTGTTTCTTCTCCATCTGTAAATCCTTGATCTTTGGAATTACCAAATTCCTCTGTTACTTCAGAACTTATATCTGTATTTGGCTCTGATTCTCCTTCAAAAGAATCAGGAATATCACTTTCCGTGATATCAGATATTTCAGATGTATCACTGTCGAAACCATCCTGTTCCGATATATCTGTAATTTCACTATTGGTCTGCACATTCATTCTTTCTGAATCTTCAGCATTCGCAACTACGACTTGCGAAGATAATAATGTAACGCACAGAACAACTGCTGTAATTCGTCTTAAAACACTCAATTTCTTGTTCACAAAATCGCCTCAAATCTTCTGTCGTGCTTGACTTTTTGTTACTTTTAACCACTCTGGCTGCTTTGCTGCCTCCTGAAAGCATTGCATCAGCTGATTTGAAAACGCTCCACATTCACCATTTGAAATCATCTGGATTGCCTCTTCCGGTTCATATTTTCTTTTGTATGGGCGATCATTGATCAATGCATCGTAAGCATCCACAATCCCAACGACCTGTGCACACATTGGAATTGCATTCCCTTTCAAACCGTCCGGATATCCTGAACCATCATATCTTTCATGGTGATGTCTGCATATTTCATAGCTATACTGGTTCAGCTTTTCCGTTGTTATCCCTTCTGGGAATCTCTTGGTCATCGCTGCACCTACTAATGGATGTTGCTTTACTACATTCATTTCTTCATCCGTCAATTTTCCATTTTTATTTAAAATTTCAATTGGTACTTTTATCTTTCCAATATCATGAATCGGTGCCAAATGAGCTACTGACGCAATTTCTTCATCCGTAATCCCGTATTCTGGATATTTTTTCTGCAATTGAAGATATACCTGTTTCGTATAGAAACTGATGTCATCTTGGTACCCTACTTCAACTAAATGATTATGATTCAATACAGTAGTTAAAAGTGATACCATATCCCAATACTGCTTTGTCATATCTTGTTCTTTTTTTATGAGTTCTCGTTCCATCTTTATAACTGTGTTCTGGACAATTTTCTCATTATGTAAGGTAATAATTGCAGTATTCTCATTTGCATCTATATATTTTTTTGCTTCCATCCAAACATATGCATTCTTATCTTTTCCAGTAATTCTGCGATACGGAAGATCTTGTTCCTCACATCCATCAACTAGTCTTTCTCCTAATCCTTCACTTGATAAGAAGTCATGAACCATTTTTTTGTCAGAAGCATACACGTATCTTTCTACATATTGGCTTATGAACTCTTCATAGCTTTCTGTTTTTCTTACTTTCTCGTACACTTCACGGATATGTGAATACACACACTCGTAGCTTTTTTCCTTTAAGTTCAGTTTTAATACAACATAAAATCGTCCAAAATATTCATCTTCTCCAGGGCGAATAACGTCTGAAACCTTTACACTCTCTAATTTATTATTGTATGTATTCTGCAAACTCAACAATATTTTATGTATCTTGCAGGTATCTTCTAAATTTCTGGAACAAAATCGATCTTCTTCCAAACAACGATTAATTGCCATTGTTTCCTCTACGCACGATATAATATCCATTAAAGAAATGTTCTCCGGTTGTTTTGCCAGCATATAGCCACCATTTGTACCTTCACAGGCAGTGACTATTTTTGCATTTTTCAGTTTTTTCGCTATTTTAGGAACATAATTAGCAGAAACATTTAGCTTCCGTGATAATTCTGATGTAGATACCATCCGTTCCTGTGCTGCTAAGTAACACACAATTCTAATTGCGTAATCTGTTGAATTTTTTAGTTGCATCGTTATCCCTCTAATCTAAACCCTGCAAGGTCTTAGTTTGTATCAAAAAAATACTATCCTCTGTAGCAGTGATTCTTTTCCTGAAATATTTTCTCATCAGTTTCCCAATTATACAGATTGAAACCGGTTAATATAATGTACAATCAATGAAAATATTTATCCGTTTTTTTGTAAAATCTGTTCCATTGTATCGATATTCTCCATTAATATCTTTTTATGAACTTCGTTCAAAAAAAAAGAAACCATGCCTCAACACGATTTCTCTTTCTTTTTCTATTCTATTTCTTTTAACATTTTATAAATAATCAGACCATTACTGACTGCCAGCACTTCATTTGCATTGTCAAAATTAATTCCAGAAATTTGTTTTATTTTTTCAAGTCTGTAAGATATCGTTCTATAATGAACAAACATTGCACCTGCAGTTTTCTTGATGCTTTGGTTATTTCTAAGATACATCTGCAAGGTTGTAATCAATTCTCCCTTATGTTCATCCTCATATAAATATAATTTCTTTAATGTTTCCGGAATGCATCTTTCCAATTCCGTCATATCATCAACTTTGCCGAATATCTGGAAAAATCCGAGGTTCGAATAATGTACTACTGACTTATTCTTATCACCAGTCACCAGGCGGATAATCTCAATATACTTGATAGCCTGACTTGCTTCGTAATAAGATTCTTTCAATCGTTGATACCCTTCCACACTTTTTCCTATACCAATCTGAAAGTCTGTATCTTTCTTTCTATAAAGGATGCTTCGCTGGATAACCTCCTCTATTTCTTCCATCTCTTTCTGATATTCCAGTTCTGTCTGATTGGAATCTACCTGTTGAATCATAACAATCTGATCCATATTTCTGTAAATAAGCGCATCCGGCAAAAGATGCATCAATTCACCCTCGATAACACCTACTTCGTGAAGCTGTTCTTTTGTATATTTTCTTTGTACATTTTTTGTGATGGTATGAAAATCAACAACCCTGTAAGTATCGCTTTCTTTCATTCCGAGCTGTGCTGCCGCTTCAGTCATTTCTTTCGAACTCAGTAATCCATTCAGAATATTATGGATAATATCTCTCTGATACTTCTTTTTCACTTCATCCTGTGCAAATTCACTCAAAAATTCATACTGCAAGTTAATAATCGCATTCTCGATTGCCATATAATCAAGTTCTATCAGTTCTCTATTTTCTTCTGTTATTGTTATATATATATCCACCTCACTCAATATGGCAAATTTCACTATATATTGAACACAGCTTCCTTTCATCTGCTTCATATATTGAAATTTCGTAATAATATTGGGTTTATATGGCTGAATTTCATCTGACAATATTAACTTGGAGTTATCCAAGTTTGTTGAAACCATACAATTAAGATTACCATAATACAATACAACAGGATTCTCGATCATGATGCTTAAAAATTTGATAATATCACTTGCTGTATTGCTTGATCCATTATTTTTTAAAATAAACGTATTAAAATTATCATGTGTAATTTTAAAATACTTTAAGCGTGCAGTGTCTTTATCGAATACCTGCATCATAACATGACGGATAATTCCCCAGTAATATAAATCTCCTGGAATTTCTACCAGAGGAATTTCATATTTTTTGCAGTGTTTTTCTAATAAACTCAATCTGCGTCCTGTAGGATCATATTCTTTTCTTTTCTTTACAATGAATCCACTTATATCACTTTTAACTAAATCTTCAAAATGCTGCTCTACTTCTCGATCACTGCATGATAAATATACCTGAAGACTGGTTATGAGTATTTCACCACCCGTCAGGTATCGCTCCATATCTTCAATTTCGATTATTCGAATGCCTTTCACTTCCAAATCTAGACCTTTTTCACCGCAAAGCAGCTTCATTTTTGGAAATTGTTCTGATTCAAGTAATTTTCTTACAGTATATGCCATCGTTACTCCTTATCCATTGCCAAATCAATACAACATAATATCTGTTATGTTGTTTATGGACAGATTAAGTTTCGTACGATATAATGTTAAATAACACCCTGCTATCTGTTATGCTGTTCATATTACATAGTTCCTTTCTGATTTTTTGGTAGCTGTGCCCTATTTAAGTACCGCTCTTGGTAAATTGGCTATAATCTTTATTATTTTTATTGCTTAAAGTTCTCTTTTAGAGAAAATGAATGACTTGCAGAAATAGGGTAGAACAGGTTAATAGAGGCACTGTACAACATAACAGATATTATGTTGTACATTCCAATATTTCCTGTTCGACAATCTTATCCAGCTTCTTTTGGAACACTGTTTCTGTAGTTGCTGTATATATTCTCGTTACATTGATACTGCTATGTCCAAGTAAATCAGCAAGACCTGTAATATCTTTTGTCACTTTATAATAAATTCTTGCAAATAGATGTCGAAAATTATGCGGGAATATTTTTGATTCTGCTACTCCTGCCTTTTCTTTTAATCGTTTCATTTCTCTCCAAATATTACTTCTGTCTTTTAACTTCCCATTTTTCGTGACAAATATCCAACCTTCTGCTATTTGGTTATTATGGCAATAGGAAAGAAGTTTCCTTTGCAATACCTTCGGCAAAAAAATCCTTCTATACTTTCCTTTATTATAAATCTCTATCTTTCCAGATTTTACACGCTCCACTGTAAAAAATTTTATTTCGCTAATCCGAATTCCTGTACATGCTATTGTTTCAATACACAATGCAAGCTGTTCTTTTCCTTCTGCCATAGCTGTTGCAATCAATTTCCTGCATTCTTTTTCTGTCAATTCTTTCTGATCCTGTAAAAAAGGCTGCTTCTGCACTTTTATTCTTTTCACTTTCAGCTTTCCTACATTCAAAAATTCCAGGAACTGATTCAAGGCGGCAAGCATTGAATTAACACTATTGACAGCATATTTTTGAGCAAGCCATTCTTTATATTGCAACAATACTTTTTTATTGATCCGCTTATCATCTGCCAAAAAAGATAAAAACTTTTTTATATCTGCCATATATTTATTGATTGTTGCCTTTGCATTTTCTTTCTGGTATAGATAATCTGCAAATTTTTCTATCTCACTTTCTGATAGCTCTATTGAAAAATCCATCTGTTCCATAATCATAGTCCTCCTGAGAATTTATTTTCTTTCATTATAGCTGTTCGCTTTTTCGTATTCCCATACACTACTTTTTCTACTTGTTATGCATCCAAGATTTTTCAATATTTATCTCCGATTATATATCGTATTGTTGATTTTAGTCAACAGTAGACGCTTATTTTTATCATCTATTGTGGATATAATTTAACAATACGAGAGGAGATGTCTTATACTAATGTCGGATAGCGAATTATGTTTACAGGAAATCGGAAAAAGAATTATGGATCGTCGAAAAAAGCTGGGACTCACTCAAGAAGCACTTGCAGAAAAAGGGGAAGTCACTACCCAGTTTGTTTCTTATGCTGAATCAGGGAAGCGAGCAATGAGGCCTGAAAATCTGCTAAAAATCTCCTCTGCTTTAGAAGTAAGTGCCGATTATTTACTCACTGGTGAAATTATAGATAAGGATCTGTTGATTCTTTCAGATAAGCTCCGCCGACTCACGCCTTCACAGGTACGCACAGTTGAAGCTATTATAGATGAATGTAACAACCTTTTTAATCAGAAAGAAATTACCCTTCTCTCTCAAAAAAGGTAAGTGCAAAATAATTCGACGGATTGTGTTGCCCTAAAAAATATCCCATAATA